>Ga0308160_10001905_pt1 | contig 27078 bp, 26 predicted proteins | sample PhyFR1_FD_201036 | JGI IMG/M metagenome (GOLD analysis project Ga0308160, IMG submission 201036) | Phyllosphere microbial communities from UC Gill Tract Community Farm, Albany, California, United States - DLSLF.R1 | ecosystem: Host-associated > Plants > Phyllosphere > Unclassified | place: USA... | reverse complement strand
GGGGATATGGGGCATCGTTCACAGCCTTCAGACGATGTGAGGAGGCTGCCAAATATCCCTGGGAAGGGATGAGGCCGTATGCATGTAATCTTGGGAGCACTTTGTATATACACGGGACTTTTACCTATTAATGCAAATAGTCAATGACAAGCATCTCGAGTAGCTTATAGCATCACCCCACTCTTTGAAGTGGGGGGGGCGGGCATGATGATGATTAGCGGTTGACATTTTCCATATGATCCTTTGTGTTTCACCCGTCAGACCTTTGTTTGCGTTGTTACATGTGGCCTGTGCACATGTCTCAGTCCATCTCAGTGACTTTCTAGACCTTCTCTTCCGAGCTGTCGACCTCTATCCTATACATATACGACTACGAACATTACGCTCAACGACTTGAACGAATCACGACTTAGACATACTTCTTACGCCAAAGCCTTATCGCCCTTATCAAATAAAACGAACACTTTCAACATAATGACATTGAGTCTTGCTGATGAGCTCAACGAGGAGCTGGAATTAGATCCCACTACGGACGACGGACCGACCAATGCAGGCTTGGGGTTAAGTTTGGCAGATGAACTGGAACTTGACTCCGAAATCGACCACTTTCACGAGAACAATCCTGACTCATCCGAAAACAAGCACTACCTCTCCCCTTCACCCCCGACACCGAATATCAAGCTTGCGAAAAGCCCTAGGAAGAAGAGTGAGACACCCCGCAGAGCTCGTACATCCGCGACATCAACTTATTATACCGCTACTGCCTCACCAGGTCGATTATCGGCTCTAGATTCGGCAGACGAAATAGATCAGTCCCTATATCAGCTCGATGAAGATGCGAGTCAAGCGGGTATATCAAGTAGCGATGAAGGAGATACTGTGCCGGACTTGGAAACCGATGGAGATTGTAGTCGAGACTCGTTGTTCTCGATCAATGGAGCTGGATTGCCTACGCCGAAGATGGCAGAGGATGTGCTGGCGGCTATACAGGATCAAGTGGACGATATTGCACGATTCGTAAATTCTCTGAAACTGATCGAGCCCGAACCTCGGAGTAAGCCTGGTCTTCAATCAGCAGCAAACATTGATCCGATCTTGAATCATTCGCTTAACCGGAGTAGACCTGGTGTCGGCGACAAAGTTTCCAGCCGACCGGAAGGGGTTCTGGAGCAATACCTCGAGACAGTAGAGGAGTCGAGCAAGGCGAGTGAGGCTCAGACGAAGGAGTTGGCCGTTATACGAAAAGATCTCGCTTCGGCCCCACCAACTCCGGAACTTATCAGTGGTCTCCTCAATGTCCTCGGTCCCGTTGATCCCGACCACACCAGTCCCTCGATCACTGTCAACGACGAATCAGTAGCAGGCGTGATATCCGGGGAAGTCTCTCCTGGGCAGGAGGATACGTCTTTCAATCCTGACGAGTCATATATCACAGCCCACGGCCCCGAATCATCAACAGTAAGCGATACGATGCACGAGATCATTGCCGAAAACAAGTCCCTCGTGTCCGACCTTAAACAACTATCCGAGTCAGTACACCTAAACCAATCTGTCCAAACATCGACAACACGCCAGATCAAGGGATTGAAAAGTACATTATTGACATGGGAAGAGAGGGAGGCTATGGAAGAAAGGGCCAAAGTGGCTATTGAGCAATGGGAGCGGAGTCAGGTCCAGAGGGGATTGAGGGGTGAGAAGGGTACTAGGGAGGTCTTGGACGAGGTTTTGATGGGGTTCCATCGGACCTTGGAGGATTGCGAGAGACGCATGAAATTGGCAAGGGTCAAATATGCTGTTCCTGCTGCTTGAGTCAGCAGGGAGAAAACGAAAGACAGATTTGTCACACGATTAACGATTTACGATGTTAACGTTATGATGAATGCATTGTACTATGCCCCACCAACCCCCGCCTTCTTCTCTGGCGAGTCTGCGGTCCGTATTCTGTTGCAGAGCGGAGCGGTGATCCTCGTGATTCCAGTCGTTCAGGTTTTCAATCCAGTTGAAGCCCCTGATCCGGATAGCTCGCTCACGAAGATGCAGAATACATGCAATAAGAATTGGTATGATACAATAATAAAGTCCTTTTCGAAGAATATACAACCTTCCAATCAAAACATGCTAGCCTCGCCAGATTTTTGACGTTAGCCTCGATCCACGTCTCATATGGCGCCATTCATCAACGCCAACGCATGGAGAATCAGCCTCGGATCCGTCCGTGTCGCTTGTTCCAGAGCTGCCAAGACCGAAGAAAATCCTCCAAGGTGTTTGAAATACTAGAAGTCAGCCAGTCACAATCTGACGAGCTGGTATGGACATACCAAAGTCGACACCGTATTCTCTGCTCTCGTAGTTAAGCTCTCGATAATCAAGGTCAATTCTTCATCGGTCATGTCATCTCGGATACTTGGACCAAGATACGAAGGAGGCGCTGGATGCAGGCCATGGACTTGGGTAGACGTGGTAACTGCTAAACGGGCTGATCCTAATTTCGGTGATGTAGGATCGGCAGGAGCAGTATGGGGTACATTGTGCTGGGCGGCAGATAATGCCTCAAGACGCAGGATGAGGGCAGAAAGTTCTTTGACTTGGTCAATATCGATTGATCGAGAGGCGGAGTGGAAAGTATGAGCGTTGACTTCGACATTGGCTCGAATGTCATTGGAGATCTCTAATCGACCGACTAGCGATTTGGGGTAGAGGAGATGTAGCTTCTCGGGCACTGCTCATCAGACCTTTGATTCATTATCATGTTGATATACTCACCTTCAAGACCCTTGAGCTTCCTCTCTCCCATATCCCTAATTTCGATCCCGACCCGCCTGATCTCCTGGACCTCCCTCTTGAGCTCAGCCGGAAGATCCGTCAGGCCTTCATCATCGAGACTGTCGAGGTAGTCCCGTAATAGCTCGATCTCGTAGATGACATCTTGACTAGCCATCAATTGACCACCATCCGCACTGGCATTGATCCTGGCCGCCCGATTGACCATTGGACCATAGTAATCCATTCTTCTTGTGATCGGATCGCGCTCGCACTGCGGTGCTCCCCAATGAATACCCATTCGCACTCGAAGACCTCGCTGGACGATATTCCCATTGGAATCGTGTACGACATTACCATCGGGACATTCGAGTAATTCTCGTGGCCATTCCTCTCGCAGTAAACCGATTTGACAATTGAAGGCCCATAGAATGGCAGCGGTGACAGTCTGGAAGGAGACCATGAACGAATCCCCTTCAGTCTTGACTTCGTATCCACCGTCCAAACGCAGTTGTCGTCGCATGAGATTATGGTGCATTTTTATGGCAGTCGGCATACTCGCATTAGTATCCCAAAGATGTGTCGAGTTGACGATATCGGTAAACACAATAGCGATTTGTCCTTGTGGAGGCTCAATTTCTTGCTGGAGTCGATTCAGTGTCCGATCTCCAACCTCTTCGTATCTTCGTCTGACGGCACGCATGAAGTTGTGTTCTTCAGCGGAAGCGAGGTCGGGCATTATTGCCGGCCCAGAGCCTACACCTCGACCACGGTTTCCTCCTCGAACATGGAACAGGTCAGATACGTTGACGACCATAACCATGACGGATCCTTCCGCACCGTAGGAAATGGCGAAATCACGCAGTTTCTGAGCGGCCATCATGGGATCGTCTCGCTCTGTACGAGCGATGTCAACTGCTGTCTGGTACGAGCAGCAGTCCCACAAAGCACTGTTTCCGATAATGACAAATTCGTCCGTTTCCGTCAATGGTCGAACTCGGATCTCGGGCGAGGCATTCACCGCAGGCGCTTGATGCCAGTATCCGAATGCTCGAGAAATGTTCATTTCCTTATCGTCGTTGATGAACCCCTTTGTCGAAACCCAAGCTTCGGCGCGACGGATTCTAGCAGTCTCTTCTCGATCGGTACTGAGATGGTTTTTCGAAAGCAATTCTGCTTCTCCCTTTCGAGAAATGACAACAAGAGCTTGTCCAGCGTTAGCGCAGTAGAGCGTCTTATCGACGAGATACACTACGGCACCGGATGCCCCGGTCTTGAAGAGTGAAGTCGGGCCAGGAGACCAAGCTTTGAACATTTCATCGATAGAATGAGCACTGGCGACGGATCGTTTTCGTTCCTGCGCCACGGAGGCGAGGTAGTCGAAAGCTTGGCGATTCGAAGACAAGAACGATCGACGCATGGCGTCAGTGATACTTTCGAAATCCTCAAGCTTGTCGAGTTGTTCTGACAACGCGCTGGCGAAGGTTTCTTGAAGGAATCGTCCCACTTTGCCCGAAGGCAGAGTAGGTGCCGGACGACCAAACATTCCGAATATACACTCGTTGTCGCTGCCTCTGAAGTTGGGAATGACCATGTCAAACATCGCTAGATGCTCGCAGCCCATCATGTCGGATATGCCGTATGCCATATTATTGATGTCGGAGAATGAGGTACGGACTCGCTTGGTATCGGACTCGTCAGGCAACGAAGGGATACGTAGCGTGACGTCCATGAGGCCAAGGACTCGAAGGTCGGTAAGAGCGGTAAAGTCCGAAAGCTCCTTCCTCATACTCGAGGCATGCGAGATGTCTTGAGCGCTAGTCGGTTTGATTTCCAGACGCTTGTTCCCTGACAAGTTGAGGTATCGCAAACCGGTATTCCAGTTCCTTCACGTCAGTTCTGAAAACCCAAAGATGACTTACCAATTCCAGTCATAGGGCCAATTGGCGATATTATATTTGAGCACATTACTACCAACATCCAGATGCTGGAGAGATTTGATGGCTCCCAACTCGGAGGGCAATGTTTGCAGCCTATTTCCATTCAGATGTAGCGTCTTGAGGCTCTGCAATTTCTCCAAATCCTCCGACGGAAGACTAGTCAACTTGTTTCCAGATAGGTAAAGCGCTTCGAGCTTATCCAGTCGACTTAGCGTATATGCTGGGATCTCGTAGATATCGTTGAAACTTAGATTGATGACTTTCACATTCGGCAGAAGAGCCAACAGATGAAAGGTATCGCTCGACAGGTGATTATCGCCCAAGTAGATCTTTTCAACCGAATAGGCCGCCGCGGGTAATGCACCCCTGGATTCCTTGTTTTCCAGCGATTCCGGGGCTATTGGAAGCGATTCGAGCAAATTGGAACTGAAATTGGTAGACCTAAGGGAGCCGCAATGCCATAGGTCACCGGGAATTTCTCTGAGATTGTTGTTATGACAATTGATCGTATGGAGTTTGCCCATGCGTCCGAAGCCGATCGGAAAGGTATTGATGAGATTATCGGTACATGAGAAATTTTCCAGGTTGACAAGTCGGTCCAGGGTAGCTGGCAATCGGGTGAATTGGTTGAAATCCAATTTGAGGTCTACCAGATTGGTCAAGCCAGAAAGAGCCTCGTCAGCCAAAGTTGAGATTTTCCCGTTTGACAAGTTGAGGTGCGTCAGAGCATACGTTACAGCCTGCATATTGGGCAATGGGGCCAGTGTGAATCGAGTGACGGAGTTGTGAGGCACACTGAACTGTCTGACCTTGGCGCCGATCTGGGCATCCAGAGTGACAAGATTATTGTAGTCGGCTTGAAGCATAGCCAGATTCGGCAGGGCGTAAACGGATGTCAAATCTGTCAATTTGTTCCGACGAACGTCAAGGACTCGTAGATTTGCCAAGGTAGAGAACGACTCGGGGAATGTGGTAAGGTCATTTCCGTATGCCAACAACCTTTCTAGGGATTTCAAATTCGACATTTCCGAAGGCAATTCCGCAATATTGTTGAACGAGATATCGAGATCCACTAGGTTGCTCATCTCGGACACGACGGCTGGGAAGGTCTCGAATTTGTTGTTGGAGATATTGAGGTATTTCAAAGCTTTCATTTGAACGAAATAGCTAGGGATCGAATTGAGCTTGTTGTTCTGCACCTTGAGCGAGAGCAGTGTCGTGATCTCGTGAAGAGGGACTGATTCGAGATCGGCTATCCTGTTTGACGATATGTCCAGCCTGGACAAGGTCGCACTATGCTTGATACTCGGCGGTACCCGCTTGAGAGCCATATTGGTCATTCGGATCTCCTTCAAGCTTGAACATGCCTGGATGAAATCTAGTGGCAAGTCGGTCATGGGATTTCGCGAGACATTCAGAATGATGATGTTGTGCGCGTGTAAATGGAGGAAGATGGGTATCGTCTGCAGATCTCTTCCCGCAATATCGATGAACTCGAATGAATCATATGAGCTCTCCTCCTCTGGGTCGATGACAGGTAACGCGGGTGTTTGATAGATGAATTTGCAGAGCGTGGCCAGATCTTCTTTGCCGAGCTCCTCGATATGTTCAGCTTCTGTGAATCCAGCTTGCTGCAAACGACGACTTTGGATATTGAGTGGTTTTTCTGATGACAGAAGCATACGATCTGGTCGTCAGCTTTGACCAACGCCATGTCTCAAGAGGCCTACCCTGCCCTCTTTCCCGAAGGTACAGCTTGTTGGTAGTGGTGAGTCGCTTTGCACCTGGCGGAGCATCGTTTGCCCCAGACAGGGCATTAATAATATCGGTCGTCGTGCTGAGCAAAGGGAAAGTATGTATGGAGTAATTCCCGTCCGCTCGGTAAATCCGTATCATATGCTAAGGTTAGTTCAGTTCAGTAGTATGGGACGTACAGGAACAGCCGCCAAGTGCGCACTTCCCGAGGTACCAGGTCGGTTGGATGTCGTAGTCCTGGCTGATGTCGATGGTCGACCGTCTCGCGTCTTGTTCCTCTGCCCTCTTGACGACCCTGGTCGACCTGACGTCCCGTTGAATCCCGGTTTGGACTTGAAGCCGAAAGGTGGTGCTCTCCTGCCATCCAAAGACGGTAGTATGAGCGATAAGCGTCGCTCCATACCCGGCTCGGGTGAAGCAGGACTCTCATTGACTGGCCATTCTTCTTCCCCCTCAACAGATGAAGATGATGAAGCACCATCATTGGGCTCCTCCTCGTCGCCTTCCACACCCCATGATTCTGGGGCTGCCCACGCAGGTCCCTGACCGGCAGGTGCCGGCGCAAGAAGCCCATTATCAACCAGGTTGAGCTGAGGTGTGGTCATTGGATCCTGCGGCTCCATTAGATCGCCTACGTCGTGAGGTGGAGAAGAGATGGTAGGCAGATTGGGTTGGAAAGGGTCGTGAAACACGGTAGGCTGATTTCTACTGTTGTCGCTCGACCAAACGGGTTGTAGCGATCGCCCTTGGGTCGAGGAACCTGCAGATACATTCGAGTCGACCGATCCCATCTTGACGTTCCGCAACTGCGAAGGTCGACGTGGCTGATTCGATGGTGGAAAAGCATTCTTGGGCGAATACGTATTGGGAGAAGCAGGCGAACTTGACTTGGCCTCGTCAGATCCATCTGAAGAGCGTGCTGCGAATGGATTCTGCTTGGTGAATGGGTTGTGAGCCGGGTTTATCGATTCGCGGTAACGTCCATTACTCGACGGCTGAGAGCTTGATGTCGATCCAGATGAACCCTCGGAGCGATGAGCGGTCCCTTGCAACGCGTCGGATAGAATCCATCCGGATGATCCAGATGATCTGGGAGGTGTATCCGCCGAACCTGTGTTTGCCGATGCCTGGGTACGAGCGGGAGCGGCTGTCAACGAATTCGCGGTCGGATCCGTTGCCGCCAAGCTACGATCAATGATACCAGTCATGTCATCGAGGTTCATGTCGAGCGTGAACTCAGGCTCCGCTATCTCTTGACGTGGCGAGATCATCCCATCCATCATCTCGGTTGAAAAGTACCGACTATGGTCGAATGCCTGGGATGGTTGACCCTCTCCTGGTGAAGCATTGGCCTCTTGCGATATCGAGGCGAACGAGTGGGAAGATGGAACGCGATTGCCGGAGGGAGAGATTGATGGTGCTGGTCTATAACCTTCCATTGGAGTCAAGTCGTTGAGTGGTCCTGCTTATCAGCCCACAGCCCAAAATCGCAAAGACGTACCAAGAGTCATCCCTGTACCCTTTCTCTTGAGCAGACCGCCGAGGAATCCTCCCTTTTTCTTTTCCGCAGGTCCAGACGAGGCATTCGAAGCGGTACTCCCGAATCGACCCGCTCTACCTGCAACGATACTATGTCTCCCACCTCCAGGTATGATATCGGGCTGTTTTTGCGGTTTCTGAGGTGCAGCCCCGAGGGTTTGCACACTATCGCCCGATCCTTGTCGTGATCTCAGCTCTGGTGAATCTTGCTGTGAATTGGGGAAACCATTGATGGAAGGCTGAGATCCGTTTCGGGAACTAGCGGTTGTTTTCATAGATCTATCCGACTGAAGACGGTGTAAAGTCGGCATTGTCGAATTACTAACTTGTCTACTATGACCAAAGGGATTTGTGGAGGGTGCTTTGGAAGGCAAAGGGCTGTCGTTGGGTGGAGTAGAAGGAGCCGGATCGTCCATCAACCAAGGCGCAATATTCGCACCAGCCTGTTGTCCAGCCGTACTTCCCTGTCTTCTTGGCGCTGCCGAAGGGTCCAAGATATCATCCATTGATACACCTAGTTGCATTCCTTCCATGCTGAAATCCACTTCTCCAGGAAACGCTTGAGGAGTCATTGCATCTTGATCATCACCCAAGCGTCTGGCGAGGGGTGACATCTTTGACCGATTGGCGCCAACTGCATCGGCCGTCTTTGCGCGTTGTCTGGGCGAGCCTTCTCCAGGCGGTGATCTAGGACTGCTAGGCCCTGCCTTTAGTCTTGACGAATGTCGACGGCGCTCTCTTTCGGCATTTGTTGGGCTTTGCGGAATGAGTTTGGCTCGTGGTGATCCCGGACTGGCGGGTGAGGATCGTCTCCGTCTCTCTAGCTCGTTCGTGTTGTCGACAGATTCCCATTCTCCTTCTTGCTCCATACTGGCGTTTCCAATGGGCTCGCCGAGTTGAGGAATCTGTGAAGATGGATGCTGAGCAGCCGGTGCTGTTGACCCATTACGGGTCTCCATGATGAAGTGAAGTAGATAAGTGAAGACTCTAACTGCAGGCTAAGCACAGTTCGATACCAACGGAAGTAAACACTAAACAATGCAATAGCCTAATTGACCCTGAATATCATTCATATGTAGCCCCACTCTTGTACTACCCTGCTGGAATCATTCATTTGGCTCATGCATACTACACTACTACTACTGTTACTACACTCACTGCCCTTCTAACCCTACTTCTACATTCGGTCAAGAAAGAAACACCCCATGTCGAGGTGGATGAGTTTGGTTGTTGGAATTGGGATAGAATAGAATTTATGGTCGGATTGGAATTAAACACAGTTTGATAGTGATTGATAGATAGTGATAGTCATGATTTCGCTCCTTCTCTTCTCAAAAGTACACTTTTCGACACACACAACTAAGGATACGTAAGAAGACGATGATCTATCGGTGATAGGCCCGGGTGACTACCTGTTCAGGTATATCGGCTTTTCCCTTGACTTGGAATTGAGCAAAGATGGGAATATGGCTAGCGGTTAGTGATCGCGGACACGATGTTCAAGGGTACTACTCACTCGGAGGGGAAATGGGCATTGGGGAATCCGACAGTCTTGTCGAGATAGGCTTTATCGACATCGCCAAGAACACTAGTGACCTTCAAGGCGGCTGGCGTGTAGAAAATGTAGTCGATCGCAGCTACGAATGTAGGTGTGAAATTGGTCATTTTCATCTCACCAAAGCTCGAAGCAGCACTCTTGAGGTCCAAGCGATGTTTGAGCCCTCGCCGCGTGTACTCGCCGTAAATGTGATCCATGAAGTCTTCGTGATCGTGAGCGATTTCTCCAGTGGTCAGCAGTTCATATACTGCAGAGTCGGCGTGAGAGTTGGTGTCAACGCACATGACGAGAGGGATATCGGTACCCTTGAGTGCGGGATCGTACTTTGGTGGTGGTCGACCTAGCTTCAAGTCGGCTTCATTAGGTGGACGAGCGGGTAGTCGAGAGAACCTTTCGGCGATCTGCTCGACCTCTTCCATGAGCATTCCAATCTGGACAACCTTGACATCTCGATAGTGATGATCCCAGTAGATGTGACCATTGACAACGAGTAGACGTGCGCCGGAAGCAATGAATTCAAGCGAGGCGACAACAGCGATGTTGTCTCTGGATGCGACTCGGTTAAACATGTCGTCTGTCCTCATGTGTTCTTTGGAAAGAGCGATTCTGTTGAACTCGATGACTTGTGTTTCAACCAGTGAGAATCTAGGGTCAGCGCCAGTCATCACGCAGAAGCTTACCGATCACTCTTCCAGAAGATGGCACATCCATCAACCGCATCCGCTTCTTTGCCCGACATGGTCCTTGCCCTAGTCCTGGCATAATGACATCCCTCATAGCCCTGAGTCTTGAGCTGGGGATAGAAGAATTCTCTATATTGCCCAGCATCAATCTCTTGCAATCCCACAATATCGGCCGAAGCATTGATGATTTCTTGCAATATTGTGTGTTTACGGTAGTTCCAATCAAGGGCCCAGAGAGGAGTGTAGTTGTATGACGATGGCGGTGCGAAGGAATCACAGAGGATGTTGTAGGTCAGGGTGGTGAATGATTCCTGGTGGCCTTCTGATGGCGAGGTCGTGACTGGCTCGACTTCGATCCATTGCCGTTCTGGAGGTTGTGGACCAGCAGGACAATTATCTCTCAAATGATGGATGAGTGCCGTTGTTCCTTCTTCTGCCAGGATCTTCCTGAATCGGTCTTCTAGCGGATTGCCCTCCATGCCCAACATCTCCAGCTTATATAACGTTCCTAGCTCGGCTGGTAGCGTCGTTAGGTGATTGTCAAACAAGAACAATTCCTTCAGCCTCGACAACATTCCCAATTCTGGTGGAACCGAAGTGAGCTCGTTGGCAGTGGCGTCGAGAACGGTAAGTTGTCGAAGATTTGAGATGGCGGCTGGTAGACTCGAGAGGACGTTGTGGTTGATGTAGAGGGATGTAATATGTGAAAAGCTAAACATGGCTGGCGACAGGTTTTTGATTCGAATTCCACCTAGATCCAAACCAGACCACTGTTCCCATGCGACTTCTTCTACTGTGGGTACAGGTGCTTGTGCTGGATTCGCGGGATCGGCGCCGTGACTGATGGCTGGTTGCTTTCCATCTGCGAAATCAGGTGTCACTGAACGATCTGTAGTTGACATGACGGATAAAGTCTTCTTATGTGCGCCATTCACGTTGGAGGCAGAGGATGCGGGGCGGTTCGGATCGGATATGGTGATGGCTGCTTTGTTGGCTGAGCGGGAGCTGACGGCTGCTGTCCTCGCGCGGTGGTGTGCCGAGCTGTTTTGACGGCATAGCTGAACGTGAGCTGGGCACCGAGGATACCATAAATACTTACATCGGCCTTGGCGATTTGCTGCTGCCATAGAGGGGTCATGAGCATTTGTCCTTCCCCTCCATTTCTAGGTGGACTTCCTCCTCCAAACATGCCCATCCCGAATCCTCCACCTTGCCCATGTCCCATCCCCATTCCTTGTCCATTCTGATTTCCAATATGCATTCCACCGCCTCCAAACGATTGATGATGAGGATGTCCATGATGTCCCGGCGGTGGACCGAAACCTCCTCCTTGTTGCCCTCCTCCGCCATTTGGATACCCACTAGGCGAGGGTAAGGGCATGGAAGGGGTGAAGGTATGACGACCCCATCCTCCCAGACCACTGGGTCCGGGTCCGGGTCCGTCGTGATGCTTTCCGACGGCGGATGAGGATGAGACCGGTGGGAAGTGGCTCACGTACATGGGGCGAAAGGGAGTTGGGGGGTGGATCAGAGTCTATGAGTGGTTTTCCTGGACGTTAGCGACGTTGAGAATTCAAAGAATGATACTGGACCTACTTGTGTCTCGGCTTAACAGCGGGGAATCACGGGTTATCAACAGTAGTGGATCTATCGGTCTAGGAGGTACTAGCTGGGCGTCCAGCATCTGCAACAGAGTGGTAATAGCGGGATGCGAGGGTCACGGAAGTGAAGCCGATGGATATTTTGACGATCACCTATTCGTTGATCCTCTTCTGATCGTAATCCGAAGGTATCGAGTGTGAAAGGATGCGGTTACTTGAACAAGAGGATAGAGAGGGGGTAAGAGTGACGTGGCGTTTGTCGAGTCAGAGTTGGCAGTTGAACAAAAGACGACAGTTCTGTCTGCCTTCTTGAGGTGCTAGTGCTGCTTTGTTGTGTCTGTGACTATGACTGCTCTGAGTAGGGTACTGCGGTATTCTTTGAACAACAAGGGGATGTATAGGTGTATAGGGGATGGTAGATAGGAGAGACTAAAGGCTAGCTGTATGCTGTATTGGATACCCTGAACCGTCGACGGAATCAAAATCGATCACCAGAGACACACACACTATATAGAGTGCACCAACGGATAATCTCGGAATCTAAGTGGCACATTCTCAGTGGCACATAAGTCGTATAATAGATGGAGGTGTATACCATCAACATGTATGCGGTATGAGTACAACAACATGACAAACTATTCTATAAAACTGATATTGTAAACATGCGTGAATCATCCCAACAATCTCTTCCACATCCCTGGACCGATCTCGATTCCTAGCACCTCTCTTTTCCCAATACCGACAATAACCCCACTTCCACCTTCGACCAATTCAGCTAGCAGGCTCACTGACGGTCGGCTAGGATTGACGGGAACCATATCGAGTGGTCGGGCGCTTGCAATGGCCTCATAAGTCGATCTGAGCACCGTGGTAACATGCGGTAGGGAAATCAGAGGCGAGCTTGGAATAGCAGCAAGCATAGACAGGACTGTATGAAGAGCGAGTCCAAGTAAGGGCCGGTACAGAGCGAAGGAGCTGATTGTCAACGGCAGTCCTTCAGACCTTGAGATCTGACTCACTAGACGAGAGTCCGGCCAATTTCAGGCGAACAGAGAGCCTGGATAAGGGCAAAAGCAGCATCTCGCGCCCTTTCAAGCTGTGTATATCCATCGTGGGTTTGAGATAGATCTGTCCAGATTGTTGTACTACCCATGAGAGATGGAGAGGACGTATAAAGCTCCGCGTAGCTGAGATAGATCGCTAAAACACTACAGTCAGCGACTGTCAGACTAGCTAGACTCACGAATCATTACGGACAGACCAGGCTGAAGCCCATACGTCCCATCTTGACCCGTACTTGCGCCATATCTCCATGAGCTTGCGCCGGTCACTAGGTGGATCTCCAGCCGCGCTATTCCCACTGGTGTTTCGCGCTGTAGGCCTTTCTAGTGTCTGGGGCCGATCTGTACCGCGCTCAGATCCCGACATCGGCTCATCCTCGACATCGGGAACGGTAGTAGCGGTAGTCTTGCATCCGAGCTGGGCTTGGTATACTAAAGGTCAGTGGTGCTCGAACACGATTGGGTACTTACTGTCTCTCATCATCTCGACGTATTCAAGCCAAGCTAGTAGTTTGAGATCACGATCCCTCACAGCAGGATCTCCAGGTACAGAAGTAGACAATCGATCTCGCCATGGACTGGCTAGTTGACCGTTGGCAATCGGATGATTGAAATCGCCAAGTTGAATCCTGACGTTAGTACGTATGACAAAAATAGTCACTCACATATGATCAAGGATGAACACATAGATCCATTCACGCCAGTCGTCTTGACTTTTTCTAGCATTGACGCGATCATGTTCTTGACGCCTGGCCAGACCGACGGTATATGTGGCAAGGGCGGCATCGTTCAACCAAGTGCTAGTCGTCAGTCACTAATGTACGGGCCGACCTACGCATAGACACCAAGAGAACGAATCTCCTCCCTAGTCCAGTCGGTTGATTGGGCTACTAGCGCTCCAATCTCGGTAGTCACAGCAACTAGAGCCTCATCGCAGTCGCGCCTCGTCACGTCGCTTCGATCTACCAGAGGTCTTCGGCCGAGAAGACTGACTACAAGAGATGGAAGACCTTGCGCATCCCGCAGACCCACAAGCCATGGGGTCAGAGGCCATGATCGGGTCCTGTAGTTCTCCCATACTGAATCAGGGATTTCAGCATGTACCAGACGAGCCCGAGGTGCAACTACATCTTGGCGACCACCTTCGAACGAGCGTTGAAGCGAGATGATAGCGGCTTGTAGTGAGTTGAGGGAAGCCGGAACTGAAGATAACGAAGCTATACTGCTCTCCAGGTGGCGTATTCGGGAGTCGTAATTCGATGATGAAGTCGACTGCGAGTGAAGTGGGGGCGGTGCATATGGCGCAACGGGAATGTTTGGGGGCATTGGAGGTGAGATTGGACGGTGACTCATGTACGGTACTGTTGTGAGTGCCGTCATGGATGCTTGAGGTGGAGGTGGCATAGGTTCTCTTGCTTGCCTGAGAGCATATTCGGGCGGTGCGCGTGACGTGACGGGTGGAGCGGGCTGTGGGCCTGAAGGATAGAACCCAGGTCCAGATGGTGTACCAGGTCGGCCACTTGTTGTGAGTAGTGTACCCGAATATAAAGGACCGCGAGATGGTAGCGTCGATATTGATTTTGGCCGGCTTCGAGCTTCAAATACACATGCTTGACCAGCTTGTCGACATCCTCTGCAGGGAACTTGAGTTGGACCATCGCATTTCATTCTGAAGTTAGTCGAGGACATTATCATACGGAGGACTAAGTGGCTCACTTTTGTCGACGACATCGCGTACAAGCCATCATACTGCGTGGTGCACGCGAACTAGTATCGCGAGCAAAAGTCAATCCTTGACCCATTTCATCCTCTTCCTTGGGCGATAGCGGTGTGGGTGACCTCATATCCATCGAATGCCTCACATTGTGAGGTCTGTGCGAGCCTTGCGAGCTTGTCCACGGACTTGTAGCTGTCCAGTTTGAAGGTCCGGCAAATGGCGGAAATGGGTGACCACCGGTGGCGGCGGGACCATGACTGGAAGATGGTAGTGGAGGAGGCAAGATTGGATTGTTTGGCGAAGCAGTAGGGTTTCTATGAGTCGTCGCTACCGAAGCTGAGCGACGAGATCCACCACTTCCTTCGCCAGGAGCAGGAGATCCTGAGCGGCGACGTTTTGAAGGGGTTGGATTCATTAAACTATCCATCGTCAGCCTCTTTTCACTTTGCCGGAACATTTGTTGCGGTCGGAGGATTATTCGGTGGTCGTGATCATCGCGAGACTCACTTTGTTCTTTCTTGTATTATTATAATATTGTAGCACACGGCCTAGTCCGACGCACGTCCCCTCGCCGAACGCTCGTAACCGAATACACAAGTGCCCCTTCCTTTCCAAAGAAAGCACAGACACTTGTCGCAAATCCTTCGCCTTCCCCTTTTCTTTCCCCTTGTATTTGGTGACGAGATGTACACACACCCCGCTCCGTCGCGAGTATAGTTGTGATGGGACCTTAGCGATGTTTTGGTCTCCTTCCGATCCTCCAAATCGTATATTTCCTCTCGATGATCATTCGCACAGTGACAAGTATGAAAGAGCGTAAAAGAGATGGACGCGACCAGGATTTCACCAGGACGTTGGGACGGGACGTTTTCGATATGTGTTGTGTGTTCTAGACACTGTTGAATGTGTTACATGTATCGTCTAGGCGTGAAAACGAGACAACTACGGGACGCAAGTTGAACGAGAGGTCCACCCCTTGATAAAGTCTGACCCCTGACCGGGATCTTTGGTAATGGCAGATTGTCCGGAGACTACCCCAGTTGGTCGATCCAGGGTAATTTAAACCTCGTCCCGAATTACCAGGGACCTTGCCTGCTGTCTAGTCGTTTCAATAGCTCTGCTCGAGAGATATCGTAGTGATAGGAACTTGATCGGTTGCCGTTCCTGTTCCGTTCTCGTTGGAAGACGGGATGCAACAACAGGAGAATTGCGATACTTGCACCGGAACGGTCCTTTGAGGGTGGTAAATACTTGACCCAATACCGGCTGATCTGGCTTGTCGCGTTCCAGGTTCCAAGTTTTCGCCGAGGATTTTACGTCACTTCGTTACCCGTGCCGGGGTCTTGCTTCACACAGTCTGATTGAGGGGCTAGTACTGTCGCAGTCGAGAAGTCTCAACTTGTCTCAAACATGCAAATGTGTGTGATCGATCGCATGATCCGCTTGTTCGAAGCCACAACACGGGAACAAACGCCCAATAAAGCTGACACGCTTCTTCACAGACGGAGGTCAAACAGGCACTGCCTGCAGCTCGGTATGACATGAGCATCATGAGCTTCATAACTCGAAGCCCCGGAGAACCCGCTGATATCGTCATCCAGCCAACAGCACGCTCGACTCCCAACGTGCCTATGACAGATCTCGGTCCCGATAGCACGGGCGTCGCACGTCAGACAACAGACCCGAATAACATCAAGTACCGCCACTCTCTTCGGCGCATTGACCTTTGTATTCGCATTGATAAGATCGGCACAAACCTGTCACGCATACATATAGACCCAAGCGAAAGAAAGCAGGAAACTAAGGATCCAGTAAACCGGGACGATCACTTTACCCTGAAAACAACTCGGACGTGCCTGTCGGTACAAAACTAATCTCCTTGATCTCCCCCCTTTATCCCTTGTTTTTGGCTTTGATGGAATTCAGAGCCTATTCCGCGATAACCCCTCCTTTCCGGCTTTCGACTTTTCGAGACGTCCTTTCCGCAATGATTAGCGTCAATGCAGGCTGTGTGTATGAGATGAAGGAACGAAAGGATTTCCAAGAACTTGGGTCCACTTGCTGTACGACTGCGTCGAAAACGAGGGTGAGGTACATTCGGTAGGTACGATAAGCGACAGGGAATGCAATTTGACCATTACAGCAGCTACAATGATGATTAACACAACGGCGATCGGACTCCGACTACGCTTCACAGCAATGCCGAAGCCGCACCGGCCTATATATACGCATTCACGTGTACTCTGTGAATCGTGTCACGGGTAGACTGCGCTAATAGTCCAAGCAATGATGACGTTGTCAGGTGAGATATACTTGTAGAAGTGGCCGGTCATGGCAAAGGCCGCTGAGCATATAGGCATCACATGACGATGTTACGCCGAATGCTAACTCTATGGTGCATGCATGACTTATCCCATGGAAGTGGAATGTTCGAACGGCAGATGGACAGGCAGAGAAACTGGGCACTTTTGCATCAATTAACGATTATATACCTATATACTTTCCCATTCCGTGTATCTCTCAAACCCATCTACCTACCGCTCTTGACACTTCCATTCTTTGACTTGACACTCTTGGTTCTCTTTGGACTGGCAGTAGCACTTTTAACAGCCTCCCATTTTCCAGTGTTCTTCTTCAGTCCTTTCCTTGCACTCATGTAGTCTGGATCCCGCTCATCCTCCGAGTCAACATCAGCCTGTCCGATCCGACTAGACCAAGGTGCACTATCGGGTTTGGTGGGTTCGGGAGAAGGAGCTCGACCCTCGGTAGAGTAATCGTGGCCTGTCTGACCTGTGATGGGTGGAGGAGCGGTAACCGCTGGTGAATCGGGAACATTCATTCGGACTGATTTCCTCTTGGCGAGTTGTGGTCGGTCAACGGACGAGTCGTCGCCTGCTTGGTCACCTTGAGCAGTGTGATCAGACTCGTCACCACTGTCTTCGTCTCGCCTGTCGGAGGGGATCCTTTCAATGGCAGGGGGACCAGCGTTCATACCAGCCTGAACACTTCGATCATTCTCGTAGACCTTGTATTTCGAGTCGTCGTGCTCTTCATCCGAAGACGACTCCTCGTCCTCTCGTTCACCATCCTCTTGAGCAGACTCGTAAACGCTCTCGCCGTCGGCGGTAGTCATGGAGTGGAACGAGTTTCGCTGCTTGGTGTATGGTCGAGCAGTGTTGTCGCTTGCCATTGGAGCCGAGACAGGGGCGGGCTTCTCCTCGACAGGCAGCTTGACTGGTCCAGGTGCAGATATGGAGAACATCTGAGGGGGTGCTTGTGCAGGCTCAGACATAACCGACTTGTTGTCGCTGGGATTAGGGCTGGTGGGCCTCAATGCCGATTTTAGAGGAGGCGACATCAATCGCGATGGGGGAAGTGGGGTGGTCGACCTGGGAGGGCTAGGAGGAGCCTGCGAGACTCGCTTGGACGAGTTGGATCGAGCCAAAGAACCGGCAGTAGCAGTCGAGTTGGATCGGCCTAGAGACTTTGCTCCCCCATCAGCGGCTGGGAACTTTAGAGTGGGGGTGGGGACGATGGATGATCCAGGAGCTCTAGGTAATTCCATCTGAGGCGTAACCTGACTTCTGGGAGCCTTGGGGACCTCGGGCATGGGTGGAGGCTGGTCGGCATCAACGAGGGACATGATGGATCGACCCTCTCCAGACTGCTGGCCGATTCGCGAGATACTGCCATTGGGTCGGATCCTCTGAGACTTGCCAGGACTAGACTTGGCAGTGGCGGTTGAGGCGGTAGACTTCATAGTGTTGGATCGAGTCATACCACCAGCTCCAGTTGCGGTCGAGGTCGACTTGACAGTGTTGGTTCGCGCCACGGGGCCAAGTGTGGGAGCGTTACCAGTTGACTTGGCGGGTGCGGCACCAGCAGACTTGACGGTGCTCGCCCTTGAGCTGGGCCGCTGAGTTGGAGTCTTGTTCCCAGTAGGTTCAGGCGAGAAGGTTTGGCGACCGGTAACGGTACTCTGACTGTCAGATCGCTTGCCGGCCCCGACGCTCGCTCGACTAGCAGGTTTGGCGGGGATGAGACCGCTGGCGATAGGCATTGAGGTTCGCTTAGAGTTGTTTCGGCCTACAGTGTCGACTGAAAAGGTCGAGTTTCGATTGTTGGAAACAGCAACCAAGTTGCCATTATCCTCGTCATCGCTGGAATCATCACCACCTCGACCACCGCCATACATTGAATTGGAGCGTCGGATGTTGGTGTCGGTTCGAGTGGACCATCCACCTTTGCTGCCCTGGTAAACTGGCCCAGGCGAGTCTCGACCGGATCGACCTTGATTCCTCTGCTTGTTTCCGTTGCCCTTGAACATTTTGGCGATGGATGAGAAGAAACCCTTCTTCTTCTTCTGTCCGCCAAAGTCCCGAGCACTCGAGGCGTCAGAGTCGGCTCGTTCGTTGGCGTGTTCATTCGAGTTCGAGAATGTCCTTCGAAGAGATTGTCGACGACTGGAGGGAGCGGTGTATCCAATATCGGAAGCTGCACGTCGGCCCCCATTTCTGGGAGCAGTAACGGATGGGACACCGATGGGAGCAGCCTTGGGTGGACCAGAACGTCCAGTCATGGACGATGCGCGGCCACCAGCGGGACGGTTCTCGTGGACAGTGTAGTTGCCGTTGCCGTCGTCCGAACTATCCTCATTCTCCTCTTGGATACTGCCAGTGATAGACCCCTGACCCATGCTTCGAGGGAATGGAACACCACCTCGTCGCGATTGGGCATCCTCGTAGCCGATCTGGGATGCCGACTGCGAAGGTGCGATAGATCCGTTCGAGTCAAGCTCGAATGCGTCGCGGGGTAGTTCTGTTATCAGCCCTGATTCTTATCGAGTGCTTACCATTATGCTTTTCCATGTCCTCCAAACCTCGCTTGGCTTGCCTGACCCACATCCGTCCCACAGCCTCCATGGCCCTGAACCTCTCTTCCAGACCGTTCGACATGACATTATTCCTCTCGGATTCGATCCTGACCTCAAGACCCCTCAGGTGCTCTTCACAACCTAGCAGCTCTGCCTGGGCCTCTTGGAGCTTGCTAGCCCGTTTCGACTCTTTGGTGCTGAATGATCCCGCCGAGCTGACAGATATGCTGGATGCACGAGATGACATGGAAGAAGGACTTCGATGACCGTACTCGGCCGACATGGCAGTCAGATCTGCCTTTTTGGGCCTAGACTTGGTAGATTTGATCAACCGAGTGACCAGAATCTCCCTGTCCCTCCTAACACGAGACATTTCCTCTTCCAACAGATGAATCTGCTTGAGGTCTTTTCTGAACCGGTCCAAGCTCGAGACGTATGCTGCCCATCCTGGCGAGTCGGGCTGGTCTTCGTGCATATGCGCTTCTGGGTTCTCTAATAAATGGGCGGATAGAGGTCCTTCAAAAGCGGCATGTCGCACAGCTCGACGTACACTCATGTTGACACCAGGCGACGAGGTCGTGTAGGCAAGCAAAGACGATGTCGACGAGTGAGAGTGCGAGAGAAGGGTGAGGAGAGAAGTGGATAAAGCTTTCTGAGCATCGCTGAATGGTCAGTCACTTCCTAGCAAGTGAACAGTGTACGTACAGGTAGTTGCTCAAGAGCCTATCGCTCGAGCTCCGATGAGCATGTCCGGGTCGTAAGGCGTCCATCTAGGATACGACGAGAATATGAAGATGACCGTGGGCGAATTGTGTCGAGTCGGCAATTATACGTATGTTGTAGTCGAAGCTATAGTCGGGCTGGCTGGGAAGACGGGGCGAGCGAGTTGGACAGAGGATAGCGATGAGTGACAGCAACCACTCGACAGCCCAGAGTCCAGCTTTGGCGAGTGAGTTTGGAGAATAGGGTTATGTATTATAAGAAGAGAATCACTCGAGAAGATAGAGACTAGTATGTCCCTTGGTAGGTATATGAAGGTGATGAAAGAGGGGGGACTGATAGAGGTAATTGAACCCGGTGTCTGACCCTCATACTGCCCGAGATTGCCGAATGGGGTGATTAACTTGACTGTGTGTCCCACTTTAATCATACGTCATTGGTCTAGAAAAGGCAATGGCCCGGACAGCGTGCCTAACTTTGTAGCATATGTTACAGGCTTACGACGCACGTGACCCTGGCGCCTGACTGACAGGCATGCGGCCAAGCATCCACAGTAGCTGCACGTAGCACGGATACACCTACCCCCACCTTACTCACTCACTTCACCGGCAGCCACCCGAACATGGCGCCAAAGAACAAGGCGGCAAAGCCACAACAGGCTACAGCCCCACTACCAGCCGATCCAGCGACGATCAGCCGTGCAGTGGAGCAAGTCGAGGATGATGTCCTACAGGCTGCTCCTTCGACAAAGGCACCACAGACAAAGCAGAGACTGGCCTACCCTGTCCCCGAATATATATCGCCCGCGACTATAAACAATACCCAGAGTCTACTGCGGTTTGTTATCTTAGGGTTGATCAGTGCTGCTGCTATTGGAAGTCGATTGTTCGCAGTCATAAGATTCGAGAGTGTCATTCACGAATTGTGAGCCGCTTCACCTATTCTTTGACTAGTATACAGCTAACAAGATAGTGATCCTTGGTTCAATTAGTATGTGTTCTTTCATATGATCTCACCGTCCGCGCAAGCCCTGACATTACAGCCGAGCTTCGAAAGTCCTAGTGAACGATGGGTTCTACGTACGTTACCATACCTTCTCTTTTCGTGTAGCTGATCTCTAGGAATTCTGGAATTGGTTCGACCCATCTGCATGGTATCCCCTTGGACGTACAGTTGGAGGAACCATCTATCCAGGACTGATGGTCACGTCTGGTCTGATTTGGAACTTCCTTCGATGGATCAATATGCCCGTAGACATCAGGAATGTCTGTGTCATGCTCGCACCTGGATTTGCAGGTTTGACCGCATGGGCTACGTATATGTATGTTCTTCAATACCATCCGATGACCAAACTGACATACAGGTTCACAGGGGAAATGGCTAATGCTTCATCTGCATTATTGGCAGCTGCATTCATCGGTATCGTTCCCGGATACATCTCCCGATCTGTCGCTGGTTCATACGATAACGAGGCCATCGCAATCTTCCTCCTCATGTTCACCTTTTATCTCTGGATCAAAGCCGTCAAGACTGGAAGTGCGACATATGGGACTTTGACTGCATTGTTCTACGGATGGATGGTAGCTGCCTGGGGTGGTTACGTGTTCATCACAAACAGTGCGTACCCACCATCTTCTCAGCTGATGCCAGTGATCCCTCTTCACGCGTTCGTCTTGATCCTAATGGGCCGTTTCAATAACCGACTCTATACCGCCTATTCATCTTGGTATGTTCTCGGCACAGTCGCTTCGATGCAAGTTCCTTTCGTCGAGTACCTCCCCATCCGAACAAGTGAACACATGGCGGCCTTAGGTGTCTTCGGTCTACTCCAACTCGTCGCATTTGTCGAGATTGTGAGGAAGATGGTCCCTGGTCGACAATTCCAGATGCTTCTACGGGCTTTCGTGGTCTTGGTCTTCGCCGTCAGTTTCACCGTATTGGTTCTATTGACTTTCTCCGGATGGATCGCACCATGGACTGGTCGATTCTACTCTCTCTGGGACACGGGCTACGCCAAGGTCCATAGTAAGCTTGATCGACCATGCCGTCAAGTCAAGCTGACTTTCAGTGCCAATCATCGCCTCTGTATCCGAGCATCAACCTACCGCTTGGCCAGCATTCTTCTTTGATCTCGAGATGCTCATATTTTTCTTCCCCGCCGGTGTATTCTGGTGTTTCAAGGAATTGAGGGACGAACACGTTTTCATGATCATCTACGCTACTCTATCCGCCTACTTTGCGGGAGTCATGGTTCGATTAATGCTAGTCATTACTCCCATCGTCTGTGTTACCGCCGCCATCGCGTTCTCGAAGCTCCTCGAGGCATATATCGATCCGGTCATTCCCGCCGATGACGAGACAGAAGCACCCGAGGTCTCGTCCAAGAAACAGAAAAAGGCCGCTGCAAACGCAAACAAAAAGCCTCTTGCTGCTCTCCTCTCTGGCAATTGGTCCAGCGGAGTCTTCGGTCTCGACACTCGATTCGCTGTGATCTCGACACTGGTCGTCTTCCTCATGGTCTTTGTTCACCATTGTACATGGGTCACCCAGTCTGCCTATTCGTCCCCCTCGGTCGTACTCTCGTCACGAGCAGCCGATGGATCTCAAAACATCATTGACGATTTCCGAGAGGCATATTACTGGATTCGACAAAACACTGCCGAAGACGCAGTCATTATGAGTTGGTGGGATTATGGTTATCAAATCGCTGGAATGGCCGATCGACCTACATTGGTAGACAACAATACATGGAACAACACCCATATCGCTACTGTTGGAAAAGCAATGGCCAGTAATGAAGATATCGCTTATCCTATTCTACGAAAACATGATGTTGATTATGTTTTGGTCATTTTCGGTGGACTACTCGGATACTCGGGCGACGATATTAATAAGTTCCTATGGATGGTTAGGATCGCTCAAGGAGAATGGCCAGAGGAAGTCCAGGAAGTCAATTACTTTACCCAAAGGGGAGAGTATGCCGTGGATGAGAGGGCTACCCCGACCATGAAGAACTCGTTGATGTACAAGATGTCCTATTTCCGGTATGTTGTTGACTTATTCCAACGTCACCGATACCCTAGCTAATGGTAGATTCTCTGAGCTGTATGGAGGTCACCCAGCTCAGGATCGAGTGAGGAACCAAAAGATTCCTGCCCAAAGCCCTACACTAGACATCTTAGGTAAGTCCCTTCTCTTTCCGACTGATGCGTGATACTGACATCCTCAGATGAAGCATTCACATCTGAAAATTGGATCGTGAGAATCTTTGCGGTCAAAAAGGAAGATTCACTTGGACGTGAACATAAAGCAGTAACTGCTTTTGATGGAGGTAAAAAGCTAAGGAAAAGCCCTAGTGCAGTAGATGGCTCTAGTGCCAAGAAGAGGCCTAGTACGTAGGTCTTAGAGTGTAGATTGCTAGAGATGCATCACCATCGAGAATCTACAGACCGGCAACACGGCTTTGCCTGGACCAGCCACCGCACACTATTACGTGATGCAAAACGACTTTCGATCACTGAAATTACCTAAACCGTGTATTGTGTTTCTAGGCCAGGAACCAAAAGATCGACGCCTCTAACTCTGAATTCTGTCAGTTTCTGGGTCCGATGGGCAGGACAGAGGACAGGCTGATTCCCGTGTACTGTATGCACGAGGGCCGAGGGTACGTTTCGGACAAATTGAGATCTACTGGGTGTTTGTGCATGGGTGTGAAATGACCTTCCGGAAGGCGTATCAGGGATAGGATGTACCGGTATCTGGACTTTTGGGTTGACTGATTACTATCCGGCTTTCGAGGTCTTATGATGGGTCTACTTCACTTGTCCTCTCATCATCTGTCATGATCAATCGTTGATAATTGTCACTCTGTCGATATCATTTTGTCTTGTGCCTTTCAAAGTATACGACAGCAGGAGGGATGGTGAATTACGTGTGGACAGCGGATGATGTCAAGGTTAGTCAACACCATATTCCGATTACGGAAAGCAACGCAAAGCCTGATAACTAACTTGACAGCTCGTCAAATGGCTATCGATAATCCCAGCATGTATCTCCACAGCTCTCTGCTTATTCATTTTCGTCACGACAATATGGATTTGGTCACGTAAACATGCTAGACCTACTATTGATCGGATATCATTCAGGTTGTTTTGGTGGACTATGGGATTTGAATTGTTTTATGATATTGCTTATATCATTGGAGAGTCTTTTGTAAGTCTTCCTCAGGGGATGGAGGAAATTCAGATGGGAAAGGGGCTGATATTGTAGACTGGAGAAACAGCTACGGGAGCACCATGTGCAGTTGGGATATACCTCTTGATTGCACCTATGGGCGTGTAAGCCCTTCTAATCTCTCCCGTCGATATAGGCTAACAAACAAGGGTCAATTACTTATGCACCTGCATAGCAATAAACCTAATGTTGATCATCTGCTTCGGAGTCAATCCTAATGGAAAGAGTAAGTCGCCTTTGGATAGTCGCGGTTGGGGAGGACTGATGATAGAATTGGAGAGGTGGTATGTCTGCGGATCAATCGCTCTTGGGTTCTTCATTCCCTTGATCCCAACTGCCTTGGGGCATTTCGGACATGATGAGATCCTCAATACTTGGTACGTCCATCCTCGTGGTGTGATATGACACTGACATCTAGCTGGATAGCAGCTAGTACGTATTGTGGAGCCGTGCCCGGAGGTGACGACATTGCTGACATGGTAGAAACGGATGCTCAACGTTTCCGATCTCTCGTCCTGGACTTGGTAAGTCAAAGTCACCATCGCTGGTGAGCTACACTGATAGGCAGTACCTCTGGCAGCTCCTATCCTGTGTCATTGCTACAGTCGCTGTCGCATTGGTATGTTCCCCTCGTTCCGCTATCCGGTGATAACGACCTGACACAATAGACCATCATCTCAATCTTCCGCTTGAGAAGAGCAACTTCGAAAGCATTATTCCTCTCCAACACCCTCAATCAAGAACAGGGGAAATTGGAGGGTTTCGACGATCAATTCCTGAAAATGGCTCTTCGTATCTCCACTTACCCAGTCTCGTTAATCATCGTCAACGGATTTATTTCTGGTATGTGACACTACCTGAGTCGGACTGACGGTAGGTATCGATTTACATGTAGCGAATGTTGGTGGAATTCACAATGCGGCTCAATTCCATTTATACTGTCTATACTATTTCCTATACGGTGGTCGAGGGATCTTCTTTGCTCTAGTATGTTTTGGGATATCCGAGTGATGGAAGAGTGGATAGAGCTGATTTTAGATTGGTCTATTTGTCGATCCATGCTTTAGGAAAGGAATCAAAGCAGCGTGGAGGAACGATACTGGACCACTCTTACCACCTATGGCAATGACTGCTGATCCCACCAACGCCGATTCATCGGAATACATGTATACGAAGAAACCAGAATTGAATACCTCGTTGATGCCTATGATCAGTTATAATCCGGATCAGACGCAAATACAGACACCTACACAAGCATCAACACGACAGGAGCAGGAGCAGGTACAGGTACAGGATGATCAGGAGAAAGGGTCGGGCAGGAGAACATCAGATATGGACATTATGGCTGCTATCACCCAGCTTTCACCGGATCTTGAAGCTGGTCCGCCGACACAGGGAGTGAGGGGAAGTCGTAAAGAAGTGGATGATTCAGTTTTATAGTTCTGTTTTTGTCATCGAGTTTCTCGCGTTGTATGTCTCTGTCTCGGTCTCATGTATTACAACTCTCATAGCCATTCATTGCCTTGGCCCCATCTAGCCATGCACATTCTACTCGTAATGCTACTGGGCTTGATCATTCAGACCTGTCGTTGATAAATGGCGACTCGATGACGTTTGGATTGTGCCTGTATATCAATTCAACTCTATTTCAAGCCGACTTGACCGGCCTAAAATACCCTCTGGTATCTACTCTTTGGGACCAAGTCGAGGTATCCCCGCCGCTGCATTCGAATTCAAGCTTCTCCAGCTGCGCAAAGAGATCTGATACGATCCGCCCTTGGTCCTAGAAGCATCTATTCTATTGGAATATCAAGATGAGCCAAGTCCACCTCGACCTCAAGCCATTAACACCAAAGGTCAGCAGCCGCTTGTTCACTCCGGTTTGAGGGACGGGACTGACATGATAGGATATACCGGACCCTTCTACACCTGCGTTCGCCCAGTTCCTCGATGACCATTTCTCGGCAGGACAGAAGCTGGCTGATTCGATCGGGTAAGCTAGCCCTTCGTCACTCTCATGCTCGAGCTCTACCCTGACTTACAGTGAATGGAAGAAGACATCCGTGAAATGCGATGGTACAGTTCAGATCGTCACTCTCAATAACCTTCCTGTATGTCTGCGCATCAGGTTGGGGCTAATGGTAGATAAAGAAAGAGTTGGGAATAACGGAACATTGGTGTGGACGTTTATCGACACATACGAATGAGACTGTCAAAGCAATGACCCATAAATCAAATTCTCGACATATTTCACATGATGGACATAAGAAGCAGACGGATGTCGAGAGGCAGGCTGATGTGATGAAGACCGCGCCCAAGGGGTTATACGAGCGATTCAGGCGGGGACTACTGGAATACCATTCAGAAGTGGGTCACCGTCTCATCTATATCACCGGGGTTCATCGGTCTTGAGCTAATCGATAGCATGAGAGGGAATATATCGAATCAATGAGAGAAACAGAATGCCTCCAAGTTTATCAACCTCATATAGCAGAAGTCTGGCGATTAACATTCAAAACCCCTCCCCCGACCAATCCACGGACATTCGTCATTCTACTCCTCTCTAGGGAATTGGAGCTGGATCCATCAGGTCAGAGATGTTTTATGAACAGTACGTTCACTTCTTTGCTTTCATCCC
>Ga0308160_10001903_pt1 | contig 27088 bp, 18 predicted proteins | sample PhyFR1_FD_201036 | JGI IMG/M metagenome (GOLD analysis project Ga0308160, IMG submission 201036) | Phyllosphere microbial communities from UC Gill Tract Community Farm, Albany, California, United States - DLSLF.R1 | ecosystem: Host-associated > Plants > Phyllosphere > Unclassified | place: USA... | reverse complement strand
CCAGCCAGCGCTGGTCGACGTACGGCACACCAGCGCGCTGGGCTTCAGCGGCGATGATGTCGCGGGCTTGACGCTTGGTACCGACCAGCAGGATGGTGCCGCGGTTGGCAGCGATCTGCTTGATGGTCTTCATCGCATCCTGGTACATCGCCATGGTTTTTTCCAGGTTGATGATGTGGATCTTGTTGCGATGACCGAAGATGAACGGTGCCATTTTCGGGTTCCAGAAACGGGTCTGGTGGCCGAAGTGAACACCGGCTTCCAGCATTTCGCGCATAGTAACGGACATATGATTCTCCAGGGTTAAGTCTTGAATAACGGCCGGTACACCTGTGACAGGCACCCTTGTCGGCCGCATTCGCGATTCAATAAATAAAAGGCTGTAAAAAGACAGTTTTTACAACATTGCCCGATGTGGATACGAGCAACCCGAGATTCTAGCGGGATTCGTGCCCGATATCAAGCGCGCCGAGCCCGCATCCTCTTCCGGAAGCGGCCGGCCGCCCCTGCGGCCGTCCAGTCGCATCATATATAATGGCCCCCATCGACGATTGCAGGACAAGAAAGACCATCATGACCATCTCCATCAAGACCCAGGAAGACATCGAAGGCATGCGCATCGCCGGCCGCCTCGGCGCCGAAGTGCTCGACTACATCACGCCTTTCGTGAAGCCGGGCGTGACCACGGGCGAACTCGACCGCCTGTGCCACGAATACATGGTGAACGTGCAGGGCACGATCCCGGCCCCGCTGAACTACGCGCCGCCGGGCTACACCCCGTTCCCGAAAGCGGTCTGCACCTCGGTCAACGACGTGATCTGCCACGGCATCCCGGGCGACAAGGTGCTCAAGAACGGCGACGTGCTGAACATCGACGTCACCGTCATCACCAAGGACGGCTACCACGGCGACAACAGCCGCATGTTCTTCGTCGGCGAACCGTCCAAGCTGGCGCGCCGCCTGTCCGAGATCACCTACGAATGCATGTGGATCGGCATCGAGAAGGTGAAACCGGGCGCGCACCTGGGCGACATCGGCTACGCGATCCAGAAGCATGCCGAAGCCGCCGGCTACAGCGTGGTGCGCGAGTTCTGCGGCCACGGCATCGGCAAGGTGTTCCACGAGGAGCCGCAGATCCTGCACTACGGCCGCCCCGGCACCGGCGAGGAAATCCAGGCCGGCATGATCTTCACGATCGAGCCGATGATCAACGCCGGCCGCCGCGAAATCCGCGAAATGCCGGACGGCTGGACCATCAAGACCAAGGACCGCAGCCTGTCGGCCCAGTGGGAACACATGATCCTGGTCACCGAGACCGGCTACGAAGTGCTGACCACCTCCGCCGGCAGCCCGCCGCCGCCGGCCATCGTGCGCCCGCAGGACGCGGTCCCGGCCTGAGTACCCAGCGCGCATCCATGTCCAGCCCCTCCACCGCCGACGCCAGCGTCCAGCAACTCCCGCTCCAGCTGAAGGGGCGCCTGAAGTCCGAGCGCCAGCTCGTCATCGCCGCCTTCCAGGAAGACGGCAAGCCCGAGAAGCTGCTGCGCGCGCTGCGCCAGAGCGTCGACGGCGTGCTGGCCGACGCCTGGCGCGCGGCCGGCCTGCCGGCCAACACGGCGCTGGTCGGCGTCGGCGGCTACGGCCGCGGCGAACTGTTTCCGTATTCCGACGTCGACCTCCTGATCCTGCTCGGCCAGCCGGCCGACGCCATCACCCAGGCCCGGCTCGAGCAGTTCGTGCAGCTGCTGTGGGACCTCGGCCTGGAAATCGGCCACAGCATCCGCACCGTCGACGAGTGCATGACGGAATCGAAGGCCGACATCACCGTGCAAACCAGCCTGCTGGAAGCGCGCCTGGTTTGCGGCAGCGAGCCGCTGTTCGAGGAACTGCAGCGCCGCTACGAGGCGGCAATGGACCCGCAAGCCTTCTTCCACGCCAAGACCGCCGAGATGCGGCTGCGCCACGCCAAGTACGAATTCACGCCCTTCAGCCTGGAGCCGAACGTCAAGGAAAGCCCGGGCGCGCTGCGCGACCTGCAGGTGATCCTGTGGGTGGCCAAGGCGGCCGGCCTGGCCAGCTCCTGGGGCCAGCTGGCGATGCGCGGCCTGATCACGCGCGAGGAAGCGCGCCAGCTGATGGAAAAGGAATACGCGTTCAAGGACATCCGCGTGCGCCTGCACCTGCAGACCCGGCGCCGCGAAGACCGTCTGGTGTTCGACGTCCAGACCGCGATCGCCGAGACCTTCGGCCTGAGTTCGACCGGCGAAGGCCTGGAAGCGCGCCGCGCCAGCGAATACCTGATGCAGCGCTACTACTGGGCCGCCAAGACGGTCACCCAGCTGAACACCATCCTGCTGCAGAACATCGAAGCCCAGCTGTTCCCGACGCCCCTGATCCCGGTGCCGGTCAACCCGCGCTTCAACGAGGTCGGCGGCTTCATCGACATCGCCCACGACGACACCTTCGAGGCCCACCCCTCCGCGGTGCTCGAGATCTTCGTGGTGATGACCGAGCGGCCCGACATCAAGGGCATGACGGCGCGCACCATGCGCGCGCTGTGGCATGCGCGCACGCTGATCGACGACGCCTTCCGCGCCGAGCCGGCCAACCGCGCGCTGTTCCTGCGCGTGCTGCAGGCGCCGTCCGGCCTGGTGCACGCGCTGCGCCGCATGAACGACATGGGCATCCTGGGCCGCTACCTGCCGAACTTCCGGCGCATCATCGGCCAGATGCAGCACGATTTGTTTCACGTCTACACCGTCGACCAGCACATCATGATGGTGGTGCGTAACATGCGCCGCTTCACGATGACCGAACACGCGCACGAATACCCGTTCTGCAGCCAGCTGATCGCCAACTTCCGCGACCGCTGGCTGCTGTACGTGGCCGCGCTGTTCCACGACATCGCCAAGGGCCGCGGCGGCGACCACTCGGAACTCGGCAAGCGCGACGTGCTCGAATTCTGCCGCGACCATGCGATCGCGGCGGACGACACCGAGCTGCTGGTGTTCCTGGTCGAACAGCACCTGACCATGTCGCAGGTGGCGCAGAAGCAGGACCTGTCGGATCCCGACGTGATCCAGGCCTTTGCCGCGCTGGTCAAGGACGAGCGCCACCTGACCGCGCTGTACCTGCTGACGGTGGCCGACATCCGCGGCACCAGCCCCAAGGTCTGGAACGCCTGGAAAGCCAAGCTGCTGGAAGACCTGTACAAGGTCACGCTGCGCGTGCTGGGCGGCGAGCCGCCGTCGGCCGACCGCGAACTGCGTGCGCGCCAGCAGGAAGCGCTGGCCACGCTGCGCCTGTTCGGCCTGCCCCCGGATGCCCACGAGGCGCTGTGGAAGCAGCTCGACGTCGCCTACTTCCTGCGCCACGACGCCTCCGACATCGCCTGGCAGACGCGCAGCCTGTACGGCCGGCTCGGCCTCGACAAGCCGGTGGTGAAATCGCGCCTGGCGCCGATCGGCGAAGGCCTGCAGGTGACAGTGTACGTGAAGGACCAGCCCGACCTGTTCGCGCGCATCTGCAGCTACTTCGACCGCAAGAACTTCTCGATCCTGGACGCCAAGATCCACACCACGCGCGACGGCTACGCGCTCGACACCTTCCTGATCACCGACGAGCATTTCGCCAACAGCTACCGCGACATCATCAACCTGATCGAGCACGAGCTGTGCGAAGTGCTGATGCGCCAGGAACCCTTGTGCCCGCCGCTGCGCGGCCGCCTGTCGCGCATGTCGCGCACCTTCCCGATCACGCCGACGGTCGACCTGCGCCCGGACGAACGCGGCCAGTTCTGGCTGCTCTCGATCGCCGCCAACGACCGCAACGGCCTGCTGTACTCGATCGCCAGCGTGCTGGCGCGCTACCGCATCAACCTGCACACGGCCAAGATCATGACCCTGGGCGAGCGGGTCGAGGACGTGTTCCTGGTCGATGGGCAGGCCTTGCACAACCAGCGGGTGCAGGTGCAGCTGGAGACCGAGCTGTTCGAGGCGCTGAAGATTTAACCAACAAGCTGCTTAGCCAGCACGTCATTCCCGCGAAAGCGGGAATCCATACTGAGCGTCCGGAGCCGGCTTCCATGAGCGACCTGGGCGCGTCCGGGATACCGAATTCTGTTACTCAGCATGGATCCCCGCGTTCACGGGGATGACGGCCAATTTTAGTATCGCTATAAATAGAACCATGACCGAACCAGTACGCCTCTCCAAACGCATGTCCGAACTCGGACTCTCCTCCCGCCGCGAAGCCGACGACTGGATTTCCAAGGGCTGGGTCCGCGTCGACGGCAAGGTGGTCTCCGAGCTGGGCAGCAAGGTGCTGCCGCACCAGAAGATCACCGTGGAACGCCAGGCCGCGGCCGAGCAGTCCAAGCGCGTGACGGTGCTGATCCACAAGCCGGTCGGCTACGTCAGCGGCCAGGCCGAGGATGGCTACAAGCCGGCGGTGGTGCTGGTCAAGCCCGAGGCGCGCTGGCTTGACGATCCGTCGCCCGAGCAGTTCCACCCGACCCAGCTGCGCTCGCTGGTGCCGGCCGGCCGCCTCGACATCGATTCCACCGGGCTGCTGGTGCTGACCCAGGACGGCCGCATCGCCAAGCAGCTGATCGGCCAGGACACTTCCATCGAAAAGGAATACCTGGTGCGGGTACAGTACACCAAGCCCGGCCGGCTGCCGGACGAGGACTTGCGCAAGCTGAACCACGGCCTCTGGATGGACGGCAAGCCCCTGCTGCCGGCCAAGGTGCGCTGGCAGAACGACGACCAGTTGAGTTTTACGCTGAAGGAAGGCCGCAAGCGCCAGATCCGGCGCATGTGCGACATGGTGGGATTGAAGGTGGTGGGCCTGAAGCGCGTCCGCATCGGGCGCGTCAAGCTGGGGGATCTGCCGCCGGGGCAGTGGCGCTATCTGGGCCCCGACGAGCGGTTTTGATGCAACGCATGGACGGCAAAGCCTGCTCGCCGTCCACATTTACCGTACTTCAGTGCAGGTGCCGAATCCGGGTCCACGGATCCAGCACATGCAGGTCGTCGAGCGCCGCGCGCGGACCCTCGACGCTGCCGCCGCTTTCCGGATCCCACTCCAGCCGCAGCTTGGAACGTCCCTTGCGCAGGTCGATGCGCGCGTAATCGATCCAGACGTCGTCCTTGTTGTACTCGAAGGTCTTGATCCAGCCATCGTGCAAGAGGCTGTCGACTGCCTGCTGCAGCGCGAACGGCGGCAATCCGTCGATCGTTTTCGGTGTCAACTGGGGATCGCCCAGCATGTCCACATACCTGACCATTTCAGTAAGCCATGTCATGATTGCCTCCCATCTTCTCTTGATTTGATTCCAGTCTAGCGCGCCTGCTGAGCCTTAGACGTTAGCTGGCGCACGGAACGATCAAATGCAAGTAGGGTCATGCAGTCTATTTGTATCAGAGTGTATCAAGGTGGCCTGCCGCGCCCGTCTCGAAAGCGGCCTGCTCCAGTTCTTCCAGCCGCACCGGCTTCTTCAGGTGACGCGCGAAGCCGGCCTCCAGCGCACGCTGGACGTCGCCGGCCTGGCCGTAGCCGGTCACCGCCACCAGCCGGATCCCGCCCTGGGCCTGGAGCGCGCGCGCCACGTCGTAGCCGGACATGTCGGGCAGGTCGATGTCGACGAAGGCCAGCACCGGCCGCTGCTGCGCGGCCAGCGCGATCGCGCTGCGCCCGTCCGCCGCGCCCAGCACGGTGCTGCCGCGCGACTGCAGCAGCGCGCACATCATGTCGCGCAGGTCGCCGTTGTCCTCGACCACCAGCACCCGCAGCCCGCGCAGCGCCGTACCCGCATCGGATCCCGGCGCCATATCGTCTTCGTCTGCGCCCCCGGGCGGGGACGAAGACGATGACCTTTTTTCAGTCTGCGCCAGCGGCAGGCGCACCGTGAAGCGGCTGCCGCATTGCGCGCCGGCGCTGTGCGCCTCGACGCTGCCGCCCTGCTGTTCGACCAGCGACTTGACCACCGCCAGCCCGATGCCGAGGCCGCCCTGGGCGCGGCTCAATACCTTCCCCTGCACGAACACGTCCCAGATACGCGGCAGCAGGTCGGCATCGATACCCTTGCCGTCGTCCAGCACTTCGAGTTCGCCCATGCCGCCGGCGCTGCGCGTGGTGACGCGGATCTGACCGCCGGCAGGCGTGTACTTGGCGGCATTCTCGACCAGGTTGCCGACGATCTGGGCCAGCCGCGTCGGATCGGCCTGCACCCGTACCGGCGCCAGCGCCAGCTCGACCCGGTGTTCGGCGGTCGCGCCCTGCAGCGTCATGGCGGCGTCGCGCACCGCGACCGCCAGGTCGAGCGGCACCGGCGCCAGCGTCACGCGCCCGCTCAGGACGCGGTTGGCGTCCAGCAGGTCGTCAACCAGGTGCGCCAGGTGGCGGCTCTGGCGCCCGATGATCTGGTGCGCGCGTTCGGCCTGCTCGCCCTTGACGCCCATCTGGATCAGCGCGATCGCGGAGCTGATCGCGCCCAGCGGATTGCGCAACTCGTGGCCGAGCATGGCCAGGAATTCGTCCTTGGCGCGGTTCTGGGCTTCGGCACTGCTCCGCGCCGCCTGCACCTCGGCCAGGTGGCGCCGGCGCGAGGTCTCGGTCCGGATCAGGCGCGTGGAGACCGCCTGCATCACCGCCTGCAGCTTGTTCAACTCGGTGATGCGCAAATCGGCCGGCGGCGGCAGCCAGCCTTCGGCCATGCCCTCGGTGGCGGCACTCAAATATTCAGTGGCGCCCAGCAGGCGCCGGCTGAACAAAAAGGCGCCCACGCAGGCCAGGCCGACCGCGCACAGCAGCGTGGCGGCGATCAGGCTGACCGCATGTCCCGCGGTGGCTTCCAGTTCGGCCGCCGGCACCGCCACCGACGCGGTCCAGCCGGACAGCGCCGAGCGCGCCAGCACGCGCACCAGCTGCTCGCCGTCGCGGCCTTCGGTGGTCACCGTGTCCCGTCCCGACAGGATGGCTTGTCGCAGGTCGGCCTGCGGCTGGGTGGCGACGTGGGTGCTCCACTCGCGGTTGCGGGCGATGATGCTGGCGTCGCGGTCGAATACCGTCACCATCCAGGACGGCTGCACTTCCTTCGGCAGCAGGGCATTCAGGTGGCGCGCCTCGACCCACTGGTCGAGCAGCATGCGGCTGCCGTCGGCCAGGCGCACCGGCAGCTCCACCGACACCACGTACCGGCGCGAGGCGCTGCCGATCACCAGGTCCGAGATGACCGGACGGTCGCGCTCCAGCACGGCGCGCACGCGCCGGCGCGAGGCGGCGGTCGGCTCGCGGATCGCTTCGCCGTAGGGCAGCACCGTATTGAACAGCTGCTGGGCGTCGGGCCGCAGCAGCGCCGTATGGCGCGGGCTGCCGGCATTGGCCGCGCGCGCCTGCGCATAAAAGGTCGGAAAGTCGCCGCGGTTCAGGGCCACCGAGGTCGCCAGCGCCTGCCCGCTGGCGATCGCCGCGGTGAGTTCCTGGTCCATCGCCAGTACCGTGGCGCGTGCCAGCTCCTGCATGCTGCGCTGTACCGCATGGCGTTCGGCGTCGAGCACCAGCGAGATGGCGATCGCCGACCCCAGGATCAGGGGCAGGAACACGGCCGCGGCCAGCAAGGTCAGGTGGGTACGCACTCTCATGGCGAATCGGCATATTGAACAGGCGAGCTCCGCATTCTATATTCGACAACGCGCGCCCGTCGACAAAAATCGAAACGGCATAACGCCTGTCAGTACGGGCGTCCCGCCCCGGACGGACCATTGCGCGAACGCCGGCTCTCGCGTAGCATCCGGGCATTGCCGGGCTCACGAGGCCGCCGGCCACCGTCCTGGAGTCCCATGAAAAACGAAATCCCCCCGCTGTCCCCCGCCCTCCCCTACACCCAGACCCGCTCCTTCCTGACCGTCGCCCTGATCGAACTGTGGGAACGCTTCGGCTACTACGGCATGCAGGCGCTGATCGTCTACTACATGGTCCAGCGCCTCGGCTTCGAAGACAGCCGCGCCAACATGGTGTGGAGCGCCGCCGCCGCCCTGATCTACGTGGCGCCGGCGATCGGCGGCTGGATCGGCGACAAGGTGCTGGGCACGCGCCGCAGCACCTACATCGGCGCCGTCATCCTGGCGCTCGGCTATGCGCTGATGGCGGTACCGTCCGAGAACACCTGGTTCATGTTCGGCGCCCTCGGCGTGGTGGTGGTCGGCAACGGCCTGTTCAAGCCGAACGCCGGCAACCTGGTGCGCAAGATTTACGAAGGCGACGATTCCAAGATCGACAGCGCCTTCACCTTGTACTACATGGCGGTCAACGTCGGCTCCACCGTCTCGATGCTGGCCACGCCCTGGATCAAGGATGCGGTCAACGCCGCCTACGGCAACCAGCTCGGCTGGCATGCCGCCTTCGCCGTGTGCGCGATCGGCCTGGTGGTCGGCCTGCTCAACGTGATGCTGATGCGCGCTACCATCGCCCACATCGGTTCGCTGCCCGACGAGCGCCCGGTCGACGCCGGCAAGCTGCTGGCGGTGCTGGCCGGCGGCGTGGTGCTGGCCGCGGCGGCGGCCGTGATCCTGGAATACCAGTCGCTGGCGCGCGCCTTCGTGTACGCGGCCGGCGTGGTCCTGCTGGGTATCTTCATCCACCTGATCCGCAAGAGCGCACCGAGCGAGCGCGCCGGCCTCTCCGCAGCGCTGGTGCTGACCGCGCAGATCGTGTTCTTCTTCATCTTCTACCAGCAGATGTCGACCTCGCTGTCGCTGTTCGCGCTGCGTAACGTCGACCTCGACTTCAGCGTGTTCGGCGCCCACCTGTGGACCTGGTCGCCGGCCCAGTTCCAGGCCCTGAACGCGATCTGGATCATGGTGCTGTCGCCGGTGCTGGCCTGGGCCTATTCCGCCGCGGGCCGCTCGGGCAAGGACCTGTCGATCGCCGCCAAGTTCGCGCTCGGCTTCTTCTCCGTGGCCCTGGGCTTCTTCGCCTACGGCGTGGCCGGCGCCTTTGCCGTCAACGGCCTGACCTCGTCGTGGATCATGATCATCGGCTACGGCCTGTACTCGCTGGGCGAGCTGCTGGTATCGGGCCTGGGCCTGGCGATGATCGCGCGCTACGTGCCGGCGCGCATGGGCGGCTTCATGATGGGAGCATATTATGTCGCCGTCGGCATCTCGCAGTACCTGGGCGGCGTGGTCGCCAACCTGGCCAGCGTGCCGAGCGACGTCACCGATCCGGTGCAGACCCTGCCGATCTATACCAGCCTGTTCAACAAGCTGGGCATGGGCGCCGTGGCCTGCACGGTGCTGGCGCTGGTGGCGCTGCCGCTGGTGCGGCGCCTGACCGCGGCCCACCAGGCCCATCAATGACGGCTTGAACATTTGCTATGATCGAAGGCGCGTCCGCGGACGCGCCTTTTTTCATTCATGGACCGCGAAGATGACGATACTGACCACCGAACGCCTGCGCTTCGAACCTTTCGACGCCGTCCACCTGGACGGCCTGCAAACCATGAACCGCGATCCCGAGGTCCAACGCTACCTGCTGGGACGGCCCGAGACGCCCGAGGAAACCCTGGCCTCGATCGGCCGCGTCAAGGCGCGCTGGGCCGCGCTGGGCTACAGCTGGTGGGCTTTCATCGAGCGCGACAGCGGCGAACTGGTGGGCGCCGGCTGCATCCAGCACCTCGGCCACGACCCGGCCAACCCGCACGAAATCGGCTGGCGCCTGCGGCGCGACCGCTGGGGCATGGGGCTGGCGTCGGAAGCGGCGCGGGAACTGGTGCGGCACGGCTTCGAGGGGCTGCAGGCGCCGCTGCTGTGCGCGATCCGGCATCCGGGGAATGCGGGGTCGGCGCGGGTGATGGACAAGCTGGGCATGCGCTATGCCGGGCTGCAGCGCTGGGGCGGGGAGGAAGTGGCGGTGCACCAGCTGGGGCGTGACGACTGGATCGGCCGCCACCCCGCGGGCGCGTAAATATCAAGCGCTGCTGGTCAACGCCAGCCGCTGCTGCATCAGCGTCTCCAGCAGGGCCGCCAGCTCCCCTGCCGCCGGCGGCTTCACCACGTGCGCCGCGAACCCGGCCGCCTGCGAGCGTGCCCGGTCTTCCGGCTGGCCATAGCCGCTGATCGCCACGAAGTCGGTATCGCGGAACGCGCCGCGGCGGCGCAGTTCGGCCGCCAGCGCGTAGCCGTTCAGCCCCGGCAAGCCGATGTCGAGCAGCGCCACCTGCGGTCCCGTTGCGCCGGCCGCGTCGAGACGGTCGGCCAGCGCCAGCGCCGCCTGCGGGTCGGCCAGCGTGGTGACCGTGTGGCCGGCCATGCGCAGCAGCGCGGCGGTCGATTCCAGCACGTCCGGGTTGTCGTCCACCAGCAGCACGCTGCAGCCGGCGGATGACGAAGCCGCCGTGCGCGGCGCGGCGCCGGATGCGGCGGCGGCGCCGCGGTCCTCGATCAGCGGCAGGCGCACCTCGAACCGGCTGCCCTGGCCGGCACCGGCGCTGGCGACGCTCACGCTGCCGCCATGCAGCGCCACGATGTCCTTGACGATCGCCAGCCCCAGACCGAGTCCGCCGCGCGAACGGTCCAGCGCCTGCTTTTCCTGGACGAAGCGGTCGAACAGCCGCGGCAGCATGTCGGCGGCGATGCCGATGCCGTTGTCTTCCACCGCCAGCACCGCCTCGCCATCCTCCGCGCGTGCCTGCACGCGGATGCGGCCGCCGTTGTTGGTGTACTTGGCGGCATTGGTGATCAGGTTGGCGATGACCTGGGTCAGGCGCACCGGGTCGCCGTTCAGCGCCAGCCCGTGCGCCGGCACGTCGATGGAGAGCTGGTGGCAGCGTTCGGCCACCAGCGGCGCGCTGGCTTCGGCCGCCAGCGCCACCAGGCGCGCCAGTTCCACCGGTTCCAGCCGCAGTTCCAGCTTGCCGCGTGCGATGCGCGCCACGTCCAGCAGGTCGTCGACCAGGCGCACCAGGTGCTGGGACTGGCGTTCGATGATCGCCAGTTCGCGCTCGGCGCCTGGCAGCCGGCGCATCCGGATCAGCTCGAGCGCGATCAGGATCGGCGACAGCGGGTTGCGCAGCTCGTGGCCGAGCATCGCCAGGAACTCGTCCTTGGCGACGTTGGCGACCTCGGCATCGCGCCGTGCGCGCGCCAGTTCCGTGACTTCGAAGGCGACGATCGCAATCGCCTCGACCTTGCCTTCGGCGTCGAGCAGCGGCTGGTGGACGAAGTCGAAATAGCATTCCTGCAGCACGCCGTCGCGCACCAGGTCGCTGCGCTGCGAGCGGCCCACGTACGGTTTCCCGCTGGCGCGCACATGGTCCAGCCGTTCGAAGGCGCCCTGTCCGGCCAGCTCCGGCAGCGCAGCGCGCAGCGGCAAGCCCACCAGCGGACGCGGCCCCACCAGCGCCTGGTAGCTGTCGTTCGCCAGTTCATATACGTGCTCGGGCCCGCGCAGGATCGCGATCGCGGCCGGCACCTGGCGGAAGATCGCCGCCATGCGGCTGGCCGAGGCGCGCTCGATGGCGCGCAGGCGTGCCCGCATCAGCTGCGAATCGATGCGGGTGAGCAGCTCGCGCGCGGCGAAGGGCTTGACCAGGTAATCGTCGGCGCCCGCTTCCAGACCTTCGATGCGGGCTTCCTCGCCGGCGCGCGCCGACACCAGCAGCACCGGCGTCTCGGCCAGCCCGGGGTCGGCGCGCAGGCGCGCGATCAGGCCGAAGCCGTCCAGGCCCGGCATCATGACGTCCGAGACGATGACGTCGGGACGTTCGCGGCGCGCGATCTCGAGCGCCTCGATGCCGGTCGCCGCCAGCCGGACCTGCCAGTGCTGGCCGAGCAGACGCGCCAGGTAGTCGCGCATGTCGGCGTTGTCGTCGGCGATCAGCACCCGCGCCAGCGCCACGCCTGCCGGCAGCGCCGCCACGGCATCCGGCGCAGGCGGCACGCCCGGCGCGGCGCCGCCCTGCACACCGTCCTGCAGCCAGCGCCCGGCCTCGCCGGTGAAACTGGCCAGCATGCGCGCATTCGGCGCCGCCGGCGCCACCTCCAGCGGCGTCGGCCGGGCATCCTGCGCCAGCGGCAGCGTCACGGTGAATGCCGTGCCCTGCCCCGGCGTGCTGGCGACGGCGATGCAGCCGCCCTGCAGCTCGACCAGGTCGCGCACCAGCGCCAGCCCGATGCCGGAGCCTTCGTAGGAACGCGAGCGCGCGCCGGCGACGCGCTGGAAGCGTTCGAATACCTTGTCCAGGTGGACCGCCTCGATGCCGATGCCGCTGTCCGCCACCACCAGGCGCGCCTGCATGCCGTGCTGCTCCAGCGTCACCCGGATGCCGCCCTCGAAGGTGAACTTGAAGGCGTTCGAGACCAGGTTGAGCACGATCTTTTCCCACATCGCGACGTCGACGCGCGCCGGCGGCAGCAGGGGCGCGCAGCGCACCTCGAAGGCCAGGCCGGCGCTTTCGACCACCGAGCGGAAGCCGCTGGCCAGGTCGGCGGTGAGGGCCGCCAGGTCGACGGCGACCACGTCGGCCTCCATCCGTCCGGCCTGCACGCGCGAGAAGTCGAGCAGCGTATTGACCAGCTTTTCCAGGCGCAGCGCATTGCGCCGCACCAGTTCGAAGCGGGCGCGCTGCGGCGCCGGCAGCGGCTGGGCGGCGTCCACCAGGCCATCCTCGATCGGCCCCAGCATCAGCGTGAGCGGGGTGCGGAACTCGTGGCTGACGTTGCTGAAGAAATCGGTCTTGGCGCGGTCCAGTTCGGCCAGCATGTCGGCGCGCCGGCGCTGTGCCTCGCTGGCGCCGGCGTTCTGCAGCGCCGCCGCCACCTGGGCCGCGACCATGTCGAAGAAGCTGCGGTAGTCGGCGTCGAGGCGGCGCACCGGGCTCACCGCCAGCACCAGCACCCCGAGCGGGCCTGCCGCACCCTGGGCCGCCAGCGGCAATGCCAGCGCCTGCCCCACCGGCTTGCCGGCCAGGCCCGGCGGGATGCCTTCGATCCCGTCGAGCGCCACCGGCACCGGGCGGCCCAGCGCAATCGCTTGCGCAACGCCGAAACGGTCGCCGCCGCCATCGCATGCGATCGCCGCCGGCGCCAGCCCGGCCGGCAGTCCGGCCGCCTGCGCCAGCCGCGCCGTACGCACCGGCCCCGCCGCCTCCATGTCGGCGGCATCGGTCAGGTACAGCAGGGCGAACGGCAGGTCGGCCGGGTTGTCGGCCAGTGTGGTCACCGCGGTGGCGGCGGCCGCCAGCACGGTCTGCTGGCGCAGCGCATCGGCGGACAGGCGCGACAGCGTGGACAGGCGGCGCGCATTCAGGGTGCTGGCACTGAGTTCGGACGAGGGGCAGAACAGGCCGCCGACGCGGCCGGCCTCGTCGACGATCGGGCTGTAGGAGAACGAGTACCAGGTCTCTTCGAGGAAGTCGCCGCGCAGCATGAACAACTGTACCGCGTCGACGAAGGTCGATTCCGCGCGCAGGAACACCTTGTCGGCCAGCGGGCCGCACACGTCCCAGATTTCGCTCCAGACCTCGGCTGCGGGGCGCCCCAGCGCCCACGGGTGCTTGGCGGCGCCGAGCACGTCGATGTAGGCGTCGTTGTACAGGAATGTGGCTTCCGGTCCCCAGCCGATCCACATCGGGTGGCGCGCATTCAGGATCAGGCTGACCGCGGTGCGCAGGCTTTGCGGCCAAGACGCGAGCGGACCGAGCGGCGTGGCCGACCAGTCGAAACGCAGGATCAGTCCCCCGAGCTCACCCGGGGCCGCCAGGAAATGCAGGGCCGTGCCTGATCCGTCGCTATCCGCCTCGCCGGCGCCGTCATCGATCCCCATCCCTACTCCCTGTCTTGTCGTTGTCATGGATCGCCTGCGACTTTAGCACGTCCGTTCTTTCCGGTCATGCCCAATTCATATGTTTCTGGGGCCAGGAAGTGTTGTATGGATGTCGCTAACGCGTGGAGGTTTCGGTAAATTCGTCAATTTCTCCACGGCGAAACTTATTGCATTCTAGAAATATGCTATATTGGTTCCTCTTATCCGGCCCACGCCTGTGCCGGCCCGGCCTTACGCAACCAGATCATGACCATCTTCCATTACGCCAGCCGGGTCCGCGCCCTGCTCTGCATCGCCTGCACGTTCGCCGCCATGCCGGCCTGCGCCGCCGCGCCCCAGGCGGCCGGCCCGCACACCTATAATTTTTCGCCCGTCAACCAGTGGAACCTGCAGGTCTCGGCCAGCTACTGGAACCCGATCATCCGCTACGTGTCCGCGCGCAGCGGCGTGCACCTGAACCTGAAACTGGGCCGTACCTCGGCCGACACCACCAGCTACGTGCTGGCGCGCGAAGTCGACTTCGCCTTTACCAACCACCTGTTCAGCCCCGATCGCCAGAAGATGGGCTGGACCGTGTTCGGCCGCCGCAACGCGCCGCCGGTGCAGGGCCAGCTGGTGGTGCCGGCCGATTCGCCGATCCGCGACATCCGCGACCTGGCCGGCGGCGCGGTCGCCTTCCCCGGCCCCGAAGCCCTGGTCGCCTACAAGACCACCTACGCCCAGCTGCTGCGCAAGCACATTCCGGTGACGCCGGTATTCACCGGCAACCACGACGCCGCCTTCACCCAGCTCCTGGCCGGCAAGGTCAAGGCGGTCGGCGCCAACTCGCAGCTGGTGGCCAACTGGAGCGCGCGCGAAGGCAATGCCTTCCGGGTGCTGTGGAGTTCGGCCCCGTTCAACGAGCTGGCGCTGATGGCCTCCCCGCGCGTGCCGGCCGACGAGGTGCGCGCCGTCGCCCGTGCCTTCCTGACCATGCACCTGGACCCGGAAGGCCGCAAGATCCTGGCTGCCAGCTCCGAGCTGGTGCATGCGACGGAGCCGATTTCCTTCGTCGCCGCCAGCGACGCCGACTACGCCAGCTACCGCGCGTTCTACGCGGACGCGCCGGCCAACCTGCGCTGAGCCGAGACCGATGACGCGCCTGCTGCACCTGCTGCCACGCTCCCTGATGGGGCGGATCTTCGCCATCTTCAGCCTGACCATGCTGGTCTTCCTGGCCGGCGGCCTGGCGCTGTTCTACCGCTACCAGTTCCTGCAGCACATCGAGGAAACCCAGGACAGCGCCATGACCCTGGTCGAAGTGGCGGCCCAGACCATCGAGGACAGCGCGGTGATCGGCGACTACGACACCGTCAGGCGCACGCTCAGCAAGATGCTGGTGCAGTCGCCGTTCAAGAGCGCCGAGTTCCTCGACGTGGCCGGCGGCCGCATCCGCCTCGAAGCGCCGCCGCTGCCGCCGTCGCAGGCGGCGCCGGAGTGGATGCGCGGCCTGGTCGCGGAAAAGCTGTACGACGTCAACCGCGTCGCCAACGTCGGCGGCAAGGATTACGGCGTGGTGCGCCTGTCCTTCGACGAGCGCAAGCTGGCGGCCCAGATGTGGGCCATGGTGGCGGAAACCTCGGCCCTGGCGCTGATCGTGTTCGTGGTCAGCCTGGCGCTGATGCGGACCCTGCTGCGACGCTGGCTCGACAACCTCGGGCGCCTGCGCTCCTTCGAAAACGACGTCGCCGCCGGCCGCATCACGGCCGCGGCGGCGCTGCATGCCGACGCCCCGAGCGAGATCCAGGAAGCGATCCAGGCCGTCAACCGCAGCGCCGACAGCCTCCGCGCCCAGTTCGGCCAGCGCATCGACGCGCTGATGAATTCCCTGATGCAGCACAAGAGCGCGATGGACCAGGCGGCGATCGTGTGCGAGGTCGATACCGGCGGCCGCATCGCCGAAGTCAACGAGCTGTTCGTCGCCAACAGCGGCTTCACGCGCGCCGAGCTGGTCGGGATGCCGTTGGGCGCGGTCGGCCGGCCGGCCGATCCCGACCATGCCTGGCAGCCGGGCCCGCAGGTGTGGAACGGCGAGGTCGCACTGGCCGGCCGCAACGGCGTGCGCCAGTGGCGCCGCACCATCGTGCCGATGTTCGAGGGCGAACGCATCGAGCGCTATATCTGCATCGACATCGACATCACCGAGCGCAAGGAATTCGAGCGTGCGATCGTGGAAAACGCCAAGCGCCAGACCCTGATCGCCGAACTCGGACGCAAGGCGCTGGCCGACAACGATCTCGATGAGCTGTTTGCCGAAGCCGCCGAAGCCGCCGCGCGCGGCCTCGGCACGCCCGGCGCCGCGCTGTTCGAGGCCGCCGCCGACGGCAGCGTGCTGCTGCGCGCCGCCGCCGGCCGCCTGGCCGGCGCCCAGGGCCAGCACCTGGCCGCCGCCGGTCTGCTGCCGCAGCCGCCCGACCTGCCGCTGCGCCCCTGGATGGCGCCGCTGGCCGAGCAGCATGGCCTTGAACGCGGCCTGGACGCCTGCATCGGCAGTGCCGAGAACCCGTTCGGCCTGATCGGCGTGTACGACGACGGCCTGCGCAACTTCGGCCCCGACGATGCCACCTTCCTGCGCGGGATCGGCAACATCCTGGCCACCGCCATCGAGCGCCGCGATGCGCGCAACCGCCTGACCTACCTGGCCCAGTACGATCCGCTCACCAGCCTGCCGAACCGGCGCCACCTGGCGCTCGGCCTGGAACAGGCGCTGGCGCGCGCCAGTGCGCAGGGGCGCCGGGCGGCGGTCATGTTCATCGACCTCGACCGCTTCAAGAACGTCAACGACATGCTCGGCCACGGCGTCGGCGACCAGCTGCTGGTGCAGGCCGCCGCCCGCCTGCAGGCCTGCGCGCGCGAAGGCGAGCTGGTGGCGCGCCTGGGCGGCGACGAGTTCGCGGTGGTGCTGCCGGACGTCAGCGGCGACGACGACACCGCCGCGCTCGCCGCCGAGATCATCCAGTCGCTGGCCCAGCCCTTCTACCTGCAGGGCCAGCAGCTGTTCGTCTCGGCCAGCGTCGGCATCGCCAGCTATCCGGAACACGGCGACAACGCCGAGATCCTGCTGAAAAGCGCGGACACGGCGATGTACGGCGCCAAGAACGACGGCCGCAACACCTACCAGTTCTTCGCCCGGGCGATGCACGAGAACGCGGCGCTGCGCCTGCAGACCGAGGCCCAGCTGCGCCAGGCGCTCGAGCGCGGCGAATTCCTGCTGCACTACCAGCCCAAGCTCGACCTGGCCGGCGCTACCGTCAGCGGCTTCGAAGCCCTGCTGCGCTGGAACCACCCGCAGCGCGGGCTGGTACCGCCGCTGGAATTCGTCTCGATCCTGGAAGACACCGGCCTGATCCTGCCGGTCGGCGAATGGGTGATCGGCGAAGTCTGCCGCCAGCTCAAGGCCTGGCAAGCCGACGGCCTGCCGCTGGCGCCGGTGGCGATCAACCTGTCGGCGCGCCAGCTGCAGCAGGACGACCTGGCCGGCGCCATCGAACGCATCGTGGTCGGCGCCGGGGTCGAGCCGACGCTGCTCGAATTCGAGCTGACCGAATCGATGCTGATGACGAATCCGGAAGCGGCGGTCGAGACCCTGTCGCGCATCAAGGCGCTCGGGATGCGCCTGTCGGTCGACGATTTCGGCACCGGCTATTCGAGCCTGGCCTACCTGAAGCGCTTCCCGCTGGACGCGCTGAAGATCGACCGCACCTTCGTGCGCGACCTGCCGCACGACAGCGACGACGCCCTGATCACCAAGGCCGTGATCCGGCTGGCGCACAGCCTGAACCTGAAGGTGGTGGCCGAGGGCGTGGAAAATGTCGAGCAGATCCGCGAGCTGGAGAAATACGATTGCGACGAGATCCAGGGCTATTACGTCAGCCGTCCGCTGCCGGCGCAGGGGGCCGCCGCCATGCTGGTGGACAAGCAGTTGGCGCCGGTATGAGATAAAATCGCGGGATGTCTTCCAACGATCCAGGTAACAAACTTGCGCGCGCCCTGCAGGTCGCCGGCCGCGTCGACGCCATCGAACCCTTCCGCGTGATGGAAATGGTCAAGGCCGCCGCGGCGATGACGCGCGCCGGCCGCGACGTCATCAGCATGAGCGTCGGCGAACCCGATTTCACGGCCCCCGACGTGGTCGCCAGCGCGGCGATGGCGGCGATCCAGGCCGGCAGCACCCAGTACACCGAGTCGCTCGGCCTGCCGGCGCTGCGCGAAGCGATCTCCGGCTGGTACGCCAGCCATTGGGGCCAGGACGTCGATCCGCGCCGCATCGTGATCACCGCCGGCGCCTCGGCCGGCCTGCTGCTGGCCTGCGCCGCGCTGGTCGACGAGGGCGACGAAGTCCTGATGCCGGACCCGTGCTACCCCTGCAACCGCCATTTCGTCACCAGCTTCGGCGGCAAGCCGGTGCTGGTGCCCTCCGGTCCCGAGTCGCGCTACCAGCTCACCGCCGACCACCTCGAGCGCCACTGGAACGAACGCACGCGCGGCGTGATCGTCGCCTCGCCCTCGAACCCGACCGGCACCGCGATGACGGCGGCGCAATCCGCAGCGCTGCTGGCCGGCGTGCGCGCCCGCGGCGGCTTCGCCATCGTCGACGAAATCTACCAGGGCCTGTCCTACGGCGAGCGCCCGACCAGCGCCCTCGCCTTCGGCGACGACATCATCACCGTCAACAGCTTTTCCAAGTATTTCAGCATGACCGGCTGGCGCCTCGGCTGGCTGGTGGTGCCGGAAGCGCTGGTGCCGACCGTCGAGAAGCTGGCCCAGAACCTGTTCATCTGCGCCCCGACCATCGCCCAGCACGCGGCGCTGGCCTGCTTCACGCCGGAAGCGATCGCCATCTTCGAAAGCCGCCGCCTGGAATTCCAGCGCCGCCGCGACTTCCTGGTGCCGGCGCTGCGCGAGCTCGGCTTCCAGGTGCCGGTGCTGCCGGATGGGGCTTTCTATGTTTACGCGGACATCGGCGCGCTGGCGCACCCGGATGCCGGCGACAGCACGGCGTTCGGGATGGCGGTACTCAAGGATGCCGAGGTGGCGATCGTGCCGGGCGACGATTTCGGGTTCGCGGCGCCGAAGCGGCATGTGCGGTTTTCGTATGCCGCCAAATATGAACGGATCGAGCAGGCGGTGGAACGGCTGGCAAAGCTGCTGGCTTAGTCAGCCGAAAAAACTACGCCAGCTCGGCAATCACATCGCGCAAGCTGGCCGCCGCCACCGGCTTCACCAGGTAGCGGTCGAACCCGGCCGCCAGCCCGCGCGTGCGGTCGCCGTCCTGCCCGTACCCCGACAGGGCCACCGCGAACGGATGCGTCCCGCCCTCGGCCGCCCGCACCGCGCGCATCAGGTCCAGCCCGTCCATGCCGGGCAGCCCGACGTCGCAGATGATCACGTCCCAGGCGCCGTCCAGCGCCGCCGCCAGGCCGGCGTGGCCGTCGTAGGCGCAGCGCACCTGGTGGCCTTCGGACGCCAGGAAACCGGCCAGCATGTCGCAGGCGTCGACGTTGTCCTCGATCAGCAGGATGTTCAGCGCAGTGCGGCGCACCGGCGCCTTCGCCGGCGGCTGCGCGCCGACCGTGCCGCTGGAACGCGGCAGGCGCACCGTGAAGCGGCTACCCTGCCCCAGCCCGGCACTGTCGGCGCGCACCGTCGCGCCGTGCATGGCGAGCAGGTTGCGCACCACGTTCAGGCCGACGCCGAGGCCGCCCTCGGAGCGCGCCAGCGAGCGCGGCCCCTGGGTGAACAGGTCGAAGATGTGCGGGATCACCTCGGGCGCCATGCCGATGCCGTCGTCTTCCACCACCACCAGCGCCTGCCCGGCGTCCAGCGACGCCGTGACCCGCAGCGTGCCGCCGTCGCCGGTGTACTTGGAAGCATTGCCGATCAGGTTGGTGAACACCTGAATCAGGCGCACCCGGTCGCCGTCGACCACGGCGGCATCGGCACCCGGCGCCAGGGTCAGCTGCAGCTGCTGGCGCCGTTCCTGGATGCGCGGCTGGATCGTCTCGACCGCGTGCTGCAGCAGTTCCGCCAGCGGCAGCGGCTGGACCGACAGCGTGATCTTGCCGCTGCTGATGCGCGCCGCATCGAGCAGGTCGTCGAGCAGGCGCGCCATGTGGTCGACCTGGCGCCCGATCACACGCGCCAGGTTGGCCAGCTGGGGCGTCGCGTTCGGCACCGTGCCCAGCAGCGAGGCCGCCATGCTGATCGGCGACAGCGGATTGCGCAGCTCGTGCGCCAGCATCGCCAGGAATTCGTTCTGGCGGCGGTTGGCCGCTTCGGCATCCTCGCGCAGGTGTTCGGCATTGAAGGTGGCCAGCACCAGGTGCTCGTTGGCTTCGCGCAGCAGCGCGGCGCCGGCTTCGAGCGCCTGGCGTTCGCGCGCCTGTACCCGGGCCTGCTCGCGCGCCGCGGCCAGTTCGTCCTCGAGGACCCGGATGCGCTGCAGCAGAAAGACATCCTGGGCGCCTGTGGACTGGCGTCCCGGTTCGATGGAACGCTGTTCAGAAGCGGCTTGTTCTTCCCGGTAGCTTCCCATCGTCGTCCTTATTTGCGCGGCGGGCGCGGCGTCGGAAAACCGGTCAGCACGCGGTCATAGGAAGTGGCCTGGTCCTCGACTTCGATGCCGGCCTCGGTGATGCGGTAGGCGCGCAATTCGTTGCTGTGGGCGCTGCCGCGCACCTTCACCACGGTCATGAACTTGCACAGCCGGCCTTCGACCTCGGCAAAGCGCATGGTCAGCACCGCATCCGCCAGGAAGCACAGGTTGTCGAAGCTGAAGCGCATGTCGGGCTGGTTGTCCTCGAAGCCGGCCGTGAGCAGCACGCTCACCCCGCGCCCGGCCAGCAGCGCCAGCGTGCGGAATACGGACAGGCGCAGGTCATGGCGGAATTCCGGCGCCAGGTACAGGCCGATCTCGGACAGCGAATCGATGACGACCCGGGTCGCGCCGGTGCGCTCGATGGTCTCGGCCAGCTGGTCCAGCATCTCTTCGACTGTCAGGGCCAGGCTGCGCGGCTCGATCACGGTGACCTTGCCGGCGCGCGTCATCTCGATCAGCGCGGCGTTATGCAGGCGCGCCGTGTGCTTTTCGAAATACAGCGCCACGCCATGCTCGCCGCGGTTCGCCCCGGCGCGCAGGAAATGGGTGCCGAGGATGGTCTTGCCGATGCCGGTGGGGCCGGTTGCGAGGATCGTATGCCCCTGCGGCAGGCCGCCGTGCAGCATGTCGTCGAGGCCGGCCACGCCGGTCGGGATGCGCTGCGGATCGCGCTCGATCTCGGTATAGGCGCCCGGCACCGGCGCCAGCAGGCGCGGGTAGACGCGGATGCCGTCGTCGCTGATGCGCATCGTGTGCGCGCCGCCCATGTGGGCCTGGCCGCGCATCTTGATCACGCGGATCTTGCGCACCACCGTCTCTTCGTGCAGGTTATGCGACAGCGCGACCATGCCGTCGGCCACCGTGATGATCGGGTTGGCCTCGACGTCGGTCTGCGTGTATTCGCCGATCAGGAAGGTGGTGGCCTGCCACATCGCCATGCGCGAGCCGAGTTCCTGGATGAAGTGCTGCAGGTCCCACAGGCCCCGGTTGCCGCTGCGGGCGGTCTGCACCACCGAGCGGAACGAGTCGACGAATACCAGGCTGGGCGAGAAATCCTCGACCTCGCGCATGATGCGCTCCAGCACCCCGCTGAAATCGCCGGCGCGCAGGTCGTCGGACAGGTTGACGTAGCGGATGCTGGTGCCGACCTTGTCCATGTCGAAGAAGGAGAACTGCTGCTGGTAGCGCAGCATCTTGAGCGGCGGTTCGCCCAGCACGGTGAAGAACAGGGCACGCCGCTCGGGGTGGGCGAGCGCAAACATGATCTGATGCGCCAGCGTGGTCTTGCCGCTGCCGGGCGCGCCGGCGATCAGCGTGAACGAAAATTCCGTCAGCCCACCCCCGAGGAGAACGTCGAGCCCGGGCACGCCGGTGCTGAGTTTTCCCAAGGTTACTTTCTCGCTCATTACTTGTGCTCCTGTTGATTCTGTTGCTGCTCATCTCCAGCCGTATTTTCCGCCAGCAACCGCCCTGTCAGCACCGGCCCGATCAGGGCACCGAGCTGGCGGGTGAAAGCCCCCATCAGTGCCTCGTGCGCGGCGCTTGCCGCGGCGGCATCGGCACCTGCCAGGTCGCTTTCCAGTGCCGTCAGCAGCGCGGCGCCGGTCTTGCGCGATGCGTCCACGCTCAACCACGGCCAGGCCGGCGCCACCAGACGCAGCGTACGGCCGAACAAGGCGCCAAAACCGTTATCGCCAATCAACGGTACGAGTTGCCGGCTCAAGCGCGACCAGGTCTGCACGAGCGGCAACGCGTGCGCCGCACGCGACGCATTCGAAGCCATGCCGGCGTCAGGCGACGGTGCGCTGTAGTCGTGTTTGTCCATTCAGGGGTGTCGGGATCGGGTTCTTATGCCATGCGATGCCGCCGGGTTGGCGGCGGTCCGTACCGTCATTATAGCTTGAGTCTGAAATGTGAATTTTTTTAAAATAGTGCCAATAAGTTCATGATGTCATCGGGCGCCGCACGCTGCGCCGCCCGATGCTAACATCGCACGGTTTTCACTCATCCACGCGTTCCATGCCTGTTCCTTCCTTCCACGCCTACTACGCGCTGCTGGCCGCCCTGCTGTGCGGCGCCGCATCCGCCCAGACCGTCGCCGAGGCGCCGCTGCGCGCCCACCTTGCCTTCCTGGCCGACGACCTGCTCGAAGGCCGCGGCACCGGCCAGCGCGGCGGCGAACTCACCGTCCGCTATCTCGAAACCCAGGCCGCGGCGCTGGGCCTGAAGCCGCTGGCACAGGGCTACCGCCAGAAGGTCGAGCTGGTCGGCCAGAAAACCCTGCCCGGCAGTAGCCTGCGCTTCGACGCCGGCGCCAAACAGCTGGCTGCCGCTTTCGGCCGGGACGCCGTGTATGCCAACGCCAATGGCCGCACCGACAGCGCCATCGCCGCACCGGTGCTGTTCGTCGGCTACGGCATCGGCGCCCCCGACCAGAACTGGAACGATTTCGCCGGCGCCGACGTGAAGGGCAAGCTGCTGGTGGCAATGGTCAACGACCCGCAGCCGACCGCAGCCGAACCGGAGCGCTTTGCGGGCAAGTCGCTCACCTGGTACGGACGCTGGACCTACAAGTTCGAGGAAGCCCTGCGCCAGGGCGCGGCCGGCATCCTGCTGATCCACACCGCGGCGTCCAGTTCCTACCCGTGGAGCGTGCCGGCCAACAGCTTCAGCCACGAGCAGTTCCACCTGGACGGCCCCGGCAATGCGCTGCAGGGCTGGATCAGCGAAGACTTCGCGCGCACCCTGTTCGCCGCCGCCGGCCAGGACCTGGACCGCCTGCGCGCGGCCGCCGAGGTGCGCGGCTTCAGGCCGGTGGCCCTGGACGTGCAGGCACACGCCGCGGTGAAAAGCGCGGTGCGCCGGCTCACCGAGTACAACGTGGCGGGCATGGTGCCGGGCAGCGATCCGAAGCTGGCCGCCGAAGCCGTGATCTATTCGGCGCACTGGGACCACCTGGGCATCGACGAGCAGAACGGCAAGCCGGACCACATCTGGAACGGCGCCATCGACAACGGTTCCGGCACCGCCGCCCTGCTCGCCATGGCCCAGGCCGCGGTGACCCATCCGGCCAGGCGCACCCAGATCTTCCTGTGGCCCTGCGCCGAGGAGCAGGGTTTGCTGGGCAGCCTGGCCTGGGTGCGTGCGCCCTTGTGGCCGCTGGCCAGGACCGCGGCGGACCTGAACCTGGACAGCATGAACTTCGTCGGCCGCACCCGCGACATCGGCGTCGCCGGCGCCGAGCGCAGCTCGCTGTACGCGGCCTCGGCGCAGGTGGCGAAGTCGATGGGCCTGGCACTGGCGGCGCCGACGCCGGACCTGGGCGGAGCCTACTTCCGCGCCGACCACTTCAGCTTCGCCAAGGCGGGCGTACCGGCCTTCAACGTGGGATCGGCGGTGTTTTCCGGCGACGGCAGCTTCGCGTTCGAGCACCCGCAGGGGGCAGTCGCGAAGATGCGGGCGTTCACCCGGGATTATCACCAGGTGAGCGACCAGTACGATCCGTCCTGGGACTTGTCGGGGATGGTGCAGCAGGCGCAGTTCACGCTGAACCTGGGGTATGCGGTGGCGAATGCGCCAGCCATGCCCGCGTGGAAGGCGGGCGAGGCGTATGGGAAGGTGAAGCGGTAAGGCCGGCTGGTTAGAACAACTTGATCTTCAACTGTACCGAAATCCCGCCATACAAGCGGTCCTTGTAGCTCGGGATGATGCCGACGTTGATGCCGACCCGCTTGTAGTCGTAGGTCAGCGTCGGGATCGCCGCCGGGAACCAGCCGCCGTCGCGCATGTGCGGGTAGCCGTCGAAGGCGGCCAGCGCGGCGCCCACGCGCACCGGGCCGAGGGCCCAGGGCTGCCAGATCACGCCGGCGTAGTTGGACCATTGGCGGTCGCTGTTGTAGAAGCGGCCGGCCGTAGCTGCCATCGTGCCCGAGAAACGGTATTCCGCGCCCAGGCCGTAGTTGTTGCCGTTCAGGTCCTTGTCACGGTCGAAGTGCCAGGTGGCGAAGCCGCTGTCGACCCACAGCTCGCTTTTCGGCTCGGCTTCGATCCAGGTGAAGGGGTTGCCGGCATGCGCCAGCGGCGCCAGCGCGGCCAGCACGAGCGCCGCGGTCAGGGGTAAACGTTTCAATCGTCGGCCTTCGGGTCAAGATGCGGGAACATCACTTCGGTGAAGCCGAAGCGCGAGAAGTCCTTGATGCGCATCGGGTACAGGATGCCCAGCAGGTGGTCGACTTCGTGCTGCACCACGCGCGCATGGAAACCGTCGACGTCGCGGGTGATCGGTTTTCCATATTGATCGACCCCTTCGTAATGCAGGCGCGTATGACGGGGCACGCTGCCGCGCAGGCCCGGCACCGACAGGCAGCCTTCGAAGCCCTCTTCCATCTCGTCCGACAAGGGTGTCAGGACGGGATTGATCAATACCGTCTCCGGCACTGCCGGCGCGTCAGGGTAGCGCTGGTTTCGGCCGAAGCCGAAGATCACCAGCTGCAGGTTGACGCCGATCTGCGGCGCGGCCAGGCCGGCGCCGTCGACCGCGTGCATGGTCTCGAACATGTCGGCGACCAGCGCGTGCAGCGCCGGCGTGTCGAACTCGGTGACGGGTTCGGCCACGCGCAGCAGGCGCGGGTCGCCCATCTTCAGGATGTCGCGGATGGCCATCTCGATTGCTCGCTTAGTTAGTGTCGGCGCACAGCTGCTTCAGGAACTCGGAATAGCCTTCGGCGGTCTCGGGGTGCTTCATGCCGATCGCGGCGGTGGCTTTCAGGTAACCGAGCTTGGAACCGCAATCATAACGCTGTCCGGCGTAGCGGTAGGCCAGCACGCGTTCGCGCGCCATCAGGGAGGCGATGCCGTCGGTCAGCTGGATCTCGCCGCCGGCACCCTTGCCGATGGTGGCCAGGTGGTCGAAGATCGAACCCGACAGCACGTAGCGGCCGACCACGGCCAGCGTCGACGGTGCGTCCTCCGGCTGCGGCTTTTCGACGATGCCCGACACCAGTTCCAGGTCCGGACGGTAGGCGCTGGCGCTGACGATGCCGTACTGGCGCGTGTGCGCGCGCGGCACGTCCTGCACCGCCAGCACGCTGCACTTCTCGTAGGTGTACAGGTCGGTCATCTGGGCCAGCACCGGCTTGTGGCCGGGCGCACTGTCCATGAAGTCGTCGGCCAGCAGCACGGCAAACGGGTCGTTGCCGATCACCGGACGCGCGCACAGCACCGCATGGCCCAGGCCCAGCGGCGCCGACTGGCGGATGTAGATGCAGTTCACGTGCTTCGGGATCACGCCGCGCACCAGTTCCAGCAGCGCCGCCTTGCCGGCCGCTTCCAGCTCGGATTCGAGTTCGTAGGCGGTGTCGAAATGGTCTTCGATGGCGCGCTTGTTGCGGCCGGTGATGAACACCATCTCGGTGATGCCGGCGGCGACCGCTTCCTCGACCGCGTACTGGATCAGCGGCTTGTCGACGATCGGCAGCATTTCCTTCGGCTGCGCCTTGGTGGCAGGCAGGAAACGGCTGCCGAGACCGGCGACTGGAAATACGGCTTTCTTGATTACGGTCATTCTTTATCCCTAGTTAATGAAATGTTTGCGTCAATTTGTCGTGGCGAGCAGCGCGAGCAGCCCGGCTTCGTCGAGCACGGTGACGCCGAGGCTTTCCGCCTTTTCCAGTTTGCTGCCGGCCTCGGCGCCGGCGACCACGTACGAGGTCTTCTTCGACACCGAGCCGGACACCTTGCCGCCAGCCTGTTCGATCAGCGCGCCGGCGGCGTCGCGCGACATCGTCGGCAGCGTCCCGGTCAGCACGAAGGTCTTGCCGGCCAGCGGACCGGCAACTTCAGGTGCGGTGTCCTGCGGCAGCAGGTCGAGCAGCTCGCGCCGCAGCGCGGCCAGCGCGGTGATGGCGTCGCGGTTGGCCGCCTCCCCCATCCACGTCTCGAGCGAGGCCACCAGCGGCGCCGGCAGGCCGAACACGCTGAAGATGCGCAGGTGTGCCAGCTCGTCCAGCGTGCGGCCTTCCAGCAGCTGGCGCGCGCGCGGCTCGGTCAGCTTGGGAATGCCGAGGGCGGCTAGCAGCTGCACCTCGTCGAGTTTTTCGCGCAGCTGGGCGCGCGGCGGGTGTTCGCCCTGCGGCGCCACGCCGGCCGCCAGCAGCGCATCGAGCGCCTGCTGGTTCTTCGGCTCGGCGAAGAATTCGGCGATCGCTTCGGCCACGGTGCCGCCGATGTCGGGCAGCACGCGCAGCAGCGCGGCCGGCGCACGGCGCACCAGCGCGAGGCTGCCGAGCCAGTCGGCCAGGGTCTTGCCGGTGCTTTCGCCGACGTGACGGATGCCGAGCGCGAACAGCAGGCGCTCGAGCGGCGGACGCTTGCTGGCCTCGATCGCGGCCAGCAGGTTATCGGCCCACTTGGTGGCCACCTTGCCGGCCTTGACCGTCTCGGGCGTCGTGCCGTCGCGTTCGTCGGCGAGACGCTTCATCTTGAGCAGGTCGTCCAGCGTCAGCTTGTACAGGTCGGCCACGCCGTGGATCAGGTTCGATTCGACCAGGCTGTCGATGTAGCGGTCGCCCAGGCCTTCGATGTCCATCATGCGCCGGCCGGCGAAGTGGCGGATCGCTTCCTTGCGCT
>Ga0308160_10001901_pt1 | contig 27105 bp, 24 predicted proteins | sample PhyFR1_FD_201036 | JGI IMG/M metagenome (GOLD analysis project Ga0308160, IMG submission 201036) | Phyllosphere microbial communities from UC Gill Tract Community Farm, Albany, California, United States - DLSLF.R1 | ecosystem: Host-associated > Plants > Phyllosphere > Unclassified | place: USA... | reverse complement strand
CGCCATCGCCGCGAAACACGGCAAGGCCACCAGCATGCGCAGCGCCAGCAGGGTCACCGCGTCCACCCCGTAGCGGTAGCCGAGCTTGACGATGATCGCCTTGCCGGAAAACGCGATCGCGCCGCCGCCGGCCAGCAGCACACCGCCCAGGTCGGCATGCGCAGTCGCCAACGGAGCGGCGGTCGAGCGCTCGGACGCGCTCATCGCGGCCCGGCGCCGAAACGGAAACGGAAACGGACATCGTGCATGCCGCCCATTCTACGGCGGCTGCGCCCGCACCCTCATCCGGCCCTTCGGGCCACCTGCTCCCGACGGGAGAAGGGAACAGCCGCGGCGTGCAGAGCCCCTCTCCCACCGGGAGAGGGGTTGGGGTGAGGGTACGGCGCGAAGCGCCTCACGGATTTGGATGTACGAGGCTGCGCCCGCCCCCTCATCCGGCCCTGCGGGCCACCTTCCCCCAAAAAGGGGGCCATGGTCCCGACGGGAGAAGGGAACAGCCGCGGCGTGCAGAGCCCCTCTCCCATCGGGAGAGGGGTTGGGGTGAGGGTACGGCGCGAAGCGCCTCGCGGATTTGGATGTACGAGGCTTGCGCCCGCACCCTCATCCGGCCCTACGGGCCACCTTCTCCCGTGCAGACGACATCGCGGCGTGGCGTGCCGGATTGGCATGCAGACCCGAAAAGGGGATGGGCGGGTCGGACCGCACTCGCCGTCCTGACCTCAGGGCAATGCCGTACGCAGCGGCGCTGCAACGCCGCGCATCTCAGCGCCTCAGCGCATCAGCACCACTTCCTCGGCCGAGGTCGGATGGATCGCCACCGTGTCCTCCAGTTGGCGCTTGGTCACGCCCAGCTTCAGCGCCACCGCGAAGCCCTGCAGAATCTCGTCGGCGCCGTCGCCGAGCAGATGGAAACCGACCACCCGTTCGTCCTCGCCCACGCAGACCAGCTTGAACAGGCTGCGCTGCGGCGAGTCGGCCAGCGCATGCAGCATCGGCCGGAAATTGCTGCGATACACCGACACCGCGTCGCCGTAGCGCGCCCGCGCCTGCTCTTCGCCCAGGCCAACCTGGCCCAGCGGCGGATGCGAGAACACCACGCTGGGCACGTTGTCGTAGTCCAGCCGCGCCTGCGGCTGGCCGCCGAACAGGCGATCCATCAGCTTGCGTCCGGCGGCGATCGCCACCGGGGTCAGGCCGACCTTGCCGGCCACGTCGCCGATCGCGTACAGCCCCGGCACGTCGGTGTTCTGGTAATCGTCGACCAGCACCTCGCACTTGTCGCCGATGCGCACGCCCAGCGCTTCCAGGCCGATGTCCTTGCTGTTCGGACGCCGCCCGATCGCGAAGAACACCTGGTCCACCGCCTCGCTCGGCTGCCCGTCGCCGTCGTGCAACCGCAAGCCCTGCTCGCCGCGGCGCAGGGCCGTGGCGCGATAGCCGAAATGCAGGCGCACGCCCTGATGGCGCAGGTTCTCGGCAAGCTGCCGCGCCAGTTCCGCATCGAAACGCTCCAGCAGGCGCTCGCCCTGCACATACAAATCGACGCGACTGCCCAGCGCCTGCAGCAGGCCGGCCAGTTCCACTGCGATATAGCCGCCGCCGACGATGGCCACGCGCCGCGGCGCCTCGCACAGATTGAAGAAATCGTCCGACACCAGGCCCAGCTCGGCGCCCTCGATCGGCGGCCGCAGCGCATGCGCGCCGGTGGCGATCACAACGTGGCCGGCGCTGACCCGCACGCCGTCGCCGCATTCCACCGTATGCGCGTCCAGCAGCCGGCCACGCTGCGGAATCAGCACCACGCCGTCGGCATCCAGGCGCCGCCGGTAGCTGCCGTGGATGTTGCCGATATAGCCCTGGCGATGCGCCACCAGTTCCGGCCACGACAAGGTGGAACTGGGGATGGAAAAACCGATGTCGCGGGCAAGATCGATGCGCCCGACCAGATCGGCCGCCAGCCACATCGCCTTCTTCGGCACGCAGCCGATGTTGACGCAGGTGCCGCCGAGCGCGCCCGGCTCCAGGATCGCCACGCGCGCGCCGAGGCCGGCGGCGCGGAACGCGGTGGCCAGGCCGCCGGAACCGCCGCCGAGCACCAGCAGGTCGTAGTCGTAGACGGCATCGCTCACCGGAAACGCTCCACGCGGTACGGCGTGGTGTCGATCGCGGGCGACTGCCCGCCTATCAGGTCGGCCATCGGGTGTCCTGTCGTGTTGCTCATGCTGATTGCGAGCATGCCACGCGCGGTGGCGCGCCACGCGTGAGGATGCCGCGCTGGATCGATGCTCGGCACGTTTCAAGTCGTGCCATGACGGCGCAGCGGTTGCCAACGCAGATAGCTCGCCGAACGCCACAGCCATTCCGCCGGACCGAAGCGGAAATGGCGCAGCCACAGCTGCGACAGCGCCACCTGCAACGCGAACAGCGCGAACGCGAACGGGATCTGCCAAACGCGCGGCAGGCGTTCGAAATACCCCAGGCCATAGCCATAGAACAGCATGGTGCACAGCAACGACTGCAGCAGGTAGTTGCTCAGCGCCATGCGCCCGGCCGGCGCCAGCCAGCGCAGCGCCGGGGCGAAGCGCAGCAGCCAGGCCGCATAGCCCAGCGCCATCATGCCGCTTGCCACGGTGGCCAGGGCGAACGCGCCGGCCAGGCGCAGGTCCAGGCGCGCCGGATCCATCCACGGCTCCAGCCGGAAACTCAGCAGCATCAGCGCCAGGCCCAGCGGCAACACGCCCCAGCGCAAAGCCGCCAGCAGCCGCGGACGCCGCTGCGGCTGCTGCGCCAGGCCGCTGCGCACGCACCATGCGCCGAGCAGGAACATGCCGAAGATGGTCGGCGCATTGAACACCAGCGTGCCCAGCGCATCGATCAGGTCGCGCAGGCGCTGCACGGTCGCCTGCGCATAACTGCCATGGCCGAACACCTGGCGCTGCTGTTGCAGCGCCGCCGCCGCGCGCTGCGCCTGCTCGGCCATGTCCTGCCGCCACTGCATGGCGCCGTGCGGGTCGGCCTGCGCCGCCGAGCCGATCGCGCCGGTCAGCAGCGACAGCAGCGGCGAGCACAGATAGACCGCCAGCGCCATCCACGGCAGCCAGCGCGTCGGCGCCTCGCGAAAGGCCAGCAGCATGAACGCCAACAGCGCATAGCTGACCAGGATGTCGCCGGACCACAGCAGCACCGCATGCAGCACGCCGATCAGCAGCAGCACCGCGCTGCGGCGCACGAAGAAGCCGCCGAACTGGCGCCGCGCCGCCTCCGCGCGCTGCGCCATCACCGCAAAGCCCATGCCGAACAACAGCGAGAACAAGGTGTAGAACTTGCCCTGCACCAGCAGGTAGACGGCCGCATCGGCGATGCGGTCGGCGCCGCGCAACAGCGGATCCAGCCCGGTCATCGCCGTATCCAGCGGACCGACGAAACCCTCGATGTTCATCAACAGGATGCCGAGCAGCGCGAAACCGCGCAGCACGTCCAGAGTGACGATGCGTTCGGCGGGCGCGACGGGCTGCAGCACGGGAGCGGAGGAGGCCAAGGCGTGGCACCGGACGGAAGGCCGGCGATCATCCGTCGCCGCGGCGCGCATGCGCCAAGGCGCATCGCGAAGGAAGTGAAGTACGCATGCGGCCTAACAGCGAGCGCAGCAACGCCGCTCGCCAAGCCGATCAATCAGGCAGCAGCGGCGGCGCAGCGCGCATTCGCACGGCGCAGGCGGATCCCGCGAACGGGACCCGCGCCGCGCTCACTCAATGGTGATGACCGCCCTCGCCGTGCACGTGGCCGTGCTCGATCTCTTCCGGCTTTGCTTCGCGCACCTCGAGGATCTCCACGTCGAAATGCAGGTCCTTGCCAGCCATCGGATGGTTGAGGTCGACATCGACCACGCTCATGCCGACCTTCTGCACGGTCACCGCGCGCGGGCCGAAGTTGGTCTGCAGGACCACCTGGCTGCCCGGCTGCAGCTTGGTCGCGCCGAAATGCTTCTTCGGCACGCGCTGGGTCAGGCCCTCGCGGTAGTCGCCGTAAGCGTCCTTGGCGGCCACGTCGACGCCGAAGCTGGCACCGGCTTCCTGGTCCAGCATCGCGTTCTCCAGGCCCGGGATGATGTTGCCGTGGCCGATCAGGATCACCAGCGGATCGCGGTCCTTGGACGTCTCGATCGGCGCCTGGCCGGCTTCGGAGACGGTGTAGTGGAAACGGACGACGCGGTCTTTTTCGATCTTCATGTGCAACTCTGCGCTGTGGCTGCCGATGGCAGACGGTGTGGACGGCTTGTCGGCCGACGAGGGCGCCGCCATGATGGCGGCCATCTAAGGTTGCGCATTATCCCGGCTCCATGCAGAACAAGCCAGTTGCAACGTCCACGCGGCGCCGTCTTCCCTGTTGGGCGGCCCTGCTGTGCATGGCCGTGCTGGCCGCCTGCGGCCGCCACGAGGTGCGCCCGTCGCGCCCGCCGCCACCGGTGGCGGTGCGCAGCTGGCCGCAGGTGGCGCCGGCCGACCCGGCCGCGGCCAACGCGGTGCTGATGCGCGCGCTGGGCCTGGTCGGCACGCCCTACCGCTACGGCGGCAACACCCCCGATTCCGGCTTCGACTGCAGCGGCCTGGTCGCCTACGTCTACCGCGACATGCTCGACCTGCAGCTGCCGCGCACCTCGCGCGAACTGGCCGCGGTGCAGGGTCCACGGATCGATCCGCAACGCCTGAGCACCGGCGATCTGGTGTTTTTCGGCAGCGGCGGCACGGTCAGCCATGTCGGCATCTATGTCGGCGAAGGCCGCTTCGTGCATGCCCCCAGCACCGGCGGAACGGTCCGCCTGGACTATCTGGACGGGGCCTATTGGCGCGACCACTACACCGGCGCCAAACGTGTCCTGCACTGAACTGTGGTTGCGCTCACATTCATAATTACGAAATATTAACGTAATTTGAACTTCCTCTTGCCGTCTACAGGGCATGATCGCCCATCGTTTGAATTTGTGATCGAAGCGTGACGACCGAAGCCAAGACCTCTCCAGGCAAGACCTCCGTCCCCCGCCGGGCCGCCTTCCGCTTAATCTGTACCGCCTCGCTCTGCCTCTCGGCCGTTCCGGCCCTGGCCCAGTCGGCCCCGGCCGACACCGTGGTCCCCGAAGCGATCGCCCCCGTGGCACCGGCGCAGATGACCGCCGCCGGCACCACCAGCACCACTCCCACGACTTCCCAGCCCGCGACCGCCAAGCCGGTCGCCGCGCAGGCCCCGGCCACGGCACGCAGCAAGGCCGACGCCGCCGCCACCGCCACCCTGGCCGCCCTGCTGCCGCATCTGGCCGCCAACGACACCATTCCGCTGATGGACCGCTCGGCGATGTTCGCCGGCGACATCAGCCGCCTGCTGGCCAACTACGACGTGTCCCAGGCTCCGCTGCGCGAAGGCGTGGTCCCGGGCGGCGACAAGGTGCAGTCGGTGCTCAAGCGCGCCATGGCGCTGCTCGGCACCCCGTACCGCTGGGGCGGCGAAGACACCGAAGGCTTCGATTGCAGCGGCCTGGTCGGCTACGTGTTCCGCACCGCGCTGGGCATCGAGCTGCCGCGCGTGTCGCGCGAGATGGCGCGCGAGGCCAATGCCGAACTGATCAAGGACCGCGACGCGCTGGCGCCGGGCGACCTGGTGTTCTTCGGCCGCAAGGGCCGCGTCGACCACGTCGGCCTGTACGTCGGCGAAGGCCGCTTCCTGCACGCGCCGAGCCGCGGCAAGGACGTGCGCGTGGACACGCTGACCAGCGGCTACTGGAGCGAGAAGTTCGTGCAGGCGCGGCGCGTGGCGATGTAAGCCGCCCGGCACGCAGGCAACAACGAAAGGCCGCTGGGGACAGCGGCCTTTTTCGTTGCTGCGGGTCGCGCCCGCCCTGCGTTGCATGTCCGGGCCGCATGCCGGCCCGGAAACGTCACCGCGCCTGCGGCACGGCCGCGGCTGGTGCCAGGCTCAGGCCTGGTAGTGGGAGATGGTGTCCTCGATGCCCTTGCTCAGCTCCATCACCTTCAGCGCGTACTCGGACAGGCGATGGTCCTCCGGCGTATCCGGAGTCCACGACGGCACCGGGGTCGGCTTGCCTTCCACCCCGTCCAGGGCCACGAACACGATGATGCAGTGGGTGCACAGGCGCGAGTCGCCACCCATCGGGTCGCGCGCACGCACGTCGATCGCGAAATGCATGCTGGTGCTGCCGGTGTAGACCAGCTTGGCGGTGACCGTGACCATGTCGCTGATCCGGATCGGCGAGACGAAGCGGATCCCGCCCACCGCCACGGTCACGCTGTAGCGCCCGCTCCAACCCACCGCGGCGGCGTAGCCGACCTGGTCGATCCACTTCATCACCACCCCGCCATGGACCTTGCCGCCGTAGTTGACGTCGATCGGCTCGGCCAGGAAGCGGAAGGTCAGTTCGCGTTGCGTGCCGCTCATCGGGGCTCCAGGGAAAGGAAGGAAGCGGAAGTCTGCCACGTACCGATGCTGCAGGCGCCGCAACGCCGCAACGGGCGGATCGGCGGTTCAGGGCCCGGCGACAGCAGCGCGCAGGAACGGCCAATGCCGCGCGCCCTCGCCTCGCCAGCGATGCCCGCCTCGCGATCGCGACGGCCTAGGCAGCCGCCAGTGCCGGGTTGTCGCGTTTGCGGATGCACAGCCACGGAAAGTGCGGCTGCGGCCGGCGCAGCGCGCGCAGGCAACGGGCACGCAGGCTGCGCGGATCGAACAGCACGCGCAGCGCGATGCCTTCGAGCGCGGCCCAGGTGTGCTGGTGATACTGGTCGGCCAGTTCCGCGCAGCCCAGCCCGCTGAAGTAGCGCAGGCTGCGCGCGGCGCTGGCCTGCGCCTGCGCGGCGTCGGCGTAGAACGGACTGTCGATCACGTGCAGTTCGCCATCGTCCTGCAGCAGGCCGAGCAGGCGCGCGATCAGCGCGCGCGGGTCGGCGAAATACTGGATGCAGGCCGGCAGCACCACCGCATCGAAGCGCTGCGGCGGCAGCGGCAGCGTGTGGATGTCGCCGGCGACGAAGCTCAGGCGCGGACTGGCCGCGAACACGCGGGCGGCCTGCGCCAGTTCGGTGCGGTTGACGTCGACGCCGCAGACCTCGCGCTGCAGGCCTTCGGCCAGCCGCTGCGACAGCCAGCCGTTGCCGCAGCCCAGTTCGAGCAACGGCCCGCTGCCGCTGCGCGCCTGCAGGTGACGCAGCAGGCGTCGGCACGACTCGCCGCGCACCCGCCACTCGTGGCTGGCGCCCAGCGCCCCGCCGGGATGCGGCAGCGTGCGTACCTGCGCGTCGCTGTAGATGCGGCCTTCCTGCTGCCGGACCGCCAGGTACTGCCGCTCGAACGGATCGGCGGCGAGCGCCTGCTGCACCAGCACGCCGTCGATCGGCGTCAGCCCAGGCAGCCGCTGCAGCTGTTCGCGCAGGCTGGGCGCTGGCATGCTCACCGCGGAATCAACGTAGTTGGCCGGACCCGTCGGCCGGCGGATCTTCCAGGCCGACATTGCTCGACGCCGCCTCGTACACGCTGCGGTCGAGCAAGCCGGTCTCCTTGGCGACCAGCACCGGCACCAGCATCTGCCCGGTGACGTTGGTCATGGTGCGCATCATGTCCAGCACGCGGTCGATCGCGTACAGGTAGCCGATCACCTCCAGCGGCAGGTTGGCCGCGCTCAGCACCACCGTGGCCATCACCACCGCGGTACCGGGCACGCCGGCGGTGCCGAAACTGCCCAGCACCGAGGCGATCAGCACCACGAAATACTGGTTGGCGGTCAGCGGCACCCCGGTGTACTGGGCGATGAACACCGCGCACAGCGCCGGGAAGATCGCGCCGCAACCGTCCATCTTGATGCTGGCGCCCAGCGGCACCGCGAACGCGGCGTAGTCCTTGTTGACGCCGAGGTTGTGGGTGATCGAGCGCATCGCCACCGGCATCGCGGCGAAACTGGAGGAACTGACGAACGCCACCTGCATGCCCGGCGCGGCGCCGCGGAAGAACTTCCACGGGTTCAGCCCGTGCGCCAGCAGCAGCCCGCTGTACACCACCAGGATGTGGATCGCGCAGGCCAGGTACAGCGCCAGCACGAAGTTGCCGAACGGCAGCAGCTTCTCGAAGCCGTAGCTGCCGACCAGCGAGGCGATCAGGCCGAAGGTGCCGAGCGGGGTCATCTCCAGCACGAAGCGGGTGACCTGGATCATGATCTCGCTCATCTGCCCGGCGAGCTTGCGCGCCTGCGCCACGCGCTCGCCGAGCTTGACCATCGCAAAGCCGAGCAGGCCGGCGAAGAAGATCACCGGCAGGATCGAGCCGCGCCCGGCCGCCAGCACGGTCTCGCCGGCCGCGTTGGTCTTGGTGCCGATGCCGGTCAGCGCATAGAACGGATTGGACGGCACGACGTCCAGCAGCACCTGGATCGGGCTGGGCACGTCGCGCGGCTTCCAGGCGCTGTCCACGCTCAGGCCGAAGTGGCCGGCGCCCGGCTGCAGCAGCGTGCCCACGCCCAGGCCGACGCCGACCGCCAGCGCGGCGGTGAGCACGAACCACAGGAAGGTGCGCCCACCGAGCTTGGCCACCGATTGCTGGCCGTGCAGCGAGGAGATCGCGTTGATCACCGCGAAGAACACCAGCGGCACCGCGATCATCTTGATCAAGGTCACGTACAGGTCGCCGAGCGGCCCGAACCAGGTGTCCGCCGCCGGCCCCATCGCCCAGCCGGCCAGCGCACCCAGCACGAAGCCGGCCACCACGCGCTGCCAGAACGGGATGCGCAACCAGGCGGTCACCACTTTCATCGATGCTGTCCAGAAAATCTCGGGGTCCTGCACCATAGCGCAAGCCGGCGCGGGCGACGACGCCATGGCTGGAAAGGCGCGGTGTCATCGGCGTGCATTGTCGCAACCGGCATAATGCCTAGGACTTCGTGCCCAGGGGCCGTTCCTCGCATGCGCCATCTCGTTCCCGCTTTCGCCGCCGCTTCCACCCTGCTGCTGGCGGCCTGCGCCAGTGCGCCGCGCGCGCCCGCCAGCGCCGCCGTCGCGCCCATCGCCGTGCCCGCCGTCGCCCATCCCGGCGGCGAGACGCCGGACTGGTGGTACCGCAGCGGCGCGGCCAAGGCGGCCAACAACGGCGCGATGCGCGGCAAGGCCAAGAACGTGATCCTGTTCCTCGGCGACGGCATGAGCCTGACCACGGTCGCCGCCGCGCGCATCCTCGACGGCCAGCGCAAGGGCGCCTCCGGCGAGGAGAACCAGTTGTCGTGGGAAGCATTCCCGGCCACCGCGCTGAGCAAGACCTACAACACCGACTCGCAGACGCCGGACTCGGCCGGCACCATGACCTCGATCACCACCGGGGTGAAGACCCACATGGGCGCGATCGGCGTGTCCGCCGGCAAGCGCGAGGCCTGCGCCGACAGCCTCGGCAAGCAGTTGCTGACCTGGCTGGAACTGGCCGACAGCGCCGGCCTGAACACCGGCATCGTCACCACCACCCGGCTGACCCACGCCACCCCGGCGGCGACCTACGCGCACACCCCCGAACGCAACTGGGAAAGCGACACCGACCTGCCCGAGAAGGCGGTGGCCGAGGGCTGCCGCGACATCGCCCAGCAGATGGTGAGCGCGCGCTACGGCCGCGGTCCGCAGGTGATGCTGGCCGGCGGCCGCAGCCAGTTCACCACGGTCGAGCAGCGCGATCCGGAATACGACGACAAGGTCGGCCTGCGCCTGGACGGCCGCGACCTGGTCGGCGAATGGCGCCAGCGCCACCCGCAGGGCGCCTATGTCTGGAACCGCGGGCAGCTGGAAGCGGCGCAGAACGCGCCGGCGCTGCTCGGCCTGTTCGAGCCGGACCACATGCAGTTCGACCACGACCGCGACCAGAGTGCGGCCGGCGACCCGAGCCTGGCCGAGATGACCCGCGCCGCGATCCGCACCCTGTCGCGCGGCAAGGACGGCTACGTGCTGATGGTCGAAGGCGGCCGCATCGACCACGCCCACCACGCCGGCAACGCCTACCGCGCGCTGGACGAGACCATCGCCCTGTCGCAGGCGGTGCAGGCCGCGGCGGAGGCGACCTCGGCCGAGGACACGCTGATCATCGTCACCGCCGACCATTCGCACACGCTCAACTTCGTCGGCTACCCGCAGCGCGGCAACCCGATCCTGGGCAAGGTACGCGGCACCAGTGGCGAAGACGCCAATACCGGCGACCTGGCGCTGGACGGCAACGGCCAGCCGTACGCCACGCTGAGCTATGCCAACGGCCCCGGCTACACCGGCGCCAGCAACCAGCAGCCGGCTGGGATCAAGACGTTCCCGCATGCGCCGAGCAGCTTCGAACCGGTCAAGGGCCGCCCCGACCTGACCCATGTGAACACCGAGAGCCCGGATTTCATGCAGGAAGCGTTGGTACCGACCAAGGCCGAAACCCATGGCGGCGACGACGTCGGCATCTGGGCGCGCGGCCCCGGCAGCGATGCGTTCCGCGGCAGCCTGGAAGAGAACGTGATCTACCACGTCATCGTGCAGGCCACGCCGAAGTTGCGCGGGCGCCTGTGCCAGGCCGGCACCTGCAATGGCGACGGCGTGCCGGTGCAGTTGCCGAAGCCGGACGCGTTCGTGGCCGAGGCTGCGAGCGCCACCGCGAAGTGAGCTTGGCGCGGAAGCGGCACATGCTGATGGCAAACCGGCGGGCAGCGGCGCTGGTCGCGCTGGCTGCGCTCGCGGCGGCGCCAGCGGCCTGGGCGCAGGCGGACGCGGCGTGCCGGATCGCCGATCCGAACTCCGAGCGCGCCATCGTGCGCGGCTGCAGTGTCGCGGCCGATGGGCGCCTGCGGCTTGCGCCGCAGACGGCGCAGCGCTTGCAGTTCGACGCCGATGGGCTTTCTGTGCTGACCGTGGGCGACCAGTTCTACTACGTGCGCGCCGACGGCAGCAGTCTGCCGGTGATCCTGTGGGACAACGGCCCGGACTATTTCGCCGAAGGCCTCACCCGTGGCATCTTCCATGGCCGCATCGGCTTCTACGACCGGCAACTGCGCGAAGTGATCCCGCCGGTCCACGATTTCGCCTGGCCGTTCGAGAACGGCGTGGCCCGGGTCTGCGACGGCTGCCGGCGCGGCACGCCCGATGGCGACGGGCATACGCCGATGGAGGGCGGACGCTGGTACGCCATCGACCGCAACAATCGCGAAGTGCCCGAACCGCAGCCCTGAGTGCGGGCACGATGGAGGCGACAGCGTCGACCTGACGAAAACATGGCAAGCAGAACAGCGCCCCTCTCTCCCCTGGGGCGCAGCGCACGGCTTGCGCGCCGCTGGCGTGTGCCGGGACGCAATCGCGCCGTCCTCTGGCCGCACCACGCTTCGCTGCCGCGTCGCCAGCCTCTAAAGTGACACGATGAGCCGCCGTTCCGATCCCGCCCCACACTGCTCCGTGAGCGTCGCCCTGCCCGATCCGGCGCCGGCCGCGGTCTTGGTCGGGCTCAGCGGCGGGCTGGATTCCAGCGTGCTGCTGCACGCGCTGGCGCAGCAGCCGCAGTACCGCCGCGGCGGGCTGCGCGCGGTGCACGTGCACCACGGCCTGCATGCCGACGCCGATGCCTGGGCCGAGCACTGCGCCGCGTGCTGCGCTGCCCTGGCGATCCCGCTGCAGGTGCTGCGCGTGCAGGTGCCGCGCGACAGCGGCCACGGCCTGGAGGCGGCGGCGCGGCACGCGCGGCGCGCGGCCTTCGCCCAGGTGCTGGGCGAAGGCGAGTGGCTGGCGCTGGCGCAGCACCGCGACGACCAGGCCGAGACCTTCCTGCTGCGCGCGCTGCGCGCGTCCGGTCCGGACGGGCTGGCGGCGATGCAGCCGCTGCGCAGCTTCGCCCACGGCATGCTGTGGCGCCCGTTGCTGGCCTTGCCGCGCAGCGAATTGCATGCCTATGGGCAGCGGCACGCGCTGCGCTGGATCGAAGACCCGAGCAATGCCGATCCCGGCTTCGACCGCAACTTCCTGCGCCTGCAGGTGTTGCCGCTGCTGCGCCAGCGCTGGGCGCATGCCGATGCCGCGCTGGCGCGCAGCGCGCAGCTGTGCGGCGAGGCCGGCGCGCTGCTGGACGACGGCGACCAGGCCGCGCTCGATGCGCTGCGCGACGACGCCACCGCGCCGCTGTCGCTGCCGCGCCTGCGCGCGCTGCCGGCGCCGCGCCGCGCGCGGGTGCTGCGGCGCTGGGTCGCGCAAGCGGGCCTGCCGCCACTGCCGGCGGCCGGCGTGGTGGCGATCGAGCGCACGCTGCTGCACGCGCGTGCGGACGCTGCCGCGCAGTTCGCCTGGCATGGCGCGACGCTGCGCGGCTGGCGCGAAGCGCTGTATGCCGAGCACGATCCGCCGCCGCTGCCCGCCGACTGGCAGGCGCAGTGGGACGGCCGCACACCGCTGTCACTACCCGACGGCCGCTGCCTGCGGCTGCGCGCCGACACGCCGCTGGCGTTCGACGCCCCGCTGTTGGTGCGCTTGCGCCAGGGCGGCGAACGCATCCTGTTGCCCGGGCGCGTTCACTCGCAGGCGCTCAAGCAGGTGTTGCAGGAATGCGCCGTGCCGCCCTGGCAGCGCGCGCGCCTGCCGCTGCTGTTCGACGCCGAGCGCCTGCTCGCCGCCGGCGACCGGATCGTCGCCGCGCCGCTGCACGCCTGGCTGCAGGCGCGGCACGCGCAGTTGGCGCTCGACAACGCCACCACACCATCGTCACCCGCCTCGCATTGACCCTGCCGCCGACGCCGCGCACACTTCCGCGATGCCCAAGAAGTCATTAGAAGAAGCCTCCCCGGTCGCCCGCTTCGAGCAATCGCTCGAGGAACTGGAAGTGCTGGTGGAGAAGATGGAAACCGGCGACCTGAGCCTGGAGCAGTCGCTGAGCGCCTACGAGCGCGGCGTCGGCCTGTATCGGCAGTGCCAGCAGGCGCTGGAACAGGCCGAACTGCGCGTGCGCCTGCTCAGCGATCCGGAGCAGCCGGACACCGCCGAGCCGTTCGATCCCGCCCCGCTCCATGGCGGCTGACGCCGCGTTCGCGCGCTGGCGCCAGCGCGTGGAAGCCGGTCTGGATGCGCAGCTGCCCAGCGCCGCGGCCGCGCCGCAGCGCCTGCACGCGGCGATGCGCCACGCCACCCTCGGCGGCGGCAAGCGCATGCGTCCGCTGCTGGTCTACGCCACTGGCACGCTGTTCGAGGCCGACGAAACCCGACTGGATGCGCCAGCGCTGGCGGTGGAACTGATCCACGCCTATTCGCTGGTCCACGACGACCTGCCGGCGATGGACGACGACGCCTTGCGCCGCGGCCGTCCCACCGTGCACATCGCCTTCGACGAAGCCACCGCGATCCTGGCCGGCGATGCGCTGCAGAGCCTCGCCTTCGCCCTGCTGGCCGGCGCCGACGGCGCCGATGCGGCATTGCGCGTGCGCTGGCTGCAGACCCTGGCCGAAGCGGCCGGCGCGGCCGGCATGTGCGGAGGCCAAGCGCTGGACATCGACGCCACCGGCGCGGTGCAGCCGCTGGCCGACCTGCAGCGCATGCACGCATTGAAGACCGGCGCGCTGATCCGCGCCAGCGTGCGCCTGGGCGCGCTCGGCGGCGGCGCCGACGCGGCCGCGCTCGCGCAGCTGGATACCTTCGCCAGCGCGCTGGGCCTGGCGTTCCAGGTACGCGACGACATCCTCGACATCGAGGCCAGCTCCGAACAGCTCGGCAAGACCGCCGGCAAAGACGCGGCGCAGGCCAAGTCCACCTATCCCGCGCTGCTCGGCATGGACGGCGCCAAGGCCAAGCTCGCCGAACTGGCAGCGACGATGCGCGACAGCCTGCACGGCCACGGCGCCCGCGCCGACACGCTGGCGGCACTGGCGCGGCTGGCGGTGGATCGCTCGCACTGAGGCAATCCAGCCACCGTCCCCGCACGCCCCTGTAGGAGCGGCTTCAGCCGCGACAGAGGCAGCAGCAGGATCGGATAGATTCGGTGCCTTCGGACTGCAGATTCATGTGAGAGCGACTTCAGTCGCGACGGGCTCCACCGGTAGCCCTCCCACGCGACTGGCGCTGGCACCTTGTAGGAGCGGCTTCAGCCGCGACCGGGGCTGTCCTAGGCAGGAACGACCCGGTCGCGTCTGAAGCCGCTCCTACAGGTTCCAGGCGCCCTGCCAATGGACGCGAAAACCCGCGCGCTAGCGCGGGCGCAACTCCACCAGCACCACATCGTTGGCGCGCATCGCAACATCCACCTGCGCGCTGCCGTCCTTGCCCACGCGCACGCGGCGCAGTTCCGGTTTATCGGTCGTCCGCTCCCGCAACTGCCGCAGCTGCTGCGCGCTCAGCGCCTTCGGCGAGCCCATGCGCAGATACGCGCTGTACGCATCGTTGGCATCGAAACCGGTGCGGCGGATCGCCAGCGTATACGTGCCCGGCGCCAGTCCACGCAGTTGCAGGCGCAGCGGCGCGGTCGCGGCCGCCGGCAGCACCTGGGTGAAGTACGGGCGGTTGCTCTTGTCCTGCTGCGGCGTGACGAACTCCCAGGCCAGCAGCTTCAGCACGCCGCCGTCGTAGGTCGCATAGCTCTGCGCATCGGCGTTGCGCAACTGTCGCTCGCCCAGCGCGTTGAGGTACTTGTAGGCGAAGTACGCCGGCTTGCGGATGCCCTGCGGATTGAGCAGGCCGAAGCCGCCCTGGAACGGCGCCGTCGGCGGGCCCGGTTCCTCGAACAGGTCGCTGTAGGTCCAGTAGCTCATGCCCTGCACCAGCCCCTCGGTCGCCTTGAGCTTGCTCAGGATGTAGGCCGCGCTGAGGTAGGCGTCATGCACCGGATCGCGCGGCGTGTAGCTGGTGCTCCACTCGGTGAAGTACAGCGGCAATCCCTGCATCGCCGAGGCCTGGATCTGTTCGCGCACGCGGCGCACGTCGCCGACGATCGCATCGGGCGATGGCGACAGCTTGGTGTCGCTCTCGCCCTTCTCGTCGAGGAAGCCGCCGTCCACGCCATAGGTGTGGGTGGTGATGAAATCCAGCGGCGTGCCGGCGGCATGCGCATGCGCGATGAATTCCGGCACCCAGGCCGCGCCGGCGGTCGACGGCCCGCCGACCTTGAGTTGCGGGTCGATGCGCTTGATCGTCTTCGCCGTCGCGTCGTACAGCGCGAAGTACGCGGGCTGGTCGGCGCCCTCCCAGAAGCCGGCCAGGTTCGGCTCGTTCCAGACCTCGAAGTACCAGCGGCGCACTTCCTCCTCGCCGTAACGCTGGCGTGCATGGCGCACGAACGCATCCACCAGCGCACTCCACTTGTCCAGCTGCGGATGCGAGGTGTTGCCCTTCCAGTAGAAGATCTGCTGATCAGAACGCTTCATCGCCTCCGGGGTGAAACCGAGTTCGACGAAAGGACGGATGCCCATGCCGAGCATGCGGTCGTAGAGCTGATCGATCCTGCTCCAGTCGTAGACCGGACGCCCATCGACCTCACGGTAGGTACCAAGCACGTCGTGGAAGATCGCGTGGAAGCGCAGATAGCGGAAACCCAGTTCGTCCCGCGCGGTGCGCAGCTGCGCCAGGCTGTCTTCGCGCAGCAGCGTGCCCGGATAGTCCGAGCCCACCGACAGGTCGTAGAAGCGATCGCGCGGCGCGGTCGGCCCCTGCACGTCCAGCGCGATCGTGCGGACCGCAGGCTGCGCCGCGGCAACCGCTGTCAGCGAACCCAATGCAGCCGCCAGCAACAGCCGTAGCACTCCCATGACATCCCCTCTCCCAAGGCGCGAACGCCCGACTCTAGCATCGGCATGCGCACCGGCGAACCGGAAGCGCACCGGCGAACGTGCGATGCGAGACGACACACGCGCTTCCATCGCAGCGAATCGATGCAGCGCTGTCTTCGCGCGAACGTCGTTTGTGGGACCGATCGCCCGGTTCGCTGGACGGAATCGCAGACAAACGCGCAAACGCCGGTTGCGCGCGGATCGTCGGGCTAGTTTGCATACGCCCTCGCATGGGCACCCTCTTTTCGACGGAGAAAGCCTGCATGAAACACGCATCCCTGATCTCGGCAGCCATCGGTTTCAGCCTGGTCGGCCTCATGTCGGCGGCCACTGCGCAATCGCAGCTGTCGCGCACCACCACGCCGCTGCAGGTCGAACTGGCGCCGGTCGCCGACGCGGACGGCCAGTACCGCGGCCAGGTCGCGGTCACCGTGCGCAACACCGGCGAGCGCGTGGCGCGCGTGCCCAAGTGGGAACTGCCGCTGGGCGAACTCGATGCCAGCCTGTTCGAGATCGCACGCGACGGCAGCACGGTCGATTACGTCGGGCGCCTGGTCAAGCGCGCCGCGCCGCGCGCCGAGGATTACGTGACCCTGCAGCCGGGCGAAGCGCGGCACGCGCAGATCGACCTGGCCAACGCCTACGACCTGTCGCGCAGCGGCAACTACACCATCAACCTCAACGCGTCGCTGCAATACGCCGCGTTCGCCGATGGCAGCAGGATGCAGCGCGCCGACGGCCAGCCGCAGACCGTGTCCAGCGCGCCGCTAACGTTGTGGCTGAACGGCCGCGGCCGCGCAGTGCGCAACGAGCTGATGGCCGGTCCGCAGGCCGTGGTCAACGGCATCAACTACGCCTCGTGCAGCAGCAGCCAGATCAGCACCATCGGCAGCGCGGTGAACTCGGCGCGCACCTACTCGCAGAACGCCAAGACCTATCTCAACGGCGGCAGCACCGGCGCGCGCTACACCTCCTGGTTCGGTGCGTACAACGCCAGCCGCTACAGCACCGCCACCTCCAACTTCGTCAACATCGATGCGGCGATCGACCAGAACAACGGCCAGGTCACCATCAACTGCGGCTGCAGCGACAGCTCCTATGCCTACGTCTACGCCAACCAGCCGTACCAGATCTACGTCTGCAACGCGTTCTGGAGCGCGCCACTGACCGGCACCGACTCCAAGGCCGGCACCCTGATCCACGAGATGAGCCACTTCACCGTGGTTGCCGGCACCTCGGACTACGCCTATGGCCAGAGCGCGGCGCGCAGCTTGGCCACCAGCAACCCGGCGCGTGCGGTGAAGAACGCCGACAGCCACGAGTACTTCGCCGAGAACAGCCCGGCGCAGAACTGAGCCTGGCGGCTTACGCAGCGTACGCGCGACCGGTGCCGGCAGGCCATGCCGGCACCGGGGTCGCAGCAGCAAGGGTCAATGGCCGCCGCATCAGACGCCGAGCGGCGGCCATGTCCGTCGTGCATGCGACAACGGATTGGACGCCGTAGAGCCCACGTCGGCCTGCCCTCTCAGCGCGACAGCACCAGCCCCTCCATCGCCCGCACCGCACCGCTGCCCGGAAACACCTGCGTTTCCAGCGCCGCTTCGGACACGCCCAGGTGGGCGCTCAACAGATGCTTGAACAGGGCGCGCAGGTCGGCCGTCGCACGCAGATCGCGGCCATCGTTCAAGGCCCGCGGCGACAGCCCCGGCCAGTCGCCGGCAATGCGCCCGCCGCGGACTGCGCCACCGGCCAGGAAGGCGACGCCACCGGTGCCGTGATCGGTACCGCCGGTGCCGTTGACCGCCGCCGTGCGTCCGAACTCGGTCACCACCGCGACTACGCTGCGCTCCCAACTCGCGCCGGCGCCATCGTGGAAGGCGCGAATTCCGGCATCGAGTTCGGCCAACTTGCGCTGCAGCACCGCAGCCTGATTGCCGTGCGTGTCCCAGCCCGAATCCTCGACGAAGCCGATCCGCGGGCCATCGGCCTTGGCCATGAAGCTGGCGGCGGCGCTCATCGCCTGCGGCAGCTGCCCGCCCTTGACGCTGTCCACCTGCATGCCCTGCCCGCGCACCGCGCGCGCGAAGCCGTCGGCCAGCTGCGCATCCGCGGCGTACAGGGGCTGCAGCCGCTGCAGCAGGATCGGATTGACCGCGGTCGGCAACGGCGGCGACCAGCTGCTGACCGCACCCGGACCGCGCATGATCAACGGCGTCACCGTGCTCACCGAGAGCGCCTCGACACCGTGCAGCGCCGCCGCGCAACGGTTGAGCCAGCCGCTGGAGGCGCCGCTGGGCCGCGCGGTGCCGTTTTCCAGGCAGTCCTGCGCTTCGAAATGCGAGCGTTGCCGATACGGCGGCGCCACCGCCACCACCGGCAGCCACTGCTTGCGCGCATACAGCTCATGGGCGAAGGCCAGCGCCGGGTGCAGCGCGAAGCTGCCATCCAGGGTCAGGGTCTGCTGCGGCGCCAGCGCGCCACGCAACCGCGCGTAGTCCGCATCGCCCTGCGGCACCAACGCATGCAGCCCATCCAGCGCGCCGCGCAGCAACACCACCAGCAGCCGCGTGTCCGGCCCCGGCGTGGCCAGACCGGAGCCGGACCACAGGCTCAACATCGTGGCCGCACCGCTGGCGGCGAGAAAACGGCGGCGTGTCAGCTGCATCGGGCGTTCTCCGCGATCGTGATGTGCAACGCGCCGCTCAGGCGCGCCATTGGAAGGCCGGGCTGGCCAACAGCAAGGCCACGCCGTCGCGCGGCGATTCGGCGCGGCGCAAGGCCGTGCCGGTGTCCTGGTCCAGCGTCGTGGCGAACACGGTGCTGGCCAACGCCAGCGGATCGGTCGGTGCGGCCAGCCCGGCCAGCGCCTCGGCCGCCTGCACCCGCTTCCACAGCGCATCCGGCCCGCTCCATTCGGCGGCCACGTCGGCATAGCCGGCCGGCGAGCGCGGGGTGAACGGCGGTTGCCCCATCCGCATCAGCAGGCCGAACACCATGTTCTGCTGTGCCGGCGCCTGCGGCCATTCGCCGCTGGCGCGCAGCGCCGACAGCACGAAATCCTGCGGCGGCTTGAACTTGCTCGCCTGCGCGCTCCACGCTTCGGGGCTGTCGATCAGCGCGCGGTACACGCTGGGCAAGTGCCCATCGCTGCGCAGCCAGGCGTCAGCCATGCGCTGCACCAACGCAGGCGGCGGATCGTCGTGGACGAAATGCCGCGCCAGCTTCAGCGATACATGCCGTGCGGTGGCCGGGTGCCGGGCCAATGCGGTCAGGATCGCCTCGCCCTGCTCCAGCCCGGCTTCGGCATAGCGCCGGCCCAGGACCTGACGGCTGCCAGCGGCATGCGCCGGGGCGCGAAACACGAAAGCGCGATCGGGCGCGCCCTGCTCGAAATCGCGTGGCATCGGCACGCCCCAGCCGGTGATCGCGCGCGCCAGTTCGGTGACGTCGGCCTGGGTGTAACCGCCGTCCACGCCCAGCGTATGCAGTTCTAGGATCTCGCGCGCCAGGTTCTCGTTGAGGCCGGGCCGGCGCTGCGGCGCATCCTGGCCCTGGCGCGCCGCACGCCGCTGCGCGCGTTGCGCCAGCACCGAATCGGGACCGATCGAATTGGCGTTGTCCAGGTAGCGCAGCATCGCCGGATGCCGCTCCACCGCCAGCAGCAGGTCGGCGAAGCGGCCCATGCACTGCGGGCGGATCGCTTCGCGTTCCATCGGCGCGGCGTACAGCGCGGCCGCGCGCTTGTCGACCGAGACCGCGAAATGGTTGGACCAGAAATGCACGAGACGTTCGGCGAAGCCGTCCGCGCTAGCCACCGCGACGGCGTAGCGCGCCGCCAGTTCCTGCGCCTGCGCCTGCCGGTACAGGCCACGCGCCGCCTGCTGCGCGGGCTTGGCATCCGCTGGCGCCTGCATCCGCGCCTGACGCCGTTCGCGCTGATAGGCCGCTTCGCGGCGCAGATAGTCCAGGCTGTCGGGCAAGCCTCGCATGGCGGGGACGGCTGCAGGCGGCGCGCGCAACTGCGCGGCCAGCCACGCGCGCGGATCGTCGATGGTCGCCAGTTCGCCGGGGCGTGCGCCCAGGCCGAAGCGGTTCGCGGCACTCAGGGTTTCGCGTCGGATCATGCGGCACTCCGGTTCGGCATCGGTAATGCAAACGCCCGACACGCGCCCGGGTTGACCCGGCGCAGGCGCGATCTGCGGCGGCGAGAGGAGATCGCGGACCAGCAAGCGGTGCAGGCGCCACGGCGCCCACGGACTCGGTCAAGCCGCCGCGCGCTCTGGGCGGATGCCGAACCAGCACAGCGCGCTCGCGCACAGCAGCAACGCCACGGAAATACCGATCGCCGCATGCATGCCGCGCATGAAGGCTGCGGCCGCGGTATCCCGAATCAGATAGCCGAAGATCGCCACGCCGAGCATGCCGCCGACCTGCCGTGCGGAATTGAGCACGCCGGACGCGATCCCCGCGCGCGACGCGTCCACCGCCGACAGCGTCGCGTTGGTCATGGTCGGCACCATCAGCGCAATGCCGCTGGCTGCCAGCAGCATCGGCACCACCAGGCGCCAATAGCTGCCATCGATGCTGACCGGCAGCAGCAGCGCATAGCCCAGCGCCGCCAGCAGCAAGCCCGCGACCATCAAGCGCCGGCTACCCACGCGGGTGATCAGCCGCCCCGCCAGCACGTTGACCGCCATCAGCACCAGCGTCATCGGCAGGAAGGCCAAGCCCGCCAGTTGCGGCGAGAGCTGCTGTTGGATCTGGAAGAACAGGCTGAACACGAAAATCAAACCGTAATAGGCGAAGTTCACCACCACGCCGGCGACCGAGGCCACGGCGAAGGTCGGAATCCGCAACAGCGGCAACGGCAACATCGGCGCGGGGCTATGCGCCTCGATCCAGACGAATCCCAGCGCCGCCACGACCGCCAGCAGCAGGCTGCCGAGGACCAGGCCATGGGTCCAGCCGAGCGGGCCGGCTTCGGTCAAGGCCATGGTCGTCGCCGCCAACGCCACGATCGCCGTCGCCTGTCCGCCCCAGTCCAGGCCGCGCCGATGGCTGCCGCCATGCGCGGCGACATGGCGCAGCGTCAGCCAGATCCCGAGCGCGCCGAGGGGCAGGTTGAGCAGGAAAATGCTGCGCCAGCCCAGGTGGGTCACCAGCACTCCGCCCAGCACCGGCCCGGCCGCCAGCGAGATGCCGCCGCAGGCGCCCCACCAGCCCACCGCGCGGCTGCGCCGTTCGCGATCCGGAAACGCCTGTTGCAGCATGGACAGCGAGTTCGGCACCAGCAGCGCCGCGCCCAGGCCCTGCACCAGGCGCGCGGCGATCAGCAGTGGCAGGCTGCCGGCCAGGCCGCATGCGGCCGATGCCAGGGTGAACACCACGAAGCCGAGCAGGAAGATGCGCCGCGCGCCGTAGCGGTCGCCGAGCGCGCCGCTGCTCAGCAGCAAGGCGGCGAACACCAGCGTATAGGCGTTGATGACCCACTGCAGGCCGGCCACATCGGTGGCGAAGCGCTGGCGCAGGGCGTCCAGCGCCACATTGACCACGCTGACATCGAGCAACACCACGACGAAGCCGAGCGCGGCCGCCAGCAGCGTGCCGCGCGCGGAGGGAGAAGGCGAAGACATGGAATGCGTCCGAAATGCGATGACGCCGCATGCTAGGCGCCGCCCATGTCCGCGCAAATTCCCTAAAATCGCCAGCCAGCCTGGAGAAAACGCACAGATGTTCGATTGGGAGAACTTTCGTCATTTCCTGGCGGTGGCGCGCGCCGGCACCTTGTCCGGCGCGGCCCGCGCCCTGCACGTGGACCATGCCACGGTCAGCCGGCGACTGACCGCGCTGGAAACCGAGCTGCAGGCAGTGCTGGTCGAGCGCCTGCCGCGTTGCTGCCGCCTGACACCCATGGGCGTGCACCTCTACGAACACGCCAAAACGATGGAAACGGCCGCGTTCGCCGCGGAACGCCTGGTCCGTGCCGAGCACACGCCGCTGAGTGGAACCGTGACGCTCAGCGCGCCGCCGGTGCTGGTGACGCACCTGCTGGCACAGCGGCTGCCCGATTTCCGCAACGACTACCCCGGCATCCGCCTGTCGGTGCTGGCGCAGGCGCAGCAGGTCTCGCTTAGCCGGCGCGAAGCCGACGTCGCCCTGCGGCTGGTGCGCCCCACCGAAGCCAGCAGCGTCGTGCGCAAGCTCGCGCAGATGCCGTTCGCGCTGTACGCGAGCCGCGACTACGCGGCGGCGCACCGCCCCGAGGACTGGACCTTCATCGCCTACGACGCGCAATTCGCCGACATGCCGCAGCAACAGTGGCTGCTGGACATCGCCGGCAAGCGGACGGTCGGCTGCGAACTCAGCGATATCGGCAGTCACCTGGCCGCAGCGCGGGCCGGGGCCGGTGTCGCCGGCCTGCCGTGCTTTCTGGGCGACGCAGACCCCGCGATGCTGCGGCTGGAACACACGGGAAGCGTGTTCTCGCGCGACATCTGGCTGGTCGTGCACCGCGATCTGCGCCGCGCTGCGCCGGTGCGCGCGGTGCTGGACTTCGTGGCCGCGGCCGTCGCAGCGACACCGGGGCTTGGCCTCGAACCGCCGGGTGCCAAGCGGTCGAAATAAAAAGGCCCGGCGAATGCCGGGCCTTCTTCGCAAACCGGACCGCGCGCTTACTTGATCAGGCGCAGCGCGAACGGGTAGCGGTAGGCCACGCCTTCGTTGGCCTTGATCCCGGCCAGGATGCAGAACACCAGGTTCACCACCCACACCACCGGCATCAGCAGCCCGCCGATCACGATGACGCTGAGCACCACGCAGATCACGTAGGCGATGGCGACGGTGATCTGGAAATTCAGCGCTTCCTTGGCCTGGTCGTTGAGGAACGACTTGGCCGGGTTGTCCTTGTTGATCAGCCAGATGATCAACGGGACGATGAAGCCGGCGATGATGCCCGACAGATGGGTGATCAAGGCGACCGTGCGGTCTTCCTGCGGGCCGGCAGCAGCCGGCGGCGGCGGCGGTGCGGTCACGTTGTCGAATTCGCTCATCGGTATTCCTTTCCTTATGGGTGGTGAGTGGGCAATGCGCTTCGCGCGCCACTCTCGGTGGCCCGCGCGAGCCTGTCAAGTCATGCGAACGCCGCGCCGCTGCGACGGGCACCTGCTCAGGCGTCGCCCCGGGGCAGCAGCGGATGGCGGTAGCGTTGGCCAAACGCGGCCGCGACCGCAGCGGCCAGGCCGAACGCCATGCCTACCAGCAGGACCACGATCAGCAGCGGCAGCACGATCAACGCAGCGCCAAAGATCAGCAGCGCTGGCGTCAGCAGCAGCACGCACAGCAGCGACAGGCAGGCGCCAAGGGCCACCGCCTGCGCGCAATGCGCGGCAGCGAAGCGAAGGCGCCGCCTGGTCGCCAGCCACAGGCAGGCTGGCGGCAGCCACAGCAACGGCAGCGTATACATTAGATAGAAGAGATGGACGTTCGCCGCGGCGAACGCGCACAGCCACATCGACAGATGCGCGGTCACCGCCAGCGCGCGCTGCAGCGCCGACGCGGCCGGATCCAGCACCCCGGCGCCGACGCGCGCGGCGGTCGCGTTCGCCCACGCCGCCGTCCGGACCGGGCAGCGGCTGCCTCAGTCGCTTCCGGCCACCGTCATCTTGCCGACCAGCACCGCACCGATGTGCACGTGCGAGCGCACGTCGATGTCGCGGCCGACCGCCTCGATGCGCTGGAACATCTCGCGCAGGTTGCCGGCAATGGTGACCTCGTCCACCGGATAGGCGATGGCGCCGTTCTCGATCCAGAAGCCGCCGGCGCCGCGCGAATAGTCGCCGGTGACCGGGTTGACGCCGCTGCCCATCAATTCGGTGACCAGCAAGCCGCGCGGGATGCCGGCCGCGATCGACGCCAGGTCGTCGGCATTGGCCGCCACCTGCAGGTTGTGCACGCCGCCGGCGTTGGCAGTGGTCTGCAGGCCGAGCTTGCGCGCCGAGTAGCTGCCCAGCACGTAGCGCTGCAGCACCCCGCCGGCAATCAGCGGCGCGGCACGGGTGGCCACGCCCTCGCCGTCGAAGGTCGACGAGCGCAGGCCGCGGCGCAGGTGCGGCAGTTCGTCGATCGCGAACCAGTCCGGGAACAGGCGGGTGCCGACGCTGTCGAGCAGGAAGCTGGCGCGGCGGTACAGCGCGCCGCCGGACACCGCGCCGAGCAGGTGCCCGACCAGCGAGCGCGCCATCTCCGGGGCGAACAGCACCGGCAACTCGCCGGTCGGCAGCGAGCGCGGCTGCAGCCGGGCCACGGTGCGTTCGGCGGCGCGGCGACCGATCGCCGCCGGCTGCTCGAGATCCTCGCGCGCCAGCGCGCTGCTGTACCAGCCGTCGCGCTGCATGCCGTCGCCGTGGCCGGCGATCAGCGCGCAGCCGATCGAATGGTGGGTGCTGCGCTCGCGGCCGACGAAACCGTGCGAGTTCGCGTACACCGACAGGCTCTCGCTGCTGCCGGCCGAGGCGCCGTCGGAATTGGCCACGCGCGGGTCGGCATCGCGGCCGGCGGCCTCGCAGGCCAGGGCCAGCTCGATCGCCTGTTCCGGTTCCAGCGCCCACGGGTGCCAGCGGTCCAGCTCGGGCATGTCGCGTGCCATCAGCGCCGCGTCGGCCAACCCGGCGGCGACGTCGTCCTCGGTATAGCGGGCGATCGCACAGGCCTGGGCGACGGTCGCCTCGAGGCTGGATTCGTGCAGGTCGGCGGTGCTGGCGCTGCCCTTGCGCTGGCCGAAGTAGACGGTGACGCCGATGCCGCGGTCGCGGGTGGCCTCGACCGTTTCCACCGCGCCCAGGCGCACGTTGACGTCCAGCCCGCGGTCTTCGCTGCAGCTGACCTCGGCCTGGCTGGCGCCCAGCTCGCGCGCCCGCGCCAGCAGCCGCTCGGCGATGTCGGACAGGCGCTCCAGGCGTTCCAGGCTGTCGTCGCGGCGCAGTTCGGAAGTGATCGCGTTCAATGCTTTATCCTGTAGAGGTAACGGCTCCGCGCAACGCGGAGCGAAAAATTCGAATTGGAAAGACGATGCGCGGACGCGACGAAGACACCGGTGAATTCCGCGGCGACAGCCGCAGCCAGCAGCGCCGCGCGGCGCTGGAAGTGCTGACCCTGGGCGAGAAGCTGGTGGCGCTGACCCCGGCGCAACTGGCCAAGCTGCCGGTGCCCGAGTCGCTGATCCCGCATATCGAGGAAAGCAAGCGCATCACCTCGCACATCGCGCACAAGCGGCAGCTGGCGTTCCTGGCCAAGCAGATGCGCCGCGAGGACGACGCCACCCTGGACGCGATCCGCGAGGCGATGGACGCCAACAGCGACGGCGCGCGCCGCGAAGTGGCGGCGATCCACCGGGTCGAGGACTGGCGCACGCGCCTGCTCGCCGACGGCGACAGCGCGCTGTCCGAACTGCTCGGCGACTACCCCGAGGCCGACCGCCAGCGCTTGCGCCAGCTGATCCGCAACGCCAAGGAAGAGCGGCTGAAGAACAAGCCGCCGCACGCCTACCGGGAATTGTTCCGCGAGTTGCGCGAACTGGTGCTGGGGGCGGACTCGGGACTCGGGACTGGGGACTCGGGACTCGAAGAAGCGGACGACGACGAGTTCGAGGACGACGCGCGCGACTGAGCCACGGCGGCGGCGGCACCGCACGGTCGCGTACCCACGACCGCCTCGGCACGCTGAGCGGCGACGCCGACCAATCGCACCGGCATCGCCATGGCCGTCCCGCGCGGCGCTACCGATTCCCGTTTCCCGGTTCCCCATTCCCGGCACTCAAGCCGTCCCGCCCACAGTCAGCCCGTCGATCAGCAGCGACGGCTGGCCGACGCCGACCGGCACGCTCTGCCCGTCCTTGCCGCACACGCCCACGCCTTCGTCCAGCGCCAGGTCGTGGCCGATCATGCGCACCTTCTGCATGGTCTCCGGGCCGTTGCCGATCAGGGTGGCGCCCTTCACCGGCGCGGTGACCTTGCCGTCCTCGATCAGGTAGGCCTCGGTTGCCGAGAACACGTACTTGCCGCTGGTGATGTCGACCTGGCCGCCGCCGAAATTGACCGCGTACAGGCCCTTCTTCACCGAGCGGATCATTTCTTCCGGATCGTGCTGGCCGGCCAGCATGTAGGTGTTGGTCATGCGCGGCATCGGCAGGTGCGCGAACGATTCGCGGCGGCCGTTGCCGGTCGGCGCCACGCCCATCAGCCGCGCGTTCAGCGAATCCTGCATGTAGCCCACCAGCACGCCGTCTTCGATCAGCGTGGTGCAATTGGTCGGCGTGCCTTCGTCGTCCACGTTCAGCGAGCCGCGGCGGCCGTCGAGGGTGCCGTCGTCGACGATGGTCACGCCCGGCGAGGCCACGCGCTGGCCGATGCGCCCGGCATAGACGCTGGTGCCCTTGCGCGCGAAGTCGCCTTCCAGGCCATGGCCGACCGCCTCGTGCAGCAGCACGCCGGGCCAGCCGGGACCGAGCACCACCGGCATCACCCCGGCTGGGGCCGGCACCGCCTCCAGGTTGACCAGCGCCTGGCGCAGCGCTTCCTTGGCGAAGGCTTCGGGGCGGCCGTCGGCGAACAGCACTTCGTAGCCGTAGCGGCCGCCGCCGCCGGCATGGCCGGACTCGCGGCGCCCGTTCTGTTCGACGATCACCTGCACGTTCAGCCGCACCAGCGGGCGCACGTCGGCGGCAAGCACGCCGTCGCTGCGCGCCACCAGCACCGTGTCCACGCCGCCGGACAGGCCGACCATCACCTGCTGCACCCGCGGATCGGCGGCGCGCAGGAACTGGTCCAGGCGCCGCAGCATCTCGACTTTGAGGTCGTTGCCCATGCCGTCCACCGGGTCCAGCGCCGGATACAGCGCGCGCCCATTGCCGCGCAGCAGCGATTGCGCCGGCTGCGCGCCGCCGTCGCGGGAAATCGCGCGCGCCGACTGCGCCGCGGCCAACAGCGCGTCGCGGTGGATGTCGTCGGAATAGGCGAAACCGGTCTTTTCGCCGGAAATCGCGCGCACCCCCACGCCCTGCTCGATGGAATGGGCGCCGTCCTTGACGATGCCATCCTCCACGCTCCAGCTCTCGCGCCGCGAATGCTGGAAATACAGGTCGCCGAAGTCGATGCCGGGGCCGAGCAGCGTGCCGAAGGCGCGCTCCAGGCTAGTGGCATCGAGGCCGGCGGGAAGCAACAGGCGGGTTTCGGCGAGGGCGAGGGCGTTTTCGGTCATGGGGCTCAACATGGGGGACGGGGGCGCTCAGCGCAAGCGCCGGCGGCGCGGCGCAGGCGCCG
>Ga0308160_10001900_pt1 | contig 27121 bp, 30 predicted proteins | sample PhyFR1_FD_201036 | JGI IMG/M metagenome (GOLD analysis project Ga0308160, IMG submission 201036) | Phyllosphere microbial communities from UC Gill Tract Community Farm, Albany, California, United States - DLSLF.R1 | ecosystem: Host-associated > Plants > Phyllosphere > Unclassified | place: USA... | reverse complement strand
ACCCGCCCGCTCTGCCCCCCCCCCCCCCCCGTCAGCCGGCGACTGCACTTCTCTCCGACTCCTCCATTCTTCCTCACCGACACATACACGACCCGCAATGACTCGCCTTCGACATTCTCGGCCCATCAGCCCATGCCCCCGCTTTCCGTTGTACATTCCTCTTCCGACACGCCGCCCCTCCGCTCTTAGATCGCGACTCTGTTGCTTGCCGCATATACGCCTTCCGCTCGCCCCGCCCGCTTCCGTCTCTTTCATGACTGCCTCTCCGACACTGACAGCGAACGATCATGGGAGACCGGCCTGCGGCGCCTGCGGCTCCTGCTCCCACCTCCCCGGCGCCAACAGGCTTCGCTGGAGCTCGACCGACTCGACTCCAACCTCGTCGTCCTCGATTAACGACCTGGCGCCAGTTTTCAAGTCTGGAGGACCGCTCAGACGAGCTTCCTCATCCACATCGCTGTCGCCGTCGCCATCGGCGGTCGTGGACGATTCGCGCGCAACTCGGGGCGAGTACGGCCTGCCGGCCCGAGGGCCCGTGATCGGCCGGTAGTACAGCCGGTAAGTGTAGCTTGCGATGGCGGTCCCGAGGGCTGAGCCGGCAAGGACATCGGTTGGGTGGTGGCGATAGTCGCAGAGGCTGTCGGCCATGCGGAACGGGGACGGGTGCGAGTCAGCATGCAGCGCGATGGGGCGGATCGAGTGATGACGATGCAGGCGCGCTACGAAGGCCGGAACGGACCGCGAGATGGCGACGAGGGCTGCAACACTGAGCGGTGCGAGGAGGATCCACGACTTCAGACCGACACCCTTGCTGTCCCACACTTTCATCTTGCCTGCGAGGTAGAGGGCAAGGTAAACCATGCCGCAGGCCGAGAGGGAGGCATGACCCGAGGGGAAAGAGCGGAAGCCGTCCTTGAGGAGGTCGGTTCGCGTGCAGATCGCCGAGGTCGACAGGCCAAGTGGGGGATTGGACGAGTCGACAGGCGGACGACAGCGGTCCTGATGATTGTACGCCGAGGCCGGCTTCTGGGTCAGCCACATGTGCGGTCAAACGCATCGGTAAGCAACGCACGAGGATGTCTGGCCGGGGTCGGCCGACGGTAATCTTGATGATATTGGTCGCCGTATTGGTGACTGCAAGTGACAGAGCCCTATGTTGCGAGCAGGCCACGGCGAGTGGGAGGCGTCAGCCCGCGAATGCTTGTACGCAGGGGGGCCTCCCTAACGAGGGAACTCACAGCCCGAGCCAGCCGACGTTCCAATCCCAAACGGATCGCTGCCAGCCGATGCTGACGGCCAGTATGATAACCGCGGGAGCGAGGAGGGCAATCAGGTACAGGTTGGCTGCTGAGACGGTCGAGTCGATCTGGAGGAGGGCGCAGCGGTCGGTCAGCTGCGCGAGCTCGAAGAGAGCCTGAGAGTCAGCGCGGGCAAGGTTCACGCAGGACAGACCGCGTAGGTCTGCTGCAGCGAGGTGTCTTCAATGTCAAACTCGCGCCTGAAGCCGTCGACCTGGCGACAGGAGCATCGGAGGGATCAGCGATGGGAGGTCGGCTTAGGCAGGCGGTGACCGCTGGCCGACAGGAGCGAGCTCTTCCCTCCGACCCGCCGGCGCCAGAGCAGGAGAGAGCAGGACAAACCCGATCCAAGGCGTAGAAGCAGCCCCAGCAGGCGATCGTGAGCGCCCACTCGAGCGCGTCTGCCACAACAAGGTAGTGTCCACAGGGCGGTCAGCTCCTCGACGGGACGATCACCGAGGTGGGCTGACCGGCCCGCGGTCAGGCAGGTTGGGACACGCACAGACACGAATGAGCGCGAGCAGCCGGCGCTGGCTGACGGGCTTGTTGCGGCCTTTGGCCCAGTAATCGGCGAGGAAGCCTGCTGCCATGGTGTGTCTTGGTCTCAAGTGGCGGGGGTCGTCGTTCCGTGCTCGACAGAGCAGCGAGACCGTGCACGACGAGACCATGCCTTGGCGGGCGGACGCGCGCAGCAGCGCCCGTGTCGTCGACCAGGGCCGACCCCCCGCCGACAGCACCGTCGTAGCAGGAAGGCATCCGCTTTCGCACGACCTTCGCACTTAGGCACGGTGATTGCAGCACGAGAAGGTCTCTTTTAACGCATATGTCAGGATGATCAACAAGATGCACTGCTAGCGCTCCCGCTCGATCTCGAGCGCCGACCCGACCGACCCGCCGAGCCGAAGTCGTTCGAGCGGCGGGAAGAAGCGTGTCTGAAGCGCTTTCCCGAGAGACAAAGGAGCTAACACTGGGTCGCTTGCTGAGGAGGAGGCGGTTGAGTCGGGTGAGGGATCGGCTGCCAGGGACGACAGGACAGGGCCGAGCCTGAGGTCGCCCTCCTTGTGCGAGACGACAGCGGCGGACGAGGACGCAAGATCTGTCGGCAAAGAGGCCGGCAAATCCTCATCGTCTCTGCGCTCTCGATCTGGATGAGTATCCGAGCCGAGTAGAGAGTTTTCGTCCCGCGGTGCAAGCGGCAGGGTGAGCCTTCGTAGCGTTGGCAAGCCGCGGACAAGACTCTGGACGAAGACGATCTGGAGGCAGGAAGGATTTCGTCAGCGCTTGTAGCCTCTGAACCATGGGCAGCCGGCAAGACGTACAATCTCGGCTTCGGAAAGCTCGACGGCGTCGGCCATAAGACCCGCGCGGATGAAGCGTGACGAGATGCCGAGGTCCTCGATCTTACCGACGAGCGAGGACCGGAGGAGCGTCTCGATCAGCCTAGCCGACAGAGGTTCCGATATCTCGAGCTGGAGATTGGTCGGACTCGGCATGGTCGTCGTCCGGCCGTCGGCTCGTGTGGACGCCGATAAGGGGACGGCCGGTGCGAGCAGCGGGGCATCATCGGGCGAGACCGGCCGAGGAGGTTCGAGCAGGGCGAGATCTCGCAGGGTGACCTTGCAGCTGAGAATGAGCTCTGAGAGGTCGGACATGAACGGAAGCAGGAGCGGGAGGTAGTGTTTGATCGTTGACGACTGGATGGCGAGGCTCCTGGATGGCGATCGACGAAGCACCAGGTCAGCGCCCTCGCGCAACGAGCTGAAGGGGCCCACTCCTGAGGCCAGACGCACCTGACGAGTCCTGCCAGTTCGGGCCGTCGAGCAAGGAAGCGGACTTCGGACTGGTTGCGGAGGCCGACCTGGCGGAAGAGGACGGCTCGGACGACGGCTTGGATGTGCCGGCCGCCGGCGAGGCCCAGCGCACAGAGGTCCTGCGACCGGCTATGGGCGTTGGAGAATTCGTCCGGGGGGAGGTAAAGGTAGGCGGAGATGGCGAGCATGAGCTCCGCCGGAAGGGAAGAGAGAGAGGCCGTTGTCGACGTCGGTGAAGCCGATGGGGCTACTGTATGCGTCCCTGCCGCCGCCGCCGCTGCCGTCGGGCGGGACGAGGGTGAGGTCACCTGCGTCGGCGAGCGGCCACTCAGTGACTCCCGTCGCGGGCTCGGGAAGGGCGAGGCGAAGCGAGCGGTCGAGCTTGAGAGTCTCGGTGGCTCGGGCAGCGTCCGGGACGAAGGATGCACCTCGAGACGGCCGGCGGTCATGGTTGGCCGAGCGACGAGAGCAAGAGGTCGACGCGAGACAGATGATGCGTCCGCTGAGCCGACTGCTCTTGGAGCGTGAGCGCTCGTCAGATCTCAAAAAGAGGCTGGACTGAAGCTGAACTGCGGTCGCTTCTTGCCCGTCGATACTGATCAGATGATGTGGTTGGGCGTGGTCGTCGAGGAGGGTCAGGCCAGCGCCGGGGCGGCCTTCCCTCATGGCCCTGCTGCTGCGCGGTTGTCGCAATGCCTGGCAGGCGTCGTCAACTCGTCGTCTCGTCCGCCCGTCAACTTGCACTTGTCTTCCTCTGGCTCAGTGTTCTTCTCCTGCTTCTTCTTTCTTTCGGTGAGTGTCCCGTCCTCCTCAAAAACCTACGCGACGCGGCCGTCCGCCGGTCCTGTACGCTCCGGTGTCGCCCTCCCGGCGGCCAGGCTGCAGACGAGCTGCCTTCCTCCCGCAGACCCGCCCGGTCGCCCTTTCATGTTGGTCGAGCCAATGCCTCGACCGACGGGCGAAGGACGGTCCTTGCCTTCCGATGGCGACCTGCTATCAGCTCCCCTCTCAGTGCGACCCTTTGCTGACGCGACCAACCGACCACCCGAACGCCCGGCTTGCTCGACAACCCTTGTTCGCGTCAGGCCGCCGATCCCTTTTCGGCCTTCGACCTCCCTCGGACGACGCGCCGACACGACCCCCCCCCCCTTCGGACGAGACATCTCCCTCGGCAGGGTCCTCGCCAGCCTTTCTCTCACCTGCGTCGCCCTCGGCCAGAGCAGGCTCCTTCACTCCTCTCCGTCCAGGCGCCAGCCTCGCGGTCGCTCTCAGCCCCAGACAGGACGCACGTCGCGGCGCCCAGCCCAACATGCCTTCCCCGCCGACGCGTTCCCGACGGCCTGGACCGAGTCGTCATCGCCGGCTCGCCCTCTCCCTCCTCGTCGCCTCGGCCCTCGTCTCTGTACCTCAGGCGGCGGCCCTCGGCCAGGACCTCGCACTCGGCTCCGGCGGCGAGCACCTTCTGAGCGAGAGCCTGAGCTTGCCCGCTAGACCGGTTCGACCGCCGCCAGCGCCCGCAGCAGCAGACGTTGGGCCGTCGATCCCTGCCGGCGTCAAGCCGTTGAGCGTCGCGGCCTCACCAGACATCGCGGCCCTGCCATCGCAGGCGTCGTCGTCGTCTGGTCGGCGGCTGAGCAGCACAGCAGTCATCGGGAGCGGCTCGGTCGACGCCGGCGACGAGCCGGGCACCAGACGCACGACAAAGTTACGCCAAGTCGTCCGGCTCGGCGAACGACGGCTGGCTCGCGCACCCTCACGGCTCGCGAAGGCAGCACGACGCCTTCTCTGCAGCACAGGCATCTGGGCCGGAGGTATCGTCGATCTTCAAGCCGTCAGCAGCGGAGGACAGCGAGAGCGAGATCGCTGCGAGCCGTTCTGCGGTCCGAAGGGTCAGAGGGCGGCGCCGCTCCGAATCGTCGGCCACGGGCGACAGTCAGACCGCCCGACAGCGTCAGAGCATTCACCGCCGGCTCGCCAAGCGGCAACAGGAGGCGGAGCTGGAGCTTACTGGTCCGAGCGAAGCGGCCAAGACCGAAGGTAGTGCAGCGCTGTTGTCGACGGCAGTTGACAGCCCTTCAACCGCAGCTGCCCTGCCGGCCTCTACGATCTCGGCGCTAGCCGATAGCCTGCCGAGCGTGCCGGGGGCCGCAACGGCCTCGCCGTCCGCGACTTCGATCAGCGGAACGCAAGAGCCTGTCGGCGGCGAGCCTTCGAGCAGCACAAAGACTGCTGGAGGGGGCCGGCCGATCCCCACGCTCAGCAATAGCTTGCCTGCGCCTGATCCCTTGTACGTCACGTGACAGTCGCGACGAGCATCCGCCACATCGCCTCCTTTGCGCTCAGCCGCTGACTCACGGCACACCGACGCCAGCCCGCAACCGTTCGACACGACGCTCTCGCTCAACTTTACCGCGCCCTGCCTGAAGTTCTTTGGCCGCTTCCTCACCGACCCGACGTTCGTCGCCTGCCGGCCCCTCTCGCTCCTCATCTCGTCGTCGGCCGCCTTCGCGAAGCTCACGAGGGCAGAAGACCTCGATACACTTGCGTCCGTCGTCCAAGCTAGTCTCGAGCCAGTCGGCGGCGCAGACGTCTGCGCCTCAGCCATGGAGGCGTTTGGCGGCGAGATGGCCAAAAAGTGCTCGGCCGATCTCAAGTCGGGCAACGCTCTGGCCAATCAGGCGCTGACCGGTCAGTCTCGCCGCCGTCGTCTCTCCTCCCCGACGTTTCCCTTCCCGTCGCCGATCTGAAGCCTGCGCCCTCGATATACTCCCTTTCCAGGTTTCGAAGCATACGCCTTGGTCCACAATGCCTCGGCCCTCGCAGATGCGGACGGCACAAACTGCTTCCTTGACGCGACCGGCGCGGCAGGGGCCGACGACTCGTATTACTGGGGCCTGTGGCAAGGACAGAGGTGAGTGAACTTCCCCTCCCGCGGCCGCCCTCTACGTCATTGTCGCAGTTCGACTGACGCGCCCTCCACTCGCAACTCGACCGCCTGCCTCCAGCCTTCCACCGTCGACCAAGCCAACCTGCTCATCCTGCTCCAAGGCCCTGCTGGCGACGTACGCCAACTCGGGCCTGGCCGCGAACAGCTCGGCCGCCCTCTCGACCGTGTATGGCCGCGCCGTCAACCTGACCAACGCTGCCTGTGGGCCCGGCTGGGCAAGTCTTGTAGTCGTTCAGCCAGCGCCGTCGAGAGCAGCCGCATCGTTCCCCTCGCTTAGGTTCGACTGGTCGTCGCCCGCCAGCATCGGGCCTTGGACGATCGTCCTAGCGACGATCGCCGCCAGCATGATCTAGCGCATCCGCACCGATATACCGCTCCCGCTCTCTCTATCACCCTCCCGCCCCCCCCCCCCCTTGGTCGACCCGGACAATGCTCAGCACCTTAGCCCTCACTCTCCTTGCACACACACCTGTTGTTCTATCTTCTCACCCTCGCACCACCCCTAACTCGATCACGCTCCTTCCCCCTGTCCGACCCACTAGTCCTCTGGATGCCCCTCCTGGGAGATCAGACCGAAGCTGCTGCACTGCCAGCCGGAGCGAAACGACCCGAGCAAGAGCGACAGGCACAGGCACATGGTCATCACTGCGGCCGTTGCTGGAAGCCCTCCACGATCGACTGCTTGAGCTGCAGTCGCAAAGCAGGAAGACCAGTCAGCCTCACGCTCAGCCAACAAGGGCGAGGAAAGGCTCACCTTTGGGCTGATCTCGTTGCCACCATCGAGGAAATAGCTCGCAAAGACCTCGCGGCCGACGACCGGGTCGGCAAGCGTGCCGAGGATCTGGCCCTCGAACTCGACGGCGAGGCCGGCATTGGCCGGCAGCTTGACGAGGACGAGCTCCGAGCCCTTGGCGGCCGAGCGCGAGGGGAAGAAAGACTTGAACTCGTTGAGCGAGCCTGCCGCGCGCTAACGGCAGAGAAGACGAAGGCCAGGGAAAGAGAGTCAGAATCGCTTGAACCCGAGCCGAGCCAGCAGATCAGAGACCATCCGCACCTCGGCCTCCTCCTCGGTCAGCTGGCCGGCCTTGGTGAGCGTCTTCAGCCGACCTTGAACTGCCCGGACGAGGCCGTCTCGTAGATGAGCGAAATCGGTATTACGCGCCGGCACTGCATGCCCGGAGAGCGCATCAGGTGGAGCCGATGATCGGGCGTCGGCCGTCAGTGCTGTTTGAAAACCATAACTCGCCGCCCGGGCCGACAGCGGTGTCAGGGTAACGTACCGATCCGCATTGCACAGGGCGCGCCGTCCTTCAGGAAGCTTGCCATTGCTCCCTCCTCGCCCATCCGGTCGGTGCCCCACCGGCCGTCCTTGCCCTCTGGCACATAGAAGCCTGCGCTGTAGACCTTGACGCGCAGGAACGAGACGGTGCGGACGCCGAGGCCGACGAGCGCTAGCGAAGAGGAAAGAGATTTGGGAGCCAGGGTAAGCGGAAACGCAAGCGTCGTCGCCGGATCAACTGAGAGGTGAAATAGCTCAATGTCAGCCATGTTTCCACCACCGACGAGAGAGACGACGAGCGCCCGCATTCTAGCGGCGTTCGTCACGGGAGACTGACCGCGCTCGTCTGGGTTGGGCACGAGGGCAGCTGCCGCCTCAAGCAAGATCGGCTTCGGCAGAAGCGACGCAGCGTCTAGGTCCGTCTCTGTGAGTTGGACGGGGCGGTCAGGACCGTCATCAGCCCCCGGGCTTTCGGGACAAGGGCCGGCCTAAACCGAGCGACGACGAGCGGGCGACGCACCATCGGAGAGCGCGTACGCTCCAAAGCTTAGACCGGCGGCGATCAGAAGCGCCGCCCGTCCCGCTCCGTCGCTAGCGAGCCGCTCAGCAGCCCCGGAGCGTACAGGCAGCCCGGTCGCCACCGTTGACAGACGCGAGGCAGCTCCTCGACGGAGGCTGACGCCGAGCGACGAGACAGGGCGAGAGCGCAGGCTCGAGTTGGCGGCGTTCGCTTGCCAAACGCGGAGAGTCGTGCTGAGGTTCATCTGTGGCGTGAGAAAAGACTGCTCTTGAAGAGAAAGGAGTAGAAAGGGCAGCGGGGCAGAGGTGATCGTTCGGAGAGATCGAGCCCTTGGTCGTTCGGAGCGAGGTCGGCCCTTGCGCTCAGCCTTCAGGCGTGCGCAGCAGCAGCAGCAGCAGCAGCAGAAGAGAACATCCTCCAGAGCTGGAGGGAGAGACAAAGAGCTAACAGCGAATGCCAATCGAACACATACCTTCTTCGCCACTCACTAAGCTATGGCGGCGCTCGACATGCCTTTGAGGAGGACTGCGACGCAGGGAGGAGGACGGGTCGGACGGGCTGCTGCTGGCTTGCAATTTCGCACTCCGCCCTGCCAGCCAAGGCACGCACCCCGGCGAGGCGGCTCATCAGCCGCACCCCAACACTCTCCCATCCCACCCACAACCCCTTCAAGATGGACGAGCAGCCCCGGCAGACCGCTCAGGAGCAGCAGCAGGCGCCTCCATCACCGCAGGTTGAGCAGCCGGCAGAGGCTCAGGCCGCTCCGGTCGAGCAGCAGGCCGCGCCGGCTGAGCAGCAGGCAGTTGCTCCGGTCAAGGAGCAGCAGCAGCAGCCCGAGCCTCAGCAAGAGACGGCGGCCCCTGTTCAGGAGCAGCAGCTTGCAGAGCCGGCCGTCGAGCAAGAGCAGGAGCAGCAGGCGCCCGTCTCCGAGTCGGCGCAGGACATTTCCATGGCGGAGCAGGCACCGCCCGCAGCGGCTGTCGAGCAAGCCGAGCCGGCCGTCGCGCTCTATGACCCCGAGCCGGCCGTTGCGGTCGAGGACGAGCAGCCCAAACGGGATCGCAGCAGAAGTCGGAGCCCGCGCCGGACGTTTGGCGCAGAGGGCTCGAGGACGGAGGACCTGTACCGGCCTGGACGTGACTACGACGTGAGTTCTCTCTCTGGCCGGCGCGCGAGACCCGCCAGCGTGGTTGGAGGACCCGGGCGAGAAAGGCCTGCAGTCGATGCGACAGCTCGGGCAGCGTTGTGGCTCGTAGGAGCGGCGTGCTCGCCCCTGCCTGACTGTCGGTAGCATAGCCTGCGCCTCGCTCGAGTGCTTGCGATGCCGGGCAGCGAGCGAGGCCAGAAGGGTCGGGGCGGGGCGAGCAGGCCGGTCGGCGGGGGGCGACGGGCTCGCTCCCCTCGGGACTGCGACGGCCTCGTCTTTTCCAGCCCATCCACCACCCCTCCCGCCTTTGGCCCGTCTGCTTCTGCTCCTGCTCTGCCATAGCTAGTCGTAGCAGGTGCCGCCCCGCCTCCTCAGCTGCAGCGAGCCGCCGTCGTTCAGTATGCAGCCGATCGACACTCTGAGCTGACGCCCTCGAGCTCGCCTCCGCCCCCGCCCACGCGCCCATCTTCGCCAGCGGCCCGCCCACACCGCCCGCTCCCGTTCGCCTCCTCGCCAGTTTGACGGCTATCGCTATCAGGTAAGCCTCGAACCTGCCTTCGCTGCCCACGTGCGGGAGCATGCGCGCTGACCTGATGACCCCGCCCGCCCCTCCTCCTGCGCGCTGCGCTCGCCCCCCCTTGCGCCAGGACCCCTCCGCGATGCCACCCTCAGCCCCGCCGGCCGTCATCCCCGGAACGTTCAACCCTCGACCGGGCGGCGCGGCTTTCAACGCGCCCGTCGACGAGGCGGCCGAGCACGCCAAGCACTCTATCAAGGAGAACCGGGTCTACGTCGGCAACCTGAGCTACGACGTCCGCTACAAGGACCTCGAGCAGTTTATGACGGATGGTGCGTGGGCCTGTGTCATCCTCTCTTGCTGGCTTGCGTACGACGGCGCCCGAGCCATGATCTTGCATCCGCAACCGGTCCCACCTCGTCCATGTGCGGTCGGTAGGAGTGGGAGGGCGAGGGCCATCCTGTCGGGCGCCCAGACCCCGTCCGCCGCCCGCGGCATCTACCGCTCACCTGGCGGCCCGCTCGTCGCAAAGGAGTGCTCGCGATCACCCTCGGTTGCTATGCCCCGGGCCGCCGCATCTGCTGCTCCGTCTGCCAGGCGCAAGCTTCGGAGCGAGCAGGGCATGGCGTGTGGATGGGCTCGCGGAGCACAAAGGCCGATTGATGTCGTCGTCACCAGGCTGACGACGTATACTCGCGTTTCTGGCTCGTCCGTTCTGTCGACTTTGGGACCACCTTGCAGCCGGTCTCGGCGTCGTCTTTACCGAGATCCTGCTCACCCCTCAGGGCCTGTCGAAGGGATGCGGGTGCGTCGATCCTCTGCTCTCCATGCTCTGCCATCAGCCCAGGGAATGCTGACGAGCGGTGGATCGTCGCCCAGCATCATCGAGTTTGCCTCGCGCGAGGATGCCCAGCGCGCCATCAACGAGTTCTCTGACAAGCCGCTCCTCGGCCGGCCCGTCTTCATCCGCGAGGTGAGCTCCCCCCTTCGTTGCAGCACGTCCCCCACCTGCTCGCTGACTTCTCGTCGCTCCTACCTGTCGCCGCCCAACAGGACCGCGAGCAGTCGGCCAAGTTTGGTGCCCCTCCGTCGATCGGCGCGCGGGCGATGATGGCTGGCGGCGGCGGCTTTGGCGGCGGAGGTTTCGGAGGCATGGGCGGCAACAAGCTCTACATCGGCAACGTCAGCGCTCGTCAACCGTTCCGACTGCTCGCCGCCGAGCGTCTTTGCTGAAACTGTCCCGCTTGCGTCCGCCCTCCTCGCAGCTGCCGTACCACGTCGGCTGGCAGGATCTGAAGGACCTCTTCCGTCCGGCGGGGAGCATCATCCGGGCCGACATCCAGACGCTGCCTGATGGGCGGCCCAAGGGGAGCGGTATCGTCATCTTCGAGTCGCCGGTGGATGCGGCCAACGCGATCCATCAGTTCAACGGCTTCATGTGGTTCGACCGCCGGATCGAGGTTCGCGAGGACCGTTTTGCTGGGCCGGGCGGCTTCCGCGGCGGCTTCCGAGGTGGCATGGGCGGCGGACACATGGGCCACATGGGAGGCGGGCACATGGGAGGCATGGGCGGACACATGGGCGGGCACATGGGTGGGCACATGGGCGGCCCGCCGCCCTTCCGCGGAGGAGGCGGCTACAACATGGGCGGCGGCATGGGCGGTGGGCCGCCCTACGGCGGCGCTCCTGGCTTCGGAGGCCCGCTGCCACACGGCGGCTTCGGAGGACCAGCAGCGGGCGGCTTCGGCGGCGGCGCGGGTGGCTACCAGCAGGTCAGCCCAGAGAGCACGCAGATCCTCGTCACCAATGTACGTCCCAGTGCATGCAGCTTCACGTCTCGTCGACACGAACTGATGACAGGGCCCCTTTGCTTTGGCTCGGACTCCCCTTGCAGCTGCCGTGGTCGACATCGAACGAGGACCTGGTCGAGCTCTTCGAGACGACGGGCGAGGTCGTCGCGGCCGAGGTTCTGCTCGAGCCCAATGGCCGGTCGCGTGGCGTCGGCGTCTGCGAGTTTGTCGCCGTCGAGCAGGCGACGTCGGCGATCGCCAAGTTCACGGGCTACGTCTGTGCGTCCTTGCGCTGCTCTCTCCACTCGCTGTGTCGCGGCCCGGATGACTGACGACTGCTCCATTTCCCGTCGACAGACGGCGGGCGCGCGCTCGGCCTGACATACATCTCCAGGCCGCACGCCTTCTCGCCGACGGCGGCCCGGGCAGGCGCGCAGGCGGGAGAGATGTGATTGGCCCGTTTGCCAGGCGAGCTCACTTTTGAAAAGGTCATCTGCGAAGAGGCCAGTCCCACAGGTCGGGATGCCTGGCTCTTCAGTGATGGCCATGTCTTTCTGGTCACACGACCCAGGCCCGCTCGCCCTGATGCTCTCTCCTCCACCTCGGGCCCCGAAATGGCCCCGAAATGTGATGCCCTGTGTTGTGCAAGCCGCGAGTGTCCCACACGTGAACCGAGTTGAGCCCTCACTCGCGCGACCCACTTCGATCACGTCAAGACGAACACGCACGACGCCGACGCTTGGCCGAGCAGGTGCGGTCCGGGTACGACGCCTGCCGAAGGATGGAAACGCTTTCCGCACGAATCCCTTGGCCCTTCTCGGCCAGTTTCGCGCATCCATCGCTCCTCGCCTGCTCTGCGGCACCGGCTAGAAATAGGTCGGACGAGTATCTCACCGAGCACAGGCGAGCAGGCCGCGGAAGCCGACCGGTAGCTCGCAGAAGAAGCCTTCTCCATCGACCGCTTCGCCTTCAACCTTTATGGAAGGGCAAGAGTCGCGGCCGATAGACGCTGCGATCTCTTGGAGGCTGACCGCCGAAAATGGCCGTCCGCGCCGCCTGCCAAGACCCAAGGCTCGGCAGCGCGCGCGAGAGCCTTGCCATCTCTCTAACGACAGAGGCAGCCTCCCTCGTCCCTCGCGAGGGGAGAACGCACAGGGGGCGAGCTGGACCTCTTCTCAATGGACAGTCAGATGCCGTCTTCCTTGTCTCGACGCTGTGCACGGGTTGATGGCGGCATCGTTCGGGCTCGTCGGGAGGGGAGCAAAGCTCGACCGCGGGAGCCGGCTTACAAGGTGCGATCGACTGACGTCGGCGCAGAGCGACCGGTGGGGTCGAGCCGAACGACGCCCGCCAAGGTCGGCACGGACGAAAGCTCCCTGCTCCCTTTCCCTTCAAAAGGGAGATAGGGCCGTTGAGACGAGCATCCTCGCCCTGTCCCCCAAACCGCCACCTCCGACCGACCGGCCCGACCGACCGACCGACCGCGACCTCTCAACCTCAGCCCACCTTCCCCCTTGGCGGCTGTCTCTCCCTCCGACCGTGACCCTTCACCCTCCGCGACCCTCCTCCATCAACCAACTCCCCATCCCCGTCTCTTTTGCGCGTATGGCCAAGAAGATCGAGGAGCTCCCTCCCGCGCCGCCCCTGCCGGGCGCGCCGCACACCATCCACACCGACGAGCTCGTCAAGGCGCTCGGCGCCGACCCCGTCAAGGGCTTCACCGACGCCCAGGCCCAAGAGCTCCAGAGGTGCGACCGTCCCCTCTGCTACCCCAACAGTTTGCTCGGCTGACGCCCTTTGGCTCGACGCTCCGTCCTCTGCACTCCTGCAGCAAATATGGGCCCAACCAGCTGAAGCCGCCGGAGAAGCCTTCGGTCAGTCGAGCCGTCTAGAGCCGGTTCCGCGCAGCCGAGCGAGCGAGCTGCCGGCCCAGCTGCGTGTCTTGGCGCTCAGCATCCGTTGCCGCTGACCCATCCCCCCGCTCATTCGATCCCTACCAGCCGTGGAAGCTGCTCGGACGCCAAGTCGCCAACGCGATGACCATCGTCCTGATCGCCTCGATGGCCGTCTCGTTTGGCACGCAGGACTGGATCGCCGGCGGTGTCATCCTCGCCCTCGTCGTCCTCAACGTTACCGTCGGCTTCACGCAGGAGTGGAAGGCCGAGAAGACGGTCGCCGCTCTTGCCTCTGTCGGCTCGCCGACCGCCGTCGTCGTCCGTGGCGGTAATACCAAGACCCTCGCCGTCGAGGAGGTTGTCCCGTGAGTGTCCCCGTCTCTGAGCTCCCGCGCAATAAACGCTGCAGGGCGCTGATCGGTCCGACTCGCCTTTCCCTCTTGCTCAGCGGCGACATCATCCTCGTCAAGAACGGAGACGTCGTGCCTGCCGACGCCCGCTGTCTTCCTGACGAGCTCTCGGCGCTTGAGACGGACGAGGCCCTGCTCACGGGCGAATCTCTCCCTGTCTCAAAGCACGACCGAATTCTCGACGAGCCCGACTGCCCGGTCGGCGACCGCAAAAACATGGTCTTCTCGGGCTCGCAGGTCACGAAGGGCCGCGGTCGCTGCATCGTCGTCAACACGGGCATGCGAACGGAGCTCGGCAAGATTGCCGAGGCGATGGAGCGCAAGGAGACGACCAACCACAAGGGCTGGGCCGCCAAGTGGTACAAGATCAAGTGCGCGATGGGCACCGCCGGCACGACCCCGCTTCAGATCAAGCTCAACACGATCGCCTACATCCTCCTCGGCTTTGCGCTCCTCCTCGCCTTCATCGTCGTCGCCTCGACTGCCTTTACCGACGTCCCGTTCTCGATCGCCACCTACGCCGTTGCGACCGCCGTCTCGATCCTGCCCGCCTCGCTCATCGCCGTCGTCTCGCTCACGCTCGCCAACGCGACCCGCGAGCTCGCCCAGCGGAATGCTCTCGTCCGCCGGATGGACGCCGTCGAGGCCCTCGGCGCCGTCACCGACATCTGCTCCGACAAGACCGGCACGATCACCGTCGGCAAGATGGTCGTCAAGAAGGCCTGGATCCCTGCCGACGGCGCTCGGCCCGACGGCCAGGACTGGGCACGCATCGACACCGTCACCGGCCAGGCCTACACGGCCGAGTCGGGCTCCGACCCCTTCTACCCCCGCGGCATCGTCCGTTCGGCCGCTCGTCAGTCGATCCGCCCGGACTCGGAGGGCTCGAGCTCGGACGACTCGGACGACGACATGGACGCCGAGGACGTCATCCGGCCTTCCGAGATGGAGGAGGGCCTCAAGAACCTTGTCCTCTGCGCCTCGCTCTGCAACACGGCGACGATCCACAAGTCGGACGACAACAAGTGGGAGGCGAACGGCGACGCGACCGAGATTGCCCTTCAGGTCTTTGCCCACAAGCTCGGCCACGGCCAGCCCCACCTGACGCACACCAAAAAGTCGCAAGCCGTCCAGACCAAGGGCGACGCTCTTTCGCCCATCACGACGCGCACGAGCGACACGGCCGCCGTCAAGCCCGCCAAGGTCGCCCTTGCCGGCCACTACGCCAAAATCGTTGAGCACCCTTTTGACTCGTACGTCGATTGCCCCTCCTGTCACCGGCTGTCGACATCGCTGACCTAGTTCATCCTCCCTCGCGCGCCGCGCAGCACCGTCAAGCGCATGAGCACGGCCTGGAAGTACGTCTCGGAGCAGGAGACGACCGACGACATGCTCATCTTTATGAAGGGCGCCGTTGAGCGGATCCTCGACCGCTGCACGCACATCGGCCTCAACCCGGACAACCAGATTGAGCTCACCGAGAAGAACCGGACCCACATCATCTCGCGCATGGACAAGCTCGCCGCCGAGGGTCTCCGCGTCCTCGCCCTGTCGGCCAAGCTCGCCCCGATCGGCCAGGAGGCCGAGATCAAGGCCATGCCCCGTGACGAGCTCGAGAAGGGCTTCATGTTTGTCGGCCTCGTCGGCATCTACGACCCGCCCCGCCCGGCTTCGCGCTCGGCCGTCCTCGAGTGCCACAAGGCCGGTATCACGCCCCGCATGCTCACCGGTGACCACCCTGCCACGGCAGCCGCCATCTCTCGCTCGGTCGGCATCATCGACGCCAACTCGCCCGCCTCGGCCGTCATGACGGGCCAGCAGTTTGACGCCCTGACCGAGGAGCAGATCGACGCTCTGCCTGAGCTCCCGCTCGTTGTCGCCCGCTGCGCGCCCGAGACCAAAGTCCGCATGGTCGAGGCCATCCATCGCCGGCGGCGTTACGGCATGCAGTGCACGACGATCATGACCGGCGACGGAGGTGCGTCTTGCGCTTTTGCCTCGGGTGGTGGCGACAACTCTGACCTCTCGTTCTGCGCCTTGCCCGCAGTCAACGACTGCCCTGCTCTCAAGCGCGCCGACATCGGCTTTGCGATGGGCCTCAACGGATCCGACGTCGCCAAGGGCGCGGCCGAGGTCGTTCTCGCCGACGACCAGTTCGGCACCATCACCCGTGCGATCAAGAAGGGTCGCGGTGTCCTGCTCAACCTGTCCAAGTTCCTGCTCTTCCTCCTGTCGGGCAACATCGCCGAAGTCCTCGTCCTCCGTGAGTCCCTCTCGCGCAAGCCACTCGGATTGCGACTCAACAAGCTGACCACTCTTCCTCCTCCGACAGTCATCGGCCTGGCTTTCCAGGACAGCACGGTGCGTCGCCGCTCTGATCCGCATTGATGTGGAAGCTGTCGCTGATCGAATCGCCCTCTCTCCATCGCTTTGACCTTGCAGGGCAATGCCGTGTACGTTCAGCTCCATCGCTGAAGTGCTCGTCGAACCGACGCTGACGGAGATTCCTCCTCTTTTTTCCGTTCATCAGCTATCCGCTGTCGCCCGTCGCCGCTCTGTTCATCAACACGGTCAGTCGCCTCAAAAGCGTGCACTTGCGAGACGCGTCGCTTAAAGATTCGCCTCTCCCATCAGATCGCCGCCGGCCCGCCCGCTCTCGCGCTCGGCCTCGAGCCGACCGCCTGGGACGCCATGTTCAAATCGCCCGAGGCCTACCGGACCATCTTCACGCGCTGGTGGTGGATGGATCTCTTCTTCTACGGTATCCTCATCGGATCGCTCGGCGTCATCTCGTTTGTCATCCCCGTCTGGGCGAGCGACCTCAACGGCGGCATCGGCGTCCAGGGCCAAAACTGCAATGACGTCGGCTACGACGCCGCGCAGTGCAAGAACATCGTCCGTTCTCTGCAGCTGCTCTTGCTCATGCGGCTGAGCACAGACGATTGACCGAAGAGCTGCTCCCCCCCTCCTCCAGTACCACGGCCGTGCGACGTGCTACGCGTGCGTTCTCGGAGCACCCAGCCTGCGAGAGGAATCAGCTGACCCTCAGCCGCCCCACAGTACTGTCATGCTGCTTCTCATGCTCCACTCGCTCGAGGTCAGTCTTCCCTCTGAGAGTGCCTTTGCTCAGTTTGCCGGTCTGAGTCTGACCCGCTCTTCTTTTTTACCCGCAGTGCAAGAGCGCCGAGTACAGCATCTTCCAGATGAACCTGCTCGACAACAAGGTTCTCCTGTGGTCGGCCGGCATCTGCGCCCTGACGACCTTCCCCATCCTCTACATTCCGTGCGTCGGCTCTTCCTGTTCCCCTCCCTCGTGCGACTCATCGTGCGACACTAATGCTAAGTCGTGCCCTCGCTCGCCCAGGGTCATCTCCGACTACGTCTTCCAGCTCGTCGGTATCGGCTACGAGTGGTCAGTCTCGACACGCTCCGTTCGTGCTGAGCGAGCCCGAGCTGACCTCTGCTTCACCTTCTTGTCAAACAGGGGCATCGTCGGCGGCTGCCTGATCGCCTACTTCATCATCACCGAGCTCTGGAAGTTTGCCCGGCGCAAGATGAACCCGGACAAGATTGCCAAGCGCCCCGGCGCCGAGGACAACGAGAAGGGGATGGCCCGCTACGACACGGTCGCCGACGACGTCTTCCCCGAGAAGGCCAAGAAGGCCTTCGGCAAGCAGAAGTAAAGGGCTCGGCCGACCGTCTGTCTCCACCGCTACCTTAGACCCGTCGATAGACCTCGACCGAACAATCTCTCCACCTGTTTCCCAAATCTCCTGTATCTCTCGGGCCGCCGCCGTCGGTCTCGCAAACACTGTATCAGCTGCATACCCCATTCCCTCCTCCCCCTCGCATCGCCCTCTGCATCTCGTTTCATGCCACCGCATCACGTTGCTCTACAGTCTAGAGATGGGGGAACAATGCAAAGAGCCATGGCAGAGAGAGCCTCATCCTCGTGGACGGGCGTGTCTGGGGAAGTGCAGGAGGGTGCGAACCTAAGCGAGTGGATGCAAAACGGAGGCAGCGAGGGGGAGCTTTGGAAGAGAGCTCAAGCAGGATGGGCAACGGGGGCGACAGGCGAGAATGGAAGGGTCGTCAAGGGTTCGTGATTGTAGAGAGGGTGAGTCATGCGAGGGTGATTCGAAAAGAGGGTACGAAAGGCCTCAGTCGATCGACTTGAACGACATGATCTCGTCAAAGAGCAGCTCCTTGAGCGCCTCGCGCGAGATGTCATCCTTTTGGACTGTGGTCGGGGAGGGCAGCAGACGGGCGCGGCCGGCGTCAGCAGCAACAAAGGTCAGCAAGCCGCGAGTTTTGACGCACGGTCAAAGTCAAAGAAGTCCGCCTCGAGCGGCGGGGCGACCGGCTCGTCTTCCGGGTCGTGGTAAGCTTCGAGGTAGGGATGCTCGAGCGCCTCTTCGACCGTCATGCGCGTCTTTGGGTCGACTGCGGGCGGCAAAAGTCTATGTCAGCATGGGCAGACTCTCGCGACGCGAAGCCGGCCAGATCATCCGGCGACGTACAGGTGAGCGTTCGCTGCAGGAAGTCGCACGCCTGCGGGGAAGCGTTCGGAAAGAGCTGCGCAAACGGCTTCTTCTTACGGAAGGGGAGCGCGCGAATGTAATCGCGCGATCGACGCGAGTTGATGGCGTAAAACTCGTCGAGCGTCGGTGTGCCGAGGACATCGAGGATGAGCGTGAGCTGGTGGTGGTAGTCGCGCCCGGGGAAGAGGGGCTTGCCCGAAAGCATCTCGGCGAGGATGCAGCCGACCGACCAGACGTCGATCGCCTGCCGAGCGCGCGGAACGGATCCATCGGTCACTGAGAGAAGGGTCTCATAGTCGTCAAGCAGGCACGCTCACCTTCGTGTACTGCTTGAAGGTGAGCATGATCTCTGGCGCCCGGTACCAGCGCGTGGCGACGTACTCCTGCCGGACGGGGATACGATATCGCTTCAGCCAGGTGCTTCTCGCGGCACAAAGAGGAGAAGTTATTCTGCGCACCGTCATGAAGCCAGTATCGGTGCCATTGGGCTCGGCCGTCTTGACGCTTCGGGCGAGACCAAAGTCGCAGACCTGTCGCGTCAGGTGCCGCTTTAGGAGGTCAGCGATCGCTCGAAGGCCCACGACAGCAGTTTGCGCGCGCACCTTGAGATCGCAGTTGGCGTTGAGGAGCAAGTTGGACGGCTTGAGGTCGCGGTGGATGACGTCGGCCGAGTGCAGCGCCTTGAGGGCGCGGAGCGTCTGGTAAACAAAGTACTGCATGCGAGCGGGCGAAGAAGAACTCGCGGTCAGCCATCGGAGCGTCACCAGTATCAAGAGCTGGGCAGAGAGCAGACGGACCTGCGCATGGTCGTCGCTGAGGTCCTGGGTTCGGATGACGCGGTGCATGTCGGTCTCCATGAGCTCCTGGACGACTGTTGCAGACGCCGAGCGATGTCAGTCAGAGCAAGCGGCGGGAAGGGGGTGCGGAATAGGTACGCACGATAGACCTCCTTGAACGCCTCGAGCGACGGCGGCTTGATGATGTCGATCACGCTGATGATCTGGGAACGGGAGGGCAGGCTCAGCAGCAGAAGCAGCACAAGCTCGGGAGAATCAGCAGCACAGCCTGGACTCACGTTCTCCGAGACCTGCGAGAGAGGAGCGGTCACGGCGGGATCAGCCGTCTTGTCCGCAGCAAGAAGCCGATCAAAGGGGCCGGCGCGGCGGGGGCGCGCGCAGCCGGCCGGGAGGAGCGAGCAAGCCAGAGAGAGCAACGGAAGGACGCACGCCGCACTCTGCAAAGTACTTGAGCAGCTTGAGCTCGCGGAGTGTTCGCAGGCAGAACATCGAATGCTCGAACGGGGCAATCTTCTTGATGGCCACTTTGGCGCCCGAGCTTCGGTGGATCGCACTCACGCTAGGGAAGGAAGGCCTGGCAGGTCAGCTCGGCGCTAGCTCGGCGCGCCTCCCCCCCCCCTGCCTCCCTGTCGACCAGGAGACGTCTTGTCTCGAGACCAAGTGACTCACACGACACCGTAGGCGCCCTCGCCAATAACATCGAGCACCTGGTAGCGCGAGCCGACGTTGAAGCGGACCTTGCGCGGCGCCTGGGACGACGACGAGCGGGCATGGGCGGCGGCGGCCTTGTCCTTGTCCGCCTTTGTGCTCGGCTGCTGCGCCGGCGCCGGTGCGTCCTCGCGGCTGCGGTGGGTCATGGTCGCCATTTTGCGAGAAGGGGTCTGGTCGAGCGAAGAGGCGGGTCGGGCTGACAGTGGGAATGGAGAGCGGAGCGGGGGACCTGAGTGGGTGGTGGTCGGGAAGGGAAGGACGGTCGGTCGGCCGAGCTGCACAGGAGGACGAGGGCTGAAAGGGATCAGCCGGGTCGGCGGGCGCAGCAGGCCTCCTTCCCCGCAACCCTCCCCGCCCTCCTCTCGACGCGCCCCCGACAGGGGTTGGCTCGTCCGGCGATCGAACCGTTTCAGGGGCAGGCGCAAAGGCCCGGGCCTGGACCTTCTGCGCTGCCGAGAACAAGGGGGGCAGGTCGAGCGTGGAAAGGGGGGTCGAAGCATGGCGATGCACGGGTCATACAACGGCGCAAGGCAGCGCGAAGGGGAGGGCGAGGGTACAAAGAAGAGAGGCGAACGTCGTGACGAGGAGGGACAAAGGCGACGACGTGACCGTCGCCCCCGCGAACGAGGGACGACGGCTGTCGGCCATGATGATAGATGGATGAGCTAGGTCGATGCAGGGCGAGATCTTGGACTGTCTGGAAAGGAGAGCGTGTAGAGCTGGACGGGCGAGATGGACGATGAAGCGCGGTGAAGAGCCCTGAATTGCGATGGGTCAGGAAGCCGATGGACGCGTGCCAATTTGGGTGATAGATTGATTGGAGGGCAGTCGTGCTGGCAGCTTGGGGAGCCGTCCGGCCTTAGACGGCGTGCGTGTGCTTCGAGCCGTCTTCGTGGCCCGTCGCGCTAGTCGAGCGAGCGATGATGAGCGACGAGGCGCCAGAGGGAGGCGTCGCCGGCGTCGACGAGCTGCCACGGCCGGCGCGCTTCCGTGCCTTGTTGAGCGCCTTGCGCTCGTCCTTCGACAAGGCGCCGACGGAGGGCGTTGTCCCCTCTTGCGAAGCATCTGCAGGAATGGCGATGACTGGGACCGGTAGCGAGGCCGGGACGAGTTGCGCCGTGGCTGGCGTCTTGAGCGAGAGAGCGCCAAGGCCGAGGATGGAGCTTGATCGCGGGACGGAGCGCGGCTCGAAAGCGCCGACCTCGCGCCCGTCGTCCTCGTCCAGGACGCCGAGGACGAGGTCGTCGAACCGCGCCTCCTCCTCGACGAGGGCGCGGTAGCCCGCCTCGGCCTCCTCGTCGTCGTCCTCCCATGGCTCGTCCGGGTCGGTCGACGAGCTGCTCGGACCAAAGGAGCCCGAGCCGACCGACGGCTGGCCAAAGTCAGACGAGTCGTAGACGGCACCATCCTCGAAAGAGAGGCCACCGGCATTCGATGGCTTGCTCGTCGACGGCCTGCCTCGGAGCTGCCGAGACGTCAAGGAGCCCGAGGGGCTGGTGATGCGACCGACCTCGTGACGGACGCGGACGAGGCCGTCGCCGAGCGAGCGCGCCCCGACGAGGATAGGCAGGCCGACGGCGGACGACTTCCACGATCGCGGCGACGTCGTCAGGCCGTCGCCGTTCGGGTAGGAGGGGATCACTGGCTTGGCCGAGAGATCACGCGGGTGCAGGCCGAGCGGCGAACCCATGGCCGACGACAGAGGCTCGTTGAACGAGTCGACCGACGACGAGAGGGATGGTACGGGATCGAGCGCCGGTGAGTGCGAGACGACGACCTCCGAGCGGACGACAAGGTGGCGCGTCGGGACCTCCAAGACGGGCAGCGGGACCTTGGACGGGACCGCTGTGGAAGAGAAGGTCGAGAAGGAGAACTGATGGGAGAGATAGAGCGGGCCAGAGAGAACCCGCAAGGACGATGTCGAAGTCTCGATCTCGGCGTGTGAGAGCGCGCTGCGCACGAATGAGCATCCGCCGGATGCAGCTTGCGATCAGCGATGTGAGCGAGAATGACAGCGGTGGTGCGTCAACAGAGACTCACAGAGCAATTGCATCTCTGGCGGGCGGCCCAGGCTCTGTCCGAGGGAGCAGCGTGAGCGGCAGCGAGCCGCTGTCCTCGAGAAGGTCGCCGACCTCCCAGCGGGCGACTTCCCACTGCGACCCCTCTCCGTGACCGCCGTCCAAGAGATTGGACGTCGAGGCGGCGACGAGGGCTTGCGCCTTGCGGGAAGCCGAGATCATCAGGCTGAGCGCCGAGCCCTGCGACGGCGGCGACGGCGGTGACCGAGCCTTCGGCACCGATATGACCCGCGGCGGCAGGATGCGGTGAAGGGCGACATGCTGGCCGTCGGCCGAGTCGAAAGCGACGAGGTCGTGCGCCGCCGTTTTCCCGCCACGGTTCACGACGAAGGCGAAGCCGATCTCTAGGCCGCCGTCGGGCGTCGGCGGCTGCCGAAAACGGACGGTGACGTCTCGGCCGTCGCTCAGGCCCCTCCGACTCGGGCTCAGGAGCCAGAGATGGGTCGTGCCTCTTGCCGTCTTGGAGCCGACCCACTTCTCGTCCTCGGACCAGGCGAGACCCTCGAGACGAGCCGGCGTGAGGCCGCGATGCAGGACGTGCGTCTCCCAGAGAGATGCCTGACCGCTCGGTGACGTCGGACCAGGCGGCCGGAGGGCGAGGACGGAAAAGGAGTGGTGGCCCGAAGTCGTCGAGAGCAAGAGCTTTGACGACGACGGCGACAGCGAGACCGCCGAGACGCCGCGAGAGGGGAAGTGGACCAGCTGCCGAGGCGCTGATGCGTTGGCTAGACTCGCCGCAGCCAGGACGACGACGGATCGTGGGATGCTTGAGATGGCAGCGGACGATCGGCGAGAGCTGCCGCCGCCGGTCGCCGAGGCTGTGCCGACCAAGCTTACGTCTGCCTCTTCGTCCTCTGCATGGGCCGCCGGCAACCCATCGTCGGGGCGACGGCTCCGTGCGAGCTTGCTGAGGCTGGCGACACCCTCCTCGAGCCTCCGGCCGCTCGCAGACGATCTGACGACAGAGGCGCCGTCCTTGCGAGCCGACTCGGCCGAGGCGTAGACGACCAAGCGGCCTCGGACGTCAAATATTGGCTTGCGGTCCTCGTCCAGAGCAATGGTAGGCGCAACCAGGGCTGCGACTACCGAGTCTAACGTCTTTGGGCTGAGGAGATGAAGCGCCGGCGGACTCGCGGTAGAGATGGCGACGAGATGCGACGATGGCTTGAGACCGGCGAGCGAGCCGGCGAGAGAACGCGTAGCGATCGGCTTGAGCGACGGCAGCGCCAGGAGGGAGACTGTGAGCTTCGGCCGACTGGCACCCTGCTTGGTGTCCGTCCTATGGGCGTAGCGGCGACGATCAGCTTCCGGCTTGTCAGAGAAAAGGGGGCCGGTACGTACACGACGACAAGCGACCAGTCGCTGCCGCTGATCGACGAGGGCGGCACGACTCGAGCGCCTGCCACAACTCCCCCGCCGATCTCCGCCGTCGAGAGACGGAGGACTTCCTTGAGCTGAGGGCCGGTGCGGCCAAAGGGACGCGGGAAGAGGAAGATGGAGACGGATGAGGTCGTGTGCAGGACGAGCGCTCTGCGTCGCGAGATCGGGATGGGCACACGTCAGCGACTCCAAGCCGGCTTGCCTCGCACTCTCGGAGCAACTACTCACGTCTCAGCCTGGGCCGAAAGCCAGCGGCCGGGCATCTTGTCGAAGGCGCCGCCCGTCCAGACGCCGCGGGCCTTATCCGACGGCGCAGCAGCCGTGGTGGGCGGGGCGTCAACCGCCGGCGCAGGTCGCCCGACGAACCCGGCAAGAGCAGGTAGCGACGAGAGCGTGCTCGACAGGCTGCTGACGGCCGCCATGGCAGCTGCCGCCGAAGGGAGCGAGGACTGCGAGCTGGGCGGGGACGAGCTGCGGGAAGGTCAGGTCGGTCAGCGGACGAGGCGACCAGGGGGGTGGGGGGCAGGTGACGACGAGTCGCGGCCGGTGCAGGGAGGACCCGCTCACTTGGTCACCGTCGCTGCGAGAAAAGGCGGACGGCGACCAGGTATCAGCAAGGTCCGAGAAAGGACAGCCTAAACTGGGAGCTGTATGACCCGAACGAGAGCGCGCTTGGTCGTGATGTTCTGTACAGGCCAGCAGCACCGTGCGAGCGCGACGGACGCGACGGTGGGCGAACTCGGCCGGGCCTCCCCATCACGTCTGGCCGGCTCCCAGCCATTGCCTTCGCACCATCCTAGGTCCTATCACCTCTAAGCGGCTCCAAAGCCGATCAGGAGGCGGACGAGGAGCTGTTTCGGGCTTACCGGCAACCTGTCGGCCCATCGCACCGCCAGCAGAGTCGCGTCGCAGGTCGCCCGCGCCGCCGTCAGAGGTGGAGGGGGGTCGGATGCCGGCCATCGGCAGACCGTGGCAGTCGAGGCCAGAGCTCCGACGAGGCTCGGTCGAAGGAGGGTGTCTGGGGAGCGTGGACGAGAGAGAGGGCGTGCGTGGTGGATGGGCCGTCGAGGTCAGGTCGGCAGGCGGGCGGGTTGGTTGAGGTGGTGATGGTCTGAAGGGCCTCCTTCCCTCGAGCCTGTCATCGCCCTATCGCGGCGGGCTCCCCAAGACACAGACTCGCGACAAAGTCCAGGCAGCCTCCAACCTTCCCTTTCTTCGGCTTTCTGATGTGGTCGAGGGGTGCCGCCATGCGATGCAAGGCCATGCGGTGCAAGATGGGCAAGGCCTACGAAGGTAAGAGATGACAGGCGGAGGAAGCGTCGGGGTGGGGATGGGGTGCGAAGGCCGCCTGCAGTCGTGCTGCGCGGGCCGCAGGCACGACGACGGGCCGAACAGCGCCGGCCGGCCGAGTCGCGACGACCGCATGTACGACAATGGCTCGCTCAGGCGAAGGCCGCCATCAGCCAGCGCCGCCAGAGCTTGGGCTCGCGAAGGTCGGTCGTCTCGGAAGCCTCGATGGCGGCGATGCCCGTCTGAAAATCCATGTCGAGCGGCCGGCGCCATGAAGTCTTGCTCCAAGCCTTCTCGCCGACAAAAAGAGCCGGGAAGAGGACGAGCGGCACGTACGTCGTCGCAAAGGCAGTTGCGTCAAACGCGTCGCCGAGGAACGAGCTCAGACCGGAGAAGAACGCGACGAGGAGGATCATGGCCTGTGGAAGAAGGTCAATACTTTGGACAGGCGAAGCGAAAAGGCGGTCCCGAGGGGGCGACGTACGCAAGCGTAGTAGGCCTTGTAGAAGAGACGAACGGACGTTCCGTCAGCCGTCTGTCCAGCGCTGAAGTTGCAAGGAGCGACACGTACCCCAACCTTGGAGAGACGGTTGCGGTAAGGGAGCGTCTCGCGGGGGAAGCCCTGCGCGTCCATGCCCCGGCAGAACTGGATGTAGGTAATCGAGATGGCAAACCACGACATCTGAGAGACCGAGCAGGGCCACTCGGTCAGCCGACACGGTCGCACTCGGGTGACGGCGAGCGCACGCACGAGTCCGGCGTTGGCCGTCATCTTAGGTGAACCAGTTGAAGACCCTCTCGGGCCCCCTGGCGACGGTCAGGTAGGCCAGGCAGCCAAAGAGCGTGCCGGTCGCGATGCCGACGATCGGCAGGCCGTTGCGCGTCGTCTTGCGAAAGACCTTGGGCAGGTCGCCGTTGAGCGCGATTGAGTAGAGTGCCCGCGACGAGGTGTAGAGGCCGGACGAGCCGGCCGACCAGGCGGCGGTGATCAGGCAGGCGTTGATGATCGAGGGCAGGGCCTTGATGCCGGCCTTTTCGATGGCGATGACGAAGGGTGAGGATGCGGCGTCCGACGTGACGCTCAGCCGGTCCGAATTGGAGGGGCAGCAGAGGCCGATCGAAAACACGCCGAGAATGTAGAAGAGTAGGATGCGAACGTAGACGCGCTTGATCGCCTTGGGCAGGTTGCGCCGCGGATTTTGCGTCTCGCCGGCGGCGACGGCGACGATCTCGGTGCCGATGAAGGAGAAAGCCGCCTGCGTAAGGACGGCCCAGAAGCTCTGCCGACAGCACGGTCGGGTCAGTCGAGCTGATAGAGTCATGTCAGGCACAGAGAGGTTAGACGACGCACAAGGAACCGGCCAAGCGACCCAGTGATGCCCTTGTACTGGACGAAGGGACCCGGCTCTCGCCAGTCTGTCGGATGAGACACAAGCATCAGGAGGGCCGCCAGGCGGAGAAGGCGACAGACTGAGGGAGCGGACACTTGAAGCCGATGACCTCGCCGGTCGGACCCGCGCCGGTTGAGATACAGATCCCCAGGACGATGAGGACGATGATAGTGAGGACCTTTAAGAGTCAGAGACGCTCGTCAGCAGGGAGCCTGCAATGCTTGAATGATGGGCTGCACCTTGATGGACGCGAAGCTGGCGGGGCAGAGCAAGGGGTGAGCGACAGCGTCCGGTAGCAGGCGGCGAGGGGAAAGACCGACTAGAACTCGGCCTCGCCGTAATTGCGGGATCCGAAGAGGTTGATGACGACGACGACGACGACGAGCGCGATGGTGATCCAGACGGCATTCGAGATGTGTGCGACGTCCCAGTAGTTGACGAGGACAGCGACGGCCGACAGCTCCATCGGGAGGATGACTGAAAGGCCGCACGCGGATCAGAGCTATTCAGGACGAGCGACACAACGTTCTTGAGGCGACTGACTCAGCCAGCTGCAGGCGGTCAGACGGGTCAGGGCAGCTTCAGGCGGAAGCAGGACGCAAGCGATAGCCATGGACGACTCACTTGTAGGTGTAGTTGACCGAGAGCGCAAACGACCACGCCGGGTCGACTTTGGACGACGAGAGGGCAAGCGGGAAGAAAGTCGGTGCCAGCGGTGGAGGACCTGTCGAGTCGGGAAGCGTCCGACCAGGTTTTCCGACCAGGGTAGGAGGCGAAGAGGGCCCGAGGCGGCACGCGGCGGCCAGGGCAGGACAAGGCAGGCAAGCGACATGAGCATGGCCAGTTGACAACGGTCGCATCGCACCAGCCCTCTGCAGCTAGCAAACGGCAGGTAGACAACAGTGATACGAGCACAACGAGGCGGGCGGGTAGTATAGCAGGAAGGGAGACAAAGGGAGGGTGCTAGGCTAGCGGATTTTGGCGACGAACGGGTTGAGGGCCGACACCTCGGGCTGCTTCGTCTCTTTTGCTTTCGCAAAGGCGTTCCAGAAGCTGTAGCAGAGAGAGGGCGATGAGAAGGATTGCTGCGGTCAGCGAGAGTCGGCTGCGCATGTAAGCATCGCGATCTGAGGCCGCACCGGAGGGTCTCGTCACCGGCGCCGGTGCAGATCGTCTGGCCGTCGGGGCTCATCGCGAGGTAGAGCACGCGGTACGTGTGGCCCGAGAGCGAGGCAACCTGCGTCATGGCCGGGTACTTCCAGATGCAGACCGAATTGGAGATGGCGCCGTTCGAGAAGCCGTGGGTCGAGACGATCTCG
>Ga0308160_10001899_pt1 | contig 27142 bp, 36 predicted proteins | sample PhyFR1_FD_201036 | JGI IMG/M metagenome (GOLD analysis project Ga0308160, IMG submission 201036) | Phyllosphere microbial communities from UC Gill Tract Community Farm, Albany, California, United States - DLSLF.R1 | ecosystem: Host-associated > Plants > Phyllosphere > Unclassified | place: USA... | reverse complement strand
TCTTGGGTTGATGACGATCCCCCCTCTTCTGCTTCTATCTCCCTCTTCCCTCACTTGAATACCTTGCGAATACATTCATACTATACAGAGAGTGAGGAAGTAGTTACTCACAGTTTGAATTTCTCATCCTCTACCCTGAATGCTGAATCGTCAGTTCTCTCGACTGATCCAACTTTCATCGAGATTTGAGTAGTCGCTCGATTCGCTGCTTTCTTCAATCCTGACCATGACATATTCGACGAGCTATTCGAAGAGTTGTTTGAAGAGTTGGAGAGAGTCAAGTGGGGGACAGGAGAAAGAAAGAGAGAGAATCAGTTTCCCCCTTTGTTCAGTCTCATGCCGCCTCGACTACCTCGTTTAACTCTGTTCACTGCTCCTAATTGCAGTCTGTGTGAGGTAGTAAAAACAGATCTACAGCAAGTAAACAAAATAGTAAGTTTCCCTCTCCTCTTTCTTCCCTTCCTCTGCTGACGCTCTCCCTCACCCTTGAAGCCTTACTGAACTTCTCGAACTCGACCAGGCACCCTTCGAACTCACTCTCTACAACATCCGCAAGCAACCCCTTGAAGATCCTTCGTCCGATTCAGCTCTCGACAGAACTGCCTGGCGTCGTTTATATCAATACGACATCCCCGTCTTGCACTGGAGCGTAGACGATTCGTTCGATAGCTTGGCAGGAAGGAACGGGAAAGAAAAAGGTGGAAGGGTAATGAAACACAAGGTTGAGAAAGATAAATTAGTCGAATTGGTCAAAGAATGGACGAGAATCATGAATACACAGATCAAGGAGGAAGGCGAGACGAATTACAAGGGGAAATGAAAGGTGAGTACACTCGCTGTCATCTATGAGCCATCTAGCGAGACTGATTGTAGACGAAGCAAGCGTTTTCAGATTCTACGAAACGTCTTCGCTCACCTACTCCAACAACCCTCTCTCCCTCCTCTTCCCCTCGACTCTACAAGCGCCTACGTCCCTCTTCTCCTCCCGCCCGTCCAAATCGCACTCCATCCCCCTACTCTTCTCCACCTCTCTTCATCATCTCCGCTTCCCCTTCGGAAATAGTCCCCGATTCACACCACGCATCCTTCGGCCTCGGTTTCTCCTACTCTTATTTCCCCTCGACCCATCCCAATTCCCCATCCCTCGAGATCTTCGGCGAATCCCAAACTCCCCCTCCTCCTCCAACTCTCAAAGATTCAGATCCAGCATCTGGTCAAATCCTCAACCACTTGATGCCCACTAAAAGTTGTTTCAATTGTTCTTCACCTGATCATTCACTCTCTCAATGCCCATTTCGTCGAGATCAGAACGAGATTTTAAAGAATCGAGGACTATTCCAACAATCCAATTCCAACTCTTCTTCTTCCTATCATCGACTCTCGGACGCACGTAACGATCCTCGATTACCCTCCAACTCTCTCCCCTCCGACAGACAGCGTTTCCTCCATTTCCACTCCCTATTCAAACCGGGCCTCGTTTCTTCCACTCTTAGACGTGCACTCGGACTATCAGCTGAAGGTGAAGGGTACACGACAGAGGAATTACCCTGGATGGGTAGGATTCGGGAGTTGGGTTATCCGAATGGTTGGAGTTGGATCGAGGGTGAAATGAGTCCGGATGAGAAAAGTAAGAAGGTTATTGAAGGTAGGAGAGGGGAGGGAGATGAGGAGTGGGAGTTTGAGGAAGTTCAAGTACTCGATATGTACGATGAGGAAGAGAAGGAGGAATCGGTTGAATCAAAACAAGCTTCTCCTGTTATTCGACCCTACGAGGATTCAACACCCCCATTACCTCCCAATTCACCACCACCTCTCCCACCTGGCCCACCTCCACCTCCACTAAGCCCCCCAGAAACAGAAGCAGTGAGAAAGATCAATCGTCAAGTCGATTATAAATCCTACTTGTTTGATTCGAGGACTCATTTCCTGAGTTTCTCGCCTGATCGATATTATGCCAGCTTTTATCGGGACGTGGTGGAGACTCGAGACGGTGTGAGAGGGAAGCGGGAGGAGGAGGATGCGGGGGAAGAGGATGGAGAAGAGGAAATGGATTTTCGGGATAGTAGTGACGAAGGGATTTGAGTATGAGGTGAGGATTGAGCGAAGTTGTTGTTGTTATCATTATATTGGATTGAGTATGCTGAACGAACAGGAGTCGCTCGGGAACTGTCGAAGGAGAGCTTCTTTGACGAATTTTCACGAAAATTCGTGAGCGTTTCTTTTCGTCTCACTTCAGCTGAACGTATGCTCAGAGTTGCAAAGTCTGATCTCTGTCGAGCAGAACTGTTCGCACTATCTATGTCGACTTCGCAAGACCAGGAACCGTAGAGGAGGACTGATCGAAAATGAGGCCTCGTCTACTTTTTCGCAAAAGTCGGTCACGGTGACTTCGAAGTGAATCTCTCTACGCTTTGTTTGAGCAGTGCTTGTTCACTCGCCGGCTCTTCCTTGCCTACAAGGGCCCGGTGGACGCCAGATTGAGGGAGAAATGGTTTCTCGACGTCCTTGCGAAAAACTCGTTTCGCTGCTTCTCTCTCTTTCCTCTGCGCACGTGCGAGCGCAGTTGACTCTCGATTTGAAATTGCACTGACTTCTTCTTCTACCATCTCTGCCAAGCATGTCTCGACAACTTTACTTCGATCAAAACGGTCTCGTATCAATCAATCTTTGAGATTGCTTTCTGCTTCTTGCTTCCTCTTCTCTACCTTTCTCTGCTGCTGCTTTGCTTTGCTGCTTCTTGTTTTCGACATTCGACGCCACCTACGATCTATCGCAGTACAAGATGAATGAAGGAGACCGACCTTACGAAACGCACACAGATTCGGCTTTGACCAAAACTCTCCTCGCACCCCTTCGACGATCTCGCTTACTGAAGTAACTCGTGTCGGCCTCGCAAGAAGTTATAACCGGTCAGTTTCGTACTACTGTACTCCCAACCCCGCTCACCGACTCTGTAGGAAACGACGAAACTCGGTGAACGATGAGTTTTTAAGCTTTTTTCGCAAGTCGATTCGACTGAATTATGCCGTTTCTTCTAGTCGCAAGTCGAGTCAATTGATCGCAGTATCGTAGGAGAAGATTGTCAAATGAACCGTAGCGGCACGCGAGAGGGTAAAGCTCTGAGAAGAAGGGGTGAGTTTCAACTACGTCAAGTTCAATGAGGAGATTCAGAGGGTCGGTCTCGATTTCGTTGTGGATCGCAGTTTTAAAGGGGAAACATCGAGAAATAGACCTCGGGGCGTTCAGATTTAGCTGCAGATCTCATTCGGATTCTCGGGGGGGAAGTCGCATGAGAACACTTTCGGCTCAAAAACAGCGTCATTTTCGCATCTCAAGATCTTCGGCTTCAACCTCTCTTTTAGTTCGTCTCTGCTCTTGCTTCTCCTCTGCTCTCCTCTTTCCTTTCACCAGCTTCGAGTACTCTTCAAGTTCTTCGTCAACTGTCAATCTTCCGCTACTCCTTCTAAACTTTTCGACCTTCAAGCCTACTCCATCTCCTGTCTCTCCCTCTCTCTTCTTCTCGCTCAAACTCCCTCAGCTTCAAGAACTATGGAATCCACTCTCAACCTCGCCAAGAGGGCTAACGATGTCCTCAACCAAAACCCTGTATGTCCCATTCTCTCTGTAACCGATCTCGTACTTTTCGCTGACCTCGCACTCTCTCTTTTTCTCCTCTTCTTTCTACTTCGGCTTCCCTTCTTCTTGTAAATCAGCTCGTTGCCAACATCGATATCACCACTGCCGCATCTGATTGGTTATGGGCCGTCTTCGCTGTCATGCTCGTTTCCGCCATGGGTCTCTTCGGAATGTCCTTCAAGCGACCCGTCGGTGAGCGAGCTTTCCACGAGCTCGCCGCTGCTATCTGCTTCACTGCCTCCATTGCCTGTGAGTTTCGCGCATCTCTTCAGAAGACACGGCGAATTTTCAAACATTAACTCGACTTTCGTTTCGTTTCTCTTCGACCAGACTTCGCTATGGCTTCCGACCTCGGCGCCACGGCCGTACAGGTCGAGTACATTCGCGGAGGAACTCTCGGTCAAAACTGGGTCGACGTCGGAGTTCAAAACCCTACTCGTTCGATCTGGTACGCTCGATACATCGACTGGACCATCACCACTCCTCTTCTCCTCCTCGAACTCGCTTTCACTACCGGTCTTCCCCTTTCCCAAATCTTCATCCTTATCTTCTTCGATATCGTGAGTTCGATCCGTCGCAGAAACGACGATTCTCGTTTTCGAACATTTCGCTGACTCTACTCGAATTGCTCAGGTCATGATCATCACCGGTCTCATCGGAGCTCTCGTCCAATCCGTTTACAAGTGGGGATTCTTCGCCTTCGGTTGCGCTGCCCTCGTCGTCATCTGGTACATGCTCCTCATCCCCGGTCGTGCTTCCGCCGCTCGTCTCGGTTCCGACTTCTCCAGGACTTACCTCACGTCAACTATCATCCTCTCCACCCTCTGGCTTCTTTACCCCATCGCGTAAGTCCCGCTTCATCGAAATACGGAACCTTTTGAAATTTTCGAAATCTTCTCCCTCTCTTCCTTGTCGCAATCTCTCTCTTTCTCCTTCGAACTCGTACTGACCTCTCTTGTGATGTGTAGTTGGGGACTTGCAGATGGGGGGAACGTCATAACTCCTACTGTACGTCTTTGGTCGTCTTCTGTTGTGTTCCGACGAGCAAAACTGATGTCTAATCTTCATTTTACAGGGTGAAATGGTCTTCTACGGTGTCCTCGATCTCCTCGCCAAGCCCGTCTACTGCTTCATCCACGTCATCTCCGTCTCCAAGCTCGATTACAACCGCCTCGGTTTCTCCTCGGGCAAGTACTCCGATGGTGTCGACGCCCGTCTCCTCAACGAGAAGAACGGAGCCTACTCTGCCGCGGCTACTCCTCGTGCTTCAATGGCTCCTTCCCCTCACGGTGCCGCCGCTACCCCTGCCTGGGTTCCTGGATCGAACACGAACAACACCTCCTCAGCTTCGACTCCCGCTAACCCCGACTTCCACCACACCAACCACGTCGTCGAGTCGGCATAAGCGACCCTGTCCTCATCTTCTCTCCCGCATACCTTTATATCGAACATCGCGATTTGTACATGATGCGTTTGCTTCGACTCTTCAAATCCATCTCCTCCTCATTGCATATAGTTCTCTCACTCTACCCTTACCCTTACACTATCTAATTTACTCCCTTGTCTCTCGTAACCTAATCCTTATCGTCGCCAATAACGCAATCCCAACCACCTGTTTATATCTACTCTCTTCGTCGCTGCCACTGGCAGTCCTCCCTTTGCAAGAGAAAGCGCCTCTCGCACTGCTATTTGCTTCTTTGCGTGCCTCATTTTTTCGACGGCTTTCTCTCGGTCCTAGAGTGCTGCCTTCCACTCAAGTGCACAGTTTGCGAAACTCGAGTTTTCACTTCCAACTTTGCGAAATCAAAACGTAAAAATCGGTTCTCATTCAACCACTTCAGTCGAAACTCACAACCCTATGGCAGACCCTGCACTAGCTCAGCTCGACCAGGCGACTTCTTCACTGGACCTAGGCGCCGTCTCTTCAGCCTCAGGTTTGACTTCTTCACCTTCATCTCAAACTCCATCTCACACCTCCACATCAGCTTCTACGGCTACAGCGCCAGCTCCAAAGTCATCCAAGAAGCCCCGAAAAGCTCGTATACCTCTCACTGGACCTCCTGAAGGTGAAATCGACTCACTCTCTTTCACTCTGCTCTAAAAACTCACTCGTTCTCACTACAGCCATTCTCGCAAAGAATCGAATCGCAGCAGCACCATTCTGGGTTGAAAAGACTGTCAAGCACGCCGGTGCAAATTGGAACCAATTCTACACGAATCATCAATCGACTCCATTCTTCAAGGATAGACATTGGATCAATCGAGAATGGGATATGGAGAGTAAATTGGGTCAGGGGGAGGGAAAAGGAAAGGGGAAAGCTATCCTAGAGACGGGTTGCGGTACCGGTGCTTTCATCTATCCGTGAGTTTCGAAAGTTGAGCGAAAACCTGAGGTGAAATGCTAATCTTTTCACGCTTTCTTATAGTCTGCTCGAGATCTATCCTGAAGCGAAATATGTCGGATTTGACTTTGCTGCCAAGTGAGTCTCTCATCTTCTTGTTTGCACAACGTTCTACTGACTCTTCGTTTCTTGCTGAGTAGAGCGGTCGAATTGACCAAAGTACGCACATCCCCTATGTTCTCTCAAGATTCACTTCCTGATCACTACTTAGAAATAGGCTCACCCTTCGCACGACCCATCGAATGTTCACATCTTCCAACACGACCTGACAGAACCTGCGACTGCACCTTCTCTCGCCGCTCGACTCGCCGATGTCCCTCCAGAATTCGGTCCATCGCTAGATCAATTCGATATCGTCAGTCATGTCTTCGTGTTGTCTGCATTGGCACCTAGAAATCATGCGAAAGCTGTCAAAACTTTGATCGGGGTTCGTCAAACTCTCTTGATGTCCTCTATCTGAAACTGATCTTCCGAATTCCCTTCAGCTTCTCGCACCCGGCGGCACTCTCCTCTTCCGAGACTATGCTCTCCACGATGAAGCTCAACTTCGATTCCACTCGTTACCTTCAGCATCCTACGCTAGCGTCCCCTCTCTTCTCTCCGCACAAACCGACTCTACCGCTCCAGATTCACCCTCCACTGACTCTGCATCCGACTCGACCACTTCCGAAGCGAACCGACCTTGGTACAAACGAGGAGATCAGACCATGACCTACTTCTTCACGGCTGAGGAAGTTCAAGCACTAATCGATGAAGCTTGTCGAGAGTCGGGTAGGAAAGTCGAGGGAAGCGTGGAGATTGTCGAGAGGAAACTGGAGAACAGGGCGCAAGGATGGGGTTGTACGAGGAGGTTTGTACACGGTAGTTGGACGAGAGTAGACTAGTCTAGTAATTTATCGTATCTTCCGACTCGAAGTCAGCGTGGCCTTGTCGTCGAGAGTGAGAGGAAGGCAGCGCAGCCGAGAGATACCTGCTGCATGGCGTGAAGCTCGAGTGCAAACGTATACGACTTCCAACGAGGTGGAAGCGAAAAGCAGCAAAAAGAATCGCTCGCTGTCGAAGCGAGCAAAAGATGAGTCGTACGGGAATCGAACCCGTCCCGCGAGCTTGGAAGGCTCGCATGATAACCACTTCACCAACGACCCGATGGGAGTGGCGCCAAATTAAAGGTATATATCGTTGCAAAAACGTGATCTTCGGCTATAGAGTGTGAGCGAAAACTTGCCGTTCTCTTGCTCTCCTCCGAGCCGACATCAAGCAGAAGAGGTAAAGCATTGGATTGTGGTAGGAAAGACAACGAAAACAAGCTACAGAACTGAACGGAGAGGAAACGACAACAAGCTTTTTATTCACAAAGAACCCCATTCCTGCATACCAGTCGTGTCGAAGCTAGGTGAATTCTTTCGATTACGTTGTTCGAGCCTGACGACTTCGGTTTTGAGATCGTCAATTTGCTTGTCCAATTGTTTGAACTTTTGCACTTGACGCGAACAGTCTTGCTCGTGCTGAGCAAGGTTACGAAGCGTGAGCCTACTCGTGCATCCAGTCCTCATTCGACAGCTATTCCTAGAGAGGTGAGTGAGCGACGAGAATGACGGAAAAGCGGAAGAACGTACGTGAACTGATCGCAAACTTGGTCGTGCTGTGCGCTCTCCTTTCGGAGGTACGACTTACAATGCTGTCCACCTCGACGACAAGGGATCGTCTTCTCAGGACACTGGTCGAGATCGTGCCACGACTTTGCAGAACGAAGCATCTCGACACCGCAAGATTCGCAGACAACCCGTTGATGGGCGCAGAGCTGTTGGGACTTATCGGTCAGAATCGTTGCGAATCGCTGCACGATAGAAATGTTCGGCTCACTTGTTCGATATGAGTCGTACGATCACTGTAGGAGCCAATCCAGTTGCAAGGAGTCGAAGAGCAGCGTACTCTTGCGAAACCAAATCAAGTCGTCAGCGTTCAGCCGATGAAGCGACTTTTTGGCGCAAAGAGCGTAAGTTGGACTTCCTCGAGATCCTTGATGATTCGCTCGGCATATGGAGAAGGAACGAGAGAAGCCGTCGGGTTGCTCTCGCGACAAACAGGACAGCTCTTTCTCCTTTGATTCCTGAAGTGTCTGACGATGCATTCGTGACAGGCTAGATGCTGGGATGAGCAGACTTGCTGAGGATGCTCGAGCACTTCGAGGCAGACTGCAGAAGTCAAGATGTCAAGCGAGGAGTTGGGGAGGGAGCAGCGAAATGAGAGTCAGCTGGGGGACGGGAGAAGTTAACGAAGACTGGAGTGGGCTTACTTGGACATTTGAGATGATCAGCTACCTCTCCCACAAAGATTGATCGCTCGATACCCATTCTTGTCGAGGGAAGAGGGAAGGAGGTCGGAGTTTGAACGGCTCAAATCGAGCGTAAGCGAATGCTGATGATGCCCGGGATAGCTTGAGGTGATACTGGATCAAGATATGCCAGATCTTCACCTCCGATGAGGTGAATGTCAAGTCGAGAGAGAAGAGAAAGGTGGAAATTTGCAAAATCGACTTTCGCAAGCGCTTTCACTCTTACTGATAGAAAATCAACACATCCACAAGAGACAGGAAGAGTATTGCAAGCGGTATTAATAGCACAACGACAGATAGAACACCGATCACCTCAACCCGACGACAACGACACTATAGAACGAAACACCTCTATTTGACTTCTACTCCCACCTTTTCCTGGAGTTTGACGACTTCTGAAGTAAGTGTATTGTTCTCTGCAGCGAGTTTAGCGTTCTCTTGATGCAACAATGCCATATCCTTCTCGAGTGATTCCTTCGCAAGCCGTGCTTTTTCCTTCCTCTTCCTCTTCTTGTCTCCACCACACAAAGTTCCGGTTGATCCTCGTTTGTTCGATCGCTTCTTCCCGACTTGCTCCCGAAGCTGTTGAATCTCATCTCGCAACCTTTGACAGTCGTTTTCGTGAGCTCGCAGATTTTCGAGGTTCGTACGAGTAGGACAGGTCGGATCGACGCGGCATCTATTGGCGATAGAGATGGAATCAGTCTCGCGCCAGGTCGAAAAGGAAGTCGATTCAGACTCACCGACAGTTTTGACACTCCTCGGCGTGTTCGTCTAGTTCGTTGCGATAAAACTCTCCACCCTCTTCACCGCCATGAGGGCAGACGAGTAGAACCTCTTCACAATCATCTCGAACATGATCCTCCAATTCGTTCGCGGTCACTTCCTCGCTGCAGAATTCACACTCGACTTCCCTCTCTTCGCAGGTCTGTCGTCGCAAGTCTCGTCAACATGAGTAGGTTTCGACGACTCCAACAAGGATGGCACATACCTGTCGGTGCTCTTCGTACTCGGCATAAGTGTCCATCCAAGCGCAGCCAAACTCACACATTAATCTATGACTCGGAGTGGGTATATTCGGTGAGCTTGTTAGCTCTCGTTTCGAAAAGCAAGACGAGATACGTACTCGAGAGACCTCAAAGCCCGTTCAGCGAAGCGAGCTGTCGCGAGGCTTTGCTGGATGAACGTTTCCTGACAGTTTGCTTCAGGACAGCGCTTCTCTTCATTGTGCGATTCACCTCTTCCGAAGAGCCAACGCACGCAAGTGGCGCACGCGGCCTGCTGATCTACTCAAGTCTGCTGTGGCTCCTCAAGGGTATCGAAGCACACTAGCGGGATAATTTCGGAGTCAGCGAGAATCCAAGAGCTTCTGAAAACAGACATGTCGAGAGAGGGTGCTTACAAGGACAAACGAGATAATCTGGTACCTCCTCCAAGAAGAGACTGCGGTCCACTCCCATCTTGTAGCTGCTTGTACCCGTAGAGAGATAGGTGATGTTGAGTGAAAGAGTGATGAGAGAAACAACAGCGCTCGAGCGGTGACCTGAGAGTCGAGAAGACGGCTTCTGGAGATACCGAGTAAAGTCTTGATAGCTGGAGGAGTCCGCCGAGGAGACCAGAGCGATGTATCGAAGCGAGAGAGCAAGAGATGGCGAATCCATTTCTCCAATTCATCCTGCATGCATTGAATCACCGAAGCTTGAGAGCCTCGAGCTATCCAGTATGCTCTCCGCTCAGGCCATCACAGCGATTCTTGCCCTATTGAAAGAAACCCGTGTCGTAATTTCGGATCCGAATGTTGCGAAAATCGTCAACTCACTCACACCCTTTCCGAAACGATCCCTCGATCCCTCCACTCGCTCCCTTTGCTTTCCCGACAGCTTCCGAGTTGACACGCAATCCCTCCAGAGAGGTCTGCCTCATTCCGAAAAAGTTCCCTCCTCCTCACCTTGTTCGCTCGAAAAACGGCACTTTTCCCTCTGCCCTCTTCACCTGCTGTCATTCGAGGCAGCGCGAGCCGATTTGCTGCAGGTGACAAAGTCGGAGAGGTCGCTACCTGCTGATCGGCTACCGATGCGAGTTCACTTGGTGTGCAGGAAACCGTTGCAGAAATTTGAAATCGCTCGAACTATTCTGTCGAGGCGGTATTCGAGAGAATCTGAGAGTACTGCAGTGAGGGGAAGGTGGTACGTTGAGTGAATAGAAGCGGCTGAGGGGGGAGGTGAGGTGAAGCTGGAGTTGGTGAGATCGTGTCTCTTGATACCGAGAATCTGCGAGGACGGGTAAGAAAGCTATCAGTCTCGTTGGGGAGAGTGGGAGAAGCGATATGAGAGCGGAAACTCACCTTGGTACGCCAGAGAGGACAGGAAGATGGTAGTTTGCGAGGCCAGCTGATTCGGAAGCGGTTCGCCTCTCATCTCGATCTCGGAGATAGTCAATCTCGAGCAGCGAGATCTTCGCAGCGAGTTCGTATAGGTTTAGATGTAGGAGTCGAGGTTGACCAGGAGAGACCGCCTTGAATTTAGAGCGGGACTGTCGAGGCAAAAGCGAAAGAAAGCGAAGCGAGGGAGCCGTTTTCGGAGAGATGATAGTCGATGCGTTGCCTCCACGTCTAGCATTCCCTGTCGGCAAGGTCATCGAAGCACTTCGACGATTCCAGATAAGCTCTATACGAAGCAGCAACATCCAGTCTTCGAAACTACTACGAACCGAAAGTGTTTCGCAGCTCGCCGACCAAGGGAGGTTCAGGCTAGAGGTGGCGCTGAGCCGTAGATAGACCTCAGTTACTCTTTGCGAGGAGAGCAAGTGGTTGTGCCTTCAGTCAGAGGCTCAGATCGAAGATCAAGATGTCTTGAGCCAACTTTCTTCCTTCTCTTCCTACAGTACCTCCTCCCTATCTGCTCTCAAGGTAAAGCTGTCTCCCTTGGTTCCCATTCTTGGTTGTGTTGGCTTCTGTTAAGATTGGAAAGGTAGAAAGGCTGAAGGATGTCGAACTGAACCAACGAGTTTTGGAGGCTCGCATCGAAGAGAAGGTGGTAGGCTAGGAGAGGATGAAGGATTAAGGTCGTTCCCAAGGTCGCTAGACATACATACTAGAGGATGAAACGAGAGGTGCTGGGACTGGTCAAAATGGAGGTCGAGGGAGAGGGAGAGAAGCGAGGAAAGAGGAGAAGGAAGGGGAAGGGTTTCCGGTGGCGATGATTAGTCGAGGTTGCTGTTCTGAAAGGTAGTAATACTGATAGTTATGAGTATAGTGAGTAGTTTTACGAAGAAGAGGAGGAAGAGGAAAGGGAAGAAACCTTGTGCTCCAGACTGAATTCGACGAAATCTCTTTCTCCCTTCCTCACTTCTCCCACTCTTTCTCCCTCTCACTTCAACCTCCTCCACCCTTCAAGAGCTCTTTCAAATGAGCTCTTCTGACCCACCTCCACGTCAACTTCTCACACCTCCCGAAGAATCCGACGCAACTTCACAACCTCCTCTTCATCCTCCCCCTCATCCCTCGTCTTCCACCTCGAGTAACACTCAGCCTAGCACTTCTAGCTCCTCACTAACCGAGTGGGAAGTGTACCGAGCCACCAATGAACACCAGACTCGCCCTTCCTCCGTTCAAGATTCGAATAATAACGGAAGAAACGAAATCGTTTCAGTTTGTGAGTAAACTCCCTTCCATCCATCCTCCTTTCCCGCGTTGACTCATTCGAAAGTAATAGCCTCGAATGTAGTACGAGAATGGGAGAATGCGACACCGGAGGAACACGAGCGGTATCGAATTCGAGAGGAGGACAGTTCGAGCGAGCGAAGGAGAGAAAGTGATCGAATGGACGAGGATGGGAATGGTCGAGGGTGAAGGGGGAGACGAGCTAGTGGTCATGATATCGGTGGTCATCGCACTTCGAAGCTGCGAGAGCTGGATAAGTAGGGTTGAAGCGAAGATTTCGCAAGTCGAGGGGATCTCGATGTGGCTTACTGCTTGCGAGCGTGACCCATACCTCCCTATCGCTCGAGAGGACATGTTGCCGACCGATTTGAGTCCGACAAATCGTATCTCTATCTGTGCCCTCGTCCTTCACTTCCCTCGATCCTCCCTCCTTTCGACTACTTCCTTTGCCGCCCACCCCTTTACTTCCTCCTCTCCCTCTCCCTGTTTATCCTCGACACATCTCTGGCAGGAGGTCGTATAGAGTTAGAAGTTGAAGTTGGAAAACGGGTCAGAGCCGAAAGAATGTCTCGAGATAGATTGAAAGTCGAGAAGGAATGTGAAGGAAAGTTGGGTCGGATCGGCAGATCTGAAACTGGAGCTACCGGTAAAGGTCAGTGAAAGGGGCGAGGAGCTGTTCAGTGAGCTGTAGAAGGAAGTGACGGGTTGGAAGGAAGGAAAGAACACGAAAAACCTTTCGGAAGTTTTCCAATTGTTCGATCACAAATCTCGTCCGTTTTCACCCTCTCGTCCCCTACAAGTCGTATCGCGTAGCTCACTTCGCTCTCGTACAGCCCTCACTTTCACCCCTCCTCGTCACCTCGCTTCAAACCCTCCAACTTCAAATTCGTTCTCTTTCATGTCTCATCTTGTTCCCACTTGTTCTTCCCCCGACTTTGCCCTACAAATTGACATACTCTCGACAATTTCTGCATTGTCAGAGGCCTCCTTTCAGCACTCAGCCTCCTTCGCGCCCTTTTCGCAGAGACAGAACTCGCTCACCCCTCTCGACAGCTTCCTCCCTTACTCTTCCTCCTCCACGTCAAACCCTCTCATGATTCGGAGTATCGTCCTACTCTCTCTTCTTCAATCGCTCAGTCAAACAAGCGAAAGCAGGCCAGCGCCAGACGAGCGACTTTAGTCACGTAGTTTGAGTACTCCGAGGCAAATGCAATAGAACGAAGCGATGCCATTGTCACTCGTGTCTGTACAGACACGGAGAGAGGGATCTCGGTGCGAGCTGCGCGAATCGCTCACTTTAACGTAGAAAGAGACTCGAGCAGAAAATAAAGAGATGTCTCGAGACTGACTTCGATGGGAACATTTCGCCCGAGAAGTCTGAATGGCTCTGTGGGAATCTCGGTACCTTCTATGCAGGTGTCACTCGAGTGAGCTGAGTCAAGATTGCAGAGGTTGTCGGAACAGAAGAATGCGAAACTTTGGACGGAAGATTGTGAAGGAGTGAGCTCATCCGCGACAGGCTATTCGCGTACTCGCTCTCTCGCTCCTAGTCGTTCGTCAGTCAATCCTTCCTCTGAACGGTACCGCAGACGTACGAGCGCAATATGGGACGTTTGAATAAAGGTACTCAATTTCAGTCGTTTTTGACTACCCCGACCCCTCCACCATATCACATGCTTCCCTCCGCAAGGAGTTCCATCTGCAATCCTGCCATAGCGATCAAGCGCTTGGCCGCTATCGGATGCGTGAGAGGGATAACATCCTTGAGCAAGTCCAGAATTTCACCATAGGTATGTTTATAGAGATGTTCCATCTGGTTCAACGTCTTCGTATCGGAGGAGGCGGTAGCAGAGTTGGTGAGGTACATGATAGCGACCATGTTGAGATAGCGATGATTGAATTCAGACCACCAAGGCTGATACGGTGCAGAATCCGTTGCGAAATCGGTAATAGCACGTTCTAGTGCGCCGGCGAACCAATTCATTGGATTCTCGGCGCAGACCATCTTGTGAGCTTTAATGCGATGGACTCCTTCGAACAGCAGAGAATTGTAGTGAAACTGATAAGCTCGAACTCGGAGCGATGCGATTTGTTTCTGGGTGGTCATTTGCTCGAGATACGACTGAGATACAAGGGGGTCGAGTCAGCATTGGTCAATAGTAGATCTAGTGTTGAAAAACGCACTCGGAACGCTGTTTCGCGCTCTGGAATTTCGCGAACGGAACCGTCTGATTTTGCGAAAGGGACAACATAAGTTAACCATGTAGTGGTTTCCGGGCCGACTTTGGCCAATTTCCGGGAGTATGCTATCATCTCGTTGATCTCTTTCTTGGTGAACTCGGGCCATTTGAACGGATTCGCTCCACAGACTCGCTTATGCATGAACCAGATCTGCATCCAAGTATCACCAGCTCGTCCTCGTTCGATTACAAGTGAACGAGCAGTACTCACCAACTTTTGATGTTCTACCGAACAGAAAGACATCCAATCCAACCCTGCCTGCGAACAAGCTGAACACCTCATCCAAGTCTCTTTTCCGCATACGACGCACTTTCCGGGAGAGATAGACCCGTGGGAAGGATTGGAAGCGAACGACATGTTTCGAAGGGAGGGTCGAGGGAAGCGAGGGGAAGAGGGAGAAAGGAAAAAGCTGCGCCACGACACGCGAGACAATCAGCCTTCCCCGTGAGGTGAGTCAGAGATTTATACTCGCCTATAAGCTATCGGCTAGCTACCTGGAGTCGAGCTGAAAGCAGGTAGAAGCGACTGGAGATGAATCAAGTTGAATGAGGTGGATAGTAGCGAGAACGGCGCAGGACTCGCTTCTTGATCCTTGTATAGGTGATGCGAGCTATTCCGAGAGATTCGAAAGTATATTCGAGCTGGTAGAGTTGTTGCTGGTGAACGGAAAGAAGTCAAGATTCGAAATCGCTCCTTGTTCTCCTACCCTTCACTAGCTTGACCCGCGATCGTCTCTCATAACTCGTCTACCATCTCAGGAGTCCAGAAGTCAGCCATGAGTATCGGATAGCTCGTCAAGAACTCCCAAAACTCGATTCACCGTCGTCATTCGCCGAAACCTCCCATTCAAACCCTTTCAATGACAAGCAAACACACTCGGACAGCTATCGTATACCGCGGATCAAGGTCAACATAGGTACCGAAGGGAATACGAATCCCGTCGACGGAATGAATTATCTTTAGTCGGAGAGATGACGAAGAAATGGACAAACGTTGTGATCGAGATACAGGATGATGATGGTAGATGTCTAGTGATCACATTGGCGGATCGTCTGCCGGATTCGGTTCACTCCTCAGAACGCAGCAAATCAAGTAGGTCGTTTTTCGCAAGTTCTCATCCTGTCAATGAGCTGATGAAGCGTTGTGAGGGCATCTAGCTATGTATTCGTCAAGGAAATCTTCCCCTCCTACCGCTCGAGCACATTCCCTCCCTCTTCTCCTCTCGCCTCTACTTCCTCCGAAACTACTTTATCAAACGAATGCCCGATTCCTCTTCCTCACTCCCTTCAACAGTCCTCATCCGGACCCGCCTCATACGCTCTATCTACTCTCAACTGATCCTTCATCAGCTCTATTCGCCGAAACCATTCGAGAAAGCTGGATGGGATGAAAGACGTTTGGGCAAAGAAGATGAGAGACGAAGAGGGGCCGGAATGAAGATAGTTCGTTTACTCTCCCTTGTTCTCTCCCTCCCTTCAAGACTGATCGAGAATTGAGTTTGGACCAGGCATGTGGGTTTTAAATGCTTTATAAACAAACCTCGCCGATTCCAAGATCGACAATTTCCCTCCTCGAAAGGGTAGGAAAGCGGCGAAGGAATTGGAGAGGATGGCGGGGAAAGTGGAGAACTTTGCGCAAGGGAGGGGACCGGTGCAGGGAGCTGTGTTTGACGAGTACGCTCGAGGTTGTTCTGAATCTGAGAGACGACTGCAGCTAATTCACGATCCTCGTACGCGTACAGTGAACGATCCGACGATGGAGCTTCTGACGACGACGACGACGACGATCGAGAAGACGAAGAAGGAGATGATGAGATGCCCACGATGACAGCGGAAGAACGAGCAACACGGTCAGAGCAGCTCGTTGCACCTCTCCCGACCTCAGAATGGGGCGCTCCCTCGACTTCGACTTCGACTGCTCCTCCACCGCTCAGCTCGAAAACAATCCCTCCGTCTTCCGATCGACCAGCTCGACCAGCGAAATTCGAAGCGGAGAAATATGATGGAGCTTCACCAGATTCAGATTCTTCCGATGAAGCTATGCCTGGAGAAGAGGGACTCGAAGAAGTTGACGAGGGTGAAGAAGAGGATGAGGAGGCACCTGTAGTTATGAATGAGAATGAGATGTTGGATATGGGTGAGGAGTTGGATGAGTCTTTGAAGTTTACGACGGAGACTCCAGGTTTGAGTCAAGTATCAGGGGTTACCTGGCGAGAGGAGAGAGCGAGGAGGTAAGTCACTATTTCTTCGCACGATCTTGAAACATGCGCTAATGTCAATTGATTTCTTGACAGCTTTCGTACCTGGTCCTGCGAAGGAAAAGAAAACAAACATCGTTCCCTCAAGCTCTACCGCAAAGTCCTCCTCATCTTCAGCTCCTCCTCCCTCAATCCCAGCTTCGGTATCAGCTTCTACACCTCTACAGCCATCTCGCAACCCCAATCTTGCCGATTTCGACTCTCTCATGGAGCAGATGGAGAACGAACTCAACGCAAAGAAAAGATCGAAACCTACGCCTCCAACCAAGAAGTCTACCTCTACACCTCGTCCAGTATCCTCGAAACCGACACCGAAACCTTCGAAAACAGCTTCTTCGAATCGAGTTACGATAGAAACGCTCGCCGATTCCGAAAGAGAAGAGGACGATCAAGATGTCGAGAAAATGGACGCTGAATTGCAACAAATGCTGAAAGATATGGGAGGGGAAGGAGACGGTGGGGCGATGGATTACAATTTGGTCAAGAACTTTTTGTACAGTTTCCAAAGTCATGGAGGATTCGCTGGTCCTGCTGGAAATGTGAGTGGGAGGTTAGGATTCAACTTGCCGAGGGGTGGATCTTCGTAGATAGAGATGGAGATCGGGAAGGGGTGAGCTGCATTTTCTATACTCCTCGAAGTAGGTCGACCAGGGAGAAACTCGGACAGTCAGGTCGCGACTCGCTCTGAGGCAGGAATACTAGCTTTGGGCTCGAACGCACGGGCGCGGATCTTCGAGACACTCGCACACCCTCCCTCTACCTTGCTCTCCCAACTCCATCTACCGACTCGCCCACCTTCTCGAACTCGACGATCTCGCACAACTCGCTCTCAGTAACTTTCAAAGTCAGCTATCGCCCGAGATCGTGACATACGAAATCTTCACAGACGCCGCTTCGACTTATTCTGCTCTCCGCGATATCGCTGTTGCCTACGCCGTTCAATATTGGAGGGAGGTTGCGAAATCCAACGCATTGAAGAAGGTGAAGGAAAGGGCAGACTCAGGAGAGCTGGACACTGGATTGCTGTTGGCGATTGAATTGATGAAAGAACACGGGCCAAAGTGACGAGGGATGGAGGAGTAAAAGCTGGAATCGGTCGAAAGCTTTTGCGGACAATCTAGTTCTTTGGCAATAGTAAGGGTACTACTGGTGGTTCTCGATCTGTGATTTGTGTGGTATATTTTGTTTGACTCGTCACTTCCTTCGCTAAGCGATGTCATGAGGAGAGAGCTCGAGAGTCGTCCTTTCCTTGCTTTGCGAAAGAAGTTGAGACGCGAGTAGTCTTTACGCAAACGAAAGCCATCAAGCTAGCTAGCGCGTATCTGTCGATCTCAGTCCATATATAGCTCGACCACGTCGAGAAAGAGGTGAAGAAACAGAAGCGAATTGAGCGAGATTCGACCCTTGACTTTCGACGATTCACTTTCTCGACAAACTCCGACCGCATCGATTCGAGCCTGACTGTGCAGTTCAGATATCGCTCTTGAGCGTGACACACGAGCTCACCAAGCAGTTCCTCGCCATTCTCGACTCTATCCATCTCGATCAACTTTGTCATCTTAAGTCAGCTCTCTCTCCTTTCAGCTCACCTCAAGAGTCCTCTCAGCCACCTAGTGAGCATTATGTGTCTCTCGGTCATCTTTACAGTCCCTTACTGAGCCCATGTTCGTTACACAATCAGCTCTCGCTCCTCGTTTCAACTCTCAAACCCATTTTCACCTCTTTTTCTCGAGATGTCGACCTCTCCCTCGCCCGCTACTCAGGCCACCGGAAGTTGTGTCGTATGTGGAAAGGCTACTGTCACGAGATGTTCAGCATGTGCGAAGCATGGAACGGATTGGATGTATTTCTGTTCGATTGATCATCAGAAGCTCGTAAGCTCATTTCGTCTGCTCTTCTCGGCTCGGATAAGAGCTGAAGGTAGCACATATATAGATCTGGAAGGTACACAAACGAGTTTGCGGCGACAAGTCAAACCCGTTTCAATTCCCTTTCCCTTCGGAGGACGAGATTCAGCGCTTTACGATGTACGCTCAGATACGCGTCCCTCTGAAGTCTGGAGCTACGATCAGTTGGTGCGATCGATCCCTCGCAATCTTGACACCGGATCAGCTCGAGACCATGCGCGAGTTTGGGTTTGATAGTGCGTCTACTTTCGAGGTGCGTCACAAAGTCGTCGTCTCGTTGAGGTAGAAACGAGGGATTCACTGACGTCTTCACGCGTTCAGGGTGCCATACGGACAATCGGAAGAGATTTGTCCGGAGTTCCGCACCCAATCGCAAAGTTGACTCGTCAAATGCGAAAACTTCGATGTGATTCCTGGAAATTCGAAGTCAGCGCCGAGAAGCAAGCTTCGGGTAAGCCGTTAGATGTCGTCTTTGCAGAGCGTTCAGGTTTGAATCCGTTCGGACACCTCGCTTACATACAAGAACACCTCGAAAGTCCGGAATTCAATCAAGAGGATCAAGTTTATACAGAATGGTGGAGTCGGTTCAATCATCTCGCGCTCATCAGACTCGAAGTCGCAAGCATTCTCGTTTCCGACCCTTCTCAAGAAGACAACAGAGCGAACCTGAAATACGCACGAGGCGCGATCCGACGATTCATCGATTCGACCCCGAGCGAGGTGATCGAGGTTGTGCGAGAGTTCTTGCATGGACGTCAAGATGAGGAAGCTGCCTAGTACTTCTGTTGGATTGAAGCAGAGAAGCGATGCTGGCTGGAAAGTGCGGAGAATGGGAGTTTTGTGTGTCGAGTTTCACTGTAGTCTGTCGAACGAAATTGGACTATGCCTCGCTGTGACTCCCTTCTGTCGAGTCGTTAATTTATCATCCGGTTCCTCGCGTTCTGCCTCTGCTCTTCCGCGCCTCTGTCTGTTTACTTCACTTCCCAATACCGACGAAACGAATATCTCCATTTCGACTCTGCCTCTCTGTCCTACAACCTTGTACGCTACGCCAGAATCCCCTGCTCGTTCACCATTCTTCGCTCCCTCCGTCAATTTAACTGCGTCCACCAGATCTCTTTCGATAGCGATTTGTCGAGTTCGAGGGTTTCGTGAACGAAGTTGTCGAAGGTCTACGACGATCCTGACCGCTATCGATGCGTCACCTACAGGTCAAGTTGATGTGTTCAGCTACAGGCGTCTGTGAGGAGAGAGAAGGGGGAGGAGGAGCTCACCTTGCGATCTCGACGATTCTTGCGAATCACTATCATCTCTCGAGCTTCATCTGCCCGCACATCGCCGTAGACAAACTCAATCACACGCCGTACACATGCTACATTTCACTAAATGTTGCCATTAGCCCTCAACGCTCCCGAATCGAGGGAAGGAGAGAAAGATCGGCTCACGAGTTGACGGCATCGATTTCTCGGTACCAACAACTTCGATTTGATCCATCCTTTTCCACAGCTTCGATATCCGAATGCTCTAGCGGTGAGAGCTTGTTGGAATAGTTCGAGACGCCGTAGTCGAGGAAGAATTCGAGGAGAGAGATGAAGAGAAGGGAAGAGTCTGGGAAGATAGGAGAAAGGCTAGTCGGGAAGAGCTAGGTCATCGTAAGCTGTAGTAAGTGTTTCATGTTGATCTAGAGGAGTTCAGCGAGTTCAAGGTGGCTGGAAGGAGTGAAAGAAACGAGTTTCGCTGGTTGACCTCGAACCAATCTCTTCAACTCGCTTAGACTGCTCGAGATAGCTTCGAACCACTCTTAGGAGCTTTACAACTCGACCGTACACCATCACCAGGTCGCACAACCTCTCCTCGCTGCTTGTCCCCCACCAACTACTTTCCTCGCTTCTCTCCCCTCAAGTAGTCAACCTCAAGACTCGCCAAGCTTGCTACAATCTCACCCAGAGTAGAACTTATAGACGAGCGTACTTCCGACGAACCAAACAAGGCGACTTCCGCTTTCATCTTCGCCCAAACTTTCGAAATCTTCTTCCCTGTCCCTCTCCTTTCCCCCTTACCGCACCACTCGACGTTCTCCGACTTCCCATCTTCACTCTCTTTCGATACTCACTCCATCACGCCGACCATCTCCCACGACGACCTACTGTTCCTCGATCAATCCACTTTAATCCCTCGCAACGTCTCTCCCTCCTCTCGCCCTTTTGCCTACGCCCACCTCTCCTTCTCCCTCTATGTCCACCTCCCCTACCGGCAAGTGTGTAGTCTGCCAGGAATCTACCTCAACTCGATGCGCGGGTTGCGCCCGTCATGGCACGAATTGGATGTTCTTCTGCTCAAGAGAGCACCAAATGCTCGTCAGTTTCACTCTCTATAGCTATCTGTCAATATGAGCTGACCGAGCGTGAGTGAGAGTGTAGGTCTTTCCGCTTCACAAGCGAGTGTGCGGTGTTCGAAGTTCCCCTTTCCAGTGGCCCGGGCTTTCAGAAGCTGAGCTCGTGCACATGAAGTCTATCAGCCAACAAGTCATGACCCTTCCCGACGGAACGCGAACAAGCTGGCTTGGAATGGGCGCTCAGCTAGGGCCATCTCAGGAAGAGTCGGAACGGATCTTCTTCGTGAGTTGATCAGCCTGGATTCCTTTTCATTCCTCACTACCGCTGACTGGACTGTGTGGATTACTACAGCTCTCCCTTGCCGCTTATCGAGATCCCGGGAAGGAGGAGCCCCTTCCGTCAGAATTCACCTACGATCTGCTCAAAACACGAAAAGCAGCTGCGCCGATAGCAATCACGATTGAGACACAGAGGCTTTCGCCACAAAATATGTCACGATCAACAGTCAGGGCCTGTTTCCGCAACGTATTCCTTGCACAACCCATTGACTTCCTCGTCAACGTTCTAATTGGAGAAGGCGACCCAGAAGTTATCCGCAATGCTCCTTGGGGTACGAACCTTCAACACAAGTCTTTCATCTATGCCGGTTCTTTGGTGGCATCCTTTCGAGATCCTTCGCCGGAGAACAAACGCCTACTCGGGCTCACGAGGCTGGAGTTAATACGATACTGTCGGGAGGAAGTCACAGCTGAAAGTCGTGAAGCGGCTCAGCATCTGTGCGATGAGCTGGTAGAGAAGCTCTTTTTCCTCGAGGAAGACCTTCCGTAGTGGCAGCGAGCATGATTTAGGTGTCATCCCCATCTCTAATATTTGTAATCTATCGTTTGTGTTCTCTAGAATCGGACTCGAACTTTTGAGGGTCAGCTTGAAGAGAAGAAGTGCTCAGATTCCACAAGCTCGCAATTGTCTACACAAAGGTGTCGACTCTCGCAAAAAGACAGCCGATCTCCTCATGAAGCTCGGTCAGAAAGCTTTGCGCTTTTGTCGGATCGCTGACATTGTCTTACCTGCGACGTATCGACGAGCAGGTCAACGACGGGTCTCGAGCAAAAGCAAACGAAAGAAAAGAAAAGCTCGAAACTGGCAAAAGATGAGTCGTACGGGAATCGAACCCGTCCCGCGAGCTTGGAAGGCTCGCATGATAACCACTTCACCAACGACCCGATGAAGGAAGGGATCAAGTTACCGTATATATACCGCTAGCCGTGAATCCAGATCTATCGCAAGAGCACGACACGAAAGTATCGAGTTCAGCTACTCACCGCTGTCACCCGAGTAGGGCATTTGACGCTTGGGTCACCCATGATCCTGGAAGAACGATTCCAAAGCTTTCGCAGACTCTCCCAGTTTCCGCTGTTTTCCTTTGCGGTCTCCAGCGGGCTCCGAGTATTCTCCTCCTTTCGACGGAAGCTGGACCGCGCTAAGCGAGGCGCAAGCAAGAGAGTGACACAGGTGAGATGAGCATCGCATAAGGTGGAATCTTTTGCTTGTACTTGTCAGACCTGTCAAACTCGAATAAAGTCGGAGGAAAATGTTCGTCCCTCAATCTCATCGTTTCAAACAGAACGCGATCTTGACCACCACAGCTCACAGTCTGCTCTTAATAGACACTGCACACTTGATGAAGCGAGAGCAAAACATTTCAAACAGACAGATTCTATAACCGAATCCACCTCAGTTCTGCAAATTTCCGAGCCATCCTCCTTCTACGTAGCGTTCTTCGCTCATTCGCACACACTAAAGCATTGGTTCGTCGCCGGACTTTCAGATTAAGCCTCCGATAGCGCTTTACTGAGTAACATGCCCGTCAATCCATCGACGACCCCTGATTCTCCTTCTGCCGCTCTTCGCTCAACATCCTTCCAAGCTTGCGACTTGACAACTTCTCTCCAGTGCTCGACGGCAAATTCGAGAGCGACATCTCTGATCTCATGATAGTTTTTAGCGACGTCCGAATACAGTTCGAAAGCGACGTTCCGAGGAGTAAGTTGTGCCTTGAAGTTCTCGAGGGCGAGTGCAGCGAGTTCGGGAATCATGAGGAGATGAGATAGTCGATAAACGGATTTGGGAGATGCGGGAACAGGGAGGGTGTGCTTTTGAGAGAGAATGGTCGATTCGAGAGTGCTGAAGCGATTGTTGCCGAGGTCCATCGCGTCCTCCTCGAACGAATAGGTGAAGGCTGAAGAGAGTGGTGCAAACGAGATGTGACGACTGCAGATCCAACACAGAACGCCGAGATAGGTAGTGTAAGTCGAGTCCGTGATCGATACGAGCTTGAACGGCGTCTTTTGGTCTCGTGTCTCCTCCTTCCTGCCTCCTTTAGGCGAGAGGTCGTCGAGTTCTTCGTCGGAATCGTCGTAAGTGTAAGGGAGGAAATCGGCAGGATCCGCTTCGCAGTTGTCAGACGGGCGAGGGGAAGGATCCGATGATTCGAGAGGTTGAGCTCCGTTACCGCTAAGGGAATGTACGGACGCAAGACCGCCGGAAGCTGACGATAGCGAGTTCTCGGCGAAGGCGGACGAGAGGAGCTGTTCGAAGTAGGGCGATTCGTTGCGGAGGAGACCTTCGTTCATCCACAGCTTGTCGTTCGTGCGAGGGAAGCGAAAGCAGACGTTGGCCGAAGTGCGAGAGAGCAGGGATGCTGGAAAACAAATTGTTAGCGCAAGTCGCAAAGATGATGCAGGAGAACAAAAGGAGACTTACGGACGATCGACGGAGCGAAATCGACGTTAGATTGTGGCTGGGTAGGAGCGACAAGCTGAAAGTCCAAGGTGATGGTTCCTTTGTATTTTTTCTGAGTTGTCGGCAGATGGGTTCCAATCTTTCCGAGAGGTGAAGGAGGAAAACGACCACTCCCGAATCTGAAATGCGCTTGTCCTCCGTCGTCGAAGTGGAATTTGATTCTGCCACCTTCGGTATTCACTCCTCCACTCGAATGATTCCATTCGAGCCAGAGGATCTTGCCGGCAGCGTAGACCTTGAGAGAGGGCAAAGGTGGAGGAGGGGTGAGTTTGGTGTAGTTGTAGTGGCCACCCGCCTTCGGGTCGTCCCTCATCTTGATGTTGCACTGCGCTTCGTAGAACAGCGACATGGCACAGCGAAGAAGGATAGACAAGAAGAAGAGGAATACGATTTCTGTTCACCTTCTCTCGCTTTTCTCCAACTCCGAAACCTGCCGCGGACTTCTTCTCTCGCGAGCGGGTCGCACGAGCATGTAGATGGTCAGCGTTCCAGTGCCTCTATACTCTACTGACCTGCCTAACCCTCTCCTCGACATCCTCCACGCTCCTTAGTTTCTGTCCCTCTCCCTTGACCCTTAGTGATTCACCTCCCGCCGTTCGATCCAATCCATCCGCTTTCCTTTCCGAGTGCGGTGATGCGTTCCATTGTACAGATGACATTTCCGATAATCGTGACTGAACACACAACAGGACCTTAGCTTCCTCGATTTCGAAAAAAGAGGAAAGGTAGGGAACATACGAGAGCCCGAGCAAACGCAAACACTTCTTCATCTCCCGTGAAGATTGAACTAGCTCCTACGATATCCGCTGATAATCCCAAATCGTCCATCATTGACCGTTGATGAGGAGTGATCTCCCGAGGTCCAGTCGACTGATTCTCATCGGAGAAGACTTCTTGAATTGGAGGATCTGACAGAATGAACAGTTTTGTCTATACCAATACTGTGGAGATGAGCGAGTGCGGGAGGGTGGGAGAAGGAGATTGAGGGACTTACTCTCGCTTCATAAGCCGCATCAATAAACAGAATGAACCTCCTCGCCTGATCCTTCGTTTCCAACCCCAACTGTGGTACCTCCGTCAAGAACACCGTACTGAATGCTTTCGTAATCTCTAAATAATCCGCCGCCGAGTGAGGTCCACCGCAAAGATCCGAGAATTTGAACAAGGCGACTTTTGATGTCGATAGAGGGATGTGGAGTTGTCGACCCCACACGGAGAGTATTCGGGAGGAGACGATCTCTTCTGGAGGTGTTTCGGCGGAACAGGCAGAGTGGAACAGTTTCGACATTTCGGTTCGGTTGGTTTCGTTCAGAGGGTCGAAGTAGACTTTCGATAATGCTCGGGGTCGTTTTCGATAATCTGCGATATGACGACTCTTTGAGTACGCTAGAAGGAGACTCGGACAGGTCGGAGTGGAAGAAGAGCTTACCGATATCTGAATCGAGGCAGTGAACAACGAAACTTCGCTTGAGGAGGTCGATGCAAGGGATGAATTGATCTCGTTGAATACCGTTCTTGTAGAGATCATCGGGCGCTCGACTGCACAGGGGTTTTATGAGTCAGTCAAGGGAGAAGTTTCGATAGGAAAAGAGTAGTCCAAAACTCACTTCGAGGTCATTACGCAAACTACTCCATGAGCATGCAGAGCTTCCATCAACCGTCTCAAAATCATCGCATCTGCAATATCCGTCACCTGAGGAGGAACAGAGAAGCGAGATCAGCCGAAAAGTTCAGCTTTCGGGAGTGCGAAGTGAAAGTAGACTCACCTGAAACTCGTCGAAACACAATACTCTCGTTTCTTGAGCAATCTCCCTCGCTACCATGACTACCCAATCCTGTGCATTCCCCTCCTTCATCTTTATCTTGTGCCCCTTCTTATGAACGTCCATCATGAACTGATGAAAATGTACCCTCCTCGACCCGAACCCTCCCTCTTGTTTCCCAGATTTCCTATACTTCTCGGGCAAGTTCGCAAAGAACAAATCCATCAAGAAAGATTTCCCACATCCGACTGAACCGAACAAGTATAATCCTTTCGGTAATTGAGCTGGAGGATCTGGTAAGGGGATAGTGGCAGTGTTGGCTTGATGTAGTTCGTCGGACATGTCGGCGAAGAATCTTGAACGCATTAAACGTTCCCATGCAGAAGGTTTCGCGGGAGGAGGAAGAGGTCCGACGGGAGGAGGAGTGTAAGCTTCTAATTCGTCGTACATCTCTTGTAGGATAGTGACAATGGAGCGTTGATGTTCGTCGTTGGTGATCAAACCAGATTTAACTTGAGCGTCGTAGGCTAGAGTAGGTCCGGAGGGAGAGTGAGAGGTTGCTGCGATGGAAGGTGATATTGTGGCATAACGACGAGGGGACGGTGATGAGGGAGGGTTTGAGATCGTTTTGGTAGCTAGGGGAGGTCTAGAGAGTGGTCGGCGGAGGGTGGAGAAGGCAGAAGTGGAGGAAAGCGGGAACTGAAGGGGAATAGGCGAGCAAAGGCGAGGAAGAGCTGAATGCGGTCGGGCTACTCTTGAGGAGTACCGTAAAATCATCTGAAGAGGTCTGAAGCTAGTTAGAGTGAAGCAAGGTGAGTGGGAGAAGCAGACAAGAGTTCGCCCGAAAGAATTTTGGAACTTTTGCAACAACAATAACCTTCAACTAGATCCGACCCACCCTAGACACCTCTAGTAGCCAATTGGGAGCTATCAAAGACCTATCAGCTACAACAGAAGTCGTCCGGTCGAGGGACAAGATCACGTCTCCTATTTCCACACGCTCCCTCAACTTGACGACTCACGCCTGCACACTCCAAACGAGATCGCTGAACACGAACCTGAACTAAATCTTGAGACTGTCCGCTATCCTTCTCCAGCTCAAACGCGTCCCTTTCCCCTTCTCCTCTACCCCACCCTCTCCGATCTCGACTCTTCATCTCTAGACAGCGATGGAGTCTTCAATGCTGAAAGGTTTGCGGCATAGTGATTATGAGAGGAGAAAGATTGCTTCACTCCAGATGGAAGCTCTCGGTAAGCACTCTCCCTCCATCTTTCCGAAACCCCTCTCATTTTCGATTCACTTTTCATGCAGTTCGAGATCTCGCCCAAGAAACTCCACCAGACGACAAGAGGATCAAACAGATTATTAGTCAGCTATGGGATTACGCCGCACCGAGAAGTCAAGAGGGTCCGAATAATATGCATACTCGAAGTGGTGGAATGATCGGTTTAGCGGGAGTCACTTGCGGGTAAGAGCAGGCTCGTCATTCAGTACACATGAAGTGGTACTCAATACCATGTCTCCTTTCGCAGACTCTCGGTCGGACCAGATGTTCTTCCAGCGTATCTCGCAGCGATTCTCAAACCTGTCTTTACCGCCCTCGACGAAGCTCACCCGAATATTCGCTTCTACGCTACTGAATCTATCTACAACATCGTATGTCGATTCACTCATCCTCTTTCACCGAACCTGACAGATTTCACTCTGGCTCAAACAGACGAAAGTCGCTCAAGGAGAAATCTTGCCTTATTTCAACGAGGTGTTCGATCTCATGTGCAAGGTGAGTCGCTCACCGAGTCTC
>Ga0308160_10001897_pt1 | contig 27176 bp, 20 predicted proteins | sample PhyFR1_FD_201036 | JGI IMG/M metagenome (GOLD analysis project Ga0308160, IMG submission 201036) | Phyllosphere microbial communities from UC Gill Tract Community Farm, Albany, California, United States - DLSLF.R1 | ecosystem: Host-associated > Plants > Phyllosphere > Unclassified | place: USA... | reverse complement strand
GCTGAACTGGGCATGTTGCAGTCGGCAACTGGTGGTACGATGGGTGCGACCGGCGGTAACCGGATGGGTGAGGCCAATGTCGGTTCGAAGGGCGGTCCGCTCGACGATACCGGCCTGGGCAACCCAATGGGCAGTGGCAAGCCATTCAAGTGATGACGAGCTGATCATTTAGTCAGCCGATGTTTCTCGTGGCCCCGGCCACGCTGCCGCGCCTGGCGCCACTTTCACCGTGGTCCGGCGCGGCGTTCGTACAGGGATTTGCATGAACTTTCGTACCGAAAAAGCCGACAATCCACCCCCCGCCCTGAGCATGGTCCCGCGCTGGCTGACGCCGCGCCGCGCCATTGGCTTTGGCATCTGCGCCGTCGGCTTTCTGGTGCTGATGGGCAGCATGATCGAGCAGTTCATGAATGCCAACCCCAAGATGCTGGCCGCCTTGATGGGTGGCGGGATGGCCGCGGCGGCCACCGCGCTGGGTACCTTGCCCGTGCTGTTTGCCCAGAACTTCTCGAAACGCACCTACGATTGCTTCCTTGGTTTTGGTGCCGGCGTGATGCTCGGCGCAACCGCATTTTCGCTGGTCATTCCCGCGTTGGCCGCGGCCAAGACGGGTGGCGCGGGCAACTGGGAATCGAGCCTGATGGTGGGCGCCGGGATCATGGCCGGCGCCGGCGCCATCCTGCTGCTCGGCCGCGCGGTGCGCACCGAGGGGCTGTTGACGTCCGATGCCGAAAACAAATCGCTGCGCCGCGCCTGGCTGTTCGTCTGGGCGGTGGCGTTGCATAACCTGCCGGAAGGTCTCGCCATTGGCGTGGCCTACGCCGGCATCGACGCCGAAAAAGCCGCATCGCTGGCCACCGGCGTGTCGATCCAGGATGTACCGGAAGGCCTGGTGGTGGCGCTGGCGCTGCACACGGTTGGCTACAGCCGTCTCGCGGCGGTCGGGATGGGCATCGTCTCGGGCCTGATCGAGCCGATCGCGGCGGTCTTCGGCGTAGCGCTGATCGGCATCTCGGCCGGACTGCTCCCGTTTGCGCTGGCAGCCGCAGCCGGCGCCATGCTGCTGGTAATCGTCAATGACGTGATTCCAGAGTCTCAGCATGCGGGCAATGGCACACAGGCCAGCATCGCGCTTGTAGGAGGTTTTATATTGATGACGGTGCTGGATACGGCGTTGTCCTGATCAGATAACGCTGCGTTACCGGGTTCGCTTGATGCGAGAGGTGAATGTCGAAAGGCATTCACCTCTTTTTGCTTTCGACGTCTTCCAAGCCTCTTATCACGTTCTTGCTAGTTGAGTTTGTGCGAATTCTGACTCAGCGTTCCTTCGGTCACAAAACCACATCTTGGGGAAGGAGCACCTATTTGGCGCAACGAATTGTTACCCGATTTGATCGATTTGAGCGGCGTCAACGTGCTGCTCGGCTCATTCTCGAATACTGACCGTTGTTCGAAGGCAAGAAATGGGGCGGACTGATACGACTAGAAACCTTCGCCAAATCTGCAGTTCTGAGTTCTCGGACAACAAGGATCGCGTATGCCAAGCATAGTCCGCTCTTTTTACGATCTGATCAACAGTAGTGAGCATAATCGGATATTGCGCTTGTTTTTTCCGAATAATGACGCGCCGCGCACCACCTTTTTAGTCAACAAAATTAATGCAGCAGAAACCCTTTCCAAAGATTTCGACTTTATCGTCGAATTAATTTCTGATGATGCGAGTTTCCCTTTAAAAGATATGCGGGGCAAGCTTCTGAGTATTGGTCTGGTTCGGCTGGATGGAAGCATGCGCTTCTTTTCTGGATATGTTTTTAGTTTTCAACGCTGCCATTCCGACGGAAGCATCGCGTTCTATAGGGCCAGGCTCGTACCATGGTTGAAATACCTTGGGTTGCGCAAAAATAGCTATATCTTTCATGGGAAAACACTTCGCGACCAGACCGAAAAGATCTTTCGAGACTACGGTCATTACGCGGTATGGGACTGGCGTGTAGCAGATGGGACCCCGGTCATGACGGATGCCGTTCAGTTTAACGAGACAGATTTTAACTATCTGAGCCGGCGTTGGGAGGCTGCAGGATGGTATTACTGGTATGAGCATAATAGCAATGGTCACACGCTCATAGTAAGCAGCGACTCAACAACGGCGCCGGCGATCGACGGTGAGCCAGATATTCGGTTCCATGGCAAAGGTGGCGCATTCGAGGAGGACGCCATCGACCGCTGGTCGCCAACACGCAACAATATGGCGACTGACATCGCTTTAGGTTCCTTTAATTTTAAAGTTGTTATGCCTCACCAGCTAACTTTACCAACATTGAATCAACAGGGTGATGTTCCCAAAGTCGAATCTTACGAATACGTTGGATCCTACGGATACAGGAATGCTGCCGACGGTGATGCCCAGTGCCGCGTCCGTCTTGAGGAAATAGAGGCAATAGGAAAACATGTCGAAGCCGAGAGTACCAACCGATTCGTCATGCCAGGTCGCTGGTTCCGCTTTACGAGTCATTTCAACCATCGCATCGGCATCGAGAAGAAGGATGATTTTCTGATCCTGTCCGCGCAACATATTGCGACCAATAATTATTTAAGAGAAGAGGGCGAAAAAATCCTATATCGCAATTCGATGATTTGCTCGCGTAAAGTCATTCGCTGGAGGCCGGGCCGTGGCTTCAATAGCGTTGATACAAAAATTCTCGCTCCGCAAACCGCCCTCGTTGTCGGTCCCACCAAACAAGACAACGTCTTCACTGATGAGTACGGTAGGGTACGTGTTCAGTTTCACTGGGACAGAGTTGGCAACAATGACTCCCGCAGTTCCACGTGGATACGTGTCTCGAGTGCATGGGCGGGTGCTGAACTCGGCGCCGCTGCGATTCCGCGGGTGGGAACCGAAGTCATCGTTCAGTGGCTGGACGGCTGCCCTGATCATCCGCTCATCACCGGCGCGGTGTTCAACCAAAGGAACATGCCACCCTGGTCTGTACCTGCGCAAAGGGCGCTAACCGGACTTCGTAGCCGCGAACTCACGCCCGGTGGCGGTAATTCTCCGGCCGGGCGTAGCAATCACCTGATTCTCGATGATACTAACGGCGAGATTCAGGCTCAACTGAAAAGTGATCAGCAGCACAGCCAGCTATCACTTGGCTCCATCACGCGCATTGAGAATAGTCGCGGACGGACTGACGCACGCGGAAGCGGATGGGAACTCCGTACTGACGGACATGGTGTTGCACGTGCAGCCGAGGGCATGTTGATCACGACAGAGTCCCGTACACGCGCGCAAGGCCATGTTAAGGATATGGACGAAACCATACAACGCCTGAGCAAAGCACACGATTTGCACGACACTAATGCGACGGCAGCGATGCAAGCGCAGGCGCAGGAAAGCAACCAGCAACACGAAATAGTCGATGCTTTGGAGACGCAAAACGGCTCGATTAAAGGTTCGGGCGACACGTTTCCGGAACTTTCAAACCCCCACATTGTATTTGCAAGTTCTGCGGGAATCGCAAGTACAGGCGCCAAGTCGACCCACATCTCCAGCAACCAACACATTGCGCTAACCTCGGGAGGCAGTCTTTCGATCGCTGCGGGTGAAAGTGTCTTTGCCAGCATCAAAGATACCCTGCGAGTGTTCGTTCACAAGGCGGGTATGAAACTGGTCGCTGCGGCCGGAAAGATTACGATCCAAGCGCATGACGATGAAATTCAGATCGTCGCTGATAAGGTGCTCGGCCTTATTAGTCAGACTGACTGGATTGATTTAAAAGGACGGAAAGGTGTCAGGCTGCATGGGGCAGGAAGCATGGTCGAGATTAGCGATCTTGTACAGGTCTTCACCTCTAAACCGGTGCAATTTCATGGAAATCTAGAAACGTTAGGGCCAAAGAACAAACCGCATCCGTCGAGCGAACACAAAATCAAGATCGACGAGTTGAATAAGTCTGAGCAGCTTATCTTCACCTTGCAGGCACATTCGCAAACCAAACGTCCTTTTTCGAATGTGCCGTATGCACTGTTCAAGGGTGATATAAAGGTTCGAGATGGGATTACCGATGACCTCGGCCAAATTTCTATCGAGCATGTCCCCGGAACTTCGGACTATAGGGTTGAACTTCCCGACGGTGAAACGTACGCATTGAAAGCTGTACCCGAGTTCGCTGAAGAAGGCACGCCAGATCATCTTGAGCAACGTTTGTCAAATGTTGGCGCACGGGCCCTGGCAGGCATAACTGATAGTCGTGAACACGACTGACTTTATATCGTTAGTCCATGGAGAGTTCGAATGGCTGATAAAATCAAAAGGACGGAGACGGTTTCCATCGATGAAATAAGCTGTCGGGCAACTAGCACGGTTCAATGGTTTCTTGAGAACCGCACTGCGTCGCATCCGATAACACATAACAACGAGCTTGAGTTTTTCGTCTGTGGCAAGGCTGCTTTTGAAGATATTGCACAAAAAATCGCAAACGCCAAAGATTCTATCGACATCTGCTGCTGGGGCTTCGATCCCGGTATGGAGCTAGTGCGAAATAGAACCACTTGGCCACGCGGCGAAACCTACGGAGATTTGCTGGTTGCAGCAGCCAGGAAAAGGCATGTAAAAGTTCGGATATTGGTCTGGTATAGCAAAATTGGCAGTCCGGCAGCACTCAATATGCCTGGATATTCGCATGGGAAAGACGCATGGCGTTCAGCCGAAGGAAGTAATGAAGCCCAATTGATTAGCGCAAATCGCAGTCTAATGCTGGCCCAAGAATACTATCGCTCTCTTAGCGGGAATGTCGGCATAACGGGTTCACCATTGAGAGGGATGGGCACGGCTTCTATTGTTTCGTCGGAATTAATCCTAAGAAAGGCACGTGAGGAATATTGTCATAGCTGGTACAAAGCCGCTTTCGCTAATCTATTTGGTGGTCTCACCATAAGGACTCGGGCCGGTGATGGCGAGGCGATCAAAAAATGCCTTGCTAATGAAAAATATCAGCCTGGGGGGCTAGCAGATCTGGAAGCAGAGCGCACTGGCATGGTCGAGTTGGGAACGCACCATCAAAAAACGATTCTCATCGATTATAGGGGTGGCGAGCGTGCTGTTGGATATGTAAAAGGGCTTAACTCTGTCACCGACTATTGGGATACTCCTGAACACTTGTTGGAAGATCCATTCCGTGAAGCAGGTTTTGGGCGAGAAGCAAATGAGTCGGTACAGGTGGGTGAAGGCAGAAAAGCAGACATAGGATTTAAGACTTACAAGCCTTATCGCGACTACGCTTGTCGTATCACCTGTGGTGGCGCATTGATCGACGTGTATAAAAACTTTGTGACCGCATGGGGGCGGGCAGGGGGCGATACGCTTATGGACGATTTGGCAACTATCCCTACCGAACTGAAACGTAAGGTGGCGCCAGGCTCTCTTTCATCAGTTCAGATCGTTCGAACCCAGCCACAGGAAAATGACCAGACAGTCAAGGAGATGTATTTCAACGCTACCGATGTAGCGGCCAAAGCCACAGGCTATCTGTACATTGAAAACCAATACTTCCAGTATCAAGAGTGGTCTGAGCGTTTAATACAGGCACGAAAGAACGTCATGGCCGCATGGAAAGCCGCTTCAACCGCTACCGGCAAGACCAAGGGCGAAATGCCGCTGCTGCACGTCTTTATCGTGATCCCTGTGGCAGAGCGCGCACAGATGGTTCCACGTACCTACGATGCGCTTGCAGTAATCGGTCAGCAAGCTGGTATGACAGGGCAATCCAAATTCATCGACAATGAAAACAAGAGAGTTCATACCGGAGTGATGCGTGACGACATGGGGCGATCAACCAGTGCCGTTTATGCGAAGCCTACTGTCGTTGTGCATGCTAATAAGATAGACAAGCCCGACGCCGACGCCCTCGGTATGAAGTACGGTCTAAAGCTTGCCGTGGCAATGTTGCAGACATCTGGTTTCAGTAAGCGCAGGATACGATACCGAGAGATATATATTCATTCAAAATTGTTGCTTGTAGATGACTCTTTCTTCAGCTTAGGTAGCTCAAACTTAAATCAGCGCAGTATGGCGGTAGACAGTGAATTAAATCTGTCGACAACAGATTCTGGATTGGCGGCTGAATTGCGAAGTGAAATTTGGAGCCAGCTCAGTGGCGGCACTTCCAATTTAGGAAATGGGTCGCCTGTCGCTATTGCAAAAAGTTTTCGCCAATGGAAAGAAGTCATGAGCACAAACTTCTCTCACAAGCGAGATGGAAATTCGATGACAGGTTTCTTGCTACCGATCGCAGACAATCGGAGTGCCACTTTGCGGTTGGGCTGACGATGAATCCGCGATTGATGCGCAAGCTTGCATGGTTACTTTCGGCAGTCCTTGCAGTAATGTTCGTTCTAAAGGGGGGAAGCGTGGCTTATGATCAGTACAGAACTATTCAAGACCTGCCAAGAAACCAAATTCTCAGACCTTTTGATCCTCATCGGTCCAACTTTACATGCATCTTCGAAACGACCGGCGTGCCCCCCATTGATGCCGAGGCGGACGCATGGTTTCTTGAAGCGCTGGCAATGGAAGATCCGGAAACGTGGGAAGAAGATCGCGACTATAAAATGATAGTTTTGTTAACCCAGCAGGCAGCAGAAAGGCGGCATTGGAAAGCAATGCTGAATTTAGCTAGTTTATATTTAGAGGGTCGTGTGCCAGGACGTGGCGTTAACGATGCGATAGAACAAGTAGAGGAAGCTATGCGACTGGGCATACCTGCTGCCTATGACCGTATGGGGACTTACTATTCTCGTGGAATTGGGGTGCCAGGCGATGCCACGAATGCTTTCGCATTCCAGCAAAAAGCAGCAGAAATGGGAGATCCGCGAGCTATGGCGATAATAGGGGATAAGCTGTCAGCTGTATGGGACAGTCCTGCCGATGGTTTTTGGGCAAACATTCCGATCGCGACCAAAATGCTTGAATGCGCTTTAGAGCAAGGATACGGGCCTGCAGCTTATACTTTGGCACATCTCCGTGCATGGCGCCGCGAACCAAATGGAAAACGTATTAATCCAAGAACAGATGAGACAAAGTTGCTGGCGCTAAAGACTCTGCATGAAGGAGTAAGACATGGTTGTCCTGACTGCGCAAGAAAACTCTCTGTAGAATTCGATACACCACACGATCTGGCCGATATGCTCGTGCCGCATTTAGACATTGCACGCTCGGAGCGCTACGCCGTTTTTAACGATGCACTCGACTTCAATCCTTTACTCCGCTTCCCGAATTTAGACAAGGTTTTGCCACTGCCTCCGGCTCCCTTGCCGCAATGGAATGGAGATAAAAAAGATTTAATAAATATCGCAAAAGCCGTAATTCCTCGCCAAAAACGGTCCGTTGGAGGTAACCTTTCTCAACAACACGGTAGACAACACCGGGACCCTTTCTACATTCTGCACGCGAGCGGCGATAGCGCTAGCAGTGCACATGCTCCGTTTGCCGGTTACTGGCAACCAACCGCACCGCAAGCATCGTTACCAATACAAGCTTGGCTTGCTGCCTTCTCTCCTGGCCTGTATCGTGCTGGCGAAATCTTCGATAAACCGTATTATCCGCACGAGCCGGGACTCGGTACCATCGTTGGCCTGACGTGGCAGCACTTCCTCACCGTTCCCAGAGAGGTGGACGCTGTCCATCCCAAGGGAGCAGGAGGAATTACGCGCGAAATCGCACGACCTGAACAGCATCTCTCATGCGAGCCAAACAAATCTTGTCCATTAACGGGAACCTGGCAGCCATGGCTTCCGCATGAGCACCCGCTGCGACAGGAAATCAATCAGCCATGGCGACAGGCCTGGGTAAGTGCGAAACAACCATTTCCAGACTTGCAATCCGACTCATTAGGTTCGCAAGATCGTAATCCGCTGAAATGGTATCTTATGGAAGCAGAGGTTGTATCACTGCCAGACGAGGGTGGCCGCGATGAAGCATGAGGGGCGCGGCGTCGTTCGTCTAAATGACAAAACCAGTCATGGGGGCAGAGTGATTTCGGCCTCTTCTGAAACGCTGGTAATGGGAAAAGAAGCAGCGTTGGCAGACGATTTGACATTCTGTCCGCAGTGCAAGGGGAAATTTCCGATCATTGTGGGCGCAGAGGGTGCAGCGCACAAGGGGCGACCCTATGCTTACCATGGTGATACCACTGGGTGTGGAGCAAAGCTGATCTCTTCGCTTTAATCATAAGCGCTGTCGACCTGCAGGCGAGACGCGCACCAGCGAGTTGACTTAAATCGAAATGGCCCCGCAGGGCCATTTTTAACGCAATCGCAGAATTACACCTTGGCTTCGACACCCGGCGTCGCCGAGCGCGCCAGGAACGCCTGCGTCACTTGCGGCAGGTGATCGAGCAGCCACGCCGCCATATCTTTTTCCTGCACCAGGATGCGTTCGCAGGCGCTGGCCGTGGCGCTGTCGCCGACGGCATTGGCAGCGGCGATCAGCGAGGTGTAGCTAGCGATTTCGAGGTTCTCGAAGACGTAGCCGGCCATCGCGCCCTTGACCACTTCATCGCTCGCGGTCATGCCGCCCAGGCCCTGGCCGAAGGCCATCAGCTTGCCGCCCAGGTCCTTGAAGGTCGAGTTGCTGATGCCGCGCCGGGTCAGGCATTCGGCCAGCAGCGCCTGCTGGCCGCGAGTTTCCTCAATGTGCTGCACGATCCGTGCGCGCAGATCCGGATAGTGTTCCAGACGCTCGGCCTGTGCTTTCAACATCGTTTCAGCCTGCTCTTCCATTGCGTGCGCGTCGCGCAGCCAGTCGTTCAGGTTGTCATTCGCAGAAGTCGACATAGTTCCTCCGTTAAGTGCGTTGGTAACGAGCGCAGTGGGAAAGGGCGTCAAGAACAAACCCGACCAGTGCGCTTCCTGATACTACTTTCGCAAACTTCGGGCGCGACGTTTGTTAGGTGATACACACTTGCGCTGAATAACTGCAAAGCAGCCGCATAGCCAGCCATACGGTTAAAAAAAATGGCCCCGAAGGGCCATCTTGTCGACGCTGACTACATCAGCTTAGTCGCGAATCTCCAGCTTGCGGTTCAGGCTCAGCGCCGCCAGGGTGGCCAGCGCGCCCGACAGCAGGTACAGGCTGACATAACCCAGGCCGAAGTGCGCCGACAGGCCCAGCGCGACCAGCGGCGCAAACGCTGCGCCGACCAGCCATGCCAGATCCGACGTCAGGGCCGCGCCGGTATAGCGGAAGTGCTTCTGGAAGTTCGACGCGGTGGCGCCGGCGGCCTGGGCGTACGAGAAGCCGAGCAAGGCGAAGCCGATCAGGATGTAGGCATTCTGGCCAGCGGTGCCAGCGTCCATCAGGAACGGGATGGCGGCCGAGAACAGGGCGATCAGCGCGGCGCCGACGCCAAGTGTGGTGCGGCGGCCGACTTTGTCGGCGACGACGCCCGAGATCAGCATCGCGACGACGGCCACACCTGCGCCAATCATCTGGATATGCAGGAATTCTTCCATCGGACGGGTGTCGTACAGCTGGATCCAGGACAGTGGGAACACCGTCACCAGGTGGAACAGGGCGTAGCTGGCGAGGGCGGCCATGGCGCCGATGGCGATATTGCTGCCTTGCTTGTTGACCAGCTCACCGACCGGGGCAGGATCCATGTGATTGCTGTCGAGCAGGCGGGCATATTCAGGCGTGCTGGCCAGGCGCAGACGGGCGAAGGTGCCGACCACGTTGATGGCGAAGGCGACGAAGAACGGATAACGCCAGCCCCAGGTCAGGAAGTCTTCCTGGGTCAGGCTGGTGAGCAGGTAGGCGAACACGCCGGCTGCGATCGCGAAACCGATTGGCGCGCTCAATTGTCCAAGCATGGCATACCAGCCGCGCTTGTTCTCGGGAGCGCTCAGGGCCAGCAGCGACGGCAGTCCATCCCACGAACCGCCCTGGGCCAGGCCCTGGGCGATACGCAGGCCGGCAAGCATGAACACGGCGTTCATGCCGATTTCGTTGTAGCTCGGGAGCATGGCGATGACGACGGTGGCAGTACCCATCATCAACAGCGAGATGCCCAGCTTCATGTCGCGGCTATGGCGTTTTTGGATCGCCATGAACAGCACGGTGCCGATCGGACGCGCGATGAAGGCGAGGGCGAAGATGGCGAACGAATACAGGGTCGCGTCGAGACGGTCGGCCCACGGGAAGAAGATCGACGGAAACACGATCGCCGACGCGATGGCGTAGGTAAAGAATTCGAAGTATTCGGCTGCACGCCCGACCACCACCCCGACGGCGATATCGCCTGGGTCGACATGGTCGTCGCGTGCATTGACGTTGCGGGCTCCACTATTGGGAGCGGTAATGGGTGCGGCCCCTGCGCCGCCGTGCGTGGTCGAGCTTTGCATATTGTGTTCTCCAGATGTAAATTCCGCGGCCGGCTCTATTGTTAAAATTGCATTAGAGCAAGGGGTGGGACAAACTGTCCAATGGTGTTCGCCGACCGTTCGCATTACAGTAGCATGTTCTTATTCCATGTAACGTTAGATACCTAGCATGATTCCTAAAATTGTCCGCCGCGGACTTCCCTTACTTCTGATTGCAGTGCTGTCCGGCTGTAATACGGTCGTGATGAATCCAGCCGGTGATATCGCGAAGCAGCAGGCCGATCTGATTTCCATATCGGTGTGGCTGATGTTGTTGATCATCATTCCTGTGATGATTCTTACTGTCGTGTTCGCATGGCGCTACCGTAGTGGCGCTAATGCAGAGTATGAACCCGACTGGGACCACTCGACCAAGCTCGAGCTCATCATCTGGGGCGCACCGCTCCTGATCATCATCGTTCTCGGTGTGATCACCTGGGTCAGCACCCACAAACTCGATCCTTACCGTCCACTCGACCGGATCGATGCCAGCCGCCCGATCGCAGCTTCCGTGAAACCGCTTGAAGTGCAAGTGGTGGCGCTGGACTGGAAGTGGCTGTTCATCTATCCAGAGCAGGGCATCGCTTCGGTGAACCAGCTGGTGACCCCGATCGACGTGCCGGTGCGCTTCAAGATCACCTCGTCGACCGTGATGAACACGTTCTACATTCCTACCCTGGCCGGCATGATCTATGCAATGCCGGGCATGGAGACCGAACTGAACGCCGTTCTGAACAAGACCGGTAACTACCAGGGCCTGTCGGCCAACTTCAGCGGCGACGGTTTCTCGCACATGAAGTTCGCGTACAAAGGCGTCACCGCCGGCGAATTCGACAGCTGGGTTGCCGAGATGAAGAACAATCCGGGCGTGCTCGATCGCGCGGATTATCTGGTGCTTGAAAAGCCGAGCGCGAAGGAAGCGGTGCGTCACTACGGCCAGGTCGAACCTGCGCTGTTCAACCGCATCCTGAACCTGTGCGTGGCTGAAGGCACCATGTGCATGAACCAGCAGATGCATGACGACCACAAGCGCAACCAGATGGCAGCGGCGATTCGCCAGTTGCCGAAGGACGGCGAGAAGTCGGTGCTGGCAGAAGCGCTGGAAATGTGCGTTGCCCCTTTTAATACTGTGAAGAAGTAACCATGCAAGACTCTTTCGACTTGACGAAGTTTATCTTCGGTCGGCTGGGTTGGGATTCGATTCCCTTCCATGAGCCGATCCTGCTTGCTACCTTCGCAGGTGTGATCGTCGGCGGTCTGGCCCTGTTCGGCCTGATCACCTACTTCCGCCTGTGGGGCTCCTTGTGGCGCGACTGGATCACCAGTATCGACCACAAGAAAATCGGCATCATGTACATGATCCTGGGCATCATCATGCTGCTGCGCGGTTTCGCCGATGCACTCATGATGCGCGCGCAACAGGCGCTCGCCTTTGGCGACAACGCCGGCTTCCTGCCACCGCACCACTATGATCAAGTGTTCACCGCCCACGGCGTGATCATGATTTTCTTCGTGGCGATGCCGTTCGTGACGGGCCTGATGAACTACGTGGTGCCGCTCCAGATCGGTGCGCGCGACGTGGCGTTCCCGTTCCTGAACAACTTCTCGTTCTGGATGACCACCATGGGCGCCGTGCTCGTGATGGCCTCACTGTTCGTGGGTGAATTCGCGCGTACCGGCTGGCTGGCCTATCCGCCGCTGTCGGGCATCATGGCCAGTCCGGGTGTCGGCGTCGATTACTATATCTGGTCGTTGCAGATCGCCGGGGTAGGTACCTTGCTCTCTGGCGTGAACCTGATCGTCACCATCGTCAAGATGCGCGCGCCGGGCATGGGCCTGATGAAGATGCCAGTCTTCGTCTGGACCTCGCTGGCCACCAACATCCTGATCGTCGTCACCTTCCCGATCCTGACCGCCGTGCTGGCGATGCTGGGCATGGACCGCCTGTTCGACACCGCGTTCTTTACGAACGACCGTGGCGGCAACGCGATGATGTACGTCAACCTGATCTGGATCTGGGGTCACCCCGAGGTCTACATCCTGGTGCTGCCGGCCTTCGGTATCTTCTCTGAAGTCGTGTCGACCTTCTGCGGCAAGCGCCTGTTCGGCTATACCTCGATGGTGTACGCGACCTGCGTCATCATGGTGCTGTCGTACCTGGTGTGGCTGCACCACTTCTTCACCATGGGCTCGGGCGCCAGCGTCAACGCGTTCTTTGGCATCACGACCATGATCATCTCGATCCCGACCGGGGCCAAGATCTTCAACTGGCTGTTTACCATGTACCGCGGCCGGATCCGCTTCGAGCTGCCGATGATGTGGACGATTTCGTTCATGCTGACCTTCACCATCGGCGGCATGACCGGCGTGATGCTGGCCATTCCTGCGGCCGACTTCGTGCTGCACAACTCGCTGTTCCTGATCGCCCACTTCCACAACGTCATCATCGGCGGCGTGGTGTTCGGTATCTTCGCCGGTATCAACTACTGGTTCCCGAAAGCGTTCGGCTACAAGCTCGACAAGTTCTGGGGCACGGTCTCGTTCTGGATGTGGTCGATCGGTTTCTGGGTCGCTTTCACGCCACCGTACATCCTCGGCTTCATGGGCGTTACCCGTCGTACCAGCCACTTCGACGATCCAAGCATCCAGTGGCTGTTCCAGATCTCGTTCCTGGGCACCCTGATGGTTGCTGCCGGTATCGGCGCCATGCTGATGCAGTTCTATGTCAGCTTCCGCGACCGCAACACCGCTCGCCTGCGCGATTTCACGGGCGATCCGTGGGATGGCCGTACGCTGGAATGGTCGACCTCGTCGCCACCGCCGGATTACAACTTCGCGTTCACCCCGGTCGTGCACGATAACGACACCTTCGCCGACATGAAAAAGAACGGCTACCAGCGCCCACTCAAGGATTTCGTGGCGATTCACATGCCGAAGAACACCTGGGCCGGTTTCGTGGTCTCGGTGCTGGCATGCGGCGTCGGCTTCGGCATCATCTGGCACATGTGGGCATTGGTCATCGTGTCGTTCATCGCCATGATGGTTGCGATCATTACCCATACCTTCAACTACAAGCGCGACTACTACATCCCGGCCGAAGAAGTCATTCGTACCGAAGAAGCGCGCACCCGTATGCTGGAAAGCCATGTCTGAAATTAACGCATCTGTAACCGGCGGCAGCGTGGCCGCCGATATCAGCGGGCGCTACATCGCTCGTGAACATCACCCGGAGCAAGGAACCCTGCTGGGTTTCTGGCTCTACCTGATGAGCGATTGCCTGCTGTTCGCATCGCTCTTCGCGACCTACGCCGTGTTGGGCCGCAACTACGCGGGCGGCCCGACCGGCGCCGAGCTGTTCGACCTGTCGCTGATCGCCATTAACACCGGCTTCCTGCTGCTGTCGTCGATCACGTTCGGCTTCGCCATGATCTCGGCCCAGGCCAAGAACCTGGCCAAGACCCAACTGTGGCTGGTCGTGACCTGCCTGCTGGGCCTGGCCTTCCTGTCGCTGGAAATCTACGAATTCCAGCACCTGATCCATGAAGGCGCCGGTCCCCAGCGCAGTGGCTTCCTGACCTCGTTCTTCGCGCTGGTCGGCACCCACGGCCTGCACGTGCTGTTCGGCGTGGTGTGGCTGCTGACGCTGCTGGTGCAACTGAGCAAGCATGGCATCACCCCCGAGAACTTCCGCCGCCTGGCGTGCCTGTCGCTGTTCTGGCACTTCCTGGATCTGGTCTGGATCTTCGTCTTCACCTTTGTCTACCTGATGGGAGTGCTGCCATGAGCGATCACCACCATGATCACGACCACGGCCACGGTCACGGCGGCGGTTACGCGGTGCATTACAGCGCCAAGGATTACGCGATCGGCTTCGTGCTGTCGCTGATCCTGACCGCCATCCCGTTCTGGCTCGTGATGAGCAACACGCTGGCGCCGGACACCACCCGTTGGGTGATCCTCGGCTTCGCAGCCGTCCAGCTCGTGGTTCAGATGGTCTATTTCCTGCACATGAGCTCGAAGTCGGAGGGCGGCTGGAACATGATGGCCCTGATCCTGACGATCGTGCTGCTGGTCATCGTGATGTCCGGCTCGATCTGGGTCATGCACCACATGAACCAGAACATGATGCCAGGCATGGGTCCTGAAAACGTCCATCAAATGACCTGATGGCAGTAGAGCACGCACAGCAGACGGGCCCCGCGCCCGGAGAAATCCACCCGCCACGTTCCGCCCTCGTGCGGCGCCTGGCGGCGCTGGCGGCCTTGCTGCTGTGTGTGCTGTTTGCAGGACTGGGGACCTGGCAGGTAATGCGCCTGCAATGGAAACTGGACCTGATCGAACGCGTCGATGCACGCGTTCACGCGGTTCCCGTTGCGCCGCCCCAGGTGGCGCAATGGCCGCAAGTCTCGCGCGAAGCCGACGAATACCGCGCCGTGCGCGTGTCGGGGCGCTATCTGTACGATCTCACCACGCCGGTGCAGGCCTTGTCCGAACTCGGCGCCGGTTTCTGGCTGCTCACGCCGTTCTGCACGGTCGAGGGCCACATCATCTTCATCAATCGCGGCTTCATTGCCTCGAGCGGCGACATCGCCACGCGCTATCCGGGCCGCACTGCGCCGGCCAATGCCTGCACCTCCGCCAACGCCGGCGCCGACCCGGTCACGCTGAGCGGGCTGCTGCGCATCCCCGAACTGAAGGGCGCCTTCCTGCGCGACAATGACCCGCAACAGAACCGCTGGTACGCGCGCGACGTCGTGATGCTGGGCGCGGCGCGCGGCTTGCCGGCGTCCGCGGTGGCGCCGTACTTCATCGACGCCGCAAAAAACCAGAACGCGACGGGCGCGCCAGACCAGCCGGTCGGCGGCCTGACCGTGATCTCTTTCCCGAATAATCACCTCGTCTACGCGCTCACTTGGTATGCTCTCGCCCTCATGGTGGCCGCTGCCTGGTGGTGGGCCGCACGCTACAGCGCGCGCGCCACCGACTAGGAACCTGCAGGACAGGTTCCAAACACGCTTGAAACGGGTTTCGATGCAATCTCCGCTGGATTTCTTCGCCAGGGCGGCGCGCCTGTCGCCGTCCGCGGCCGCCGCGAACGTCGAGTTCGCCGCCGGCCACAAGAACATGCTGCAGCTCATCGAGCTGCGCTGGATCGCCGTGATCGGGCAGATCACCACCATCACGGCCGCCATTTCGCTGTTCGGCATCGAGCTGCCGCTGGTGCACATGCTGCAGGTACTGTCGTGCCTGATTGCCTTCAATATCGCCAGCCACCTGCGCTGGCACGAACGGCGCCCGGTCTCGAATGGCGAAATGTTCCTGGCGCTGCTGGTGGACGTGTTCAGCCTGACCGTGCTGCTGTACCTGTCCGGCGGCACTACCAATCCGTTTGCCTTCTTGTTCTTGCTGCAGGTGATCATCTCGGCGGTGCTGCTCGACGTGCTGTGGACCTGGTCGATCGTCATCATCACCATCTGCTGCATGGCCGGCCTGGCGGCGTACGCCCAGCCGCTGGCGCTGCCGTTCGACCATGCGCGCGGCATGGCCAGCCTGTATGTGCAGGGCCTGCTGGTATGCTTCGCGCTCAATGCGGCGCTGCTGGTGATGTTCATTTCGCGCATTTCCGACACGGTGCGCGAAAAGGCCACGCAGCTGGCCGCGCTGCGCCAGCGCGCGGTCGAGGAAGAGCACATCGTGCGCATGGGCCTGCTCGCCAGCGGCGCGGCCCATGAGCTCGGCACGCCACTGTCGACCGTGTCGGTGATCCTGGGCGACTGGAAGCGCATGGCGCCGTTTCGCGACAACCCCGAGTTGCTGGGCGAGCTGACCGAGATGCAGACCCAGATCAAGCGCTGCAAGTCGATCGTGACCGGCATCTTGCTCTCGGCCGGCGAAGCGCGCGGCGAATCGGCCGAGCGCACCACCGTGCGCGCCTTCCTCGACGGCGTCGTCGAAGGGTGGCAGGCCAGCCGCCCGGTGCGCGCCTTCACGTACAATAACCGCGTCGCCGACGATTTGCCGGTGGCGTCCGATTCGGCGCTGCGCCAGACCATCGACAACCTGCTCGACAATGCGCTGGAAGCGTCGCCGGGCTGGGTCAGCCTGGACGCGGTGATCGTCGACGGCAGCCTGGTGGTGACGGTCTCGGACCGCGGTTCCGGCTTCGCGCCGGCAATGCTGGCCCAGCTGGGCAAGCCCTACCAGTCGAGCAAAGGGCGCCCCGGCGGCGGTCTCGGCTTGTTCCTGGCGGTGAACGTGGCGCGCAAACTCGGCGGCGCAGTCACGGCCCGCAACCGGGGCCCGGGCGAGAGCGGGGCGCCGGGCGACCTTGGCGGCGCCGAAGTGACCCTGACTTTGCCGATGTCGGCAATCGAACTGGAAGATGAACTCATTGACCTCAAACCCTGAGCCGCTGCTGCTCATCGTCGAAGACGACGAAGCGTTCGCGCGCACCCTGTGCCGTTCGTTCGAGCGGCGCGGCTACCGCGTGATCGCCGCCACCAGCCACGACGAAGCGGCTGCGCTGCTGCACGAACACAGCCCCGGCTACGCCGTGGTCGACCTCAAGCTCAAGGGAAATTCATCAGGCCTGACCTGCGTGAACCTGCTCCACGAGCACGACCCGGACATGCTGATCGTGGTGCTCACTGGGTTCGCCAGCATCGCCACTGCGGTCGAGGCGATCAAGCTGGGCGCGGTGCAATACCTGGCCAAGCCGTCCGACGCCGATGACATCGAAGCCGCCTTCGGCCACATCGCCGGCAGCACCGACATCGAAGTGACCAACCGCTCGACCTCGATCAAGACGCTCGAGTGGGAGCGCATCCATGCCGTACTGGCCGAGACCGATTTCAATATCTCGGAAGCGGCGCGCCGTCTCGGCATGCACCGCCGCACGCTGGCGCGCAAGCTCGAAAAGCAGCGGGTCAAATAGCCATGCGGCGCGTGATGTTCGCACTGAGCCTGTGCGGCGCCATGCATGGCATGGCCCAGGCCGCTGGTAGTGTGGAAGCCGGCAAGCGGGTCTTCGTGCGCTGCCTGAATTGCCACGACGTCGGGGCCAATGCGCGCAACGGTTTCGGCCCGCACCTGAACGGCGTGCTCGGTCGCAAGGCGGGCAGTGTGCCTGGCTACAATTATTCGGCTGCAATGAAGGCCGCGCCCGTGGTCTGGAACGAGCGCAACCTCGCGGCCTTCCTGCGCGACACCGATTCGGTGGTGCCAGGAAACAAGATGCGCTTCTTCGGCTTCGTCACGCAAAACCAGCTGAACGACCTGATGGCCTACCTGCGCGCGCACCCGGCAATTGCGCCCAAGCCGCCAGTGGCACCCAAGCCCACTCTGCGCTCACCCTAGTTTGCTGAGCGAAAACGCGGCCAGGAAGCCGGTCACCGTAATCAGTCCGGCGAAATCGTGGGTCTCTGCAAACGCCTCCGGGATCATGGTGTCGACCACCATTGCCAGTACCGCGCCGGCCGCCACTGCCGTGGTGGCAGCCAGCAATTCGTCGGGCAGGTCGGCGAACACGGTGTAGCCAAGCATCGCCGCCAGGCCCGAGGCCAGGGCGATCGCGCTCCAGATTCCGTAGATGTAGGCAGGCGACCGTCCCGCATGCTTCATGCCCGAGGCGCTCGACAGGCCTTCCGGCAGGTTCGACAAGAACACCGCCACCACCACCGCCACACCGGCGGCGCCACCGCCGAGCAAGGACAAGCCGATCACGATCGACTCGGGAATGCCGTCGAGCAGGGCGCCGACCGCGATCGCGGTGCCGCTGCCATGATCATCGGTTTCCGACGGTTGATGCGCACCGGAGCGCTTGCGATGGCGTGCGCCGCGCCGCGCCAGCAACCAGTTGGCGCCGGTGTAGACGACGGCGCCGATCAGGAAGCCGGCGCCGGTGGCGGCAAAGCCGCCGGTCTCGAACGCCTCATCCATCAGCTCGAACGACAGCGCCGAGATCAGCACGCCGCTGCCGAAGGCCATCACGCCGGCGACCAGGCGCTGGGGTACGTTGAAGCGCACGCCGAGGAAGGCGCCCAACAGCAGCGCGCCGCCGGCCAGCGAACCCCATAAACCTGCCTGCAGCCATCCGGGTAGGGCGTCCATACGTTCTCCATATCAATTGCTGGGATGATAAGGTCGACTCTTTATGGATGAGCGCACGTTACACAGCGTGGCATCGGCACAGGGCGTTTCCTGCAAACACATTTCTACAAATAGGGTTGCCTTCGCTATATTTCTAAGGCAAACTACGCGCGTGGCGACCGGCTCGCAGTTCCGGTTGCCCGATCAGCGATGAGGCGGCTCAACCCGTTTCTTTTTGTCCCCCAGGCGTTCGCCGGGGGACATTTTTTCGACAGTCGCAAGCGTCCTGCCGCGACCCTGGCCGAACCTGGCGCGATCCGCCAGCGCCCACGCCAGCCGGATCACCGCGCACTGCGCCCCGTCGCCGCGCGCTTCCACCGGAGATTCATGATGCGTGAACTGCTTTCCCTGACCGACGCCCTGGCCTGGCCGCTGGCATTGACGCTGGCCTGGATGGCCGGCGAACTGCTGTACCGCTGGGCGTCGGTGCCGCGCATCGCGGTCTACGGCCTGTGCGGCTTTGTGTTCGGCAACCTGTCGGCCGGCTACCTGCCGCCGGCCCAGGCCGATAATTTCATGATGCTCGCCAACCTCGGTTTCGGCCTGATGCTGTTCGAACTCGGCTACCGCATCAATCTGCGCTGGCTGCGCGCCAACCCGTGGCTGCCGTTGACGGCGCTGCTGGAATCGGTGCTGACCTGGATTGCCGTATATCTGGTAGCACGCGCCTGCGGCGTGGCGCCGCTGTCGAGCAGCCTCCTGGCGGCGCTCGCCATGGCCAGCTCGCCGGCCGGCCTGCTGCGCGTGATCAACGAAGAGGGCGGCGCCGGCCAGGTCACCGAGCGCGCCATGCACCTGACCGCATTCAATTGCGTACTGGCCGTGTTCGTATTCAACGTCACGGTCGGGGTTGGCGTGTTCCAGAATTCCGGCGACCTGGTGCACGCTGGCTGGACCGGGCTGGTGGTGCTGGCCGCCTCCAGTGTGCTGGGCGCCGGCTTCGGCATCCTGGTGCCGCTATGGCAGCGCCTGGTGGGACATGCGCGCGCCGATGCCACGCTGACGTTCGCCGTTGCCGTGTTTTTGCTGGTGGCCGTGACCCACGTGCTGAAACTGTCACCGGTGCTCGCTGCACTGACCTTCGGCCTGGTGGCGCGCCACCGCCGTCTTACCCTGAGCCCGGCCCAGCGCAACTTCGGGGCCCTGGGCGACCTGCTGGCGGTGCTGCTGTTCTTCTTTGTCGCCACCACCGTGTCATGGGCATCGGTGCGCGAGGGCTTCATGCTCGGCCTGCTGTTGCTGCTGGTGCGCTCGCTGGTGAAGGTAGGGGTGTGCACCGCCACCGCGCGCGCCTCGGGCATCTCGCCGCGCAAGGGCCTGCTGACCGGCATCGCCATCATGCCGCTCGGGGTGTTTACGATCGTGTTGGTCGAGCAGACCCGGCGCCTGGGGGTGGACCTGTTCGACAGCCTGGCGCCGCTGGCGGCGATGGCGATCCTGGCCGAAGTGTTCGCCCCGGTGCTGACCCAGCGCGCGCTGGCCCATGCGCGCGAGTCGAACCAGCACGTCCCGACCCCATCCGACGTTCGCAAAGACAAGGAGGCGCGCGATGCCGCTGCCTGAATTCACGCGTTCGACCCCGCTCACCATGGGTGTCGAACTGGAGCTGCAACTGATTGGCCTGTCCGATTTCGATCTGGCGCCGGCCTCGCCCGACATGTTCGAACTGTTGGGACGGGCCCCGTTTCCCGGCGCCGTCACGCCCGAGATCACCCAGAGCATGATCGAGGTAAACAGCAGCGTGCATACCGGCCATGGGCCGCTGGTCGACGAACTGCGCCTGATCCGCGACACACTGCTCAAGGCGGGCGACCGCCTGAACGTCGGCCTGGCCGGCGGCGGCACCCACCCGTTCCAGCAGTGGTCACAGCGGCGCATCTACGAAAAACCGCGCTTCAAGGAAGTCTCGAGCCTGTACGGCTATCTGGCCAAGCAGTTCACCGTGTTCGGGCAGCACGTACACATCGGCTGCGGCGATGGCGACCAGGCGCTGTTTTTGCTGCACGCGCTGAACCGCTACATTCCGCATTTCATCGCCCTGTCGGCCTCGTCGCCTTTCCTGCAGGGGAGCGACACCGCCTTCAACTCGTCGCGCCTGAACTCGGTGTTCGCATTTCCGCTGTCGGGGCGGGCGCCGTTCTTGCTGCGCTGGGAAGATTTCGAGCGCGACTACTTCAAGCGCATGGAAGACACCGGCATCGTGCGCAGCATGAAGGATTTTTACTGGGACCTGCGCCCGAAACCCGAATACGGCACGATCGAGCTGCGCGTGTGCGACACGCCGCTGACGGTCGAGCATGCCGCGGCGCTGGCCGGCTACCTGCAGGCGCTGTGCAGCTATCTGCTCGAAGGCAACGAGCCGCCCCCGCGCGAAGACGATTACCTGGTCTATAACTACAACCGGTTCCAGGCCTGCCGCTTCGGGCTGGACGGCAGCATCGTGCTGCCGCAGGCGCACCAGTCGGTCGTGCTGCGCGACGATATCCTGGCCACGCTCGAGCGCATCGCGCCCCACGCCGAGCGCCTCGGCGGCGGCGCCGCGCTGACCCATCTGGCGCAGGTGGCGCGCGACGGCGGCGACGCGGTGCAGCTGCGCGCCGTGCACCAGCAGGAAGGCAGTGTAGAATCGATGGTCAACCTGGCGCTGCGCCGCTTTCGCGGCGACGACTGACGCCGCGTTTATTCCTGGCCGAGCGGAATCTTGCCGGCCGATTCGTCAGTGTCGAGCTGCGCAATCAGGCTGGCCAGGTCGTGCTCGAGGCGCAGCAGCGTGGCGTCGTCAAGGCTGGCCAGGGCACTGGGCAGCACCCCAGTCAGCGGCGCCGGCGCGCGCAGCAGGATTTCCTTGCCCGGCGGCAGCACGCGCAGCGCCACGCTGCGACGGTCGCTCCCTTCGCGCGCGGTCCCAACATACCCACGCTCGACCAGGCCGCGCACCAGGTTGCTCGCGGTGGACTGGTGGATATCGAGTGCGCGCGCCAGGCTGGTGGCGCCGATCCCGGGTTGGCTGTCGATCACCGACAAGGCCCACACCTGGGCTCCGCCCAGGCCCGATTCGCGCTCGATCTGGCGGAAATGGGTCTTGACGGCGTTGAAGACGATGCGGAACTGGCGCAGCACGCGCTGCGGCGGTGCATCCTGGGGCAGAAGTAGGGTATCAGGGGGCATGGCGAGATGATAATCGATCGCTCGCGCGCGCGTGGACCGCAACGCTAATTCATCCAGTGCACGGGCTTTCCGCAAGTCCTGGAGTTGCGTTTTTGACGCGCCACAGTTCGTTTGTCGATTCCCCGCGCTCCCCGTTCTGCGCTAGGATGGCGCCATGCGACACGCACCCGCCAGCGCCAGGCAGCACCGGGGTCGCGACCTGTCGCGGGCCGCTGTCGGCGCCTGTGTGCTGGGATTGGCCCTGACCGCCGTGCTCGGTGGGGCGGTGCGCAATATCGAGCACGAACGCGCGCGCGCCGAGTTCTCCCAGCGTGCGGCGGTGCGCGTGGCCGGCGTCACCCGCGCCTTCGACGAGGCCACCGAATCGCTGCGCGCGGTGAACCTGTTCTTCCGCGCCTCCACCACCGTCACCCGCGCCGAATTCGACGCCTTTGCGTCGCCGCTGGTGGCGCGCCACGACTACCTGCAGGCGCTGGTGTTCCACCGCCTGGTGCTCGATGCCGAACGGGCGGCGTTCGAAGCCGAACGGGCCAGCACCTGGCCCGGCTTCGTGATCCGCGAACGCGGCCCCGGCGGCTTGGTGCGCGCCGGCCGTCGCGAACGCTACCTGGTCAACGACTACGTGTCGCCGATCGAAGGCAACGAGATCACCTATGGCTACGATGCCCTGTCGCCGGGGACGCAGCGCGCCTACAGCCAGCGCGCCATCGACAGCGGCGAGCCGGCGGCCAGCCCGATCATCGAATTGCTGCAGGGCGATGGCAAGCGTCACGGCCTGTTGATCGTGCTGCCGGTGTACCGCGACGGCGTGCGTCCGGCCAGCGTGCCCGAGCGCCGCGCCAGCGCGATCGGCGACACCGAAGTGGTGCTCGACGTTGGCCTGCTGATCGGCGACTCGCTCAAGGCGGTGCGCCTGCTCGAAGGCAATGGCGTGGCGCTGTCGCTGCGCGGCCTTGACGCCCAGGGCAACATCGTCACCGCCTACCAGCATGGCCAACTGGCGGCCGCCACCGGTTTCTGGGATGCGCTGTTCGATGGCCTGCAGCTGCGCCACGTCGAGCGGTTCGAGATTGCCGGCAGTCCGTGGCAGCTGGTGATCGAAGAGCAGCCGGCGGCGCTCAACAGCCACATGGCCGAACTTACCAGCCTGCTGCTGGGGACCATACTGAGCATCGCCGCCGCCGCGCTGGTGCAGGGGCGGGTGGCGCGCACGCGCCGCATCGAGGCCCTGGTCGAGCAGCGCACCGCGGCACTGGCCGAGGCCACCGGTGCGCTGCACCTGTACCGGCGCGCGATGGAGTCGGCCCCCAATCCCATCCTGCTGGTCGATGCGCAGCAGGCCGGCTATCCGATCGAATACGCCAACCCGGCCTGCGCGCGCATGTTTCGTATTCCCGCCGACGAACTGCTCGGACAGCCGCTCAGGAAACTGGCCGGGCTCGATGCCCAACAGCCGGCGGTCGAAGAACTGCGCCAGGCGCTGCGCGATGGCCGCGCCGGCCATGCGCTGCTGGCCCAGCACACCCGCGACGGCGCCGAGCTGATCAGCGACGTGCACCTGGCCCCGGTGCGGCGCGCGGACGGCGGCGCCGTGCACTTCGTGGTGATCATGTACGACGTCACCACGGCCAAGCACTACGAAGCCGAACTCGAGCGCCACGCGCATTACGACACGCTCACCGGCCTGGCCAACCGTTCGCTGCTGGCCGACCGCATCGAGCGCGCCATCGCCAATGCCGATGGCTTGCCGGTGTTTACGGTCTCGCTCGACCTTGATCATTTCAAGCTGATCAACGATACCCTGGGCCGGCGCGCCGGCGACGATGCGCTGCGCGCGCTGGCCAGCCGCATCCGGGGCGCGCTGCGCCCGAGCGACACGGCGGCGCGCATCGGCGGCGACGATTTCGTGCTGGTGCTGTGCGGCTGCGCCGACGAGCGCCAGGCTGCGGCGCGCATCGGGCAGGTACGCGCTGCACTTGCCTTGCCGCTCGAGCTCGACGGGCAACGCCTGGTGTTCGGCTGCAGTGCCGGCGTGTCGGCCTATCCGGTCGATGGCGGCGACGCCGATACGCTGGTCAAGCACGCCGAAATCGCCATGTACCGCGCCAAGACGGTGGGGCGCAATGGCGTGCAGTTCTACGCGCCGCACATGAATGCGCAGGCCTTCGACCGCCTGGCGCTCGAAGGCGCGCTGCGCCATGCGCTGCAAGAGCAGGAGTTCGAGCTGCATTTCCAGCCGCAGGTCGATCTTGCCAGCGGCACCGTGGTCGGCACCGAGGCGCTGATTCGCTGGCGCCATCCGCAACTGGGCACGGTGCAGCCGGACCGCTTCATCGCGCTGGCCGAGGAAACCGGCCTGATCGTGCCGATCGGGGCCTGGGTGCTGCAAGCGGCGTGCCGCCAGAACCGCCAGTGGCAGCGCGACGGCCTGGGGCCGCTGCGGGTGGCGGTCAACCTGTCGGCGCGCCAGTTTGCCGAATCCGACCTGGTGGCGACCGTGGCGCGGGTGCTGGAAGAAACCGGGCTGGCCGCCAGTTCGCTCGAGGTCGAACTCACCGAGAGCATGATGATGGGCGACGTCGAGGGCGCGATCCAGACCATGCTGTGCCTGAAGGCGATGGGGGTCAAGATTTCGATCGACGACTTCGGCACCGGCTACTCGAGCCTGGCCTATCTGAAGCGCCTGCCGGTGGACGTGCTCAAGATCGACCGCTCGTTCGTGCACGACATCGCCGGCAGCGTCGATGGTGCGGCGCTGGTCGAGGCCATCGTCTCGCTGGCCCACGGGCTGCGCATGGGCGTGATCGCCGAGGGCGTCGAGACGCTCGAGCAGCTCGACTATTTGCGCGGCTGCGGCTGCGACCAGGTGCAGGGCTTTATCTACGGCAGGCCGCTGCCGGTCGATCTGCTCGAGCCGCTGCTGCGCGCGCGCCACGTCGAGCCGGCGCCGGTCGCTTGAGGCAGGCCGAAGCGTGCCATGACGCCGGGCGCGGTCGGCTATACTTGCCGAATATTGACCAATTTGCAGGCAAGGATCGCGCGTGGACCAGCATTACAACAAGAAGAACACCGACCAGGACCCAGCGCCGCACAGCAGCGCAGATGACGAGCCGATTGCACCGGCCTCGTTCAGGCATCGCCTCGAGCGCGGCGCACGGCGCCTGTTCGCTGCAGCGTCGCACGGCGCCGGCACGGTGCACGCGAATGCGCGCCAACGCCTGCATGGCCGTCCGCTGCCGGTCAAGCTTGCGTTGCTCAGCCTGTGGACCGCGGCCGCCGGCCTGAGCGCGTTCCTGGCCTGGCTGCTGATCCTGATTCCACTCACGCCCGGCATCGATGATCTGCAGCAGGCCAGCTCGTCGCGCCCGACCGTGATCCTGTCGAGCGACGGCAAGACGCTCGGCACCTTCGAACAAGGCCTGCAGGAGCGGGTAAAACTGTCGCAGATCTCGCCGCGCGTGGTCGAGGCCCTGATCGCCACCGAAGACCACCGCTTCTACCGCCACCACGGGGTCGACTTCCGGCGCGTGGCCGGCGCCGCCTGGGCCACCCTGAAAGGCGACTCCCAGGGCGGTTCGACCATCACCCAGCAGCTGGCGCGCAATATGTTCCCGAAAGAGATCGGGCGCAGCCGCAGCATCAACCGCAAGATGAAGGAACTGATCACCGCGATCAAGATCGAGAACACCTATACCAAGAACGAGATCCTGGAAGCCTACCTGAACACGGTGCCGTTCCTGTACAACGCCTACGGCATCGAGATGGCGGCGCGCACCTATTTCGGCAAACCCGCACTCAAGCTCGACGTGCTCGAAGCGGCCACCCTGGTCGGCATGTTGAAGGGCACCTATTACTACAACCCGGTCACCAAGCCCGAACGCGCGCGCGCGCGGCGCAACGTGGTGCTGGGCCAGATGCGCAAGCACGAGCTGTTGACCGAGGCGCGCTACCAGACGCTGATCAAGCGTCCGCTGCGGGTACGCTTCGCGCGCCTGGCCGACCGCAGCGGCAAGGACAACCACTTCACCGCCTACGTGCGCAAGTGGCTGCAAGACTGGGCCGACGAGAATGACGCCGACCTGCAGCTCGACGGGCTGGTGGTGCACACCACGCTCGACGCCACGCTGCAGCAGGACGCCGAGCGCGCGGTGGCGCGCCAGGCCGACACGCTGCAGGCGATCGCCGACGTCGAATGGGCGCTGCCGCAGGTGGCGCGCTCGACCTCGACCGGGATGTACACCTCGATGCGGCGCGAAGTCGACCCGTTTGCCTACTACTGGCGCTCGCACCCGCAGATTCTGGACGCCTTCGTGCGCGAGAGCGGCGAGTACCGGCGCGCAGTCGAGGAGGGCGCTACGCCGGCCGCTACCCTCAAGCGCCTGAAAGCCGAGCGCAGCTTCATGGCCAGCCTGAAAAGCGCCAAGGCGCGGCTGGAGGCCGGCTTTGTCGCCATCGATCCGAACAGCGGCGAAGTCAAGGCCTGGGTCGGCAGCCGCGATTTCGGGCGCGACCAGTTCGACCATGTGGTGCAGGCCGCGCGCCAGCCGGGATCGACGTTCAAGCCGATCGTCTACGGCGCCGCGCTCGAGCGCGGCATTCCGCCCGACCAGGCCTACCGCGACGTGGTGCAGGAATTCCGCGGCGCCGACGGCAGCGTCTGGAAACCGACCGACATGGCCGGCAATACGGGGCGCGCGATGTCGATGCGCGACGGTTTGATCTTCTCGAAGAACACCATCACCGCCCAGGTGATGCAGGAGGTCGGCCTGCCGCCGGTGCTGCGCCTGGCGCACGACCTCGGCATCCGCCAGAGCAAGCTCCAGGCGGTGCCGTCGCTGGCGCTGGGCACCAGCCCGGTCACGCTGATGGAAATGGTGAGCAGCTACGCCACCATCGCCGCCCAGGGCCAATACCGCAAGCCATTCGTTGTGCGCAGCATCGAAGACCGCGACGGCCAGGTCATCGCCGATTTCAGCACCGCCAAGACCGAACGCGCGATGTCGCAGGAATCGGCCGTGACGCTGATCGACATGCTGCGCGGCGTGATCAACCGCGGCACCGGCGGCGGCGTGCGCTACCGCTTCGGCATCTACGGCGACGTCGCCGGCAAGACCGGCACCACCCAGAACAATACCGACGGCTGGTTCATCCTGATGCACCCGAACCTGGTGGCGGGCGCCTGGGTCGGCTTCAACGACAACCGGGTGGCGATCCGCAGCACCTATTGGGGCCAGGGCGGCCACAACGCAGCGCTGCTGGTGGGCGACTTCTTCAAGAGCGCGCTCGACGGAGGCAGCCTCGATCCGCAAGCGCTGTTCCCGGGCGGGCGCAAGCCGGAACCGCGGCGCTATGAAGAGGAGCCTGAAGAAGTATTCGACGTGCCCGATGCATTCTCGGACGACGATGCGGTCGAGGAAGTGACGCCGGCGATCGAGAGCGTCGAACCG
>Ga0308160_10001896_pt1 | contig 27186 bp, 28 predicted proteins | sample PhyFR1_FD_201036 | JGI IMG/M metagenome (GOLD analysis project Ga0308160, IMG submission 201036) | Phyllosphere microbial communities from UC Gill Tract Community Farm, Albany, California, United States - DLSLF.R1 | ecosystem: Host-associated > Plants > Phyllosphere > Unclassified | place: USA... | reverse complement strand
TGGTAGCTACTGGCCACGTGGCCATCGCGAAACGGTGATTACTGGATAAGGCCGGCTTCAGTGACGAACAGGCTGGGCTTTTTGCTCTTGGTTCCGGAGACGTAGAGGATCGCGCGCGCCCGTGTCATGGCGACAAACATCAGGCGACGTTCTTCTTCAAGCGAACTCTTCTCGGACGGAAAAGCCCCGGTGTCGAGTCCGACAATCCAGACGCGATCGAACTCAAGACCTTTTGACCCATGTGCAGTGGTCAGCAACGCGACAGGTCCCTCGCCTTCCGATTTGTCGGCCTTTTTGTCTGCGGCCTTTTGTTTTTCTTCGCGCGCACGGACGGTGGCCAGCTGCTGCTCGACCGTGCAGTCGACCGGCTTGTAGATTTCACGCGCCGCGTCGAGGATCACGTGATTGCAGGGCTTCTGCAGCGTTTCGGACAGCCACTCGTGCACACCAAAGCACAGCGTAGCGTGGAAACCCTGTTCCTTGGCCGCCGCCCATCCAGCATAGCGTTTAGCGAACGTGCGCCAGATTTCGATGCCCTTCTCGGAAATGCCGGCATTTAGAAAGTCATCACGGCTACCGATCATGATGTTCACGCCGAAAAGCTTACGGATTTTGCGCGTGTCGTCGACGTCCATGCCTGCCCATGCGAGGACAACGTCCAGGTCGTTGCTTGTGGGTTTCACGAGCAGACGCAGGAGCGCAGCGCTTGCTTGAACTTCGGGGCAGTCGAAAATGCTTCGGCCGTCGGTCTTCCGATATGGAACCCCGCGAGTAGTCAGCGCGGCCTGCAGGAGCGTTAGTTCGTCGTTGGTGCGCGCGATCACGGCGAAGCTGGCGCCCTCGTCCCGGGCGATCATCGCTTCTTCAGCTGCGGCCGCATATTCGGTGGTGTTGTCTTTAAACGATTCCCAGATAATCGTGCCGCCTGGGCCCTTGGCCGCAAAAAGGCGCTTTTCGATGCGTTGCGTGTTCCGGCTCACCAGCTGTTCGGCTGCCGCCAGAATCTCCGCTCGGCACCTGTAGTTCGTTCCTAGTAGCACCTGCAAGGCGCCGAATTGAGTTGCGAACTGCTCCATGCCAGCGTAGCCAAGAGCACGGCGGAATGCATAAATGGACTGGTCGTCGTCCCCGACAACGGTCAGTGCGACGCCGGCCTTGCCGTGGTGCGCCGCCCACTCGTATTGGGCCTTATCCGTATCCTGGTATTCGTCAATAAGGAGATGGTGTACCGGCAGCGGCGACATCGAGCCGTCGCGCATTGCGGCGTTCGTCCGCAGGATGATGTCTTGAAAGTCGATCACACCAGCGTCATTCATCAGCTGGACGTAGAGGTCGACCATCTGCTGAACCTCCGGATCGATGGTGGCGAGCTTTCCGCCAGCCTCTTTAACCTGTTCGATGATCGGTGTGGCCTCGCGGACCTGCATTTTCAGGCCGCTTTCCCGGATCGCACGGTGGATGTAGCTAACGCGTATCCCCTCCTTGACCAAGGTTGGCGGCGAAGCAAACGGGGATTTCATGCTGGCCAAGATCTCGCGGCCGAACTCGCCTTTATGCTTGTGCGGGGTCGCCATCAGCAGGCAGACGCTATGGAACGTGCCCACTAGCAGCCGCGCCTTACCGCTGGGGTCCGCCGACTTCATGATGCGTTCGCGAAGCTCGAGCGCAGCATCACGGGTGAACGTGACAGCGCACACCGTGTCGCCTTGGTCGAGCAGCAACGCGGCTTTGGTGGCCATCGTCTTCGTCTTGCCGGCGCCAGGGCAAGCGATTGCGAGGGTATGCCCGGAGTGAAGCGCCACTTGGCGCTGTTCCGGGTTCAATTCCGCGAGGAGTGCGTTCACGCTGCCAGTTTTTCAGCCGGTTGGGACTCGACCAGTTGCAGAGCAGCTGGCTCCACAGGCTTCTTCGCCTCGGTCTTGGTCTGGATGCCGCGCAGCGTGCGCAGGATGAACTGTGCCAGGTCGCGCACTTCTTTCTTGATCTGGTATTCGCTCTGCTCGACTGCATCGCCTTCGGCTTCGCCATTCCACACCAGCTGGTTCAGCTGCTGAAGATATTGGTCTTGCTTGAGGAAGGCGCTGGCGACGCGGTTGGCCAGCGGCGTACGGATCTGGACAGCATGCGTCGCGGCCGGGTTGGTGTATTGCGGCACGATCCAGTCGGCGTTTTCGGCGTGTGCTTCCAGGACGACGCTGATCTGGCCGGCTTCAGCAGTGATGCGCTGTTCCATTTCGGCGATTTTGGTCTTGATGGTGTCGAGCAGCTTGTCGGCATTGTCGTCGCCGACGAAGAAGCCGCCCAGCTTGGTCATGAAGTGGATGCCGTGTTCGATCGATGCGAAATAGCGCTCGAATGCCGAGCCGATGACGCGCTCTTGCAGCACGACGGTACGGACGATCGATGCGACGCCGTCGTGGCGGCGGGCCAAGCCTTCGATGCCGCGGGCGCGTTGTCGCTTCGCGCGGTTGCGCAGCTGTTGGACGCGTGCGTCGTCGGTTGCTTGCAGCACGGCCTGGTCTGCAGTGCTCACCATCGGCGCCGGGGCGTCGGACATGCTTTCTTGTGCCAGTTGGTGTGCGGTGTCGAGCGCGGTCAGGGCTTCGCGTGCGGCGGCGTCGGTGAGAACTTCGGTGGTTGCGGTAGTCATTGTTTCCCTTGGGAATTAAAGTGTTCGGAAACAGCATCGTGCCTACCGCAACAGGGAACTTAGCTGCAAAAGCGGTACTTTTTTCGGTCGGATTCCAATCCTCACGTTTCCGGCGACTTCGACAGCAAACTGCCGAACGTTTCCCAATGGCAATCGATTCAGGTAAAAAATGAGCGTGGTTTCAAACCAGCGGCCCACGCTCGCGCGTTTATAGTCTCGGCTAATCGATAGGAGGCCGTGGTGAAAAAGGGCGAGTTAATCCAAAAGTTAGTTTTGTTCGGGGCGATGACCGTAGGCGCATTGCTCATTGCGGAGAGCTACATTCAGGCTCGGGCCTTCGTTGGCCGCGTCGACGCCGCCGACGGCCAGATCGCCCAGCTCAAGCAGGAAGTCGAATACCTGCGCGTGCAACTCGATGTAAGCCCACGCCCTATTGCACAACTGGCTCCTCAGCCGGTGCAGGCGATCGCCATGGCACCTCAGTCCCTCACGCTGCCGCTGCCTGAACCGATGCGGTTTCCATCTGCAGGGACGGAGCGTCCGCCGCGGCAGTCCCGCGGGAAGGATGCGCCAGCCCCAGGCACCAAGGATGAGTTGGAGAAAGCGGACGCAGTTCCAGATGATGGGAAAGTCGTGCTGATGAAGGATGCGAAAGAGTCAAAGCCTGCCTTGGCGCCAGCGCAGCAGCAGGAGGTCGCAGCCCCCACGGTCGACGTCAAGCTGTGGACGAAGAAATGATAGGGCGCTTCGTCCGAAAGTCGGTAGGCACCCTCGCCCGCAATTGGCTTCGCAAACGAATCTTTTTTCTAGCGAAGCTTCCGGTTCTAGCTCTCGGCTTTGTCGCGCTCCTGTTGACGACCGACCTGTTCGATACGTTGAAGACCATGTGGGCCGCCGGCGAGATCGCAGCCGCCACCTACGAACAAACGACCCAAATAAACCAGCAGATTAAAGCAAATGAGCAGCAAAATCATTGACAGCGCCACCGCAGAGGAACACCTGCGCGACGGCCAGGACAGCATCAAAGAATGTGTGAAAACGCTCAAGCGTGTCCAGAAAAGTTTCCCCGAATTCTCCCCCGAGATAGACAAGGCCATCGGAACGCTTGGCGAAGTGCGAACCGACATCGCTGGTGTGGCAAGCCGCCTCGTGCGCGCCTGATAACGATGCCCCTCTTATGTCTCATCGGGCGCCACGGTAGCGGTAAATCGACAATCGGTGCGCAGTTGGCCGATGAAGGATACCGGCACATTAGCGTAGGCCTGCTTCGCAGGCTTGCCCAATCCAGGCAATACCCATCGGACGTGCCGGTTGTGCTCATATCGGCTATGCGGCGCGAGAGGCCTGGCGCCCTGCTCTCCCTTCCCACGGCGCAGCGCCTGGTCGAGTACGCGCGCTCGAGCGCGCTCACTGTGCTCGATGGCTTTCCCGCAGCGCCAGAGCAGATCGCACTCCTACCACCCGACACTATCTTTTGCGTCGTTTGGACTCCCCGTGCGCTACGGGGGGAACGCCTCGAGGACCGGGCTGCTACGACTAAGCGCCAGTGGACACCGGGGCGCCCATCGGAGCGTGAGGCTGCCTTGCCCAGCCTGATCCACCATGTGCGCCAGGCGAACCGCTGCCTCTTCGTGCGTAACGTGGACGAGGTCGCGCATGTCGTCTCGGACCTGCGGCAAAAGATCGCCGGATCTTAGGTTGCGCTACGGAAAATGGATGGTCTAATAGCAGTGTTACTCACTAGAAAGACCATACCATGAGCTTTGAATTCAATCAGGACGATACTTTTTTAAACGAAGTTGCGAACCCTTTCCGATATGAGAATTGGTTCCTCTTCATCGCGGCGCTTGCAGCCGGCGCCGGCGGCGTTACCGCACTGGTGACTGCGAAAGAGCTGTTCAAGAATCAGGACGACAAGGTAGCGCTGGTGGCAGTTGCCGTGGCCGTGCTCGTTCTCGGCGTTGCGGTGAAGCTGCTTATCCAAGGCCTGTCCCACGTACGTTTTTTCCTTGGCCGTGGCTACCCTCGTGGGCTGGCCGGTGAGCTTCCAGTGACCGAGGCTGGCGTCGGCATCGGCACCGAGGAAATCCTCGATACGCTGCGCCATCGCGCTATCGAATTCCCCGAGCCAAAAGGCCCATTGAACGGCGTCCTTTACTCGATGGTGAAAAGCCTTGTCACGTCGCCCTCGGAGGTCCAGGCCGCCGCCGTGCAGCACTTCCATTCCCTGGTTGCGATGGTGGCGCTGTTCGCCTCGCTCGTGGTGTCGTACTTTGTTTTCCACGGTACCGCTTACGAAGGGCTGGCCAGTTGGATTTACCTCCCGATGGCTGGGCTTACGTTGCTTACGCCTTTCACGAAGCCGGATAGCTTGAACCTCCAGTCCACCGAAAGCGTGCAGCCTGTCGAAACCGGCGACAAGGCACTTTGGAAGCTCATGGGCTTGGTGGTCTTTAGTGTCATGGCTCCGGTCCTGATCCCGCGCATGTCCCCTGAGCTCGACATCGCTCCTATGTGGGTCGCCCCTGCCCTCTTGCTGATTGGTTCCATGGTCGCATCCGGTCTGTTCTTCTGCGCCATCGTTTCTCGCCTCGACAGTGCGGCCCGCACCAGTGTTTCGTGCGAACAGACGACGATCGCCATGAACTGCCCGCCGGCGCAGCTCTGGACCGAAATGAGCCGTGATTTTCAAAGCTCGTGGGTGCGTGGCATTCCAAACCGCACCTATGCGCATGTCCCGCCTGAGGTGACGGAAGACGAACGCGGCTCGTTCGGTGGCTTCGTGCTCGAAGAGACGCAGCCGGTGCCGACCAGCACGATGCAATTTGCGACCTGGGCCGAGGCCTTTCAAACCCGCTACACTCGCTTTCTGCTGCTGCTTGGCGCATGGAGCGTGGCGACGTCGGCAGCGTGCGGCTGGGCTGCCGTGCACTTCACCGCGCAGTTCCCAAGCATGACCCGCATGGAGATCAGCCGCGCCGTGCTGATGGTGATGGCGCTCGGTATGGTGGCCATCTTGAGCTTCCGCATTGGGCACCTGCTGTGGTCACGTATGCAGTTCAAGTCGCGCATTATGTGGATTGAAACTTCAGGCGTGTTCCAATCGTCTCAAATCAGCGTGGGCAACCAGTTTCGCGGCTCGGCAATGTCCAGCTCGACGCTGACGCGCGTGCAAGACGCTACGTTGCGTGTATGGGTCACCGATATTGTGTCGGTGGCGTTCGGGAAGGACGGCAAGCGTAGCATCATCGCCATGGCGTCGGCCGATGGTGTGGCAAAAGGCATCGCCAGCCGCCTGATCGACTTCGCTGCACAACAAAGCTCGATTGCAACCCCGACGGCAGACAGGGACCTGGTTCGTGCTGCTTCTATCGGAGGCCTAGATGCGGCCGTGCGTGCAGCAACGGCAAGCGCGATGAAGCGCGGAATGTCCGACGCGATCACCGGCGCCAGCGCCGAGCCGACCCGAGTGATCGGTGCGGATGACCGGATCGCCGGCCGCGTGAAGTTTTACGACGCGATCAAAGGCTACGGGTACATCGTGGCGGAGTCCGGCGAGGAATACTTCTTCAACGATAACTGCTTCCGGGGCGATGCGCCGCGCAAGGGCGACCGCGTCGAGTTCCAGCCGGAGCGTGGGCCGAAGGGGCTGATGGCGAAACGTATGCTCCTGGGGGCGACCGCATAAAACAAAACTGCTAAGCAAAAAAAAACGGCCTGCTCTTGAAAGAGCAGGCCGTTGGTTTTTGGGCGACCCGGTGAAGGGTCGTGTTTCAGTTTATGCAGTAGCCGGGGTGGCGGCCGCACCTTCTGGCATGATCAGGATGGTAGAGATCGCCCCCGATACGCTATATGGGCCCAGCTCGTTCTCGTAGTGCTTGTGAACCAGCCGATCAAGGTAGATGTGGGTACGCCCTCCCTGTTCATCGCTACCCAGGATCTTGGCGATCGCGGGAGCGCTGGAACCCTTTCGGCGGACGACTACCACACCGTCGCCGATGTGCACATTTGCTTCTTGAACTTCCATTGTTTTCTCCTATGCTGCTTTCAGTTGCTCACGCATTGCGCGTGGCGTGATTTTGTGGATTTCGGCGAGGTCATCGACGAAGTTTTGCAGGACAGTAGACAGGTGCAGGAATTCCGCATCCTCCAGTTCAGGCGTAGCCCAGTCCAGGCCGGCCTGAGCACTGTCAGCCTTAAATTTCACCATCTGATCTTGGTAAATGTCGAGGCTGCCAGGTAAGTGGAAATAAACGACCGTCACCGGCTCTTTGCGCTCAACACGCATCGGGCGGTGCATCGCCTGTCCTTCCGTTTTTGCACTCCAGGAGCGATCGTAAAAAAGTACAAAATCGGCTTCCGGGATGTTATAGCCCGCTTTGCAGGACCCTTTGGTAGCTAACATGTGGTCGGCTTCGCCCTTGATGAATTCCTCATCCTTGGCTTTCACGCGGCGCTTGATGCTTATGCCGCCATGAAACTGGACCGACTTGATTCCGCGGGCCTTCAGCTCTTTGAAGAGCAGACGGACAGTTGCGGGATTTTCGCAGTACAGCAGGGCTTTCTTGCCCTTTTCAGACAGGTTGACCATGTACTCCAGGATCGCACGTTGTTTCGACGTCAGTCCGGGATAGCAGCCCAGCCCTTCCACTCCAGCCTGCGGGATGTTCAAGGCCTTCTGTACGGCCTGCAGCCGCGCAAGCAGCAACGCGAGGTTGTTCTTCTCGCCGTCGTCACGTGCACGTTTGTAGATTTCCGCGAAGTCGTCGGCCGCCTTCAAGTAGTAGGCCAGGTGCTGGCTATCCCATTCGCATTCGACGGTCTCGAACTTCGCCGGCGGCAAGGTGATGTACTTTGCCACGTCCGGTTCGACAGTCAGGCGACGCTTTACGTGCGGAGCGAGCCAGGCGCGGAATTTTTCGACGTTGGCGATCTTGGGGATCTCCCGCTTGGCGCCCTCGCGGAGCGTTTCGCTGAATTGATGTGTACACCAATCGATCACGACGAAATCCTCACGGATTTTCTCGATACCACGAACAGCATGTCGCATCGTGTCTACCCACCAAGGCTCCATATACCCTCGTCTGAACCCGTATCGTTGACTTGCTGTTCCATCCCCAGCCGTGAAGAGCAATAGGCCGTGAATATCACGCGGATAGTTCGCGATAGGAGTTCCTGTCAGGATATATTTCTTTTTGGCAGAAAGCTGGAAAAGTGCGCGCGACTGGTCGCTGTCGAAGTTGGCCAACCGCTCGCCTTCGTCACCAGCAACGAGGCCGATACGCCGGCGCAGCCTTGAGGCGTACGTCGCATTTTTCGATACCGTTTCATCGACAAGCATCCGAAGGCGTTCGTACGAGATCAGGTTAATCTGCTTGAGCTGATTCAGCTTTTCAGGCGCGTCGATCACGCAGATGTCACCTGCTCCGATGCCGATACGCTTCATCTGGCCAATCATCTCGTCGATCAAACGAGACTCGACGACCAGGAGGCCATGCTTCACTTCCGAAAGAAGAATGAGCGCCACCCCGAGCCGCGACTTGCCACACGACATTTGCCACGCTGCGGTCGACCCGATCGGTTTCATGGTGAGCTCGATGAGATCGTCCAATTGGAAGTCCCATGTGAGCCACTTTTCGATCCCGAGCTTCAGCGCTTTCGCCCTCAGCCTGGCCGCGTCTTCCGGATAGGATTGAGCCAGGCCGGCGTGCACCACCTGCCATCCCTCGGCTGCTCCCTGCAACGCAAACTTCGCCTCGAGGTCGTCCGCGGTGATGAGGTATTCGCGTCCTTTCTTCTCGTACGAGTACATGCCACTGTCAGCGCGTTTGAACTCGACTTCTTCCCCTTGCTGAATCACCGGCGACACCCACTGCTTCGGATCCACGTTGTGGGTCTTCTTGGCGGCGCCAACGACGTTTTTCAAGCTCGACGCACCTCGCGTCCAGACCGTATGTTTCAACGCCATGGTGGCCCGTTTGTGCTTGCGCTGCTTGCGCCCGAGGGTCTCGATTACGCCCGGCTGCAAACGAGGTTCGCCGCCGGCAGCGCGGATCGATTCCACGAACTTGTAGAACGCCTCCAGTGGCTGCTGTTGCATGAGGTAAGCCTCGACGTCGAGTTTGCCCTGCCCATCGAACCTGATGCCGTTCGGGAGGCGGTGATGCTCGCTTGAGTAGACGTGCTTGCAAAGAACCGCATTGGCTACCTTTGCCTGTGTGAGGCCGCAGAAGTAGCGCAGTTTGACCTTTCGGCCATCCAGGCTGATCCGGACCGTTCGGTCGCCGGTTACGGGCAACGTGATGGTCGGTTCGGCAGCATCGAGCAGCTGGTAGCGCAGCTTCGGTTCGCGGGACGCGGTGCTTTCGGGATCGAGCAGCGCCAGCTCAGGCATCGGGTCATCGAACGATTCGACTACCTGATGGACTGGCGTGCGCTTGCTCGCTCCTTCCCCGAATACGACCACCGAAGTGTGGACGTTAGCCCCCTCTTCTTTGAACGTATTTCCCGGGAGGTCGAAGACCCCTCGCAATCGGGACTGCACCTTTTTTGAAGACCAGCAGCCAGCGCCAGCGCGGATCGCGTCGGCACTGGATCGTGGCAGCAGCGCCACCACGATCCGCGACGCTTTCAATGCCTGGATTACGGCATATTCATCGCTCACGCTTGCCGTGTCGGCGCCAAAGCGTCCGAAGCGTGTAAAGCCCTCTTCCGGCTCCAGGCCAGTGCTATCCAAATGCACTGAGAACGGCGGGTTGATTATCGAACAGTCCATGCCTTTCGGCCTGACCATCTCCATACCTGCGCAGATAATCTCGCCCTTGAAGCCAGCTTCCGTGACGACGCGTTTGACCTCGTCGACGCTTGGCTGGTGAACATCGACTCCGAAGAGACTATGCTTTTCCGGGTCGGCGAACTGCAGCAGTCGGGCCGTGCCGACGGAGTTGTCGAGGATGGAGCGAATCGGGAGGTTGGCGACGAAGCGCCACATGAAGCGGGCCACGCTATGGGGGGTAAAAAACTGTCCCAGATGCTCGCGGCGTGCCGCGGCCAGCATTCCCAAATTCTCGATTTTTACGAGCTTGAGGCTGCCGAGGCTCACGATGTTTCGAAGCGCGGCATACCAATCTTTTTGTTGCATGATTTCTCCTGTCAATTGCCACGAGGTGGCGGATTAAAACTGGCAGGTAGAGCGCTTGCCTATCGGCGATAGGCAAGCCGGGTAGGCTTGCGGTAAAAGTTTTAGGGGATTGTCCTGTTGCTTAGATGCCGAACTCTCCGAGGAACAACTGGAGTTTCGCCGCGGCTTCGTGGCCGAACTTCCAATCAATCGAATCCTTGAAAAATACGATGTCGAGGCCCGGGAAGGAGAACTTCTCGCGCGAATTGAATTTGAATTCGTAGTCTCCTATCTTGTGGCGATCTGGCTTCAGGGCCAACGACAATGCGTCTTGCCCTGCCCACTCAAACACGTAGCTCAGCGCATCGAAAACCACGTTGACGTCGCCTCGCTCGTAGAGCTTGTAGGGGCCTGTTTTTGCGCCAAAGCTGGCCGTGGTGCTCCTGATGTTTTGGTATGCGATCACGGCACTGGTCGTTCGACGCATGTCCTTGTCATTGAGGTGGAGCCGTTGAATCAGCATGAGCGCTAATTGCTTGTAGAGAGCGGTCTGCCCGGCTTCCCCGCCATACGTGCTTTCGAGGTAGGCCCAGATTTTGTCCAGGTCTACAGGCAGTTCCGGCCGCGTTGCAACTGGCGAGGGTTGCATGCCGCGACGCGGGCGCGATGGAGCTTGTTGTAGAGCCTGCTGCCAGTTCTCCTGACCAGTCGCTGCGAGCACGTCACTGGTCCGAATGGATAGCGTCGTGTAGCGATTGGAGAATTGCCTCTGCGCTTCGTGGACCATCATGCTGATGGCGTTCTTCGCAATGTCCTCGATGCCCTCCGTTCGCGGGCGGCTGGTGAGGCTGAATCCGAAGGCGTCGCGCTCCGCGCTTGCCTGTGCTGCACTGGCGGCGCTGACCGCTTCCTCGTAGGCAGCATAACGTTTGAAAATGTCGTTGCGGGATTTCAGGACGAAGGTGGCGTCATCGTTTGCGCTGGGGAGCGTGGCGATGATGGCCGGCGTTGCAGTAGTTGTCGCGGGCACCACCGGCCGGGCCGGGGTGGCGAGATCAAGAAGTTCGTCAATCTCGGCCGCGTCGTAGCCGCGACTAACGCGCCTGGTGCTTGTTGCGATTGCTTGTTGGGGCATGTGTTCCTCCAGTAAGTGCCGCGTGGCGGCAATAGAACTGGGAGCGCAGACACTGTCGTGCGGCTTGTCCATCGGGCTGGCGATGGACAAGCCCATATGGGCTTGTCGTAGGGTTGATAAAGTTACTTTTTGTGGTTTGCTATGCGCCGTAATGCCCCAGGAACAGGCGCAGCTGCTCAGCCACCTTGAAATCGAACTCGAAAGTCCACTTGTCCTTGAACATAACGACGCTCAGTCCAGGGAACGTTTCACGATGGCGCGACTTGAAGGTGAAGCAGTAGCCGCTGATGGGTGCTCGTGACAGCGCCGCCTGCAGGTCCGGGAGGTTCGCCCACGCCATCGCGCAGGCGAGTGCTTGGAAGGCCTTGGAAAGGCGCGTGTGCTCGTTGTAGCTGACTTCCAGCGTTCCCTTTGGCGCGTAGTCCTTGTGACCGGACCAGATCCGCACTGTGCATGCCACATGTCGTTTCATGGTCGCCATTGCCTCACTGTCCTCGAACCGGAAGAACTTGATCAGCTCGGCCGCCTGCTGCCTGTACGCAGCTGTCTCGCCGGCGTCGCCGCCGTAGGTGTCAGCCAGGTGTGCATGCAGCTTTTCGAGGTCGAAGGGAACCGGGGCGTCCTTGTCTACTCCCCTCCAGTGGCGACGCTCATCGATGCCAAGCGCCCGCCAGACTTCGTTGCGGTCGATCGTCAGCGTGCCGCCAACCGGCGCATACTGCTTTTCAGCTTGCGCGATGAGGTTTTCCATTGCCAGGTAAGCGATGTCCACCGGACTCTTGGTCTCCAGCGTGTTGATGACCGTGTTCCAGTGATTGCCGAACAGGTGCGCCTCGATAGTTCGCAGGTCGACCGCGAGGGTCGAAATCTTCTTTTGATACTGTCGATAGCACTCGAACAAGTCGTTGCGTGAGGTCGGCAGCGGCACTGACGCTGGCGCTGGCGCGGCTGGGATTGCCTTGGCTTGCAGTGGGGTACGGCCGACATTGGCCGAGTCAGCCAGGTCAAGCAGCTCATCGAGTTCGGCAGGGGTTGTGAGACTGGCACGGCTGCGAAGGCGAGGACGTGCGAGGGTTGATTGTGATTGCATATGCACTCCAGTTCATGCCGCAGTGCGGCGGGGGAAATGGAGGTGCCCAAAAGGGGCTTGTCAGGAAGTCCTGAGAAGCCAGAAGATGGAAAAAACAAACGGCCCTGTCTTACGAGAGGGCCGTTGTTGTGCTGCCAGGGCTGCGCCCCGGAGGCTTGTCGAGTTATCGCGTCGAAGGTTGACCGGAATCGCCCTTGACGAACTTGCGCAATGCTGCAAACGGCAAGAACATGTCACGGAAATCCTGTGCCATTACTTTCTTTACGTGTTGCAAAAATTCTTTCATCTGATGCTCCTTGAAATCTCTTTATGCCTTGAATGAAATGTAGCAGAGGCCTGCTATCCTGTCAATCAAGAGCGCATACCGAAGGGCTCGTGGCAAGCACCAACCCTTCAGCTAGACAACAGCCCACCTTTTTCAAGGTAGGCCATTTGTTATATGACCTAAATGTTGCTGATAATGCGCAGCAAACCCGGCTGTTGAACTGGCTACTCGTGGAGATATTCCTTGTAGATGCCGTCGAGGATGTTGTACAGAGCCCAGGACACGTCGATGATAAGAATCGCTCTTTCAAAAATCGAAAGAACTTGCACCAAGAATGCCGAAGCTTGACGTTTTTCCAGCAAGTGAACGTAGCAATCGAGCGCGTAGGCGGCCGTCGCAATCACCATGAAGACGAACGTCGTGGTGATAACGTGAATCGCCATGTTGACGGCATGGTTGTCCCACCACTTCTTCTCAGAAGCTGTGTGATGAGGCTTTTTGGATGGCGAGGTTTTTTTTGTGTTCATGGTGAACTCCTATAAGGTTCCTTTCTTTCGGACGCTCCGAACAAGGTTGATGGGTATAGGCAGCCGACTTATTTTTTTGGGAAAAATTCGGTGCACTTGTTTGCGTGCGCGAAGGCACGTGGAATCGATGCCGGAAAGCCGACTGACGAAAGATTGGAGCGTTGCTCACCGATATAGGAATCGATGAGAAAGTGACTTTTAGGAGCGTGCTAGGCGCACTGAACAGATAGCCGCGAAAGCAGCTACTGAATTGGGTTCCGCGAACCCGACGGGTCATTGCCGGCAGAGCGGCATCTAGAATTGTATCGAACGTATTGCAACATAGCAAGCTAAACGAGTCCAGCCCCGAGGGGTTGGACTCGCTGTAGTCAACTCGGGCCGTGGCCTTTTTTGAATGCACCTGGCGGCAAGGTCCATACCTCGTTTTCCGGCAGAATTATCGCCGCATAGTATTCCTTGCTTTCCGCAAGCAGCAGCGCTTCGAGCGTACAGATGTGCGGTACACCACGGTCAGCCTGCTCATCGAGCGTTAAACTTCGATGAATTTTGACACCAAACTCCTTTTCGTAAGCAGCAATTGGAGCAAACGCTTCGGGCATGTACGTGCGGACTGTTGCCCACTCGTTCGGACCCGAAAAAATACACCCACGGCATGATGCCCTGGAGTAACCCAACCAATATGCTGGATGGGGATTTATCCGGTGCCGCTTCATGATTTCCCACACCTGCGCCTCAGTCCAGCCATGGACAGGTCGCCAGTGGTCAATATGCCGCTTAACCTTGATCCCGTCCCGCAGATCCGAGCGATGAGGCTCAAAAGTTTGATAGTTCGCCCGGTTGGTCGACTCCTCTGCCCTTTCTCCTGTTACGACGAGGACGCGCTTGTTTTGAAACCGCGGATCGTTTGTAAGCACCATTCCGAAGACGTCGATTTTGGCGGAAGAGCTGCACCATCTGACTTTCAGATCCGCAGAGACCTGGGGAAACCGCCGGCGAACGCTTTCTTTTCCGCGAACACCCCCGACCGTTCTGACCTGGCCATCTTTCGTGAAAAAACTGACCGGGGCGGTTCTATCTCCGTTCCGGTTCATCTCTTTTTCGATTCCGCCCTCGCGCCACGAATGGATAACGGGCAGACCGAATGCGGCTCCGAGCTTGTCAACGTAGCTGGTGCTGACAGGCCAGTCCATCAGGGTCGAAGTCTGACCGTCCACGCATTGGTGATGTAGCTCAATTTTGTGGAGTGGGACGCCAGCCTCAATGAGCGCCAGCAAAGACGCGACCGAATCCTTACCGCCTGAGCAACACAAAAGTACATGCTGGTAGCTTTCAAGGTCAGGGCCAACGGGAGCCCCGACGTGTTCGACTACGGCGGTCGAGGTTTCTTCTTCAACAAAATTTTCGTCAAACATTTGCGACTCCTATTCGATGCCGGTTGCCGGCCTTTAAATTCGGAGTGCTGTCGTGGAGACATATCGCTACGCTGGCGCAGGGATATGGGGGATATTGGGAAAAGACCAGCGCCACCCCCAAAAGGGAGTGGCGTTGCCTTATGCGGCGACCGGTTCAGCCGCCACCTTCTTTTTTTCTTTCGGTATCGGGGCCACGTAGCCCATGCGCGCCCACACGTCCGTGTCGAGGGCGATAGGCCGAGCGTTGCCGGACTCCAGGTTCACGAACTTGCCTGAGTAGTTCAATTTGCCGTTGCGGATGAGCATCCACAACAGATTGAACACCTCGTTGGCCATCGTGTTGTTGATCACCAAGCTTTGCTTTTGAAGCGCTTCGGCTACCGAGCAGCTCGGCTTGTCGTCCTTCGCGTCGAGGTCGGCGTTGACCATGTCCGGGAACAGGTCGCCAACGTGCGGGAGGCGGACCGTCTTGCGGTTCCCTTCGTACAGCTCGCCAATTACGACCTGGCCAGTGTTCTCGTTGTTGCCGGCGTCGATGTAGTAGCAGTGGTACCCGCTACTCGCGCCGATGATAGCCGCGCGACCCTTTCGGGAGTCGACGCAGCCGATCATGATGTCAGCGTTGACGCGATCGGACTTCTTGATCTTCTTCGGCACGGCTTCCCAGCTCGTCCCCCAGCACTGATTGAGCCGGTTGACGATGAGCGTCGACTTATACTGGCCGACGTCTTGCGGAAAGAAACACTGCCGGCCGATGTTCGCCGTCGACACAATGTCGTCGTCGTACAGCGTCACCTGCAGGCCGCCCGGGTGCCCGAGCTCCTTCATCGCGAAATGTAATTGCATGAGCCGCGGCATAAGAGCCGAGCCGGTTCCGCCAGCGCCGACGACGACAACCTTGATGGTTTCGCGCAGCAGAGGCGCATGGATGGGATGGTCAATTTTCATTGTTTAAAGTTTCCAGGATAGTTTTTTGAAGGTGCCGCGCGCACAAAGGCGAGAGGCAATCGTGGGCTTGTCGGTATTACAGTTGCCGACCACGAACGCGAATTTGACTGCGTGCCGGTCGTCTTTGTCGTCAACGCGCGAGAAGAACGCCTCGTGATGGCTGTGTGAATGGCAATCCACGACGATGTGTACGCCGTCGCCGAGCGTGGGAAGCTCGTAGTCGAGGGAGTCGGACGTGGCATGGTTCGATTTCGACCGGAGCAAAGCGTACTCGCCGGTGTTTTCGTTCCAGGTGATGACGGCGCCGATTTCGACGTCGCTTTCCTGTTGGGCCCATTCGACGAACTTCTCGAGCAGTGCGCGGGGCAGCTTTCCAGCCTTGTAATCGACCGTCTCTTTCAATTCTCCGAAAGGGACAGTCATTGCAAGGGCTGGGCCAACCTGAGTGATGATGCGCACCCAAGGCCGGCATACCTCGAGGAAGGCCCCGTTAGAGGCCAGCACGATGCGTTCACCGTTGAGGTCAAGCGGTACCAGGTCCGAGAACTTGGGAGCGCTGGCAACTGGGCAGGATAACTGCAGAGCGATGTCGCGCTTGTCCATCAGTTTTTGCCCATGCGGTTGCGGATTGCCTTCATCAGGCTTTCGATCGTCGTTCCCTGCGGTACCAGATACTCCACGGGGAATTTCGGGTAGACGCCGTCGAGCAGCTCCTTCCACATTGCGTATTCGCCCCTTGGATGACTGGCCTTTTTCTTGGCGCCGTTCACGTGCGTAAACTCGCTGTCGAAGAAAGCCGCATCCCACTGTGGAATGGCACCAGCAACAATCCCTTTCGGTCTTGCGGCGGAGCCGGCACAGATGAGGCCATCGTCGTAGACGTTGAAGTACGGCGCGTGGCAGAGCGGCGTGTCCAGCTTCGGACGCTCCGCGCCCATTAGGGAGAACACATACCAGCTGTCCTTCACGACTGCGAACACGAGACTTGGATGGGGAACTTTGCCAGCCCGTTTACCCAGCTCGCGGTTGTTGAAGAACACGTTGCGCTCGCATGGCGGCGTCCACCAAACCATATGGTCGGCAGAAATGCTCAGGACGTTTTCCGGCAGGAAGTCGACGTTCAGCGTCAGCTCCTTTGCCAGGGTGCCGAACATATCCACGAGCGCCTCACGCGTCACCGGTTGCCCGGCTGCGATCTGGAAATTAGGCCGTGCGTCCGTGCCGAAGTTTTCGACCTTGTGCAGGGTCGCGTACAGATGCTCCGTCCCGGCGGTGCCGTTCGGGTTTTGTCGTGCGTACACCATGATCGCCTGCGAGAGGACGACCGGGCTTTCTCCGGTTTGCATGCCGAAGTTGTTCATCGATTGGGACATATTTTTACTCCGCGTATGTTGAATACGAAATTGAGGGGATCAACGCGTCCATCTGGGAGACCAGGTCTAGGAGGGCGTCGAGTTTGTTAAAGTAAGTTGCGAGGTCGCTGGCCGATTCAGGCAGTGGTTCCAGGGTATGCAGTTCTGTGCCTTCCCCGTTTTCCCACAGGTATTGGCCTTCCTGATCCATGTACTGCGCACAGCGGTCATCGTTGTTGAAGAGCAGGATGCATGCGACCCAGTAGCAGCGCAGGCCCTCGATGCCATGAAGACGAGCATCGAGCTGCTTGACGCGCTTCGCCGCGCGACGCAGACCCAGGAGGCCCTTTGCAATGGCAGCTACATTCCTGTTGCCAGTACGCGAGAGCTTTCTCAGTTTTCGGTTAGAGAAACGCGGGCGTTTCTTTTTACTGACCGCTGGCCGAGCTTTCGTGGTCATGCTGAAGCAGAACCCGTTCCCATACGCTTCCAGGATGGCGTCCGGCATGTAGCGGTCGAGCAGTTCATCGTCACTTTCGCCGAAGCGATCAATGAGTTCCTGTCGGGCCTCATCGTCCTCGACGGAGTGGATGTCATTACCCCATAGGGAGTACGAAGTCTCGCCTTCAAGGATGCGTTCGGGGTGTTGCACTTCCACCGTCCGGTAGCTCGCCGCCACCAGTTCGGAGTAAGCAGCAAGGAACAATCCCGGCGCTGTTTTTTCGACATGGCGAGCGACGTCTTCGACATATCGAAGATCCGCCGTTGCGCCACGAAACGCGAGAGCGGGACCGGTAAAGGTTTGGCCGTTGTAGTCGGGGTGCTCTACCTCAGTGTTAGCCGATTCGGCGTCCAGCAGCTCGATATCGAACCGCATGTACTGAAGCTTGCCGATCCGGCGCATCACCCATGCATGTAGTCCCTCTGCTACTACTTGTTGAGGGGCGACGGCGTCGTCAGAAATGTCAGCGGGGTCGATAACCCCAGCGTCCAGGAGATTGCGTCCCAGGAGGAAAAAGTTAGTTTTGTATTGCACCACGAGCGCGGTGCGAGGGACCGACTCATGAAGTGTCGGGATTTGAAAAAGAGTTGGTAGGGATTGCGTTGGGATGGCGCTTTCGAGAAGGCGCAATTCCGTATTGTTGAGTTGCATGTGCTACTCCTTGTACGTTTCCGCAAAGCGGTAAGAAAAGGAGCAAGCCGTAAGGGCTTTCTTATGCGTGGAGCAGAAGAAAGCCCCCTGTTTGAAGGGGGGCGGGACCGCTTAGAAAATCGGCGGTAGTTGTGACGATTGAAGCTGCAGTGGCCGGGCGCCAGTACGTTTTTCGCGGAGGGTGCTGAGAGCCGATGTGCAGGCAATCACTTCGCGATCCGCGACGATTGGCGCCTTCTCGGCCTTGCCACCATCGGCAAGTGTCCGCTGGCCGGACAGGATCGCATCGAGGCGAGCCCTGTCCATGCCTTAGCCCTTCGTCCCGACGTTGCGGGTGAAGGTATAGGTCGCCACGTCGCCTTTGATGGAGGCTTCGTTGACGATCGCGGTGCTCAGGTCCGGATACTGGTTGCTGTAAATGTCTCTCACTTCGTCAGGCGTGAAGGCCTCGCCCGGATCGGGGAGGTTGGCGCCGTTGAACGTGAATTTGCGGATCAGTTTTTTAATTTCGATAGCCATTTCGTTGCTCCTTACATCATGTCCAGAAGGTCGTCGTTGTCGTTCGCTTTCGCCTTCGCCGCTGGCGTAGGTGGTGCGGACGACGTTGCAGGTGCGGTAGTGCTGGCAGGCGCACCCTCATCGAGGATGTCGTTGCCAGTACCGTCGCCCATGTCGTCACCGAGGTTGTCTTCGCCGTCGTTTCCGACTGCTTCTGACTTCGGTTCCGGCTTCGATCCCTTGGACTGGAGCGCTTTCGTGGCCTTGCCGGCTTCGGACTGCTGCGCCGCCGAAAGGATCGTGGCGGTGACAGCGACCTGCTCTTTCAGTCCGGTGCGCGAGGCGCCGAACTCCATGAGCGTACCGATGAAACCCGAGTCGAGTTCCTGCGGCGTGGCAGCCAATGCGAGCGGCTGAGCGAGGGCCAGATTCGACCCTTTCTCTGCTTTCGGCATGACGACGACCTTCATGCGGCCGTCTTTGCCTGCGCCCGTGATTTTTACGTTGATTTCTTCGTTTTCCCCGATGATGCCGGCGAGTGCTGTGAACATAGTTTTTTCCTAAAATTTTGTTTGAAAAAAAAGCGCCGGGGTCGGCGCTTTTCGTATTGCTATTACTTGTACATGAGGACCGGAGGAATGGTCGCGGAGTAGTCGAAATCCTTCACGGCGAGCAGTGCCGCGATGAGTGGTTCCTTCTTCTCGTTGAACAGCTTCGTGAAGCCCTCACCGATCGCCTTGTCCAGGCCAACCGACTTTGCGATCAGCTGGATAGCGCTCTTGGTGAACAGGTTCAGGAAGTCAGCATCCATCTTCCAATACTTCGTCAGGTCGAGCTGGACGTGTTTTGCGAGACGAACGAGTTCCGATTCCGGCAGGTCGCTCATCGCCTGGACAGCCAGCATTTTCGTTGCCTTGTCGAGGTTGTCCGATTCGAGCTGCTTGACCTGCGTGGTTACGGCAGCCAGATCGAGAGCCTTCTTCTCGCCCGTCAGCTTTTCAAGGACATCAGTCATGCCCGCCTGGTTCACGTGCCGGATATTCCCGGTCACGGCCAGAGCGATCAGTATCTGCACCGAGAGCTGATAATCCGGGACGATTGCCCTCTTCATTGCGCCTCGCCAGACTTTGACACGGTATTCCTTCACCTTGTCGCCTTCGCTCACCGAGGTGGCTTGCGCCGGGGCGGCCTTGGCCTTTGCCTTGTCGTCAGTCGCGCCTTTCGATGCGTCTTTCGATCCAGCGGTGCCGGTGCTCGCCTTCGCAAGCGCTGCCTTCGCCTCGTTTTGGGTGCGGATATTTTCCGCGACCTTTTTCTGATTGCAAACCGGATCGAAACACTGATCCTTGAACGCTTTGCCCAAGTGCTCCGGAATCGCGCTGATGGCGGCACCGAAGTTGTTGCAGCCGCGGCAGGCCTCAGCTTGCGCTTCACCCACGCCGCCTGCGCCTTCCGCCCTGATACGCACCTGAGCGAAGTTGTCACCCGCACGAACAATCCGGATAACCGGATAGTCGTCCTTGAGCGCGTCCTTCATCCCTTCCAGTGCGGTCTCGGTTTTGGCTTTATAGCAGGCGCTATTCGTGCAGCTCCCGTCCGTGATGCAGGCCTCAAACATGATGCCCTGGACGCTGGAGTTGTGCTGGCAGCCAGTGCAATCGCTCCTGTCGAAAATTGCACCAGACAGCTTGGAAGCGGCCTTTTCGATGAGCGACTTGAGGTCATTGACCGTCAGGCCGCGCTCGAGAACTGCCGGCAGCAGCTTGTCCTGGCTTTCCTTCGCGAGGGACGCGAACAGCTCGGCATGGCCCAGCTTGATCTTTCGCTCGTTGAGGGTCGCTTGGACCTGCTCGGAGCAATTCATCAGCGCCAGGCGCGAGTCCAGCTTTGCGCGGGACCAGCTGAGCAGGCGGGCCGCTTCATCACGGTCACCTTGCACCTGTCCGAGGATCTGTGCCGCCGATTTACCTTCTTCGGTCGGCGACATGTCCGCGCGTTGCGTGTTCTCGATGTGGGCGAGGACTGCAGCTTGCTCTTCAGTGCATTCGATGATCAGCACAGGCATGTCGAAATCGACGCCATGCGCAGCCATGGCTGCACGATAGCGGCGTTCGCCGGCGATCACCTTGTACTTGCCATCACCGATTGGACGGATGAGGATCGACTGCGCGACGCCATGGACGCGCACGGATTCGATCAGCTCTTCCATCTCCTTCGGTTCGAAGTAGTTACGTGGGTTGTTGCCAGGCTCGATGAAGCTGAGCTTGACGATGCCGGGCGTGCGCGTAAGCATTGCGGCCGCCATTTCCTTGACTTCTTCCGGCTCCGGGGAGACGACTTGGATCAGGTTCTGGGGCTTGGCTTCGGTTTTTGGTGCGGGTACTGCGAAGGTCTTTGCTGGGACTGCGATTGCGGTTTCGGTATTGATGGTGGCGATGGATGCGTCGACAACAGCCGACGGCGTCATGGCGCCAGCTTGCAGGCCAATTACTTGCATTGGAATTCTCCGAATTATGCCGAAAACCGGCGTTAGAAATTCGGGAGCGAAGTGAAACTTTCGAGTGTCAACCACTGGAAAGTTACTTTGAAGAGCGCGTAGCGCTTTGATGGAGTGTTTGCCGCAGAGCGACCAGCGTAGATTAACGCAATTCTTTACTGAGTGCAATCTTTTGCTGAGGGGGGGTGTCCCCTCAGCTTCGATTATTGTTGTGTTTTTTCAGGAGGCGAGTAAAGGCTCGTTCTGATATTGTCGGCACGAATCACATTTTGCGTCCTCAAGGTACGGGATGTAGCGCAGGTTGTCGGACTCGCAGGCCTTGCAGATGCACTCGCCGGCGATGAAGGTGGCGCAGGGTTCTGGATCGTCGCGGCGCATGAAAACGATGGGGGCTTGTTTGGTCTTTTGTCGGGCTGGGGATTGCGTGAACATATAGGGAACTCCGTAAATTGCCGATAGCGGCTGTCAAAGTCGTTCCGGTGAGGCTGTCCGGTGCGGTGCACGGGAAAGCCGTACACAGTCCACAGAAGCCCCGTACTGGCGGATTCTGTGGATGCTTGGCTAATGCGGTGTCTTAGGCCGCGGTGTGATTGTTGGATTAGACTGGCGCCAGGGCGTCAGCGATAACGGCCATGACTTCTTCGCGCGGCCGGGCCGCGAGCAGGTCGACCTCTTGTTCGATCTTTGTCATGACATCCGGTTTGGACGTGTAGCCCTTGCCATACCTGGCGAAGACATAGCGGTTGAAGGTGTTCATGTCGACTTCCATGCCCACCACCTTGACGACAATCGCCATGAGCTTCGAGACGCACACATTGCCGACCTTGGACATGTCCTTGACCATCTGGACTGCCAGGGCGATAAGAACAGGATCGCTCTCCCAGCCCTCGGAAATTTTGATGTCGAAATACTTCATCGCTACTTCCTCATCCAGTTCCATGGCTTCGATCAGCTGCTCGAGCTGTTCGCCCGGATCCTCCGATCCGGAGCCGCCCTGCCCTGCCGCATCCGTAGCTGGCGCTTGCGCACTGCTCTCGATCGCCAGGGCCGGAAGCAAAGCTGCACTTGGCATGCCCTTCGGTGTGGCCAGCCACGCGACAGGAGTCGACGCCGCCGGCAACGCGATGGTGCGCCCCGTTTGCAGGATCTGGCCAATGTCGATGTCCGCTTGCAGCTTCGGCACCCACTGGTTCCCTGTTTTCTTAATGCCCTGCTCATCGAAGTAGGTGCGCTGTTCGAGCACTTTCGTGATGTAGAAGACAGGGGCGTCCGGCTTGTACGGGTTCATCCGGGGGATGGTGCCGAGCGCGTCCAGGATGCGTTGCAGGTCGGTCCAGATTCCTTCGGCCGCATACTCCGAACTTGTCTCCATGACCATGAGGCCAGTGGTCGGAATTTTCGGGATATAGAACATCAGGCGGCCCCGGAATTTGCACTGCCCCTGCTGGAACTCGTGGCAGATGCCAGGCTCGCACTTGCCGCGGATGACCTTTTCGCGACGAGGCATCTTCTTGATGCGACGGGTTTTGTTTTCCGCCAGCTGCTCGGCCGAAATCTCCGGCAGGTATCGGCAGTAACGCACGCCGTCGAGGCCATAGTGGGACTCGTAATTTGGATCGCCACCGTGACGTTTGAACTGGTTGGGATAAATTTCCCCCAGGTCGTCGGAGTGGAAAACCACCGGGAACCGGTAGAGGCGCTTTTCGGGATCGCCTTCGCGGACCTCTCCATAATGGTCCACGATCATCTGCGCGATCTCGGGCATTCCAAAGTCGCTCGCCGCCACGCTGAAATACTGCGTGTTACGTGGGAACATGGGGCTTTTTTCCATGTTGGTGGCGTCCTTGATCTTTTTCTCGATCTCGGAAAACTTCAGCCGTTTGGCGACGCCATCGTTGTAGATCTGTACCGCCCTTGGATTTTGCTGTGCAGCGTTGGTAAGTACCTTAATGCCGGGACGAATCTTACCCGCGTGCTTGATCTGATTATCAGTGCTGGCGGCCCTCGAGGAGAGGATCGACATTCTCATTGGTGCGTTCATTGCGGTTTCCTTAAACACGGCGTTCGCCGGTTGGTTGTGAGCAGGCGTTCGCCTGTAATTCGACTTGCATGCCTCGTGCGAGGCGTCGAGAAAACCGCGTGCTATGAGCACAGGTATGAAACGTCAGACCAGTGCAGGGAGGTTGAGAGAGGCTTTCGCATGCAGCGCAGCATGAGAAAACCCCCGAAGGGGTTTGGCCGTGAGGCCATGGAATCAGACTTCTTCCATGAGTTCTAAAATGGTTTCCTTCATTGCCCGGCCAGCACCAAACCAACTGCTGTCGAGTCGGAATTCCTGGTTGCGGGCGCGTACATGGAAATCAGCGTACTCGGTGACCGCGTTGATGAGTCCCCAGCCGGTACCGGCGACGCCATCAATCTGCGAGCCTTTGCCGGTGGAGGTGAACAGTTCCAGGACTTTGCCGAAACCTTTCGATTCGCGGATATCGCCCTTGCGGCCGAGGTTCGCGAACATGTTTTCAACAATTTCTTCGGCCAGTGCGCCGTCGAGGGACTTGTTTGCGAACATGCGCATGCGCGACATGAAGCCGCCATACACCTCATCGGCGTTCAGGCCCAATTGCAGCTTGACGCTGTTCGGGTTGAACTCGGTGTTGTGACGCACGGAGACACGTTTTGCCGAGGCGCCGTACAAGCTCATCTGCAGTGTGTTGTTGCAGACCACGCGTACGCTAGTGAACATCGCCGTCGTCGCCAGGCCCGAGTCGCAGCTGCTAACGAGCAGCAGATACGTGCGGACCGTGTCGCCGTCGACCACCTCACCGTCGAGGTTGGTACGTGCCAGCGCCCAGAAGCGCTTGCCGCCCTTGAGCGTGCCGGCCGTTTCCAGCTCGAAGCCATGCTCGGCCACCAGGTCGCGGAAGAACTCCAGGACTTGTGCCGGTTGCACGATGCTGTATTGGTTCGAGACCACGTTCAGCGGAGCTTCGGTATCGCTGCGATACAGCACCTCTTGTTGCGTCCAGCTTTTAAGGTGCGGCACGACAACGATGCCGCTGCCGGTATCTGGACTCGTGCGCTCGATACCGAACTGAACCGGCGAGCGCAGGATTTCCCAGTTCATGCCAGCAGCAAGGCGCCAGTCCTCGATGGAGGCGCCAGGCACCAGCAGTTGGCCGAGGCCGTGCCATGGGGTTTCGCCGACGTAAGCCATTTCTGCGATACCGCCTGCGGCGATAGTAAGTTCGTGTGCCATATGGATGCTTTCGAAAAGTTAGTTTTAGAGAAGGTCCAGATGGACAGGAACCGACATGTTTTCGCGGAGGACGACAGCTGGGTAGCGGTCAGTGACGAGGACTTCGAACGCAGCACGTGCTTGTGCTTCGTTCATCAGCTTTCCGCCTTTCTTGGTGAGGACCTTGTCCTCGTATTTGCAGGGGTTGAGCGTCGAAGTGCGGACGACGTAGGCGATGCCTTCGCCTTCCGTGTCCTGCGCCAGCAGTCGCATTTCGGTCTCGCCAGACTTGGCACGAACGATGCGCACTGCCTTACGGGTGACGGTTTTCTCTGGCGCCACGGTAACGAGTGGCAGCTGCGCCGAAGTACGGGTCAGCGGCAGTTCAGGTACCGGCAGCGCGTCCTCTGGAAAGAAGGCCGGCGGCAGGTGGTCGAAATTGAAGTCTTGAGCTTGAGCTTGTTGCATGATTGAGCTTTCAGTGGGAGATGCGACGTGCGATAGACGAGGACGTGCACACAGCGCGCATGAGGCGCTGAAGTACAGGCCGGCGCTTGTGCGCCAGCTGAGTGTCGATGCAGTAGTCGATTAAATTGCGGTTGCCGTCGGTGATGAATAATCCAAAGACGAAGGTGCCTTTAGAGCCGGTGACGGTCTGGAACTGGTAGATGCAGCACGAGGAGTGCTGGAAAAGCTGGCGGTGGCGCTCGAATGTGGCGAACACGAAGTGAGCGCGTTCACGGAACATGGCCAGGGCCGCGGTGAGGTCCAGTCGCTGGAGCTCGCCCGGGGCGTATTGCAGGTTCATATCGTCTTGCACACAGTCGTGCGCGCGAACGAACTTTGAAATTTGTTGCGGGGTGTCGGCGTCGCCGACGGTGATATTTCTTAGGGAATTCTCGAACGTCTTATGACCAACGTCCGGACATTTGAGTACGGAGGGAGGCATGCCATTTCCTTGCCGCTGTGCGGCTGTTTGAAATGGGCGAGGCGGTGATACGTCTCTTCAATGCCGGAGCATGGAAGAAGCTTTATTTTGCTACCTGCTATGAGGTAAATGGGAAGGTTGCCGCATGGCGACACCGAAACTGTACGCGAATTCTTCCCTAATGCCAACTTTTTTTTCGGCGCGATTGCTTCCGGTTTTTTGAAACCATTCCAGCCAAGGCAATGAACGGCACGCGTTATGCTCACAGGCCCGCCTCCACTCTCCGGCGGCCTCAAATCGGCCATGCCGTTTCGGCCTAACCCCCCATTCCTCTCATCTTCCGATCGCTGATATGAACGACCACTTCAAAAAATTACTCGCAGCCATGGACGACAAGCTCTGGCTTCGAATGCTGGTGTGCTTTCTGCCTGGCCTTGTCCTGGGCAAGCTGGCAGGCCAGTTTCCAGGTGCAATATTGGGAGGACTTGGCACCGTGGCGCTCATCGCAGGCGTGGCCATTTTTTTAATGTGGCCGCGGCTGCGCAAGATCGGTGTCGAGGAAGCGGATGCGGAGGTTGGCGACGAGATGGTCGAACCAGTCGCGGCGCCGGCGCCTTTGGCCGAGCCCCGACCCAGTTTAGAAACGTCGCAGTTGATGAAGCAGCTGTTGGAAATGTTTGGCGGCGCCGGCGGGCAGATGATCGGCGCGATCGAGACGGAACTACTTGTAAATCCTGAGTTGTCATACGCTGGCGCGGTCGAGTTAGCGTACCGGCGAAAGCAACTTCAGACGACGAAGACGTAAAAAAAGGGCGCCGCGAGGCGCCCTTCTTCTTTCCGGCATCAGGTGCCGGTTTGGAAATTCGTTGCCGATAGCCATACCCCGGCTGCCAGCGCCACCAAGAGCGCAACCAGCACTGTAGTTGACAGCGAGATGGGCGCCAGCGGCAGGAAGGTGAACAGCCCGGTCATCATCACCACCAGGTGCGTCGAGGAATAGAAAAAGACTGGATTCGACGTCTCGAACTTGTACTTCTTGCGCGCCCGCACGCCAGAGCCGTCAACAGCGGCCGCTACTGCCATTACCAACAGTGGCAGGAAGAAGATCTGGGCCAGGACATATCCGCGCCACAATGCCTTGTAGATCATCATCCACACGCCGTTGATCCACTTCTCGGCAAAGCCGCCGGTCTTTACCAGAGCGTTGCCTCGAAAGAACGCTTCCGTTTGTGGCTTGATCCCCGTATCGATGAAGATACTGGTGAACTTGTTATTGGCGGACTCGGTAAGGCGATTGATGTCGATGTCTAGACTGGTGACCATTGCGACTTCCGATTCGCTGATCGGCTGGTCCGGAAAGGCCAGCGGAATGAAAATGAGCGAGAGGAGTGGCAGGAATAGGCACCACAAAATCATGTGGCTGCCGAAGGAGTTGCTTACCGAAACAGGATGGACAGCCATTTTCTTATGCCGCCATTGCCGCGCCGTTGAACAGCTCACTCAGGGAGCGTTCGTCGAGCATGGTGCTCGGGATGATCTTGGTCATCATGAACGTCCGGGCCAGCATCGGAGCGAGCTGGCATTCCTTGCGCGCGACTTGAGGAGCAGCGCCAGGCAGCTGCGCCAGGAACGTGCTCAAGCCCGAGGCGAACGGCATCCACGAGATTTCACCACCGGGCGTCTCGACGACGATGTCTTGTGCGAACACATCGCAGCTGAATTCCAGAATGGTGTTCACGAACGCTGCCCGAGCAGCATTTTCGTCATCCTCACGTTCACTGAATTCCGCTAATGCTTTTTTGATCACCGTCACCAGCAGCGGCTTGCCTGCCGCGTCGACGGAGGCCATACCGACGTAGCCGGCGAAAGCCATAGCAATCTGCTCCAGAAGGGGCTGCTGAATCCAGACCACTTTTGCCACTGCCTGGTCGCCCGTTGCCTTAACGGCATCCGCAAGAATCTTCTTTTCGTTCACAAAGCACCTTTTCTAATTTGTACTGATGTTGCATGTGCATCATGTTCGCACTGCTCAGTTGGATTGTCGCTTTAAGACAGACAATGTCTACTGTAACTATTTTCGCTGGGAAAGAGTAAAGGTTTCTGCCACACTTTTTCTCTTTCAGTTGAGCGGATCGATATTTGTGGTATTTACATCACGCAAGTAACGGCAGTCGTCCTTTATACAACGTACTACCTGCGAGGAAGGCGAAGTACTGCAGGCCTGGCAAGCGCGTGAGTAAATCTGGGCTTACGAAAGGGATCTCAGTTTCGCGCATGGATCTGCTTGTCGAGCCGGTGAACTCCGTAAAGGACTTCGATGACCCTGAGCCTGTCGAATGCGTGGTGGTCACATCGCGAGCAGCCGTTTTACCGAAC
>Ga0308160_10001895_pt1 | contig 27193 bp, 22 predicted proteins | sample PhyFR1_FD_201036 | JGI IMG/M metagenome (GOLD analysis project Ga0308160, IMG submission 201036) | Phyllosphere microbial communities from UC Gill Tract Community Farm, Albany, California, United States - DLSLF.R1 | ecosystem: Host-associated > Plants > Phyllosphere > Unclassified | place: USA... | reverse complement strand
ATATCGGCAGCATCGAGTGTTTAGCAGCTGGGATGGCAAGGGCTGGGACATACTGGTGACGTCGACGCCCTTGAAGGGGAAGTTGCCCTTGCTCGAGAGCTCGGCGAGCCAGCGCAGCGAGCTCTTGAGTAGGGCGGTGATCTCGACCGGCGCACCGTCGCGCGGGGTCGCGGGCAGGCCCTTGTTGCCGGCCTTGGCCGACGAGCCCATCTTGTCCATCCAGGTGCCGCAGTTGTACTCGTTGCCGCCGTGGATGAAGCCGGTAGACCAGTCGGTGTAAATCTTCTGGTCGAAGCCGCGGTCGTCCATCTGCATGTCGAGGTTCGGGCCGGCGTTGTACTCGCGGAACTCGATGCCGCTCGCGTGGCGCTGGACGATCTCCTGGATAAGCTCGGCGACCGTGCTCGAGTAGGCGTAGGCCCGGGCGTCATCCCAGGCGACCCAGGTGTCGTCGGCCGGGAAGCGGCGCTTGACCGAGTCGGACAGGATCGCGAGCCCGTTCGGCGCCTTGTTGACGTAGTCCTGGATGTTCTGGATGAACCACCATGGACCGTCGCGGCAGTTGTAGCGCGGCGTCCGGCACGAGTCGAGCAGGTTCGGAACAAGGCCGTGCTTGAGGACCGAGCCGAAGGCCAGGATGTGGTCGCGGGCGGCGGGGAAGGCGCCGGTGGTGAGGAAGAGCCCGCGGAGCGAGATGAAGACGTCGCGGCCCCAGCAGCGGGCCCACTCGGTCGTGAAGTGCGTCAGGCCGGCGGCGAGCGACGGGACCGGCTTGGCCGGGTCGATTGAGGCACTGGTGACGAGGCCGTACATCTGGACGGCGCACAGGGCGAGGTCCTGCGTGAAAGAGTGGCCGGACGAGATAAACTCGGAGCACTGCTCGACGACGGCACGGCGGGCCGCCTTGTAGGCCTCGTACATGACGAGCGCAAAGTACTTCGGCCGCAGGAAGGACGGGACGGTCGCCTTGATGGCGGCAAAGCGCTCCTGGAACCAGGCGAGCGGCGTCTTGAGGTTCGGCCGGTGCTGCAGCTGCCGCTCGAGTCGCTCAGTGACGTAGTCGAGAGCCCAGTGGCCCTGCCGGAGGTGCTCGCAGAGCGGCGCGCCGAGGTCGTTGTTGCGGATGATGGGCTTGAGCGGCGCCATCCAACCCTGGAGGCCGCAGTAGACGAGCTTGCCATAGCCAGGGATCTCGTAGACGCCGTCGCCGCCCGTCGCATCGCGCTCCTCCTCGTCACAGCGGTGGAGCAGGACGTTGAGGTCGACGAGGTCGAGCGCCTTGAAGGCCTCGTCGGCGCCAGAAACGGCGAGAGTGTCGAGGTCCTCCTTGACGTCGACCATGTGGGTCGCAAAGAGCATGACGGAGCCCGGCGGGAACTCGTCGGGGACGACGATCTCGGTGTAGGGACCCTGAGCGTCCTCGCCGACGTTCTGCTTGGGCAGCGGGATGTCGATGAGCGTCGAGGGCAGACCCTTGAGCGTCTTGGGGTCCTTGGCATCCTCGTACGAGGATATCTTGATCGACGCGCCGGTGATGTACTTGGTCTGCTGGCGCGAGAGCTTGATCGGCGCGATCGAGCCGCGCGAAGCCAGGTCGCTCTTGTCAAAGGCGGTGTGGGCGACGAGCAGGTAGCCCTTGTGCGTCTGCGGGTGCACGCGGTGGAGAACGATGTACTGCGGGGAGGGTGCGGGGCAGGTCAGCCCTAGCGCTGACGGCAGCGGGAGGAGAATGGCCCGACGTACGTCGTTCTCCTGGTGGACGTGGCCCTCGGTGAAGCCCTCGAGGACCATCTCGGTGTGGAGGTGGTTGAGGACGCGCTTGATCTTGCCGATGCCGCGGTCGACGCCCTCGCCGCCGACGTCGTACATGCGCGTGTCGGACACGAGATCCAGCAGCTTCGGGTAAAGGTCGTCGAAGCCCTTGTTGGAGCCGATGGCCGAGAAGCAGAAGGTCGCGAGCGCGCCCGTGCTGAGGGCGTCCTCGGCCGTGCGCTTGTCGAGCGGCGACTGGTTGTCGTGCGTGACGTCCATCATGCACGCGTGAGGGGCCGAGCCAAAGAGCGGCGTGACAGTGCACGGCCGCGAGGGGCCCTTGCCCGTCGGCGAGGGCAGGGTGTCGGGCGACGTGAGGCAGGCGCCGTCTATCGAGCCGATCGGCTTGCCGACGCCGAACCGGTAGAGGCTGGAGAGACCGGCAGGGTGGCGACTTGGTCAGCGTGTGTGAAGAAGCTGCCAGCCTGGTCTCGCAGCCAACCCACAGGCGCGACTGCTCCTTGGGGTCGAAGCCGTTCATCATCTCACGGATGAGCGAGTTGATGCCGAGGTTCTTGATGAAGAGCAGGTCCATCTCCTCGCTGCCGGTAAAGAGCTCGGCGACGACGTAGAGGTTCGGGTTGCGCTTGCGACCGGCGTCGATCATGGCGATGCCGACCTCGAGCGGGGTCGAGTGGCAGTTGTCGAGCCGGAAGCCGTCAAACATGCCGGCGAGCAGCTCGCAGTATTTGGTCATGTGCGCCCAGAGGAAAGGGTTGTCCTCGGGCTTCTTGCCGTACCGGAGCTTGACGCAGTCACCCCAGACGCTGTCGGATGGGTGGCAGCGGGGCATCAGTCGGCTAATCTTTGGCACCAGGAGAGCTGAGCGCAGAAAATGGACGCACATGACCTCGCGGCGGAGATAGGCCTTGGAGGGCCGCTCGGCAAAGTTGGCGAGCGGGTCGGCGTCCCAGATCCAGCCGTTGTTGGCGAGGGCGAGCGAGGCCGGGTCGTGCTTCTGGGTCTTTGCGTTGGCAGGGAGACGCGTGAAGTAGGAGCCGACCATCGGCGACCTGAGCAGAAGCAAGCAGCCAGTGGGTCAGTCTCAACGCTGCGTTGAGCGACTCGGGAGCAGGGAGACGTACTTGGCCGAGATCTCGCCGAGGCGGGGGCCGCCCTCCTCGAGCCGCTCGTACTTGACGCGCGAGATGACGTTGTCGCGCTGAGCAGCGCCATCGGCGTTGAACTCCTTGTACTGGTCGACGTTGACAATGTCGAGGACCTTGGCCCACTCGTCGGCGAGCGCCGAGGGCGAGCCGCTCTCGCCAAAGGCGGCGGCGACGAACGCGACGGCCGTCTCGGTCGGGACGTGGACGCCCCAGCGCTTCTCGAACCGGCCGAGGCCCTCGATGGCGCCGTCCTGGCTACGGAGAAGGGTAGCGAGCTCGCCGTGCGACTTGTCGGCGAGCGCAGGGCCCTTCCACTCGCCCTTGGCAGCCTTGCTACCGAGAGCAGCCTCGAGCGCCTGCTTGTGGGAGGCGACGTCGAGCGCGTAGTACTCGTACAGCTTGAGCTCGTTGATGACCTCGTCGAGCGCGGTCCGGAGGGCGGCGAGGTCAGCCTCCGAGGCGATGGTCGTCGGCAGGCCACGCTCGGCAAGCTTGGCCGAGAGGTCGAGGATGGCCGAGTCGAGCTCGAGAGCCGGCGTCAGATGGGGCGAGTTGACGACATTGTAGCCCGACTCGGGGTGGTCCTCGAGCCAAGGGCTGTTGTTGGCCGTGTGGTTGAGAACGACGTCGGTCAGGCTGAGCAGGCCGTACTGCTCGCGGCACTTCTTGACCATCGCGCCAATCTCGGCGACGCCGTCACCGACCTCCTTGGCCCCGGCCTCGACAAAGAGCTCCGGGTCAAACTTGAGCTGGTCCAGTATCGAGTAGGGGCTGCCGCTCTCGCCCCGCGTCTGGAGCGGCGTAAAGTGGAGCATGTTGTAGCCGCGGCGCGAGGCCTCGTCGAGGTAGGCATCCCAGCCGCTGAGCTTGCCCTGCCACTTGGCGATGACACTCAGGATTGCGAGTCCGTCGAGCGGCAGAAGCTTGGCTTCGGATGGCGGCGGAACGGCGCCGCCCTTGGGGTCGACCGCGAAGCCGGCCGAGAGAATTGGCGACCGGACCGGCAGCCGGAGGATGGGGTCGACCGAGAAGAAGCCCTTGGTCGACTGGAGGCGGGCGCGGGGGCCCTTGGGGTCGGCCGCCGTCGGCGCAGCGTCGTACTCGATAAAGTACGCAAACGAGCCGGCCTGCGAGATAGGCACTGGTAGGGCGGAAGAGGTCAGGGCGGATGTCAGTAGAGTGAGAACAGCAATCAAGATGAGGGCTAGCCCGAACGAACGGTCGATGTGGATCGGCTTGGAGAAGTCGGTCGGCAGTCTGCGCGGGGGTCGCGTCGACGTCAGCGTCAGCGTCTGCGCGCGCGCGTCCATCTCGAGACTGGTACGCTGCTCGACTCACTTTCGTTCGGACCAGCGATAGCGCTCAAACTTGCCGCCGTCGAGCGGGAAGTCGGACTTGAGGACACCGTTGCGCGTCGCCGGCGTGCCGGGCTCGAGCGAGATGCGCAGGACGTAGGGATGCGGGTGCGGCGGAGGGAGCCGGATGTACTGCGAGCAGGCAACACGCAACGTCAGCTTGCTACTCGCGACTGATGGGCTGCGCCAAATACGCACCGACTTCTCCTTTGTTGGACTGCCGTCGGCCTCGAGGTCGAGCTCAAAGACCTGAATCGGGCCCTCGGACCTGCCGACCGGACCCTCGAAGAAGGCGATGCCCTCGTCGGCCGGCGTGCGCGGCGTCCGGCTGCCGTCCTTGGGAGCGGCGGCGGCCGCGTCCTTAGCCGGCTTGGGCATGGCGATCGACGTCGGCTTGCCGTTCGGAGCGGCTTGCGGCGCAGGCTTGCTGCTCGTCGGCGGGGTAGCAGAAGCGGTCGTGGCGGTCGGTGCAGCAGGAGCAGCGGCAGGCTCAGCCGCCGGCGCCGGCGCACGCTTGCTATCCTTGGCCGAGGACTTGACCTCCTTGACGACCTTTTTGAGGAACGACATGGGGCGGACGAGTCGGAGGGTGGAGGGGGAGAAGGGCGAAGGAGGCGAGGGGAGGGATGAGAAGGCGAGGGAGGAGGAGAGAGGAGGAGGGGTCGTTGACAGAAGGGCTGAGGCGGCGCAAAGAGGAAGCGTCGGCTCGGGGCGGTCGCGCCGCCCGCGCGGGCCGCTCGTCCGTGCGCGCGCGCGCGCGCCGAGCGAAGGGCTGCGCTGAGCCCCATCGTCATCGAAGGAAACCCCCGCACGGTCTCCTCATCCGGGGGACCACGCCTCGGCAGGCGCCCCGACTACTGGCTCGCGTCGACGATGGCCAGCAGCAGCGGGAGTTCGCCAGCAGACGGGGCTTGCGACGCGCGGACAGAACGTGCAGCGGAGCGAACGAGCGGGAGCGTTCACGATGAGGCATGCTGCATCCGTGAGCCGTGCTTGCGCGACCCGTCGCCCGACACTCTCGAGCGGCAAGGGCGGGCAATCAGCGCGCGTGCCGTCTGCTTGGCTCTACCTCGACCAGCGTCGGCCGCAATGCCCCAGGTTCTGAAGGCTGGCGACGGGCCACACATGCGGCGAGGGACCGCTGGTGCGGGCTGGTCGTGCAGCGAGGAGCGCAGGGCATACTTGACTTGTGCTCTGAAACCGATAGGTTCTGAGTATACCCGACGGAAAGCGCAGAGCAGTCACCGATGCGCCCAGCCTGCAGGTCGTGGAGGAGCACTTGTGTCGGCCGATGTCGCATCTGTGAGGGAGGCGCAAGCGGGAGATGAGGGGTCAAAGGCGACTTATGTGGAGCGCTGTATCTCACAAACTCCCCTATCGACCGCGCTGCTTCTTTGGCAGGATCAACCGGCTAGTCCGGGCGCACAGTCGGACTTCGTCGCCGCCCGACAGACAAAGATTTCACCATCAGTAAGGGCTGCACAAAGCAGCCGACATCTTCACCGCTTAGCTCAGTTGGCAGAGCGTAGGCTTGTAATGTTGCCACTTGTTCGCCTCAGGTCTCCGGTTCGATTCCGGAAGCGGTGATTTTTTTGCGTCCCTCAGCATGAGAATTGAGAAGGGCTTCAGCAGCTGGCTTCCGTTCGCCTGTCGTCCCTGACATCTGTCGTCGTCGCCTCCCCCCCTTCCCCGGAATTCCATTCTTTTCGGCTACTCACTCCTCTCAGTTACGTCACCTGCGACGGCCCGCACTGCTTGTCCTCCGGAGTTGACGGCCTGTTGACTGACGAGACGCGCGCGCCTGCGCCGGGCCGCATCAAAGGGGCCGCTGCGCTGTGCCGCGCACGGGCCCTCCCCTTTTTGGCCGCCGGCCGCAGGAGCCTCCTCTTTGCGGCCGGTCCTTCGCCTCATCGCTCGACTATCACCCCTCCTTCCAACCAGCGCTCCCATCCCTCAGCTTATCCGCAAGACTCACCCTCCCGCCCCCATCTCCCTAGCCCAGCCTCCCAACCCGGCCTCCCAACCCAGCCTCCCAGCCCATCCGCCCGAGCCCCGTCCAAGGCGACCATGAGTCACCAGACTAAGCTCAGCTGCTCGCACTGCACGCGCAGGTTCGCCGACAACAAGAGTCGCTTCGTGCACGAGTGGGTCGCTCATTGGCGAGCTGTCATGGTCAGGCTGTTCCGCGGGAAGGGCAAGAACGGTGCGCCCGCCAAACCGGGAGGTCCCCAGCGGAGAGCTCGGCTGACCGCCTTGCTCTACTTCCTCCCTCCCAGTCTACGTGGTGACCCGCGCCGCAGACGGCTTGTTCTACTGCCCGGCTCCTTCCTGCACCTGGAGCAACGGCGATCCCTACAACGTCCTCGGGCACATGCAGTGCTCCAAGATTTGCAACGCTGCCAACCGGAGCGACTTCCTTGGGCGCGTCGTCCAGCCTCCGCTCGTCCTGGGACCTGAGCCATGGTACCGCCCGGCAGACGGGCGAACCGGCCGAGCCGGCCGAACGCGTCTTCGAGGAGGACGAGGGGAGCGATAGTGACGAAGGTACGGCACCCCCGCCGGTATGAGCCGAGGCACCATCAAACGCAAGCTGACCCGACGACATCCGGATAACCCCTCCCAGAGCCAGTCGACAGCGTTGTCATCACCGCAGGTCGGACCGTCGCACGCCGCACCAGCGCTTCGACAGCAGTCGCCGACTCGTCGTCGTTGCCGCCCTCTTGGTCGATCAAATCGCAGGCGCGTCATCAGCCAAGGGCGTCGACCCGAAGCGGACCGTGGCCGTGCAGGAGCATCGGTTGACAGTCGACATTCGAACGCGGCAAGTCACGTACACAGCACGAGGCCAGGCTGCACTGGCCACGTCTTGTGATCCGTCTGGCGCCCTCTGGCACTGGTGCGTTGGCTTTTGTCGGCTGTCGCTCCCGACGATCCTTGAATCAAGCTGATGCCTGCAGAGACACACGGCAGTGGCTCACGAGGTGTCCCGGGCGGAGGACGGCTTCTTCCACTGCCTCGACGTCTGTGACTTCCGCACACGCGACCTGCACAAGCTGCGGGACCACATTGGCAGCTGTCTCGCGGCCAGAGCGGCTCGAGTGCGCGGCCGCCTCCCGTGGCCCGTCGTGCGATCTCGACTGCAAGCCGGCGGTCGCGTGTCGCAGCCGTGTGTTGACGTCAGCCAGTGGCGTGTGGGCGCTTGTGAGGCCCTCACTCATCTTGGTTCAGCCGTTCGTTACCAGGCCTCATCAAGGTGCTGACCCGTCGTATCCTCTTCGCCCCTGCTCGCAGCCGCCTCCGTCGATCAGCCCATCACGAGCGCCAGCTCGTTTTGCCCGGGCTCTCAGACGGACGTCCACTCCGAGGACGACTCGGCCGACCTTAGCCACGTCGACAGCAACAGCGCGAGTACGACGACGATGAGCGGCTCCTTGTCTCATCCCTGGTGCGGCGTCCGCAGCGGACGACCATAGTCCAGGGCACGCCCTACCTTCAGCGCTCTCCTGCTGCGCTCCAATCCTCAGGCGCAGGACCAGGCCTGTCTTCGGTCGCAGCTGCTCGAGCGTCTCGGCACCTCGCCTCGGTGAGTCGCACCCTCTGCTTACCGTCTCGCCATCACATTGCTGATCGGCGTCCTCGTTGTCGTCGCTCTGGTAGACCCCTCTCGAACGATCGTACGCCGACCTCGAAGAGTACGCCGATGCCTATCCTCACCCTTCCCAATGGACCCAGCCCGCGCTACCGCGCCCGCTCTCTCTGAAAAGCACGACTCATCCGGCAAATGCCTACCCGGTCGCATCGACACTCGCCAGCGACCACCGTTTTGCGGCCACTATCCCTTCGCTGCCTGCGGTCTCGATCAAGCGTCCGGCGTCAGACAAGCCTGCCGGACGGGAGCGCCATGCAAAGCGGCCTTGCCGGGCCGAGTACGATTAGACGAACACATACGACCGGTCGTACGGCTTCCCCACGACGGTCGCCGACACCAGCATAGGCTACTCGCAGCGGCACCCGATCGAAGCGTACGACCGGCCGCACTACCGCCCGCCGTCGCCCATCTACTCGGCTGGCTGGTCGCTCGAGCGTCCTCCGGCGGCGGCCTACCACCTCGGCCTGGCCGCAGCCTCGCCCGCCATTCACGCATCCTCGCCGGTCCATCGGCAGGACGGCGACCTGCAGTCGTCGCAGTCGACCGGTCACGGCGTCAACTTCCGGAGACGGATCGCTCACGTCGAAGGCGGCGACCGGTGCGTTCGACTTGTCTCTGCTCGCCCGATAACGAGCAGCCTGGTGACGGTGACCCCTTCCCTACCAGAGACCGGCAAAGGACCCAGCCGACTCGCAACCCGAGCGATGCCTCTCTCCCGGACAGTCGGCCAGCGCGGCCGTCATCAGCTCTGCCGGCCGAAACTTCGACCTCGTTCTGGTCGTCGGTCAAGTCGTGGCTCTGGGGCGGTTGAGGGTCGCCTTCTTCAGTCCTCCCGCAGTCAGACATCTCCTCGCTGCACGACCAACCCGCACCAGCGCCCTGGCTATAACCATGCCCTGCGCGACAATTCGACGACGTGCGTGCGGCTGCGGGAAACGCTGCTGCTGCTGCTTCGACCGCCCCCCGCTGCCAGGCTCGTCGTCAGCGCCAGCTTGCCCTGCCGGCCACGCGTCTTAAATGCGGCGGCCGAGACCACCGCCTGGCGCAGCAGCAGCGACGGTAGGCGAAGCGTCGACGCAGCCGCTGCTCGAGAGACCTACAGCACGGACTCTAGAAGCGCTCGAGCACACCCAGCTCAACGGAGAACATCCCTGGCTGCGAGTGGAGAATCAGCATCGTCTCCTCTTGAAGGGACTTTTGAGAAAGAGGGCTGAGTTAAGAGGAGGAGGGGCTTCGATCGCGCCTGTCGCCGGTTTCGTACGAGTGTCTCGCTCGTCGCTGGCAGAGTTCTAGGCGCTAGCGCTCGACCGCCCGCCCGCGATTCCGGCTCGCCCTTCGACCTCCTCTTCCTCACCGACCAGCACGTCCATCGCCCTCCCTCCCTTCCCTCCTCCCGCTCGGACCATCAACCGCAGGTCGTTTGAACCCCCAGGCCGCCCTCCCTCCGTGCGTCCCTTCAGCAGCAGCCGCCCCCGAGGCTGGCCGACCGCGCTCGCCTCTCGCTCGGCTCCGAGCTCCAGGCGATGAGAGCCAGCTCCAGGCCGTCGACAACGACGAGGAGGCTGACCTCCCGCTCGCTCTCCTCCCTCAACCAGTCTCACCTCCTCGCTCTCTTGCATCTCGCCAGCACCTCCTAGTGCTCGCGTCACGACTTCACAGCCGCTCCTCTCCGAACTCAAGCCGCTCGTCCTCGCTGGCCGCGCCTACAGCCTCACCTGAGACCCTCTCTCACCAGCCGCCTCCCTCATCCTCCCACACCCTCCCGAGCCGACCCAGCCGATGCCCATGCCGACCATGGTGCCCGACCTCGTGCTCGTCATCTACCTTCACGGTTTCAAGGGTGATGAGTCGACCTTCCTCAAGTTCCCCGAGCGCATGAATCACATCGTCGCCGAGACGCTGCCAGACTGCGTCGTCGAGAGCGTCGTCTTCCCCGCGTACGAGGTGCGTCCGCGCTGCTTCCGACCTCGCTCCCTCGGCCGCATGCCGCAGACCCGCTGACAGCCGACGACCTCACACCACAACTTCCACTCCGACAGACCAAGGGCGAGCTCACCGCAGCCGTCACCCGCTTCGTCGACTGGCTTGCGATGCTCACCGTCAAGAAGGAGACGGAGCACATGCAGTTGCACGGCGGCAACCAGCCCAAGGCCCGCATCGTCCTCTGCGGCCACTCGTGCGTCTGCGGCCCTCAGCCATCTCGTACCTCGGAGCTCTGAGGGCTGACCTGGCTCTCGACGTCTCGCTTGCTGCAGGATGGGCGGCCTGCTCGCGGCCGACGCCCTCGTCTCGATCTCGGCTCAGCACTCGGAGGCCGAGGCGCTCATGTGGCCGCGGATTATCGGTCTCCTGACGTTTGACACGCCCTTCCTCGGCCTTCACCCCAACGTCTTCAAGAACACGCTCGCCGACGCTGCCGGCCACGCCCAGACGGCCAAGGACGTCCTCTCGGCCGTCGGCCTCGTCGCGCCCTCGATCGTCTCGTCCCTGACGGCCTGGACGCGGCGCAAATCCTCGTCGGCGACGGCGACGGCGGCCGAGCAGCAGCAGCAGAAGCAGCAGCCGCAGGCGGCCGAGCGGCCGCCCAAGGAGTACAGCGACCCCTTTGGCGACGACAACCACCACTCGGGCGGCGACTCGCACTTCCAGCAGCGCTCGACCGTCGACGGTCCGGCCCTGCCGGCGCTCAACCAGCCGATTCCCCGCGCGGCGCCCAACTCGGCCTGGGGCGGCTTCACGAGCCCGATCATGTACGGCGTCGGCGCCGTCGCGGTCGCGGCCGGCGCGGCCGGCGCCTACGCCAAGCGCAACGACATCAACGGCGGCCTCAACTGGGCTCAGGTCCGTCTGCTTCTCGGCACCCCCTTCTGACGGTGCTTCTTCCCGCTGACACAGCGACCCCCTCACCCGCCCGGCAGGACCACATGAAGTACGTGGGCAACCTCTGGGACGGCGAGAAGATGAGCCAGCGGCTGTTTGCCATCGACCGGCTCATCCAGTCCGAGGAGATCGTCTTCCGCGAGTGCGTTCCTTCTTGACCCCTTCCGCGCTGCCTGAACGAAGCTGACCCTCCCTCTGCGTTCCAGCTTTTACACGCAGCTGCCCGAGAAGAAGGGCATCCTTCAGCCGCGGACGTTCTGCATCCTGCCCCAGCCCGGCTCGCCGACCCGGGGCCAGTGGGTCTCGGTCCGCAACAACCTCGCCAAGAGCGAGATCCAGGCCCACACCGAGATGTGTACGTCGCCGTGATTCACCGGCCGCCTCGGCGTGCGGACCGCAATGTTGACCAGAAGCCAAACCGAACCTCCCGATAGTTGCCCCGCTCTCGAACGACAACTACTACGACCTCGGCCTCCGTGCGGCCGAGTGCGTCGCCCTCTCGGTCACCCTCTCGCGTCGGCACGACGCCAAGCTCCGGGGTGAGGAGGAGCCGCCGTCAGTCGCTGCCCGGCGGGCGTCGCTTGCGCTCTCGCCCAACCTCGGCGGCAGCACGACGATCGGCCTCTCGTCCGGCGGCGTCGCTGGCGTCCCGGCGGGCACGTCGCCCGGCGGCCGGCGCAAGTCGTCGACGGCCTCGCACGGCGTCGGTGGACGTCGGCGGTCAAGCGCCGCCGCGACCGGCTCGCCTCTTGTTGAGGGCGTCGGCTCGCCCGAGGTCGAGCAGTCCAGCCGCTCGCCCGCGCTCGGCGGCAACCCGCTTAGCATCGGCACCTTTGGCGTCGCGATGGAGAACGAGATGCAGCGGCGCGAAAGCGAGGGCCTGACCGTCGCCTTTGAGGAGGACGACGAGGACGGCACGGCGTCGCCCGAGCACGGCGCCGCCCACGAGGACCGCCGCGCGAGCGCCAACGACCTGATCGAGGGCCTCGACGCGGAGACGGCCCAGGACGATATTGAGCAGCTCGGCGCCCCGCTCAAGCACCAGGACGGCCTCGGCATCAGCGTCTGAGCTCGTGCACACTCTTTGCGCCGCTGCCGACGCGGGCTCTCCTCTCTCGACTCTGCCTGTTGTACATCGATTCCCTCGCCGCCCCTCTCCCTCGGATCCTTCCCTCTCGAAGCGCTTCCATCTCCTCGGCCTCCCGAATCCTGTCGTGTCCTCCTCCCGTTTGCCTCCCTATCCGATGGTCTATCTTGCCTGACATGGAGGGGGGATGGGTCGTCAAAGCAAGTTCCATCATCAGAGGTGGGGCGTGGGCGTGGTGGTGGGGCGTGGTGGTGGGGCAGAGGTCGTCACATCACGATGATGCTGCCCTCATCGTCGCTGTCGTCGATGGTGATGGGCACGATCGTCGGCTTCCACTTCTGATCATCGCTCTCGCTGTCGTCGCGCGGCCGCTCCCGCTTGACTGTCGGCGCCAGAGACTTTGCTCGTGGCGGGGAGCCGGCCTCCGACGGGGGCGGCGACTTGATGACGCGCGAGTGCCGCGCCTTCTTCTTTGCCGGCGCCTGCGGGGACGAGCCGGTGAGGAGCGAGCGGCGGGCGCCGAGGCGAGAGGAGGAGCCAGAAGCGGCCTTGCTGGGGGTCGGCGCTCGGCTGGTGCGGGGTGACGCACGCGTCGCGGACGACTCGGCCAGCGTCGACGGCCCCGGCTCGTCAGGCTGCTTGCGTTTCTTGCGCCAGGGTGAGGCCGCCTTCCGCGCCGGCGGGCTTGCCGGAGCTGCTGGCGAAGGGGCCGGCGCGACGGCGAGGGGCATCGATGTCGTCTGAGGGTTGGGAGCCGGCGGCTGGGACGTCGACGATGTCGCAGTAGAGGTTGGGGCTGCACCAGGGGACCACGGAAAGTGCTCGTCGGCCCTCATGTGCTTGCGCAGCTTCTCTGGGTCACGGTGCTTGTAGTCGACGGGGCAATTTGGGCGGCAGTGGAAGCGGCCGTCGGCGCTGCGCTGGATGTAGTGGGCTGGAGACGTGGGACCGGAGTCAGGCAGAGGACGCAGGGCTCTCATCAAGACGCGAACACTCACGCCAGCCGCTGGGGTCCTTGAGCGACAGCTCCCTCGTGTGTGTCATACTGTAGCTCGCAAGGCCAGGGCCCACTGTCAGCGGTTCGTGCCGTACGAACGGAGGACTAGGAGACGACTGACCGGACGTGCGCCTCCTTTCGCCGGAGGGAGGAGAAGGCGAGCGGCGGCTTGCAGTCGTTGCAAACCGCCGCGCCGACTTCAGCGGCGGGAGCCTGCGGCGCGCCGACATCGGCTGCGTCGACCCTGGATGTGGACGGCTTGACCACAGGCTCGTTCGGCGCGGCGTCTTTGGGGACGGTGCGTCTGAAGACGAGCTTCCTGCCGGTCGATGGGTCGGCCAGTCTGGAGCCGGATGGGGTCGGAGGCTCCGGCTGAGCTTTCGACGAAGCAGCGACGGGCTTCTTGCTGGCGCTCGTGGCTACCGACGGCGGCGGCGGCGGCTTTGACGGATTGCTGGAGGTCGAAACTGGCTTGGCTTTGACGACGGGCGCGGGTATGGACGCAGGGGCGGGGACTGGAGCGACGAGCACGGGCGCAGGCGCGGGCGCAGACGCAGGGAGAGGCGGGGGTGCAGCTGAAGCACGAGGCGGGGCTGGAGAGGGAGCCGAAACCTGGGCCGGGAGCGCGGGCGGCAGCGGCAGTGGCGGCGCAATGGTCTTGGCCGGCGGGGCTGCGACCGAGTCGATCTTTGCCTTTTTGGCAGAGGCCGACGCCGGCGGGCTCTTGGGCGGGGTCGGGAGCGAGACTCGAGTGGGGGCCGAAGAGAGTACGTTCGGAGAAGGTGGACCAACCGCGACGGGCGGCTCACTTGCCTGCTGACGAGGTTCTGTAGCGGCAGGCAGGGGTGACACCGAGTGCGACGGCTCAGAGGCTGTCAGACTGGGACCGGCTTGGGCCTCCGTGTCGGGGGCCGCTCGAGCAGCCGATGACTCGGGCGAGGCGCGCGACCCTCGGTTAGAGCTCTTGACGCCGACGAGCACAATGGGAGGCACCGGCGCTGGAGGCGGCTGGTCATCGGCCGCCCGGGAAAGGGAGCCTCGTTTAGGGCTCAAGGCCGATTGAGACGGAGCCGGCGGGATAGCCTCGAGTCTCCTCGGCATCGACGCAGGCTCGACCGCCGAGGGCGGCCTGGGCAGGTCGGTCACCGGCGCCAGAGGCGAGAGCGAAGCGCGGCGGACGATGGGGCCTCGAGCGTCGGCAGGCGCGGCTGGAGGCACGGCGTAAGCTCGAGGCGTCCAGCCGGCGACGAGCTGTGGCTCTGCCGCGGAGACCGGATGCGCGGGCTTGAAGCGATCGGAGATCGGCGACCTGCCGACGGCCGGCAGCTGACCCACCGGCTCGGGCGACGTTGCTCTTAGCCACTCGGACACCGGATACGCCGTCAGGACCGACTTTGCTGTCCTCGGTACCGGTCGCGTAGACTTGACTGGAGGAGCCGGGTTGGCCTTAGCTGAAACGGGCGGGTGCCGAGGGAAGGCCGGCTCGGCTGGGTCGATCGGCGCCGTTGGCGTAGGAGCTTTGCCGACGTCGTTGCTGTCAGATTCTGCATTCCGAGAAGCGACGTCGATTGGCGCGTCCTTGCTGGCTACCGGCAAAGCGGCCACTTGCTGCTCGGCCATAGCGCCAGTGGTCGGAGCGGACGGCTCAGCGTTCGGATCAGCGGGCTTGGGAGGCGCTACGGCGGTGGCGGGGGCGGCGGCGGCGGCGGGGGCGACGACGGGGGCGACGACGGGGGCGACGACGGGGGCGACGACGGGGTTGGACTTCTCGACCGAAGCGCCCTGCATCGTTGGCGCTTTGACGACGGGCGCGTTGGTGGTCGGCTCGGCACCGGGGTTCGACAGCTGCCGGGCGAGCGTTTCGACGACGTTGAGGAGGCCATCGAGGTCGCCGTCGGCAGCTGAATCGACGCTGATGTCCGTCAGGGCCGACTTTTTGAGCGTCTCGTCCAGCAGGCCCCACCACTGCCAGACGGCCTCCGCCCAGCGAAGGAGGCTGCGTGCGACCTTGTCCCACTTGACGGGCGACAGGATGTACGGCCGCTGGCCGTCGCGGGGGACCCTGATCCGGGCGGCGATGAGGGCGGCGGGGAGGTCGTCACGCGGGCCACGATATTGCAGGACAAAGGCCGAGACGTGCTTGAAGAGCGTCCAGGCAGTCTGATGGCTCGACGGCGGCTTGCCTTCCGCCGGTTTGATCGGGAACCACTGCTGGATGTAGCCGACCGTCTCCTTGAGATGGAGCGGGTACTCTAGCAGCAGGGTGACGACGTGCTGCAGCGGCGGATGGAAATGTCAGCAGGGAGAGCAAAGTGCGGACAGAGCGACCAGAGGCCGGGCGGACCTTGAGCCGAAACGAGTCCTCCTTCTCGCCAAGGATGGCGTCCGGGCCCTCCATGGCGCTCGCCTTGTGGAGATAGAGTAGCCGAGCCGAGTGCTCGGTGCTCCAGGCGGGTCCGAGCGAACCCGCTTCGAACCGTTTGGCGAGGACATCGACCGCCTGTGTGAGCCGGAAGTGAAGGTCGCGGACGCTCGCGATCCGAGGCGCGACCATAAACAGGTGCCGGCGATCGACCGGCGTGCCAGACTGGAGGAGCGGCAGGAAGAGGCCGCCAAAGAAGCGGTAGTTGTCGGCCGAGTATTTTGAAAAGTCGGCCGTCGTCCGGGTCTTTGAAGACGGCGGCAGCTGGGTTGTCGAACCTAGATCGATGGTCGCAGCCTGAGAGTTGATGCTGAGCGCGTCGGCCGTCGGAGGCGCCGAGGCGACTGACGCGGGCAGCGCTGCTGCCGGTCGAAGGGTGGGATCAATGGACGGTGTCGTCGCAGTGGAACCGGAAGGAGCGGGCGCCATGCCGGTCCCTGCCGGCTTTGTGGCTAGCAGGGCTGCATCGGCTATGCGAGGAGCGGCAGCGGATGACAACGGGTTGTTGCGTGCAGATGGGCTGGCGGAGGGCAACTCCAGCGGCGCCGAGGCGAAGGCGTTCTGCAGAGTTGCGCTTGACGAGGATGGGCGTGACAGCGTCGGTGCTGGCGGGGGTTGATTGGTGCCGGGATGGCTCGCCCCTTGCCCGTCCGTCTTCTTTGCGTTGAAGGAGGTTCCTGCGTGCTGCGTCGATTCTGCGACCATCGCCCGGCGGAACGGAAGGCAGTCCGACCTAAGGTGCACTAGGATCTGCCGAGCGTCGGTGCTGAGCGAGGATGCGCAGATCGGGCAGGCCCAGAGGCCGTTCGGAGCTCGTTCGGCGGGGAAGAGCGGGCATGCTGCAGGGGGCCGGGTTGCGCACAGACGGCTGGGTTAGCCGATGGTCGAGCAGCCAGCGCCGCGTGCGAGAGGAGCGAGAACGTACTGCGATGCCCGTCGTCGCTTACGAGGACGACCTGGCACCGCGCCCAGTGCTGAAGACCGAAGTGGGTCCGCCAAAGGAGGTCCTGATCTAGCGGACTCAGGTGGGTCGACGTCGAGCGGATCGAGTTGCAAGGCACACAGTCGGCCGGCTTCTCGCCGAGCAGCGGCGTGCCCGGGATGGACCGGACCTGCAGGTTGCCGAGCGAGGCAGAGTTGCCGACCGCCTTCCGGCCAAAGCTGAGGAGCTGGACGAGGTGCATCTGCAGCGCTTCGACAAACTCCTGCGACGCCCGGTCGGACGGGACCGGCGGGGTTGCCGTAGAGCTCGGAAGCGAGGCGGGCACCGGTCGGTCTAGATCCAGCAGAGTCGCCGGCGCGGGCCGAGAGGGACCTGCGGCCGCGTTTGAGAGGCCCTCGTGCAAGGGTCGAGACCCGTCCTGGCCGCCGCCAGAGGTGAGGCCGCGTCCTGGTAAGGACGCCTGCTGCATGCGAGCGAAAGCCTGATGCGGGCTGAGTCCTTGCCGCAGCAGATCCTGCAATTCGTGCGACCATCGTAGCTGCTGCTGCTGTTGCTGCTGTTGCGACTGCTGCTGCTGTTGCTGCTGTTGCGGCTGCTGCTGCTGCTGCTGGTGGAATTGCCGCACCCAATTATCGAGTTGGCGCTGGTAGTCGAGCTGCTTCTGGTTGAGGGCCTGCTGCTCCTTCTGCTGAGCCTCAAGCTGAGCTTGCCGTTGCCGCTGGGCTTCTGCTTGCCGGGCTTGAGCCTCTTGCTCAGTTTGCTCGGCCTGACGTTGCGCCAGAGCAACCTGCTGGGCTTCCTGCCGAGCGGCTTCCCTCCGAACAGCCTCCTGTCGCTCGGCCTCCTGCCTCTCGGCCTCCTGCCTCTCGGCCTGACGCCGTTCGGCCTCCCGCTGGGCTCGCTGCTGGGCCTCCTTCTGCGCACGCTGCTGGGCCTCCTGCCGCGCACGCTGCTCGGCCAGACGCTGAGACTGCAGTTCGGCCTCGCGCGCAGCCTGCTGCTGCTGCTGCTGTTGCTCCTTCTGAGCCGCTTGTTCGACCTGCCGCCGAGCCTCTGGCTGGGCTCGCAGCTCGGCCTCGCGCTGGGCCTGGCGTTCGGCCTCATGCTGGGCCTCTTTCCGGGCCTGCTGCTCGACCTGGATCTGGGCCGCCTGGTGAGCATGCTGCTCTGCCGACCGGGACGCCTCCGTCTTGGCCTGGAGGAGCCGATTGTGCTCGTGCTGCTGCTCGACATGCTGCTGCTGGTAGGAGCGCAGCAGCTCGATCCGGCGCTCCATCGATGCGGCCAGCTGGAGCTGCTCGATGTGCCGCGCTTGCTCCTGATGGAGGAGTTCGGCGAGACGGATCTGATCTTGCAGATCGGACTGCTGGTACGATGGAAGCGCCGGCGACTGCGACTGGGCGAGTGGCGTGTACTGCTGCTGTTGCTGGGGTGGCGGCGGCGATGGGCCCGATCGAGAAGACGGCGGCGCAGCGAGCTGGACAGGCTGGAGGCCCGGCTGGACAGGCTGGAGGCCTGGCTGGACAGGCAGGACCGGTTTCCGATCGATGGACGACTCGGCCTCGCGTGAGAGCAAGCCGTTCAAAGTCGGCTGCGAGGGCGATCTCGAGCGAGGGGGTCCAATCGGGTGCAAAGAGGTTGCCGACGTCGAGCGCGATATGCCCGGAGGGCCTGGATGAGGGTTGCTCACGCTCGGCGACCGGCTCTGCGGTGGGATGGCGGCCGACACTGGCCCGCGATGGAGGGCCGACTGGTGCTGGACAAACGGGCCTGGCTGGGACCCGATGACAGGGCTGCCCGAGAGCTGTCGCTGCCCTGTCGCGCTACTGGCAGAAGCGGCGGACGAGGAGCGCTGCATCTGCGCACCGTGCGCTAGCGCCGCCGATGCAGGCATCGGCGCCGAGCCGAACCCGAGCCCGGCCCGACTGGGATGCGGTTGGCTGCCGGAGGCGACTGCGTTCGGTGCGACAACCCGAGGAGGCACGGGTTGCGGCGCAGAACCCAGACCGGCCGGAGGGACGCGTAACGGCTGAGCTGCTTGCGGCGGCGGTGGCGGCGGCGGTGGTCGAGCGACTGGCGCTGCTGGCGGGAGCGTCGCCGCAGGAGCCTGAGAAGGTCTCGGAGCGGTAGCTCCGACGGGGTCTGTTCATCCCAAGAGAGAGCGGTGTGTCAGGACGGGGCGCACTCGTAGGATGCGCGCGGGTCATCCCCGGCAGACGCACGGCGGGGACCCCTGTAAGGGCAGGTCGACCGGACATGCGCTGGGAGTGCGTCAGAGTCGGCAAACGTCTGACCGCACTCGCACGTGAAGAAGCCAGCCGCGTTGCGGTAACGGATAAGCGCTGTCGAGACGGAGGGGAGGAGCTCGTGTCAGCCGACGCGTCCGACCCGAGCCGTCAGCGGCAGCTCGACGAGCAAGAGACGCACGGTCGTTCGCCGTGCCGATGTTGGCCTTCATCAGGTGCGTCGTCCGGATGTGGACATTGTTCTCCCTGCGGTCGAGGGAGCGAGCGACCGCTGGGTCAGTGAAGGCCCTCCAAGAGACGACCTGATGCCGGAGCAGCCTCGTGCCCGGTGGTGGAGGACTGCTGGCCACGAGGCACCAACGGGGTCGAGCTCACCAGATGCTGCGCTTGACGTCGTCCGTGCAGAGCGCACACTGGACGAGCTCCTCGCCACCCTGGTGGGCACCACCGGCGTTGTTGGCCGGGGGCGGGCGGCCTCGGGCGACCATCGGTGAGGCCGGGGCGAGACGAGGGGGAGAAGCGCGACGGCGGGTCGGAGGCCCCTGGCCCGCGAGCTAGATGAGGCGACCTCTCTCTCTCTCTCGGCACTGCAGGTCTTGATCAGACAGCGAGCGCGACCGAGGACCTGAGAGTAGACCAAACGAGGGCTGGCTGGGGATGAAAGGGCGTGATGAGAGGTCTGGAGGGATGAGGGTCGGCAGTATCAAGGCTGGCTGGTCGCGGTCGGGAGACTGAGGCTGGCGAGCCGGCGGACGGGACGCGCGGGCAGCCACGATGACCCGCGGGTACCTCGTCGCACGCCGGGTGCACATGCTTCGCTCAAGAGAGTGACCGTCTCAGCAGGGAGGATCGACCGACATGCGCATCGATAAGGTGTATCAGGCTGCAGGTGCGCCTGACCGGCTGCTCTGCTTGGCGCGACGACCGGCGCCCTTCGACTTCCCGACCCCGGCGCCACCGGCAGCAGCCTGATCCGTCGTCGCCCCCCTCGCCTGTGCCTTCTTGAGCGCCTTGTGCGCCTTGCGCTTCTGGGCGACGGCCAGCGTCCGCTCAGCCTTGGCCGCCTTCATGTCCTTGGGCGCGCTCGTCTTGACCATCTTGACCCGCATCGGCGCCAGCGACCGTTGGGCCTCCGGCAGCGTCTTCGTGGCCTTTGGGCGCGTCTTGGCAGGCTGCCGCGTCGAGGCGCCTGTGGTAGCGGCGGGCGCACCCGGCTGCGTCGAGAGGAAGGCTGGTGTCGCGTCGGACGCCGGCTTCGAAGAACGGACCTTGACTGACGGTGGGATCAGGTGCTCGACCAGCAAAGGCGGCAGGACGTTGAACGGCAGGACGGCCTCGAGCTGGCTGAGAAGCGCCGGCGGGCAGGAGGCCTGTCCAGAGAGAGGCAGGTGCTCTGTCAGCTGGCGAGTCGTCAGAGAGAGAGAGACAGCGAGCCGTCCGCGACGACGCACCCGGACCCCGACGACGGCTGCGCGCCGGACGCCGAGCGCCTGCGCCAGGAGCGCCTCTGCCCCCTTGGCGAGCGTGACGAGCCGGACGCCGGTCGCGTCAGCCTCGCCGGCGGCCTTGTTGCGACCGTTCCAGCCGGCGACCGCGGCCGGCAGGTGGCCGACGAGGGTCGCCGGGTTGATGTCGGACAGGCAGACAAAGACGTAGCGCAGCGGCGAGGCCGGCGGCGGTCGCGCTCGCCTGATGGCAGGCGCGCCGTCCTCGGCGGCCGTGCTCGTCTCGCCTGAACCGATCGGCGCTGGCAACGGCGGCTTAGCCGAGAGTTCCTTGCCGACCTCGTTGATGCCGAGGACGAGATGGGCGAGCACCTCTGGCCTCGGGTGCTTGGCCAGGAACGCCGCCTTGAGGTCGGCCGGCGGCGGCGGGGGCTCGATCCGGTTCTCGCCAGCCTTGTCGCCCTGCCGGCGCGAGCGCTTGGGGTCGACCGGCTTGCGTTTCTTGGTCAGCCGGCCGAGCTTGAGCTGGTAGTCGGCCACGCCGGCCAGCAGGCCGCACAGCGTGTGGACGACCGTCAGCTGGAGGTGCATCGGCAGCGAGGGCCTGGAACGACGCGTGGGGTGTGAGCGGGCATAAGCATGTCGGTCCGTCCTTGCTTCTCGAGCAGACGCCTCGCCGGGCACACGCACCACTTGACGTTCAGCGGGCTCTCAAGCAGCGCCTTGTAGACAATCTTCGAGTTGCCGACGAGGCCGCCGTCGCGTCCCTTGCCCTTGTCCTGGCCGGCGACCAAGGACGACGACGACGCGGCCTGTGCGCGGATCGAGTGGCCGGCATGATGCGTCGCCGTCTTCTTCTGCCGGCTCGGGCCAGAGCCGCTGCTCGAGGCGACGCTCGGAGTGGCCGACATCTTGTCTGGGCCAGCTGGAAGGTAGAAAGGAGGGAGGGAAGAGAGATCCCGAGGATGGTCGTCGGGCGGGCAGCGAGACGACTTTCGAGCGTGGCGGCTTGCTGGCTCTCCCCTTGACGTCGACCTTGGCTCCTTGGACCGACCCGTCTCCCTCATCACCAGAACAGCAGACGACGGCGACGACAAAAAGGATAATGATGGACCCTGCACGCCCGCCGGCTCAGTATACGATTCTCAGGATCAAGCGCAAGGTCACCGAGGACCCGCTCGACCAGCTCGGTCGGTAGCGAGCTCTCGCCTCTGCTGCCTTGCGTCCGCCAAGGGCGCCCTGACCTGACTCGTCGTCTTGTACGCCTCAGTCATTGCCGAGTCTGGCCCGCGACCCAAGAAGCGGTCGAGAGGGGCGCCGGTCGCCGGGTCCGCTGCCGCTGCAGAGCAGCAAGGCAAGGGCGTCTTCCGGCTCGCCGAGACGGTCCCCGAGGGCTGGCAGGAGAGGGAGGGCGGCGAGGCTCTGCGCGTGAGGCCTGCACCTCCCGAGGTCGCCTCTCCGCGACATGCTTGGCCCGGGCGCTGACCGGTCGTCAGGTGTCCTCGTCCTCTAGCGACGCATTGCCGAGATGATGGCGCTCACGGCCGAGGGGGGTCCGATCAGCCCGCCAGCCGGCGACCCGTCGTCGTCGACATCGTCGGCCGCAGCCGCTCAGCAGCAGGCGGTCCGGTACCGCGTCATCCCACCCTTCGCTGCGGCACGCCCTACTGGAGGCAGGGAGTCGTCAAGACGGCTGCAGCGGGCACCGATCGTCATGGAGACGTGCGTCCCTCCTATCGACTGACCTGCAGGCTTGACCCGCACCGGCTGACCTGAGCCTTCTCGGCGGCCGCCCGCTCGGGCAGACCTGATCCGGATGCGCCGCCAGCACCGCCGGCATTGAAGCTGCTCGACGCTCACCAGGTCTTGCCGCCGGGCGTCGAGCCTTCGGGCAACCACCTCATTATCGGCCAAGAGGAGGAGGACGACCCCCAGATGGCCGCTTTCTTGCCGATGCTGCGTGACTACCTGTCGAGTGCGTGTTGGCCGTCCGCCGCTCTCGTCTCAGACGACCGAATCGCCACCTGCTGACCCTGCTCTCATGCCCTGGACTTAGTCTCCAACTCGAGCCCAGCATCGGCAGCGCCGAGCTCGCCCAAGGTGCTCGCCCCTCGGCCGGCAGGCGGGCCGCCAGACGACACGGCCGACCGCTACGTCTACGACCTCTACTTTCGCGATGCCACAGCAGCGATCCCTGCCGGCACGGGCGCGACGCTCGAGGGCTTTGTCCCGGACGAGGGAGAGCTGGTCGCGAGCGACGAAGAGGAGGTCGAGGAGGAGGACCTGGGCGACGAGGACTCGAACGGTTCGTGGGCTGGCGATCGGCGAGGATTTCAAGAGTGCTCCTCTAACACTCTCTCACCGACGCCCCTCCCTGCAGACGAGGACTTCTACCGGTCCGTCCCGATGCCAGCAGAGACCTGACCTGGAATGACCGGCTCGAGCTGACCGCGAATCTCGCTCTTTGCAGCAACGACTACCCGGACGAGTTCAGCTCGCCTTCAGAGGGCGACGAGTCGGAAGATGAGGACGCCCATCGCCGTCAGTTTCCGTTATTAGCGCCTCTTGGCGGCACGCGCTGACACCATCACTGCCGTTTGCGCGATCCAGTCCGATGGGAGGAGGACTACTGAGCCGCCCGAGTCGGAACCGGTTGGGATGACCGAGATCCGTCGGCCTTACCTCTTCAAGCTCCAGGCGATTGGCCTGCAGTTGTGCCAAGACCTGCTCGAGGAGCATGCCGTCCTCTCCCTTTGGGCGCCCCGCGCTGCGCCGAGCATCCCCCTCCCCCGCCCCCTCTCGCCCTCATACTTACGGATAACACGCCATTGCGAGCACTCTGCGATGCCATGTTCGAGCATACTCTATCCTCCGCCGCTGAGTTGTCGAACCGTGCTATGTTGAACGACGGCACCGACAAGTGCACCACGAGCTCGTACGCATTGCCTTGCGCGCGGGCGGGGGAGGCGACGCGCCCAGTCCGAGGCTGCCAGCAGCTCCTTCCCTCATTCCCTCACCATCTCGTCCTATCATCCAGCTACCTTACGACTCTCCTTAAACGCAGCTCAGGCAGTCCGGCAGCCTCTTCCTCGACACCCTCTCTCCATCCACCGGTCTTACTTGCCCAGCATCCGCCTTCCTGCCGCCGCCCGCCGGCTGCTGCCGTTTTCGCCTTCCAACACGCGTCGGCTCGACCTCCATCCCTCGCAGGTCGTCCCTCCCCTCCCCTCAGCTTGCTGGCCGGGGGCACTGCGTCTCTCCAGAACACCTGCTGCCAGGCGAGTATGCCGACCTTCCCTCTGCGCCCGCTCGAGCATCCGGACCGCGTCCCGACGCCGCCCGAGCTCTGCCACTGCCTCGCGCAGCTCCTGCCCCCACTCGCGCCGCCCGAGGCGGCCGACCTCCTCCCGATGGTCGTCCCGCTGCTGGCGGTGCTCCGGCTCTGGAACGTGCAGCTCCGGTCGGCGGCCCGGCTCGCACTCGACGTCGTATCTGAGGAGGACGGCCAGCTTCGGCGGAGGCTCAGGGTGCTCGGCAGGCAGAAGATCCAGGACGCGCTCGAGCTGAAGCTGCACGGCTTCGGCGTCATGGTCGGGCTCTGGGTCCGTCGAGCAGCCTGCTTCGGCGACAGCTGCTACTGTCAAGGGCGACGGCTGACCTCTCTGTCCACGTCGCTTTCCCTGCTGCAGCGCATCCAAACGGTCATCCTTTCTGGCACGACCGCCAAGGCCGACCTCCAGCCTTTGATCGACGAGCTCTTCCCCCCCGCGCCCCTCCCCGACTACTTTCTCGCATCCGACGTCTTCGGCCTCAGCCCAGAACGTCGGCGGGAGATCGGGGCGACGATCCTGCGCACGCGCAAGACGTGCCAGACGTTGCGCAAGCGGGCGGCGATCGTCGCTGGCGCATACACCGGCCCGGCCGAGGGGTCAGTCGAGGACGTCACCGACGAACCGACTGTTCGTCCACGGGCTGACGCGATCTTGTGCTGTCTCTACCTGGCGTTTGCTCCAGACTCCGCGCAGCGCTCCTAGCGGCCAAGATCTCGGACGGCCCGATCGGTCTCGAGCCGGCCGACTTTGCCGGCGACGACGGCACGGCCCGGGCCGTCCTCAGCCAGGCCGCCAGCGTCCGCTCGCTCTGGGACGAGATGACGTCTCTCTTCCCGGCTCCCGTCCTCGCTCCGAAGTCAACCTCATCGGCTGTCGAGCGAGCGACGACGCCCGTCGAGCTCGTCTCGAGTCAGGAGACGGTCATCGAGGACTCGCAGAAGTCGACGCCTGCCAAACGACCGCCGTCGACGCACGCTTCGCCGGCTAGACGGTCGCCCCGGAGTCCTCCGCGTGTCGGCTCGCCGTCACGTTTTGTTCCAGCAGGGGCTGCGGCGGCGCTGCAGGAGGATTTCGAGGCGGCACCGTCGCCCTCGAGCATACCGGTGGCGCCAGCGCCAGCACCTGCAAGAGTGCCACTGGCACCACCCCGTGCAAGGGCGCCCGGCCCGAGGCGGCCCCGGTCCGGCAGCCCCCTCTCCGCGGCTGGGCCGCCTTCTCCGCTGCCGGTGGTGGTGGCCGAGACGTCCATTGCCCGACCTCTGGCGGTGCCTCCAGCCGCCAAGGCGCCTCTTGCGCCAGCGCCGTCAAAGAGGCCACCTGGCCCACCGCCCGCGCCGAGACACCGCGTCACGTCCCTGATCGACCGCGGCCCGGGCGGTCGGTCGATCGTCTCTGCCCGACGTCCGTCGTCCTACGGCCACTTTGATCCCCCTTCCCGTCCAGCGCCGACGTCGACGGTCGCTCCGCCTCGGCCGGCGACGAACCCGGTCAAGCGGGCGCTCAATCGGACGTCTGGCCGGGGCGCGTTCGACCGGTCCAGCGACGACGACGACGACGACGACGAGGCGCTCCTCCCACCCCGAAAGCAGGCCCGCCTCGACCTCTCACCCACCGACGGCCGCAGCGGCAGCAATCCGCCGCCGCCGCCGCCGCCGTCGAGATCCCGGCCGCCGTCCTCGTCGACGTTGCTCTTCAAGGCCGACTCGGCCCACTCGCTCGACTTGCGCGCGACAGCGGCAGCCACCGGCGGCGGCAGCCAAGGGACCGACTCGAGCAACTTAGGCTACGTCGACCTCCTGCCGGAGACGGTCCCCCGTCCGCGACCGCTGCCGCTCTCGGCGTCGGTCGGCGGCGGCGGCGGCGCGCGCGACGTGCGGAGCGGCCAGGCGAGGGGCGAGTTTCGGCAGAACTGAGCGGCGGTGGTGGGGGTGGTGCTCGGGTCTTGCAAACCTTCCATGCGCATGCTCGACCGGAAGATGCTGCTGCTGCTTGGAGGCAGAGGCGCGATGGGGTGTTCGGCGGTCGGCGGAACCCTTTCGAGTGACGCAAGCCGGCCTGGCGCGAGAGATGGTCGCTCTGCGCGCGGGCGGAGCGAGAAGACCGGGGTAGGCAGCAGCAGCAGCAGCGAGAGTCCTCCGACCTCCATCACCAACCCGTCCTATTCCCTCTCACGCGCCAGCCATGAACGTCCTCGCCCGCTCCTCGCTCCTCTCCTCGACCTCGCGCCGCTCGGCCGCCGCCGCCGCCGTCTCGCTCGGCCGGCGGGCCAAGCACACGCTGCCCGAGCTGCCGTACGCCTACGACGTCGGTCCCTCCCCCTCCTCGCTCGCTCGCTCGCTCGCTCGCTTTCGCCGGGGGCTGGCGCTCGGCACCCGAGCTACTGACACCCCCCTCCTGGACTGCTTCTGCCATGGCTTCGCACTGCCGTCGACGACGACGACGACGACGACGACAGGCGCTCGAGCCCTCGATCTCAAAGGAGATCATGACCCGTCCGTCTCCCTCCTCCTCTCGCCTCGCCGCCCGGCTGACGCCCCCTTCCCCTCCCGTGCGTGCGCACCCAGTCCACCACACAAAGCACCACCAGACGTACGTCAACGGGCTCAACGCGGCCGAGGAGGCGTACGCCAAGGCGCTCGAGGCGAGCGACGTCCTCCAGCTCATCAAGCTCCAGAGCGCCCTCAAGTTCAACGGCGGCGGTCCGTCCCTCCCCCCACCCCCCCCCCTTGCGCCCTAGCGCACCGGTTGCCTCCCGCCCGCGCGCGCCTCTCTTTCCTTCGCTTCAAGGGAGGACTGACAAGGGCGCTCCCCCTCCTCTCCTCTCCTCCTCCTGCTGCTGGCTGCGGGTCAGGCCACATCAACCACACGACGTTCTGGAAGAACCTCGCGCCGTACGGCTCCGAGGCGACCGAGCTGCGCGAGGGCCCGCTCAAGCAGGCGATCGACGAGGCCTTTGGCTCGCTCGACGGTGACGCGCCCTTTCCTCCCTCCCTCCTCGGTTCCTCTTCCCTCGTCGGTGGAGGAGGCTCGGTGCTGTGGCTGACCGGCTGGACTGCGGCGGACACGGTTGGGCAGGCCTCAAGACCAAGTTCAACGCCGACACGGCCGCCGTCCAGGGCTCGGGCTGGGGCTGGCTCGTCCGTCCCCCCTTCCCCCTCCACTCCCTTCCGCCCTTCTCCTCTCCCTCCTGCGTCCCCACGCCCGGCCCCTCTTCACCCGCTGACCCGATCGCTTGTCTGCGCCGGATGGCTTGCCGTCCGTGGATGTGCGGGCCGAACGATGGATTCGACAGGGCTACAACACGTCGACTAAGAAGCTCGAGGTGACGACGACGGCCAACCAGGACCCGCTCGTCAGCCACGTCCCCATCATCGGCGTCGACGTCGGTCCCGCTTCCTCCTCCCCCTTCTCCTCCTCCTTGCCCGCCCCACCCCGAAAGCCCCGGACGCTGACTGGTTTCAACCCCCCTCCCCCTAACCCACCCTCCACCCTCCCTCCCTTGGCCCCTGCCTGCCCGCCTGCCTGCCCTCGCACAGATCTGGGAGCACGCCTTCTACCTCCAGTACAAGAACGTCAAGCCCGACTACCTCGCGGCCGTCTGGCACGTCGTCAACTTTGCCGAGGCCGAGGCCCGCTTCGCCAAGGCCGTCGGCGGCGGCAAGGCCTGAGCCAAAGAAAGCCAAAACCCCCAAAGCCGTGGATCGGGGCCGGTCGTTGTCGAGCCTCGGATCGCTTCTTCACTACTCTACTCGACCCCCCCCCCCTTCTTGCTCTGCTGCTTTTCGCCTTTCCGATGAGATGAGATGGGATCGGATCGCGATCGGATGATCTCCGGAACCGAAGCGACAGCGGTGGCGAGGGAGAGGGCTCGCGCAGCCCCACCTAGCAGCTAGCTCAGGGCGGCAGACAGGCAGGC
>Ga0308160_10001894_pt1 | contig 27205 bp, 34 predicted proteins | sample PhyFR1_FD_201036 | JGI IMG/M metagenome (GOLD analysis project Ga0308160, IMG submission 201036) | Phyllosphere microbial communities from UC Gill Tract Community Farm, Albany, California, United States - DLSLF.R1 | ecosystem: Host-associated > Plants > Phyllosphere > Unclassified | place: USA... | reverse complement strand
GGGGGGGGATGAGGGCCGTCTTGCCTTCAGTGTCTGGTAGGCGGCTCGCAGCCAGAGTCTTTTCGATGCTCACCTCGACGCGCTCAAAATAGCGCCAGACGAGCCGGGTGATGTCGCTCGCAATCTGGAGGTCCGGGAGCTCGTTGAAGCGGCTGACGAGCCGACTGACTGCCCTCGACTCCCACACGTCGGCCAGGCCGCTCGGACCGAGGCTCGGCGCGGATATGGCCGACGTCTGAGCCGAACCTGAGCCGTTCGACGCGGTCTGGGCGAGCGGGTTGTCGATCGAGGAAGGGGCGGCCGACGAGTTGCCCATCGAGCCGGCCGACCGGCGTGACGTCTCCGAGTCGTGTCGGTCACGGAGAGGCACAGACGACGGGCGCGAGCCAGAGGCAATGCTGGACGTCGACCGCTGCGCCGACTGGCTGGTGCGTTGAAGATTGTCGACCGAAGTCGATGAACTCGGGCCGTAGGAGACGGTCGTCGTCGTCGAGATGAGGACGCCGGCCGGCGTCTCCTCGGTGGTATTGAGGGCCGCATGACCCGGGCCGGGCGAGAGCTCGTCGTCGACGTTTGGCACCGCCCAGGGCAGTTCCTCGGGCACGAGCTCGTCCAGGTGGTAAGCAAACGGAAGAAACTTGTCGCCAAAGTGGCAGAGGTGCGGCCGATCCTCGATCGCGTCGTACAGGTCGTCGAAAGCCGCTTTCGTCCCCGGCGCAGCAAAGTCGCGCGGATGGTTCTCGATCCACCAGGCGACGATTGAGCACCATCTTGGATGAGCAAGCCAGGACGTATTTTCAGCGGTAGCTTCAGCGGGGTCGGATGATTGAAGGCGCGACGCACTTGAGCTGAGCGTAGGTCCCGGCGAGCTCCTTGCCGTCGAGCTTGACCATCTCGGCCAGGATGAAGCGCAAGACATCGCGCGGTCGAGCGAAGCGTCGGTACGACCAGAAGAAGAAGCGGTGAAAGTTGCGCACTGGCATACAGCGAGTGAGAGCGAGTCAGGAGCGATCGCAAGGGTGTAGCTCGACACGCAGGTGTCGACGCACGTTCGCCGGTAAAGGCGTTCAGCCAAAGCTGGGCGAGCAGCTCGGACAAGGTAAAGAACATCAGGTTGCTTCGGGGGGCAGCGACAAAGCAGTCAGCATCGGCGAGGTTGCTCATCGACTTCCTCACGGCACGCACCCATTCCGGTCACGCTCCTTTGCTTCGGCCTTGGCCGGGAAGCTATGCTGGCTGCCCTGCCAGTCGTCGTCGACGATCCACGAGCTCTTGATGCTGTCACCTGGCGTGACAACGACCGGGCTGTCTCTCGACAGGCGGAGGGAGGACGTGCTCGACGACGACGGGTGGTGGTACAGGACCTCGTTGGCGAGGCGCTGCTGCGAGGCGGTCGAGAAGAGCGAGGACCCCGAGTCGCGAGGCCCGGGACCGGCAGGCTGTTTGCCAGTGCCATGGTCAGCGTCTGTCTGGACCGATAGGCCGGGCGCGCTTCGCATCGCCGGATGATTGATGGTCTGGTCGCCGGGCTTGACCGGCCCCGGTGTCGGAGGCAGTGGGCTGTACGTCCCATGCCTGGTGAAAGGGGGTTTGTGGCCAGCGTCAGACGTGCGTGTCAAAGAGTGCAGCGATAGAAAAGAACGGAACGCACCTCCGGTTGTACGCCTCCCTGAGTAGGAATGAGAAAGCTTGGTGGTACTTGCCCTTGCCCTTCTGCTCTCGCGTCGCGTCGCGTTCGAGCGAGATCTCGATCAGGCGGCCGATCTGGGCAGCCAGGCTAGCGATGTCGACCTCCTTCGGCCGAGGGGCGCCGCCTGCCTTGCAGGCAAAGACCAGAAAAGGGATTCCCGTCTCGCGGAGACCTGTACAAGAGAGGAAGACAAAGGCGATCAGTAGGCAGCTCGAGGCGTCATTTGGAGCTGGATCCCAGATGCGCCAGACATGGCCGCACGACAGAGCTCGACGATGCCTTGCAACGAGGTCTGGTCGCCTGCGTCGAAGCAGACGATCAGCGCTTCAAGGTCGCCGCACTCGGCCGGCATCCGCGGCCGATCGTCGTCGCCCGCCGTCAGACGGGACGAGTCCACCTCGTAAAGCTGGACGAGCTGAGGGATGCGCGACTTGAGCTCCGGTCGGGCCGTCCTCATCTCGACTGGAGAAGGTGGTAGCGCGTTCATTTCAGTGCGGCCTTGTTGATGAGTGCGTCGCTCTTGATGGATGAGTGGGATGGAAGCTCGCACCTCCTGGCGCGACCATGCTCGGGGCTGAGAGCGGCCAGCCCATGAAGGCACGCGTGATCAGCGTCGACTTGCCAGCCCCTGGTCGGCCGGCGACCGCGATCTTGATCGCGGCGTCCTTCCGGGACTTGTGTAGAGCAAAGTCGCGCGGGAAAGGTGTCAGCCGAGAGCAGCGAGGGCGCGTGCCGAGTGGGAGGCCACATACGGTCGATAGTGCAGGCGGCGCTATCGAGCTCGTGACGGGGGTGTCTGAAAGTGCTAGCTGGGCGAGATCGGACCGCTGGCTTTCGCTCCGACCGAAGCGGCTGCCGCTCTCGTCCTCGACGTCGCCGAAACCAAGGCCCTCACTCGACGATGCCGGGCCTTGGGTGACCAGCGCAGCCGCCGCGCCGAGAATCTGAGCTCGTGCTGCCGCGATCGCCTGACCGTCGAGCGATGCGATCCGGTCGAGCGAGTATGAGGGCTGCGACGTGGGTATCTGGTTGAAGCCGAGCTGACCGCTGGTCACTGGGAGGGCAGGAGGATCCGACGGCCACTCGTGATCGTCGAAGCGGCCGTCCGTAACCGACTGGTCGTCGTCCGACGAGCCAGACGAGCCGTCCTCCTCTTCCGAGGAGGCACCATCCATGCGAGGTCGGGGAGACATGACGACGATCACCTCCGGGCGCTCATCTTCGTCGTCATCATCGTCGACGGCTGCCGCAGGTCCGAGCCCAAGGGCGCTGGCTCCAGCCCCCTGCGAACGCCTGCGCAGGGCGTCGTCCGAGTCATACTCCTCTTCGTCCGATAGGTCGTCGGCCTGTAGCCGCTGGGAGTCGCTGCGAGGTAGATACCGCCCGGCCGTGCTCGTCCGGATCCGGGGTTGTTGCAGACGGCGGCCCTTGGCAGCAAGGCCGTCGACCGTGACTGCGGACGAGTGCGGAAGCCGCAACCTCGCGAGGTCGGTTGCGAGGTCGGTGCTCGAGAGCGACGGCCGGACGGTCGACGCCGAGCCATCGGCAGAAAGCGCAAGGGACGACGTCTCAGACAGCGCATGAGGCAGACCCGCCGACGACTGGACGCCGGCCTCGACTAGGGAGGGATCCAGTGCTGGTAGCGAGGGCCGTGACCTGGGCGGCTCAGCTGGCCCTCCCGCGGGCGAGTCCGGCTGCGGATACGACAGGCTCCTGGCGACAGGACTCGGCCGAGCGGGCGAGGAAGGTATTGACGGGACAGTGAAGGGGCTCAGGGTGAGCGGTGGGAGGGAGGGGTTGCCGGCCATGCTCGGCGTCGAGCAAGGGCGGGCGAGCGACGGGGGGGTTGGATCCGGGCTGAGCTGCTGGTTCGGTCTTGAGGCCTTCCGAGGTTGTCTGCCGCGCTCGTACCGGATCGATGCTGATGGCGAGCGAGGTAATCTAGACGCGCAGACTAGCTAGGCCGATGGACGAGGGCTGGCGGGTCGAGAAGGTCAAAAGGAGGGCCGGCCTGAGCGACCGCTGGACAGGGAGGGAAGGCAGGCTTCCCTTTGTGCCTCGACGGGAGGATGGATGCGACACCGAGCTCGACCAAAGGACTAGACCGGCACGAAGTGCAGGGCCGGTAGCAGGGCGCGGTTGCGTGCCGTTCTGATAGAGCTAGGAGCAGGCGAGGCCGAGGTGGCAGGTGGGGTCGATGGCAGGTCGGAAGCACCAGACGACTCGACTGCCCGTCTCCCGTCTCCCTGGCGGCACGGGGCGCGCGCAGCAGGTCAGGTCCCGGGCCGGCGGCGAGGGTCCCCTACGAGGGTCGGCCTGCTTGTCTCGAGGGATCGCAGAAGGGACGCTCGTTCCGCAGGCTCGCATCAAAACTCTCTCGAGGCGCAAAACATACAACATAGACAGCAGGAGCCGGATGCGGACGTGAAAAGGCGCCGCATGCCCTGCGCGGCGCGGCCGAGGGAGCGCCTCGACCGTTACAACGAGGGCCGTAGAATGGAGTACAGTCGCTCGCGCCGGAAGCTCGGTAAGGACCGACCCTACCATCCCCAGGTGCCTGGACCTGCGCGACGACCGACCGACCGAGGCGCACGCGGGGTCAGCGTCTCCTCGTCGCCTGCCTCCCTCTGCGCGCAGCCCAGAAGACGCACCTCCCTTGACGCCCTTCTTGCCGCCGTCGATGTCGGACGTCATCCATGACCCATAGAAGTCGCCGGGCTGCGGGATGACTTCCTCCCCGTCGACGAGGCAGCGCCAGCCTCCGTCCTTGGCCTGACTGCCGGCCGAGGCGTAGAAGCTGAGGTAGCCCTTGATGGGCGCGAACGGCGCCGTCGGCGATGGGTACGACCAGACACGCGACCGGACGGGCGCTGGCTGGGGCGAGAGCGACGGCAGCGAGAGCGTGTGGTACGAAGCCGAGCCCTTCCACTGCGATCGGGTGAGGTTGGACGGGAGGCCGTCAGCGACGCGCGCCCAGGTCGGCAGGGACGAGCGAGCTGAGTGCGGCGCACCTCGCAGAACGTGTGCTTCGATTCGGTCTCGAGCTTGACGTCGGGCGAGACCGCACTCGGCGGGAAGTAGTAGCTCGGAGGATGTCTGTGCCAGCAGCAGGGCAGCCGTCAGTTCGGCTCAGCCCAGCTCGCCTGGCGCAGGCGCGGCCCAGGCACGTACGATGTCTCGAGCACGCGGTAGCCCTCGGTCGTCTTGGCGATCAGCGTCTCCTTGCCCTGGGGGCTGACCCATCGCACCTCGAGCAGCCTGGAGAACCCTCAGCCGAGAGGGGTCGTGTCGTCAGCCTGTGCTCCAGGCGCGAGGGGCGAGACAGCAAGCCCGCACGCAGCTGGCGCCGCACCTCGAAGTCGGCTGCAGCGCGGGCGGGCGCGGGTAGTTCCAAACGTTCTCGATGGCGCGAGCTCCAGAAGGCATGATCAGCAGAGGTAGGGGGGAAGAGGGTTGCGGGAGGGAAGGGGGAGATATAGTTCGGAGCGAGGGCCATCGGCGATCTCTGTTCGGGCTGCGCTGGCCGTCGCGGCGTGCGGAGCGTCTCGTGCTGACGGAGTAGGCCGAAGAGGCAGGGCGCATTGACAGCGCGCGCGCTCCTGACCCGACGCGGACGGACAGGCGAGTCGAGAGGCGCATGCAATCGGGGAGACAGTAGCGAGACACACGGAGCGCGAGCGTGATACAGTGGGACAAGCCGAAAGAAAACAGCGGTTGCAGAGAGAACGAAGGATGCTGGAAAGGGTTGCAGGGGGGGGGGGGGACCAAGTCGCTGCTGCTGCTGCTGCTCAGACGGTGGCCCTGACCCAAGCGGGAGGGGGCGCCGAGATCGGGTAGCTGCGGGGTCGCGGATGGTAGACGGCGCGTCAGCATGTGGGTCGTGAGCTAAACACGTAGGGCTTCGGGTGGGACGCACGACTTGGTCTCGCCCTCGCCCTGCTTGACCTCGACGCGGATGTCGAACCGGAGCTCGCCCGTCTCGGGCAGGTAGTCGGTCATGGTCCAGTCTGCGAGGCAGTGAACAGGTCAGAACGAGCGGCAAGGACAAGCAAGAGGCCTCGAGCGTAGACGTACTGCGCCGGCCCATGATCGTGTCGTGCTTGAGGTGCTGGCCGTCCGTGTCCTCCGAGAAGTGGTGGATCATCTCCTCGTCCGTATTGACGTCTGAGGGAAAAAGGGATATAGGTCAGCCGTCTGCAGCCTTCGACAGACGGGCGAAAAACTGCGCACAGTGAAGCGTCTTGTGGCGCTTGTCTCCCAGGCGCGAGACCATCGAGCCGACGAGCGGCGGCGGCGGCGTGTTGACGATCGCGCTCGTGACAATCTGGACCATATACTTCGGGTCCTCGGCCTCGGGCAGGCGCTGGTGCTTCTTTGGGACGGTGAAGAAGGCGGCGACGGCGGCGCAATGGACGTCGCCTGAGACGAACGAGATGCGGACGTGGTTCTCAAGCGCGATCCGCTGGCACTGCTCGATGAGCCTGCGGCCGGGGAATCAGCGCAGTCAGTTCGGCTGCGAGGAGCGGATGGGCATGGAAAGCCAGCCACTCGAGCCGCACCAGTTGCGCTCGTGCTTGTGGTCTGTCGCCGTCCAGTGGTCCGAGAGATCATCCAACAGCTCGGCTTGATCGTTGAACCTTTGCAGGCAAGGCGTTTCAGCATGCGCCCACGCTCAGCAAGTACCATCAGGCGCACGCACTTGTTGACGAAGCCTGGGATGACGCCCATCTTGCCGAGCGTCGTCAGCGGGTTGGCCTTGCTTTCAAGCGTCTTCTCGAGGAAGTTCATGCGCGCTGAAAGTTGGAAGGAGGCGTTCAGCGTCGAGTAAGCCAAGTCCCGAGCCTGCGCGCAGAGGGAGGACGGACGGTAGGCGATCGGGATGCCGAGCTGGAAGACGAGATGCTTGAGCGTCGGCAGCGCCTTGATGGCGGCAAAAATCCGGTTGTAGGTGAGCTTGCTGCAGACCTGGTCCTTCTTGCGCTCGGCTCGGCAGTCGAGCAGGAGCATGTAGACGTCCGGACCAAGGTACGTCAGGTACCTGGGGGCCAAGGCGCAAACCGTCAGCAGAGTGTCTGTCCACAGGAAGCCCTGAGCAATCTGGCACGGCGGACGTACGAGTGACCCGGGTTGGGGATCCACGGCCCGTCGCCGCCAAGGATGAGCGAGCGGACCGGGTGCGGCTTGTTGAAGTCGGTGCCGTCGACCTCGTCGACGACAAAGAGCTGGAAGAGGAGGTACCAGAAGTAGCCGCGCGAGCCAATGTGCTTGAAGACGGGCGCTTGCTGAAGGTCGTCCGGGTAGGAGCCTGCCGAAGCGGAGTGAGCGACGTCAGACTGGGCGCACGCGGCCGTCATGGGCAGGAGAGTCAGTCAGCCACTGCGCACGCACCGAAGCCGTCGATGAGGTCATGGTCGTCGAGCATGTTTAGCATCGGGATGCTCGCGTTGGCGAGGCCAAACGCGCCAGAGCGGAAGATCTTGCAGTAGTGCGAAAAGTAGTATCTTGGGGGGGGGAGGGCCAGGAGCAGGAGCAGGAGGGCCGGTCGGGGCGGGAGAAGCGTCAGCACGGGTGCCTGTGGTCTTAGTGCGCGTCGGCGGATACGGACCGGTCGATCGCAAACATGACCTCGGGCGTGAGGGCAGCCTTGAGCTTGAGCTCGGCCGTGTCGGCATTGGCCCATTCCTGCAACTCGGGTTCGAACATGAGGCTGTCGCAATAGATCTGGTCGCCGCCGCCAACCATGCAGTGGAACGGCTTCTCCTCGTGCTTGTCGAGCATGTCCTCCCAGAGCGGGTCGTAGCCGCTCGTGAAGCCCTTGTCCGGGTTGAAGAACTCCTCGGTCTTGACACCGCCGGAGAAGCCGTTGCACGAGTGGGCCGCCCACCGGAGGTTCTCGCCGACGCCTGGGATGTGGAAGTTGAGCGCCGTGCCGCCATTGACGCGGTAGGTCACCTTGGTCGTCGTCGGACCGAGGGGGATCCGGATCTGAAAGCGGGTGAAGGTGAAGGTGCCCTGTACGAGCCGAGACGGAGAAGGCGCCGGCCACCAAGTGCGTCAGCGGGAGACGAACTCACGTCAGAACCTTGAGCCAGAGGCGCACCTGCGGGCCGTGATAGACGTAGATGCGCTCGCCCTCGGACCGGGCACTGATTCCGGCAGCCTCGCTCTTGAACGAGAGGCCCTCGAGCGAGGCCGTGATCGCCTCGATCGAGCCGGCCGCGGCTCCCCTCGCGTCGACGTCCCAGTGACACGTCAGCGACGGCGCAGGTTCGTAGACCGAACCGGCGTCAGAAGTGACGATGAGCGCTGTCGGATCGGAGCGAGTGGCAAGGGCGTCAGCGTCCGCGGTCGAGTCGAGTCGCATAGCGACGCACCAGCGCCGTGCCAGACATCGTCGGCGACCGTGTGGTAGACGAGCATCGGCCCGGCCATGAACTGGAGATGCGGCGTCATAACCTCGCGGACCGAGTGGTGGCGCTCCATCGTCGGCCGCTCGGCAGCGGCGGCCTTCGTGTGCGTGCCGGGGATGTCGGCGCCGTCGGTCGACTCCTTGCCGATCGAACTCTCGACCGCCTGCACGGGCGGCCCGCCGTGGCTGACGGTGCTCTGCGCCTCAGCCCGAGAGTTGGTCGGCCCGGGGATGTCCTCGGGCGAGACCCAGACAGGCGGCCGGTACGATGGCACCTCGTACCCACCCGCGGCGACTTCCGGGATGTGGACCTTCTCGCGCTCGGCCGCCGACGGCAGCGGCAGCGCGCCCTCGTGCTCCATCGGGGCTGCAAAGGGCCCGTTCAGTGGCGCGACCGTCTCGACGCCTTCGTGCTGACCATGGGCAGGGTGGGCACTGCAGAGATCACACAGACGAAGGCGCCAGGGAGGTCAGGCTCGGATCCGGACGGCGGCGGCGCGGCACAGGTCGACCGGTTCCGAGCACGCACTAATACTCTGCTTGCTGCTCGGCACAGGGAGAAGGAGGACCATCAGCAAAGCGGGCCGTCAGAGTCGATCTCTGAAACGATCAGCGCACGGACCTGAGCAGCGCGGCGGCGGGCGCGGTAGCCTTTCGAGAGTGCGATGCAACGACGGGAGCAGAGAGCAGGGAGCAGCGTCAGTTCACACGGAAGGGCATCGGGCGGCCGGTGCGGGCGAGCAAGGCCAGCCAGGCGGCATCGGCGCCTGCAGCAAGAGACGACGGACCTGCGTCATCCATCCTAGCTGCTGAAGGAGGGGAGGGGAGAGGTTGCTCGGAATGGGTACGGGCAAAGGATAGGGAGGTTGCGGCTGAGTGGTGGACGTTTGCCGTTGGCTGCAAGGGGGGCGAGTGAGACGCCGCCGATGCCCTGCGCGCGCGGGCGTCCGTGCAGCGACCGAGCGTGCACATGCCTGCCTGCGCGCGCGTCATCCTTGCACGGCGCGTGCAGGCCGACCTCCGCCCACCTTGTTCCAACACCCTCACTGCCGCAGCAGCGAGGCTTTCGATTCAGGCGACCGATCGGCATGACCTTCAGCCGTGTGCAAGAAGAACGGCGAGCCTGGAGGGTCTTGCTGTCGACGAGCTGCAGGCCAGACAGCCCAATCTGGGTTTTTGGCCTGGGGTCATTGCCCAAGCCCTAGGCCTCGCTGCAGCGGCCGCCCCGTCGCTCTTTCGCGCCGCGACCCGGCACTGGCACGAACCCACGCCGCCTCCTCGCCCCGGCAAAGCCCTGCTGCCCTCTGCCTCCTCGTGTGCGTTTCGAATCAGGGGCGAAGCAGGCCTTCCTCCCGACGTCGACCCCTCCTTCCGGCCTCCTTTGCTGACCTACCGCCTGCCACGCCCGTCTGACCTCCTCCCTCGCCGCCCATGCGCGCCACCCAACCTGCCTGCCGTCCTCGTCTGTGCTTGCGTCCTCAGCTCGCTCGCACCGCCGACCGTTGCCCATCCGGCACAGCCGTTCCCTCTCCTGCTTGGCCAGACCCGCAGAGAAGGAGGGGTCACGCCCTCGCTCCCCGGTCCGTCCGCGCTAGACGAGGATGGCGCTCAAGATCAAGCTGAAGCTCGGCGGCAGCGGCGGCGGCGGCGGCGGCAGCAATGGCGCGCCGAGTGTGCCGGCCGACGACGCGACCTCGACCTCCTCCCCTCGGCCCAAGCCATCGACACCGACTGTATCTGCCGTCGGTGCCGCTCCTATAGTCCAGCGGCCGAAGATCAAGCTCGTCCGAAGCGACCCTCGGCCCATGCCATCGACACCGGCCGTGCCTGCCGCTGGCGCCGCTCCGGCAGCCCATCGGCCGAAGATCAAGCTCGTCCGGAGCGATGTCAAGGTCGAGCGGGCGGCGACCCCGACGATTGTGCGCGAGATGCCGCCGCCAGCCCTCCCGGCGCTCGCACGCGTCAAGGCCGAGCCATCGCCGACCGCCTTCCCGTTGTCGCCTCTCGGCGTCTCGTCGCCGCTGCCGTCCTCGCCAGGCACGCCGCGCTCAGACGACGACAACCCTGCCTCGGACGACACGATCCATCACGACCCGGGCGCGCCGCTACCGCCGCCGGGCCTGCCCGGTCCCAGGGTGCCCGCGCTCGGTGCGAGCGCCGCGAGCGGCAAGAAGCTGGTCGGCGGCCGGCTCCAGCTGCCGTTCATCGACGTGCTCGAAAAGATGCTCAAAGAGCTCAAGCGGCGCGACGCCTACGGCTTCTTCCTCAACCCAGGTCCGTCGGGCTGGGTGCGCGGCCGTCATCTCTCGTTGCTGCGGCTGATTGCTCGCCGTCCCTGGTGCCCTTTTTTTATAGTCTCTGACGCCGACGCGCCCGGCTACTCGGCCGTCATCACGCAGCCGATGGACTTTACGACGATGACGCGCAAGGCGCATACCGGCGAGTACAAGTCGTTCGACGAGTTTGAGGTTAGTCCCGTTGGCTTGCGCCGCCCACCCGCGCTCTCTCAAGGCGGTTCTGACCGACGTTTCGCCGCTTGCAGGTCGACGCCCGGCTCGTCTTTGCCAACTGCCTCGCTTTCAACGAACCCGAGTCGATCTTCGGCCTGATGGCGACCAAGCTCGGCCGCTGGACGGAGAATCACCTGCTGTTCTACCGCGAGCTCGTCATTCCCGGCACCGAGGCCGACCATCTCCAGCCGCCAACGCCAGCGACGACCGACCTCGACGAATCGCGCGCGACCTCGCAGACGAGCTCGCCTTCGCGTTCGCGCTCCGTCTCGATGGCGCTCTCTGGCGACGAGGACGGCGCCGGGAGCAGCAGAGGCGGCCAACCTCTGGTCAAGCCCAAGCGGACGGGCAACGGCCAGCTCGGCAAGAAGCGTGGGCCGTACCGCAAGGGCGTCCAGGTCCAGGTCGCCAGCTACTTTGCGCCCGCCCCGCAGGCCGCGCCGCTCGCCTCGAACCAGTTTGTCATCGCCCAGGCTCAGGGCGGCTGGGTCGACGAGAGCGGTCGCATCCGTGGCGCCGGTGCCGGGCTCTTCGCGCCCGAGTTCCAGAACATTGTCCGCTGGTGGGAGGCGGGTGGCAAGCGGGCAAAGACGAAGAAGGAGCTCAGCAAGATCGCCACCCGGCGGGCGCGGGAGGAGTTCGGCGCGACCGTCGCCGCCGACGGCAGCCGAGATCTGCGCGAGGACGAGACGCTCGACGACGTCCTCGATGCACTGCTTGATGCCGGACCCGAGCGACCGGCGATCGAGTCACTCCCGCACGACTACCTCGCCGGCTCGCTCGGCCGGGCGTACACGACCGCGACGGCGAAAGGGACGAGCGCCAACATCCTCTTCTCGCCACCGGCCAAGCCTGCGGCGCTGCCTGAGGCCAGCTACGGCGACCATTTCTTCGGCGAGCGTTTGCCGGAAGCCTTCTCGTGGGCCCGATCGGATGCCGGTGTGCGCTCGTCCTCCCCACCGCCGGCGCCTCCCCCGCCATCGAGGGCACGGCAGCGGTCGGCCGCGCCGCACGACTTTGGCGTCTACCCGTACTTCACGCCGGCCTCAATCTCGCCCGCCGGCCTCTACGACAACGAACGGCGCGACTTTATGGCCACTCCCCTGCCCGATCCACGCCGGCCAGCCTCATTCTTCTCGGATCCGCTCCTTGGCTCTGATGGGGCCGGGCCGGGCTCGGCCGCGACCGATGTCGAGGCTCGGCTCGATGCCTCGCGGAGTCTGGCGGCCTACGACGAACCGCTCCGCAAGGTCGTCTACGGCGGCTGGGTCGGCGAGGTCTACGCCGGCTCGCTCGAGACGTTTCTCGCCGAGACCTACGGCGAGGGTGAGCAGAGCGGCTCCGAGGCGCGAGATTGGGTCGAGCGCAATGTGTTTGACCCGATGTTCGCCCTCGAGGGCGCGCTCCCCCTCGTCCGTAAGGCGGCGGCCGTTATCCAGGAAGCCGGCGGCCTCGCCGCGCTCGATGCGACGTCCAAAGACGAGTTGCTTGACGACGAAGAAGCCGCTGCCTCGAAACGCAACACCGAGCCCTCCTCATCTCCTCTGCCCGTCAAGCAAGAAATCGGCGAATCCGACGACGTCGTCATGAAGGCTGAAGACGAGGCTGAGACCTTGGGCGAGGTTGATCCGTCCGCCTCGTTTGACATTCAACCGCACCAGCTTGCCGCATCGCTGCCGTCCAAGGCTGCCATCCGGGCCATGATCCGTCGGATGCCCGTCGACCGTGCGGCCAAGGCGCACCTCGATCGACTCGGCCAGCTGCCAATCTTCCTCTCGTCCGTCATCAACTCTCCGGCTGACTTTTACGCCGAGCCCGAGCCCATTTCGCCGACGACAGCTGCAAAGCGACGCCGGTCAGTCGTCGAGCGCGACATCGCAGAGGGGCTTGACGGAGCAACACCGCCAGCTACCGACTCGGACGAGCCGGCCAGCTGGGCGGCGGCTACGCTGCGAACCGTTGGGCGCGAGCTGCTCGACCTCGTCCACGAGCAGGAGGACCACGAAGGAGCGCCTCGGAAAAAGACGCGGACCAGCCGCGACGACGACGCTGGCGGTCGGTGGGTCAGCGAGGCAAAGGCGACGCGCGTGCGGCTGCTCCTGGTGCGTCCAAGCCTTCGGCCGTTCCGCCCGAGAAGCACGCTGAGCAGGACGCTGACGCTCCGACCCTTTGACCATCCCAGCTCTCCCTCGCTCGCCGCGTTCCGCTCCCACTGCTCGAGACGCTCGACCCCGAGCAGGTCGAGCTCCTCTTCCCAGACGGTCCCATCCGGCGGTGCTTCTCTCAGCTCTGTCGGCCCTCGTAGAAGACGGTGTCGTCTGCTGCCGTATCCTTCCACCTTCCGCCCTCACCCGCCACCTCTATGCTTGCCCTGCCTCCTTGACGATCTCATGCCCCCATCACGACGTTGGCAGGTCATCGCTGGCGGAGAGAGGCAGGCGCGAACGGCCTTCCTGCTCGCGCGCTCATCGGTCAGCAAGCGTCGGCCCTTCAGCCCGTCGCTCCGTGGCTCGTCCGCCGATCCCCGTCTCAGCCCCTTTTCTCGCAGACAGCCACCGCCGGCCGGAGCCCAGAGACGCCTCCGCCGCCTCCATCTGGCGTCTCCGTCTCCCTTGCAAGCGTCGATGTAGGCGAGAGCGAGCGCCCGCCAACCTCCACCGCCGCACCTCTCGCCATGGCCATGCTCTCCCCGCTTCCGATAGCCCTTGCCCTCCTCAGCTTCCTCGCAGTCTCACGCGCACACGCTGCGCCCTCGGGTCCAGCTCTCGAGACGAGGGCTGACGCGACAATCTACTACCAAGTCTAGCCCATCTCTGTCGTCCGGACTGCCTTTGCTCGCCAAGGGCAGTCGATTGCTGACGACCAGCCTGCCCCCCCCCCTGTGCAGGTGGACGACATGTCCGGCCCAACTTTCTTCGACCACTGGGACTTTTGGAACGAGCCGGACCCGGTGCGTCGCTTCCCCTCGGCTGCTAACCATCTGCTGGGCTGACTCCTCCTTGACTGCCTCAGACGCACGGTTTCGTTAAGTAAGCACTCGATCGCCATTGCGAGGGCCGTGGGCGAGATCTGACTGGCTCTGCCTCTCTTGCCTCCTCCAGCTACATGGATGTCGACGACGCCTGGCGAAAGGGTCTCGTGTACATTTCCCGGGACGACGGCCTGCCTGCGATGCGCGCCGACGGCTGGACATCGCTGCCCTACGGGACCTACCGTGACAGGTGAGCCGCAGTGGAGGCGCTCTACCTGAGCTTTGTCGCGCTGCGCTGACGATTCTTCTCGCCAGCGTCCGGATCTCAAGCAAGAAGAGGTACTCTGGAGGCCTCTTCATCTTCGATCTAGCCGAATTGCCTTGGGGCTGTGCGCTCTGGCCAGGTGCGTCGACCGGCCCAAGAATGCTTGAGACCGCTCGACAGCTGACGTCGACTTCGTGCTTTACGGCCTAGCGATCTGGTCTTTCGGGCCCGAATGGTACGTCTCGCGTCAACGGTCACAGCACATACTGTTGAGAGCGACAGCTGATGAGAGACTGGCCGACACAGGCCGAACAACGGAGAGGTCAGCAAGTCTCCTCACCTCTCGATCGCTCACTCCGTAGCAACCGTCTGACGGCCCTTGCTGCTGTCGGTGCGCTCGCAGATCGATATCGTCGTGCGTCTCCCTTGACGCTGCTGCGCTCGTCTCATGCTGACGAGCTGCTCCCTCCGTGCCGCAGGAGGGCGTCAACCTGCAGACGACCAACCAGGTCAGTGACTTTAGGCGGGCATGACATCCTTCCGGCGGGCGGCTGATTACCTCTGATCCTCCCCTGTCGATGCAGATGGTCATCCATGCGAGCGAGGGCTGCTACCTGACCAACCCAGGCTCCTTCACCGGCGCCGCCCTTTCGACCAACTGCGGGCCCTCGAGTGGCGGCTCAGGCTGCCAGATCGAGGACCGTGCCAACCCCCGGGCCTGGGGCCGGGCCTTCAACGAGGCCGGCGGCGGCGTCTTTGCAATGCTCTGGGACGGCAACGGCATCAAGATCTGGAGCGTGCGTCTTGATCTGGACCTTTTTCTGCAAGCGGCGACTTGACCTCTCAACTGCTTTCATCGTGCAGTGGACAAGTGGGACTGTGCCGGCCGACATCGACGAGCGCCGGCCCGATCCGACGACCTGGGGCAACCCGGCCGGCGCTTGGGCCGCCGCTGCCTGCGACCCGTACAAGCACTTCCGTGAGCACTCGCTCGTCATTAACCTGAGCATCTGCGGCGATTGGGCCGGCGGCGCGTACGCGAGTTCCGGTTGCGGTGGAGACTGCGCGAGCCAGGTGATGGACCCAGCCCACTTCCAGACGGCTCGCTTCCGGATCCGCTCCGTTCGCACCTACACGGCCGACGGCCTCTCGGACCAGATCAACGGCCTCGGGACCGTCCACGGCACGGGTACCTCCTCCGCCCCTCGCGCACGCGAGGTCGGGCGAGTGCTCGTCGTTACTGTCTTTCTCTTTCTCTACCTCCTCGCGCTCGCCTGAAGCGTTTCTTGGGATCGATGTCGCACATACCTGGACGCCCCGCGCGGCCAGCTCGTCGAAGGGCTCGTTCTGCTGACAGACCGGTCCGGCGCCGGAACAGACTGTCATCGATTGGCCCGCATGAGCACCGACGCAAGAGGTACGAGTTCAGCCGATGCGAACGACGCAGAGGCTGTCTTGTGTAGCTGGCCGTGTCGGGCGAGAGGTCGTTCACCCATTCTGGGTCGCATGATGAGTCGGTGGGCAGCGGAGCAAGTCGGGCAATGACGTGCTGTGGGGCGGTGACGACGCGCCGAGAGGCGATGGGGCCGGCTGGTCAACCCAGACGTGATCAAGGTCGAAGTAGGTCGACTTGTGCGACCTGGCCGTTCCATCTCGAAAAAGCGACCCTCGTCACGCGTCGACCTCGCCGAGTAGCTCGAAGCCGCGCTTAGCCCCGGCCGTCGGAGCGCCGCCGCCGGCCTCTTGCGGCTTGCGCGCCTTCTTGGCTTCCTTCTTGCGTTGGTTCCTTGTACCCTTGGACTCGAGCTCGGGCTCCGCGCTCAAGAGCGTGTCGAGGCCGCCGTCGAGGACCGCGGCGATGCAGCGCTTGAAGTCGTTCTGCTCCTCAGCCGAGTCGAACGTCGGCTGCCGGCCGGACTCGGCTTCAGCGAGGAGGACATGCAGTTGCTTGCCTTCGTAGAAGGCGTGCGCCCGGGGCAGCGTGTTTGACGGGATGAGTAAAGCTTGCCGCAGAAGGTCCGTCTCGTGCAGCGTGTGCAGGAGGTGCGACGTCACGTGCACGCTGCGGTTCGAGATCTCTTGGATCGGAACGGACCGGCCGAACGGCGGAGATGGGACGGACTCGCCGCCAGCACCGGGCTCCATCGCTGTCGAGAGCCAAGCCGACCATGCGCGAGCCGCTCGGAGGCCGCCGAGGACGACAGCTTCGACCTCCGCGCGCTTCAGACGGTTCTTGACGGCCTTATTGCCCTCCTGCGCGAGGGCCTGGATCATCCACCGGAGGCTTAGGACGAGCGGCTTTAGCCCATCGGGGATGAGCTCGACGGCAGGCGTGAGCGATCCGAGGAGCGCAAGATGAAGCTGCATCCGCCAAGAGAGCGATTGCGAGACGACAGACGCATGACCGGCGAGCTCCTCAAGGGAAGGCGATAAACTTGCGCTGCAGGAGGCGGCCGCGAGTAGCGAGGCGAGTGCCGGGATGGGATGGAGCGACGGATGCAGGGCCGTCGACGATCGGTGGTAGACAAGCAGATGCGGCTCGTCCGAAGGGTGCGCTGGCAGAGAGCCATCCACAGCAGGAGGAGTGCTTCCCTCGTCGGGTAGAGTGGCTTGACCGTCGGCGGCCGCAAAGTCGTCGGCAGTGCAACCCTCGGCCGTCGGGGCGCCGTTGCTCCGAGTCCCGGTCCAGTCATCATCTTCGTCTGAAGCCAGCGATTCAGGCAGGTCGATTGGCTCTTCGGCCTCTGCGCCCTCGTCGTCGCCCTCAACGTCGCCGACCTGCTCGACGGCAGGCTCGACGTAGCCGACGCCGAGCGCGTCTGCCAGCACGGCCGTCCAGGCGGCCCGGATACCGTCGCCAGCGACACGTGCGACGCTGCGCCGCGTCGTGTCCTCTAGCCAGGGTCGAACGACGTACCGGCCGTCGCGGACGACGCCGCTCAGTTTTGGAGCAAACTCCCCCTGGCCGACCGCGGCCGCAAACAGAGGCTCAGCCGCCTCGCGGTGCGACGACGTGTAGTGCGCTGACGTCGTCAAGACCGGAGGAAGGCTTGTCGGCAGCGTGTAGAGGAGAGCCGAGTCGATCAAGGTGTGGATCATGTCGTTCGTGTCGACCTCGCTCAGGCCCTGGACAAGGAGGGCGTCGACCGTGCGACCGAGGAGTTCGATCAAGCCGTCAGGCGCCTTGACGCCCTTGCGAGGCTCACGTGCTTCCCGCAGGCACCGCGCCACGCGTTCGACGCGCTCGACCGCGTTCGACCCGCGATGCTGGAGGCGGGCGGCAAAGTGGCAGTAGTCGTTGCCGACGAGGCTCGCAAAGAGGGGCAAAAGCCGGACCGGCAGCTGGAGCGAGGCTGCAAGCAGGTCCGGCGTAAAGACGGTGCACGTCATCGAGACGATAAAATCGGGGTGCGGCACGAACGGCGGCACGGGCGATGACGGCCGGTAGACGTCTGTCCGGGCCTTGCGCTTCGGCTGGACGACCTGGAAGCCGTCGTCGTCGACCTGGCCGGCGCCGCGGGTGGCATCGTCAGCGTCTTCGTCGGCCGAAGCGGCGACCGACTCCCAGCGCATGCTGTTGATCGGAATGTAGCCACGCTCGTGCCCAGGCTCGTCGCCGCCAGGTCGGCCGCCATAAATGACGAAGTCGCTGTCCAGGCCGACGACGAAGCCGCTACGGTCCGAAGCGACGAATGCGACAACATCGTCGGCCTCGGCCTCAGCCCAGATGCACTCGACCCCGAGCGCGAGCGCGACCTCGATGAAGGTCGAGTAGACGAGAGGCGGAAGCAGGCGCATCTTGCGCAGCGACGACGGATGTGAGCGCGACGGCGCCGACGTGTGGTGGAAGAGAAAGACCTCGTGTAGGAGCGCCGTCGCCCGATCGACCTCGGTCTGGAACTTTTGCGGCGGCACGGGTCCTGTCGAGCGTTCGAGTTACAGTGTCAGATCGGCCAGACCTAGCGGCTGATCGAGTGCCGGCGTGCGGACGACGTACCGTCGAGGACGATGACGACCTCGAAGCCGACGGCCCGCCAGCCTTCGACCGTCCGCTTGACGAGCTTGCCAAAGGCGAGGTGCTCGCCGCCATAGGCGGAGGGCAGCTGGACAAGGAGTGAGTAGATCAGACTGCCAGACGGGGCCATTCCTGATCGTCAGCGGGCCGCCGATGCTGAAAGCAGGATGACACGCAACTGACCCCCAGCCGTCGATGACGAGCGGCGTCCGACTGCTGGCGCCAACTGGGACCGCCTCGAACGTCTGCTCGTACGAGACGGCGGCGGCATGCTCCTTGAGGTACGAGGTCAGACCCTTGACGCCCATGACTCGGACGCGACGTGCCTTCGTCTCCTGGTTCCGCCCGGGGAAGAGAGCGAGCGAGGGAAAGGGAGTGGCCGTCGGCGGGCTGCTCGGTCGACGCCGGCAGCTTCGTTTCCGTTTCGAGCTGCGCTCGTGCTCCTGTCCCTCGTACGTCGACCTCTCCGCACCAAGGCCAGGCTCCTTCAAATCAAGGCCCAGCTCCGGCTCTGTCTTGCCTGCTACCGGATCTGTCGATCGGCGTCGCAGAAACTCGCGCGTCCGACCCTCATGGTCCATGCCCGGGCGACGATCCGTCCTCGCTGCCTGCGTTTGCCGCTGCCGCCTGTCGCCACCTCGAGCTGCCGACTCCCCTGCCGCCGCCTAGCTAGCTCGAGCGCCGCTCTCGCAGTCAAGCCTGTCCAGAGCACGCCAATTGATGGTCTGCGCAAGGTCCGTCGGCTGCCGAGTCTCAAGCCGGCAGCTCAGGTTGTCCGATCGACCGTCAAGGGCAGCTCTCGAGTCGGGTCGGAGACGCGGCCGCCAACTCCGCCAGCCAGGTTAGAGTCTGGCAGCAGCAGCAGTAGCGGTCGACCAACAGGCCACTCCTCTAGCGAGCGAGTCCGAGCAGCAGAAGCGCGAGCGCAACCCGAGGTGCGTCTCACCCGGTCAATAATGTAGAGGCGAACGTTCCCTTTCATCGAAGAGCTGACCTTACAGCCCTTCCGCGCAGCCGCTGCAGCGGCCCGCCGACGATGTGGTCGCGCCCGCACTCTCACCAGATCAGGAGCGAGATGTGCGGCCCCTGGCGAGTGTCTCGCTGGGAATCCTTTCGCTGACAGACATGTGACCCGTCCCAGCTGAGGGCGCTCGCAGAACTCAGCGAAGAGTCGCGGCTCCTTGTGAGTCTCGACTTGCGCTTGTCGCTGTGTGCCCTGCCCTGCGATCGGGCAGTAGACAAGACTGACCGTTTCTCGTTATTCCCTAGGCGTCTGTCAAGAAGAAGGCGCTGCGAAAATACGAGGTTTGTCCGACAGCGCCGAGCTCTTCTCCTCCCCTTCGTCCGTGCTGAGTCTCGACGCTGCGCCTCTTGTCTGGACAGGACGCCTTCTGGCGCAGCCACATGACTGGGACTCGCAAGCCGCCGCCGAGGATTGAGCCGATCCTGAAGGCGGCTCATCCTGTTGCCGAGCCTGCGCCCAGATCGGTCAGTCCCGGCTCAGCGCGCCAGTCCTTCGGCTCAGGCTGACCGACCTCTCGACGCCTTAGCCCGAGCCGCAAGCGCCGCCGTCAGCGCCGCCGAAGCCGACGCCCAAGGCAGCGCCTCCCCGCCGGACGCCACCCGTCTTCCGCTTCCACGATCATCTCTCGCACTATGCGGCGCTCGGCTTCTCTGCGGCCGACTTTACGGACCTTCCCTCGGACCAAGAGCTCAAGCTCGCCCGAGTCCGGCTACAGGCCGAGGCCCATCCGGATCTGCCAGGCGGCGACGTTGAGCGCTCGAGCCGCATCAATCAGGCGTACGACGCACTCTCGAGCCGTCAGTCGGCCGCCCTGCCCCGTTCCTACACGGCCTTGACAACTGACACCGCCTCGTTCTCTGTCAGTCGACAAGCGGAAACGCTACCAGGCTAAGGGCGCTCGAGTCCACTACTCGTGAGCTCAGCCGATTCCCGGTCGCTTATCGACCTCACACGCAGAGCCGCCGCTCCCTCGCCTGGGACACGGACCACCTCGGATGAAGCACGCCGGCCGCTTCCTCAGGCAAGAAGCTCGACAAGGCCGGATATTTCTAGGTCGCGCCCCGTCCGACCGCGACTGAGGCTTCATTGCCCTAGACGGGGGTGCTGCCCTCTCAGAACCTGAGGAGCGGGTCGGATAGAACGTTTGACGCGCGTCGCCAATCGCATGCCCCCGCTTCCAAACAGGTCGACCCGCTGATCGCCTCCTCCGACGGAATCTCAGCGTCGTCTCATCCATCGCCCTCCGTCGCCGCTTCAACGCCAGACCGACACCGCCTCCCCAGCCTCTCGCCGTCTCACTTGTGCTCGGCAGGCTGGATCTGCGCCGCGTCGGTATCGGGTCCGGTCGGCGGATCGTACCGCTCCCAGACCTCGGCGCCCTTCTTGCCCCACGTCTTTACGTCCCACTACGCAGACGGAACGAGCGTGGGGCAAGGGTTAGAGCTGCCGACGGGCCAGGGCTGCAGTAAAGGGGGGAGGGGCGACTGACGTGGTTGCTTCGGACTGCATGCGAGTCAGTGGGTGGGTGGAAGGGGGTTCAGACAAGCACGAGCGCTCGTCAGCAGTTGTGGAGCGGCGTAGTGCAGGAGACCGCGATCCTCGGGCAAGGAGGGGCTGGCAAGAGACGGTAGGGGTGGGGGTGGGGGGGGGTGGGTCCCAAAGCCAATCATGCACTCACTCAGGCGGTACGACTGGAAGACGATGAGCGAACCAATGACGCCGATGAGCACGGCCAGGGGCGTCGCCTCCTTCGGGAAGGGCAGGCGGGGTTCTGAAGTGGTGGCATCGCGTCAGGAGATGCGCAAGGTCCGTCCGGGAGGAGCGGCCGAGGGCGGAGTGGGGGGTCCTGACGACGCACTCATGCCCGGGCGCCACTTGCCGGTGTGGGGGGTCGAGGGGCTCATGGGTGGCTGATGGTTGCTGCTGAGGGTCTGGGAGGGAGAGGGATGAGGAGGTGATGGTGGTTTGGAGGTCGTCAGCGAGCTGGTCGTCGCCCGGAGTGAGGGCCCGGCCGGATCACGGACGTCGGGCAGACGAGAGGGCTGCTGCGCGCGATGCGTTCTCAGAAGCGACGTCACTAAGCCGGTCCGCCCGGGACAGAGGCCCACGAGCATGTCGCCTCGCCAGAGGCACGACAGGTAGATCGCGAGAAGGTGCAACAGAGTCGAGGGGCAACAGGGTCAAGGTGCAACAGGGTCGAGTGGCGATCACGGCACAGGCCGATGAGTGAAGTGGGCGGGGCCATCAGCCACAGTTGCGCCGAGCGCGAAGTGCCCACGAGCGCGGGAGGGTGAGCCGACCCGCCTGCAGGCAGCATCCTGCCTGAGCGTGCAACTCTACGGTACTCAAAGAGTCGAGCTTTCGCTTGCCGTGAATACGTGTCGGCTCCGCCAACCGCCGCCGAAGGAGGCGCAATGGCCGTAGAGGAAAGGCATCTATTGAGCACTTAGCAAACGTGGGATATATTTAATCATTGCTATCAGTAATCATCAAAGCCCTGTTAGCTCAATCGGTAGAGCGTCAGACTCTTAACACGGTCTGTCTAACAGCGGGGTTTCATCTGAAGGCTGGGGGTTCGACCCCCCCATGGGGCTAATGTTCTCTTTTGTCGATCTGTCGGCTGCAAAGCTGAATGGAGTGTCATAGGAAAAAACGAGACGTAGGCGTCTCGGCGCGAGGGCATCGCCAAGATCGTACGACAGTGCATCCCATACAAAGCTTCTGCATCGGAGGGGAGGCGTCCTCGTGAGGGCCGTCAGGGCCGTTGACTGATTGCGGCACCGCAAGACTTGAAACGCTGGAGCTGGTCTACACATTACGATGTGAAGCACTTCTACGAGCACATTGGCTCCTTCTCCAGCTGGTCTGGCGGTGCAGGCGGGCATTGCTCAATTCCATCCAATTTTTGCTTATATAATCCTTTAAGCCGCCCAAATTTTATCGAAACCCACTCCGTTTCGGCGCTTCATTAGCTCAGCGGTAGAGCGCGACACTAGTAATGTCGAGGTCAGTCGTTCAAATCGGCTATGAAGCTTCCTCTTTTTGCGCCTCATCTCTTGCGCCTGGCAGTGCTTCGCTTTTGGCTTCGAGACGGGAGCTTTCACTCGTTCACTCCGTTGAAACACCCGGGCCCAAGATAGCTTGTCACTCGTAGTGGTGCAAGACGTGGTGCGAGACGCAGCACCGACTATCGGGGGCGTGCGCCGCGCGTAGGGCGCTGCTCGGACGCGCGTCTGGTCGCCTCCACGTCCTCGACCTCGACCTGGACCATCATCTCCCTCACCCTAATCGATTCCGCCATGTCCGAGTTCTCAATTCACCGTGCCGCGCAGGAGGGTCAGCCAGGTCTCGTCCGCAAGCTGCTCGGCGACAAGCCGCAGGCCATCAACGCGCTCGACGGGGTTCGTTTTGCTCCTCTTCTCTTCAGCTGTGGTGGCCGCGCAGCGACCTCGGGCTCAGCTCGGGCCATATCTCCCAACATCTCGAGGGCTCTGGCTGATTCGTTCCAGGCTCTCCTTCTCTCAGGACGGCCGCACACCGCTCCACTGGGCAGCCAGCAACACGTCGCTCGAGCTGATGGAGGTCCTGCTCAAGAACGTCCCGGCGCCAGACCTTGAGCTCGGAGACGCCAGCGGGAGCACGCCGCTCATCATCGCAGGTGCGTCGCGAATGCCGCCACAGCTCTCGCGGATGGTCGCTTGCTAACAGCGTCTTTACCTATGCTTCGGATGGCCTTGCTTTTCAGTGAGCTCGGGCATCGAGGCCAACGTCGTCGCGTTGCTCGGCGCCGGCGCGAGCCCGTCGACGGCCAACTCAAAGGGCCAGACTCCGCTGTTAGTCCCTGTCTCGCCAGCACTCACGTGCTCCCACACGAGGACTGACGTCGAATCGCCGTCACTTGTTGCTTTTGCCAGACACTACGCCGCCTCCAAGGCACGGATCGAGATCGGCCGGAGGCTGATCCAGAAGGGCGCCGACGTCAACGCCAAGGACAGGGCGAGCCAGCTACCGCTCCACCGGGCGGCGACGACGGGGAGCGACGGATTCGTGAGCCTGCTCCTGGCCGGCGGCAAGGATGGGAAGCGCGCCCGGCTCAACACGCAGGACCGGATGGGTATGTTTTGCTCTAGCCCGGCTACCGGTTCTCTGGGCTGGGCGGGGCGCCCAGCCTAAGCCTTCTGCGGACAGACGACCGACTGACCCACGATCTGCCTTTCCATCGCGCAGGCAACACGCCGCTGCACCTGGCCTTCGAGAGTGGCTTTGGCTCGACGGCAGTGCTCCTGATCGAGGCCGGAGCAGACCGTGACCGCGTGCGTTCCCAGTCCCTCGTCCCGGTCGACGGCAACGCTGCTGACATCTCGCACGCACTTTCTGGAACTCCAGCCGAACCTCGACGATCAGACGCCGGAGCAAATTGACGGCCTCGGCGGCCAGGAGCAGAAGCGCGTGCGCGACTTTGTGTGGAGCCGGGTCGGACGTCCTGAATAAAGTCATCTTCCGCCAAGTCCTGCCTTGCCGTGTGTCGGTCGCGCAGGCTGCTGCATCCGTAGGCGACAGCAGGGAGTGCAGTCGCTGTCGATCCACGCAAAGGACAGCTCTCCGGCCGATGGATCGTGGCGAGTGCGCAGGAAAAGCAGAGCACAGGCTGGCTGGGTATTCAGCCGCCAAGAGAGATCAGGTCCCACGAGTGCGGCTCGACGTCGCAGGGCCGATGTAGGCGGAGGCTGCCGCGCGAGTGCGAAGGAGACGAGAAGTAGAGTCAAGAGCCGTGGCCATGGACGGATGCCGTGGCCGGCCGAGCGACGCCGTGCGATTTCCGCTCGACGGCTCTCACAGGCAGGCGGCGGTCAGCCCACGAGCCATCTCGCGCCCCGGCCGCCCGCTCGAACGCTCTTGCCCTCGACTCCCCCTCCTCTTCTGCAACTCAGCTCGACCTCTCTCCCCTGCGGCCGTCCGGCATCTCTCCCGCTCGGTTTGGCAGTCTCTTCCACTCGGACACACCAACCGCGACCGCCTCGTCCAGGACGAGAGGCACCGCGAAGTCGTAACGCGCCTCCTTCGCGCCCCGCCCCGCCGCGCACGCCCCCCCCCCTTGTTGGCCGAGCTGCACCGCCCCGCCTGGACGTCGGTCGAGATGATGCAGGCCGCACCAGCTGCTGTCGCCGGGCATGCAACGTGAGTCGGCCCTCTTTGCCTTCAGCGTTCAGCGTCGGAATGCCTATGCGCTCGGGGAGGTGATGGGTCGGAGGTGAAAGGGGCGGCGGGTCTTCCGACGGTCCGGCCGGAGCCCGTGCGTCAGGCTGTCGGCGAGGGGGGACGGCAGAACCCCTGTCGAGCGAGGGTCGCCCGACCGACACCTGGCCATCCGTTGCTCTGGCTCCTGCGCCTCCTCACGGTCGCACCCTCTCCCACCCACCGGTCTCCTCAGGCAGCATGGCCGCCGCCGTCGTGCCTCCTCCCAGTCCGCGCAAGCGACGGAGCTCTCTCCCCGGCTTCGCCGTCCTTGGACCTCACTCGGCGACCCTAACTACTCCAGAGGCTCCGGCGGCTGGCTCGAGCGAGCGGCCTGGCGGCTCGCTCGCACCGGGCGTTGTCCTCGTCGGGCGACAGGCTAGGCTGGGCGCCCTGCTCAAGAGCCTGAGACCGAGGGCGTCGGCCACGTTCCGCAGACCGACGGCTGATCCCGCCGCCGACCTCCCTTCCTCCTCCATCTCTCTCGGCTCGTCCGTCACCGATTCGGACTTGCTCCCGTACCCACCGCCGTCGTCGCCGTCGTCTTCGCCCGTTTCATCACCGCTGGCCTCATCGGATCGCTCGCCCTACGTCCTGGCCCATCTGCCTGCCCGGCCGTCCTCGCGACCTGATCGCGCCGCTCGCCCGGCCACCGCACCTTCACGTGTCGCCTCTGCCCTGCCCGGTCCTTTCGTCACTCGCGACTCGTCTGGCTCCTCGGCTTTGGGTGCCGCCGACGTCGCTGCGTCCATCGCTCTCGCGGACTTTGCCGGGCCCCCGTCGATTGCCCGGGCTGCGACTGCGCCTCACGCTGGCAGCTTCGAGCACATGGCCCCAGCACCGCTCGCAACGCCTCCGCCGGACCTGACGTCACCTCCTCCGCATCCGTCGAACGTTCCTCCGCCGGTGCTGGAGCAGCGGCTTATCGCTCATGAGCAGTCGCCCAGCCATGAGCGCCGCGACCGAGCTTCGTCGACGCCGCCGTCGTCGGCCGTGCCGGCGTTCCGCGTCGAGCCGGTCGAGATCCATCCCGTCACGGATGGGCCCTCGCAACCTCCGGCGCGAAGCTCGTCGGTCCGACGGACGCTCGCCTCGGGGCCGACAGATGGCCCAGCAGCAGGCCCGTCAGCGGCCGCATCGTCCTCGTCATCGCGCGCCCACGGCTCGTCGTCGAAGCGGCAGCAGCGCGTGATCGGCGAGTACTTTCTCGGAAAGACGCTCGGCGCGGGCTCGATGGGCAAGGTCAAACTTGGCTCGCACGTCAAGACGGGCTCCAAGGTGGCGATCAAGATCATCCCGCGCGTTCCGCCCGACGCGCACCGGCACCTGGCCGAGCAGGCGCACGCCAACTATGCCCGCCAGCCCTACCGGTCCGACGGCTCGCCGGCGACGCCACCGCCGCCGCTGCCGACCGACTCGTTTGTCGCCAAGGCGATCGCCAAGGAGGAGAGCAAGGAGGTCCGCACTATCCGCGAGGCTGCCATCATGACGCTCCTCCACCACCCGCACATCTGCGGCATGAAGGAGATGATTGTCCACACCAACCACTACTACATGATGTTCGAGCTCGTCTCGGGCGGCCAGATGCTCGACTACATCATTAGCCACGGCCGGCTCCGCGAGCGGGCGGCCCGCAAGTTTGCCCGCCAGATCGGCAGCGCGCTCGAGTACTGCCACCGCAATTCTATCGTCCACCGCGGTGCGTGCCCCTCTCGACTGTCAACGGGGCTGGCCGGATGCGCTGACCTTGCAACCGCTACAGACCTCAAAATCGAAAACATCCTGATATCGTCGACCGGCAACATCAAGATCATCGATTTCGGTCTCTCCAACCTCTTTTCGCCCTTCACGCAGCTCTCGACCTTCTGCGGCTCCCTCTACTTTGCCGCGCCCGAGCTCCTCAACGCAAAGGTCTACACCGGACCCGAGGTCGACGTCTGGAGCTTTGGCATCGTCCTCTACGTCCTCGTCTGCGGCAAGGTGCCCTTTGACGACCAGAGCATGCCGGCCCTTCACGCAAAGATCAAGCGCGGCATGGTCGAGTACCCGCCTTGGCTCAGCCTGGGTCAGTCGTCTCGAGCGTCTCTAGTTGCTGCGCGCGCTCTGGCGGCTGACCCCATCTCTTGATCCCTCCCTGGCGCGAACTCTCGAGCTCTAGAGTGCAAGCAGATTCTCCAGCGGATGCTCGTCACCAACCCGGCGTACCGAGCGCCGCTGTCCGAGGTCATGTCGCACCCGTGGATGACCAAAGGCTTCGACGGCGCGCCTAATGCGCACCTCGTCCCACGCGACCCGCTGCGGGCGGACGAGCTCGACTGGCGCGTCATCGAGGGCATGACCGGCTTTGAGTTTGGCTCGGCCGACCACATCGAGCAGCGGCTGCGTGACGTGCTCGAGGGCGACTCGTACCGGTCAACCCTCGCGGCGTGGGAGCAGCGCAAGGCTGGCATCCGGGGCGGACCCGGCGGCTGGAAGAACCAGCCGCAGCTCGACAGCAACGCAAGCCTCGCCAGTTCGGACCGGGCCTTGTCGCACGAAGGCGGCTCGCAGGCAGCGCTTGTCTCACCGAGCTCACTCTCAAAGCGGACAAAGCGTGCCAGCGGCTTCGACTTCTTCAAGAAGAAGCTCTTTTTCTCATCCTCGGCGGCCAAGGAGGACAAGACCGGGGCATCGATGGTGGCCGGTCCAAACGGCAATGGCGCGCACGTCAACGGCGTCACCGGCATCGGCACGCAGGCCTTTGGCGAGGCGGTCCAGGACCCGCTCGACCCGACTCGGGGCTTTCACCCGCTCATCTCAATCTACTACCTCGTCCGCGAGAAGATGGAGCGCGAGCGCGTCTACGGCCCCGGTCACTTTGCCTCATCCGACATGTCGCTTCCCACGAGCGCCGATCTCTCGGCCTCGCAGCAGCAGCAGCAGCAGCAGCAGCAGCAGCAGCAGCCGTCGCAAATCAACGGCATCCCCGCGATGCCGCTGCCGATGGTGGCGGCGCCGGCTCTCCCGCCCAAGAGTGCGGCCGCACGTGCGGCTCCAGGCCCCGACTACTCGATGGCCCTGCCGAGACTGCCCGCCCCGGCCTCAGC
>Ga0308160_10001892_pt1 | contig 27218 bp, 23 predicted proteins | sample PhyFR1_FD_201036 | JGI IMG/M metagenome (GOLD analysis project Ga0308160, IMG submission 201036) | Phyllosphere microbial communities from UC Gill Tract Community Farm, Albany, California, United States - DLSLF.R1 | ecosystem: Host-associated > Plants > Phyllosphere > Unclassified | place: USA... | reverse complement strand
GCCTTCACCCACACCCCCTCCTGATTGACCGCTTTGGCCTTGATCAACGACTGAACGGGCTTGGCTTTGTCCTTGTTACTGGCTTGAAACATCAGACACATGCCGCAGAGAAAGATGACGTGTCCGTCCCTCCATCAAGAACATCCAGGCGTTGGATAGGTCAACAAGACCAAGAACGTTGGTGGCGAGGGCAAGAGAACAGAGAACGACAAGCTTTCCAAACCCAAGTCGTCCTTGATCAAGGCGCCAAAGTGGTCCAGGCAAGTCTTGGACAAGGTGGTCCACCAGGCTGTAGAGAGGACCTTGTATCTAAGCCACTTCTCCTTTGCGGCGTCGACAATATGGTCCCTGAGGTGCTCGTCTATAGGCCAATGGAAACGGCCGTGTTCTGAGCACGCTCCCCTCAGCTTGATGAACCCATCAACATTGTTGCTGCCCTAAGAAGCCTTGTCGATCCGCTGGTAGTCTCGCACTCTTCCCCAAATGCCAACAGGTTTGGCGTCTATGTCGACATCCCAGCCTGAGCAGAACCAATGTAGATTGATCATAACTTTGGATGATTTTCCTTGCAAACATAAAGACTGCTTAACTTAGCGTGGAACAACCTTTGTAGGCATTATGTCGTGGAGGGCAGGGTCTATGATTAATACCATACCGCAGTTGTGTGGAGTCATGCAGAAATATATAATTGGGAGCTCTCACATTGAATGGGTTTGACAGTTCCTGTTAGGCCAACAGGAAGCTCCTATGGAGGCTGCCTTTTGTAGTGCCTAGATAGACATGATCTGGGAGTAGTGAGAGAAAGGTAGGTACAGGGTATAATAGTTAATAACAGATGAAGACTCTACATACAAGATGTAAGGAGAAGAATAGTAGTATACACAAAGTCCTTTGATCACCTCCGCTGAAGGTGCCCTTGGCCAGCCTCCCAAACCTCCTTACGCGTCTATGTACCCATCACTATAATAGTTCCACAAATTAGACTCACAACTACCATGAGCAGTTTAGCACATATCGAAAACCCCATGAGTCTCAGGCTTCGAATCCCTTTGATGTAAAATGTCTTGATGGTTGGTAGGTGTGAGATGATAGATATTGATTCCACAAACTCATACACACATGTACATCTCAGAAATTGCCAGGAGATTCTCTAGAGATGCAGTGCAAAGATTTCTGTGCAAATGCCCAACCTGCAGGCGGAAGATTGGAGTTCCAGGGCCAAAGAGCATATTCTCAAGGCGAACAGGATGCGATATCCACAAGCGAGTCCCTCCTGCTTGCGATGCCTGCTGCTTCTTCAGCCAATGCACCTAGACCTCTGTACAATACCGAAGACTAGCTAAAATGTCGAGAGACAAGCAAGTGGAAGCAAACATCGATTGGTCGTATAATGACAACAAATTAAAGCAGAAGACCACCCTTAGCTTAAACTTTAAGATCTGAGATAACGTCCAGGTCTAGGACATCGGGATACAATCTCTACTGTTTATGAAAAAATCTCCCTCGTATCACGTCAACTGCTATTACGTTCATCCGAGGACATAGACAAGCGATTGCTCGTAGTCCGGTGGAGCATGATGACATATGATAGCTGAAACAGCTCATCCATCTACAGCTACTTTGAAAAATCTAGTCGTTCAGAGCTATGACGGTTATGTCGGCGATCAATTCAGAAACTCTGCTGGCACCACTGCCCCCTCGTGTCGTTTGGTTTTGAGATGCCGCTGCATGGCATCCTTCCTGTGTAAAGAGCTCGCAGTAAGTATCTCGTCCATCCATGACCCTTGCTGCTGGTGCGATGCTTACCGCGAGAATATCTGCCCACACGAGGGCACGGGACAAGGCCAGCTGCATTGCGGCTTTCCGTACTCCACCCAAAGCTTGGCATGCTTCTCGTCCAGTTGTCCCGCCTCGACCGCTCTGCCTTCGTTCCGCGCGTGTATCGTTTCGAGATGCCTCGCCAGATCGTAGGTCCTGTGAAAGTGCGAAGTACATCGCTCGTACGGCTACAAGTAGGAGTTGCTACGTGATCAGTCAAGATAACGAGTAATATTGCATGCATTCCGACTCGATTCGGACCATGACTTCAAACTTACTGGCAAAGGTTCCACGTAATCGCAGTGCACATCACCTTCATCTGCGGGCCCCGCCTTTCGCCTCTTGGCTTTGCTAGGCATAAAGTCCGGCCGACTGCTTGAGGAACCTTCACTCTTGCTATCCGCACCGTTCGAATGGACTTCGGCTCTCAATGCCTTCCGTTTGCGTGTTTTTGACTTGGGACCAGGCGTTTCTCCTTCATATTCGGACACTGACTCATCACTATCCGTACTCTCCTGGGCCGTGGTGGCAGTACGATTATCGTCATCTTCAGACGCATTTGTATCGTTCATAGTCACCAATATATCTTCGTTTGTGCGATCGACCAAATTATCGGCAGCTACCGTCTTTTCCTCCGAGTCTGCTGGCCGAGGGTGTCTGCTTGATGGATTCTCCAATTTCTTATCGATACTTCTTCCAGCCCGAGGTCTATCTTCATCGTCGCTACTTTCGTTGCCCTGATGTATGTCTTTCGCCGTTGGAACAACAGATGAACCGTCTCCGTATCCTCGGCCCCCCACTGTAATGCTACCTGATCGATCACCATCACGACCGCTATCCGCCTTGTAACCGCGATCCACTCCATAGCCGTGACCGTAGTCACCGGCATCTTCGGCCGCACGATCGCCGTGGTATTCATCTACGTACCGGACTCGTTTTTTTGGGCTGACGGGACCAGAAAAGCGGGCGGTATTTGGCCCTCTAGTAGGCGTTTCATCGTCGCTATCAAATGATGAACTGCTACTCGGACTCATTGGAGGAAAGGTTGGCGCATCATTCCCGGGGCGAAAGGTAAACTTCGCTCCTGCAATCGTTGCGGGGGGAAAGGTCGTCGATTCGGCGCCAAAAGCGAAAGGGTTCTTGGCCATTTTATCAAATCTCTGGACATCACTCCAAGCAGGAAATAAGCCCTTTGAAGTACTGTCGTGGCCGAGACCGACGCCCATATTCGACGACAATCCTGTTCTCGGCGAACTCGCATTGCGATCCGATGCCCTGAGAGATGTATCTGGCAGAACCATGGGCGAGCTGATGTCCTCCTCTTCCGAACTCGTTGACGCAAAGCTGTCCGTGGTTTCCTGCCTCAGCGGCGGCCGTTCTGCTGGGATTCGCTCGGAACTGCGCGTAGACTCGCCGGTTCGAGTATCGGGTTTTTGCGCATGCCTCTGCATCTGAGAAGGCGAAGGGGGTGGTCTGCCACTACCTAGATGGCCTCCAGTTCCTCCGAATCCTAGACCCATACCGCGCAGACCTGGGCTACCGGTCGTCGATCCACGCGGGGAAGCGGGAGCTCCAATCATGTGGGGGGAAGGTGGAAGAGGGATTTGATGAGGGGATACAGCAGGGCCCGAGGCACTCAAGCGAGAGCTCCCTATACGGCGACTTCCCGAAGTCGAGGCCTGAGATGGAAACATGGGAAATAGCGATTTCTTCGCTCTCGAATCGGAAGGGAAATCATCTCCCAACATGAGAGCTTCGTCGCTGGCCATACTCAGTGTCGGACTCTCTCTCTCTCCCGTATTCCTCAACGCGGGACTAGTGTTGAAGCCCGGTAAGACTGAGTTTGTCGGCGTTGTTGCAAGCGATATCCCGGGAAATGAGATCGACCCTTGCGGATGTTTAGAGATGTGCTGCGGATCAGAAGTAGCGAGATAGTATCTCCCAAGTGGCGAGGGTTCATGTGAGCGGCTCGTATTGACCTGAGCTTGTTGTCGACTCGGCTCGGCTGTAGACATGCCCGACAGATATCCTTGCCTCGGCGTCGCTAAACCGTCCGAGTCAATGCTATCGATCAACTGAGTGTGATGCTCGCTTGCAAGTGGCAGCGACTGTTGCGTACTTGCGGTTTCAGGGACTGGAGGGAGGGTAGGGGTGGAAGAGATCGAAGTTCGATTGACTCGCACGAGAGGACTAGCAGGGGTCGTCGCGCCCGAAATTTCGGACGTAGGTCGAGCTGTCACCCCGAGAGACGGCAACAGCTGATGAAGACCGGGACCAGCGCCTGGTGACGTGCCGAAATCCTCTTGGGTACGGATCGCGGGCGATTCTCGCTCAAGTGGTAAGGCCATTTGTGGCATAGTAGGAGAATTCTGAGGCGACAATCGTTCACTGTAGATGTAGCGTAGCTCTGTTAAACGATTCCATTCATGGATGGCGCAACTTGCGGCCGTTAGTACTTACCTGCCTCGCCAATTCTGCTCAAGCAAAGATGCAGCATCCGTCGACGAGTCGACTAAATTGCTTCGCTGACCCTGATAGGGCACGTCTCTGAGATCAGAAGCCAAATCCACGCCTGGCATTTCCGAATCATCGTCGAATAATTGATCGGTCCAGAACGTCGGGTCGACCTGCCCAGCGGGTTGCGACATTCTGTTCCGAATGAACCGTGGCTCCCGTCTATGCTGTCTGTTTGCCTTGAGCTTCTTCCGCGACTTTGACAGGGATGAGCACTGTCGAAATGACAAGCCGAGGTTTGACCGAGTCTTATAACGGAGAGTCCGAGTCCTCTCGATATGTCGATAATGATACGAGCAGGTACGAAGATGCGCTGGATGAGTCAGGTGCGATCCCGATATTGGTTCAGTGGAAGGTGGAGTTTTACTGCCTCTGCCGATATAGCTTGAATAGCTCGACGTATCGGAAGGTATGGAGGAGGAACGTAGATTTTCGCTCTTCCCACGAAAGGAAAGTAGGCGTTCAGTAAGATTCGCCAGCTTGAACAGCGTGCTCTCTGATCGACGCTGTCGCAGCCGAACAGCCTGACCGAACGCGTAGATGACGATTCGTCTAGCTGGGTCGCGCTATCATCAAGCATAACCTGGAGTGAGCCTTCGATGCCTATACTGTTCTTTGCGCATTCTTACAATTGCGAAGGGATTGTCACAGGGTTTCAGACCAAGGTTTGCACAAGTTGCTAGTGTCTTGTCAGGAGACTCGGCTTCAGCTCTGGCCAGCCAAAATATCGCCCGGTTCCCGAATAGAGCTGGAGGAGGGTGCTTTCGCAGCGCACACCGTGAGACTATGATGAAAGGTAAGGAACTATATCCCGCATCTAAAGCTGTATTTGCCCGCGTAGTGCCCGTCCGTTCGATGTGCAGGCCGGATGAACGGCATGATTTACGCATGAATCGAAATGGTCAACCAACATCGGGCGATATTAGGTCGAGAGCGGGATGCGCTGCGATCGTGAACCAAAGACTCGGCGCGAACCGACTGGAGCAGATGACGTGGGCAGATGTGGGAGGTCGCAACGCAACTGTAAATTCTAATTAGCTGGAACACTACAAAGTGCTGAAGAGCATACAGTTGCTTCGAGGGAATCTAGCAGTACCGTCAAATTCGTATGGTATACATCGTGAGATGCCTGCAGCTGCTTGGTCATATAAGCAGGTAACAACAAGGAGTCGCGTATATCATCCAATGAAGCAGAATTCCAATCGATGACAAGGTTAAGAGTACATCCCCGTGTAGTCCTCTTCACGGTCTCGCGCTGAGCGGCCCGAGACCGATGGCTCCATAGCGCCATCCCTATCTCTTGCCGTTGTATCTCGCTCCCCAAACAGCTGCTGAAAGAGTTCAAACAACTGAGACGAGTCGTGCTGAGCCGACGCGCCGTCTTCCGCTCCAGCCGGTTGACTCCTATCCATTATGGATCTACACATAGGACACGAATTTTGCTGTAGGGTGCGCAAATCACGTCGCATAAGGCACAAAATCAAATATTTGCTTGAGCCTGCGATCCGTGAGGCCTACCAATCTCAGCCATTTCCTGACGCATTTCCCACAGATGACGTGATCTTGCTCTGTCGTACCGGGATTCATACCCGATTGTCGACAAGGTAATATTCTCAGCCCAAGATCCTGCACTGCGCCGCCGATGAAATGATCTGAGGCGGTCGCATATTCTTCCTCGGTCAAGATTTCAGCATACGTCAAATGACAGATCGGGCAGCTTTGTCCATCTAAGCCCACGCTAGCCGGCATCAGTATGTTAAGCTAATGCAGCCGTTCCATCAGCTCACATGTGTCTACATCTCGCTTCCGGATTTCCGTCTCGTCCATCCGCCGAAGTTGATTGATAAAATGTTCGGATGCTCCTGAGCGCCTGTTGAATTCAGTTCTTTCAGCCTCTGCGGATTCTGGGATCGGTCAACGCTGCGTCGGGCTTGTAATTTTACGATGCGGAGTTTTCCCCAAAAAGCTCCTCCCATAGATCTGCATCAATCACCGGTGCTTCTGTGCCTTCCTGCGTCTGAAAGAGCTCCACGAACTCTTGGAAGTTTGCGGGTGCAGGCCGAGCCGCATATGGCGAATTGATTTCCGCTGCTCGTTAATGACAGCGAGTGGGTAAGTGGAACGCTTCTTTCTTAAGCTTTTGGCTTGCACCCCCCACACTCACGCTGGCTGCTCATCGAAGTACTGAAAACAAATGCGTAGTTGCAATTCATTTAGGAACTGAGCCGCGAAGGGATACTCTGTATATATGAGGATGGTTAGTCAGTACAGGCCAACTGATAAGCTCGCAGACTAGGTATGGACAGCTACTGTCCGCGAAGGCTTCGCAATCGTGAAGGTTACCTCGGTCATAGGAGAGCTGTACCGTAATTCCCGAGGCACGCGACCAGTCGTCGTGACGGCTCCGACCGAATTTCTACGTTCTCCGTTACGTTTTGCGAGCATGGAACGCTCGAGCACTTGGTCATCAAAATTTCACAACATACTCAATCCAAGCTAGATATGTCCTCTGATTGACCTGCGATGAACCCCATGCAGGGTGCGTTCGGATAGGATAATCCTACATGCCATACAACGTCTTAGCGTACGTTATCGTTCTGATCTATCTCAGATCTCAAACCTCACGATGCAGCGCACAGAGTAGTACATAGTAATATACGACGAAGGCAGGGTGACGAAATCAAGTCGCCTCTCGTCCACCTTAACTCCCCCGGTCGATTGGGCGTTTTCACCTGAACGACGATCTCTCCACGTTGGGGCTTTCCCGTGCCGAGACAGACGTCCGGGGGTGAGCGAGTAAAGTTGGGGTTGTAGCCGTATAGCAAGGGTAGCGTCGAGCTGTGCCCCATATCACCCAAGATTCTCAAGGTCCAGGCCGACCGTTCAGTGAAACTCACATGGGAATTCGGGGGTGACGAGCGAGGAGAGGTTGAACCCATGCGTGTTATAACCCCCCGAGATGCGTTCGCTGGGATTCGTGTGAGACGGCGGCGGCCCAGCCTTGCCGTTGGCGCGCGGACTATACCTACCAGCTACCAGCTACGTTAGTACTGTGGTCTCTCGCCTTGCGCTCTGCCGACTGATACTAAGCGACCAAGCGAAGCAGGGTCCTTCTATAGTTCAATCTCATTTCACCTCGTAGGCAGCGCTTTACGAAGACTGTGGTCACTTCTTCTTCATCTGCCTGTGAGAGCAGTATATCCAGTTCCATTCTGCTTTTCCGCATCGTTCGAAATAGAGAGTTCTCAGACCATTCTACCGTCGGCCTCAAGGAGGTGCAAGAGCCGCCGAGTCTTCGAACGACCCATCTGAAATAGAAGACTGTATAGACGACACATCGACTCTTAATCGTTGCAAACGTCGACTAGCTACAGGCACTCGACATCTTCGACCAGCAGGGTATTTTGGTACTCCATCTTAATACGCAATCATCCAGAGGGCGGATCTCGCTTGCGTCCGGTCAAAGCACAACACATACCTGCGGAGGACTATTAACGACCTCTCGCGACTGAGCACCGACAACGTCTCCTGGCTTCCTCGACTTTTGAATCAGCTACTATCTCACAAGTAGATCAGGAATGACGAATTAGTCCACAGAGGAACGCCCTATGGGAGTAAATGCTAGATGACAGTACAAAAGCATCTCGCATCCCTTCGCACAAGATAGTCATAGCGAAAGGCTTCTGTTGGTTCCAAAGTGCGAGAATCGCAACCGGCGTCTGGAGATACTCAACAGGATCGACCGAGTGGTCTCGCAGTTCTACCCGGCAGTCAGGTATCAAAATCTTGTGGCTCATTCCCACTGCAAACGTCTGGCATGGGCTTTAGGGTACTCTCGCGACCTGATCCGTCGATTATGTCCGAGAACCTTGATCCATTGGCCGGTCGCATCGGAGAGGAGCGAGTTTCGGATAAGACGCCAATTGCAAGACAGCATGGGTCTTCGGCACCAGATTCAAATTTCATGACCTCTCCCTTGATAGTTACCCCTCGAACTACAGTCGCGAGCACATCCTCGAACAGATCTCAGGTATCTTATATTGAGACCGCTTTTACGAACGGGCTCGAGGTTATGGAAACGCAGGGTCGACAGAGCGCAAACTTTGGAAATGACATCAGGGGCAATGGAGTCCCGCATTCGAATATTGGTTCAGTTGCGCATACAGTGTTCGAAGAGCCCTTCGCCGACTCTGATCAGGAAGAGAGCACAGGCAGCCAAACCCCCCGGCGACGAGAGGGCGCGGCGACAGGATTTGGATTCAGCCTCATGCGTCCTCCTTCTAACACTCCAGGTAAGCTAAAAGCAATTTCAAGCATAGCACTTATCATCTGACGTCGAAGTTTTCTTGACGATCCCCGCAGACTCCTTTACCAAAACATCACAGCTCGGCTCCGCTATTTCGACGAATACTCTTGATCAAAAGACCCATCGCAGACCGAGTCTGCTTACTCAACAGATCCTCTCGTCGCCCGCTATTCCCTTGGCAACGCGCTCGAACGCCTTATCCAAGCAGCCCAAGCCTATCTTGCAGAAGCGTCCAAGTCTGAAGGACCGAGTCAAGGGTAGTCTGGTGGGTAATGGTCCCAATCCTCGTGATGCATTGCTCAATGCCTCGGAGGCGCAAGGAGGACGAAACGACTATCCAGTCTCTCACGCTGGCGCAAGCTCTTATAGTGATACCCGAAGCCGGAAGGGTTCTACAGGAACGCACATATCGTCACGACCAAGTTTTGATGAACACTTAGAAGAGCTCGTTGAGGATTTCTCGACACCAGATTACAGGGGAAGACCTAAGCGTAACGTTAGACGGCGCACTTACAATGAAGGAAGCAGTCAGGATGACTTGGGATCTGGCTTCAGTCATGGAACAGGAGGCAGTGTTTGGGATCGCAGTGTAACAGGATTTACAACAGATGACGATGAAGGCGTGTGAGTAGCCGCGGTTGCTCATTTTGAATACCTGTTCATTACTTACACTCATCACGCGCTCTGTCCCGCATCTTCGACATGGCCAGCATCGAAACCCAGGATATCAATTTCACAAAGGATGCTAGGACTGGTAGGAAAATGATCAATCAATATGTGGTAAGCGGCATCCGATCATTTGCTGCGCAACGGTTATTGGAGTTGATTCGTGCCCTTGAAAGATTCTCCGCGAGATCGGGCGTGGGCAGCATGGACAAGTCCGGTTAGGCCAAGATCTCTCTGCTCTCGAAATGGCACGTACAGGCAATGGACTGGCGGCAGCGACACAATCTCCACCTTCGGACCACGCTATTCATTCGCGCACTTTGTCGTGGACCGAGAACCAATCTACTACGGCTGAGCTTGCGACCAGTCCTGCCACCATGTCTCCAGCGGGAGCTGGATTTTGGGCGATAAAAATTATGGATCGTCAACCTCGCAAGAAACTTCCCGGCGTTAAGAAATTGACGAGTAATCAAACCGGTCAAGATGAAGAAGTGAAACAAGCTACATTCACCAATGAAAAGTCAGTCACGCTTAAATGGAACGGTGGCCAGAGAAACTAATCCAAACTTCGCCTTTCGATATGTCTGATCATGATCAAAGGTTGAAAAAAGAGATCGCAATTCTCAAAAAATGTCGGCATCCGAACGTGGTCAGACTGCGAGAAGTGATCGATGCCCCTGCGTCCAAGAAGATTTATCTGGGTAAGTACCGAATCGTTGACGCTCCCGACCTGTATAGTGACCAGCTATCAAAACTTCTCAGTGCTGGAATATTGCGAAGGAGGCGAAGTCAAATGGAAAACTGACGACGGTCGTCCGTTGTTAACACTGGACCAGTCTCGTCGAATATTGAGAGATATAGTGTTGGGTCTTGAATATCGTGCGTCTGCAACAGTTTGATCACTTTTCTCGATTCAGGGCTTATAAGTCTGTCTCTCCGCTTGGCTTTATTTGAAAAGTACATCACCAAGGCATCATACACAGGGATATCAAACCTGCAAATCTTCTCTACACGGCGGACGGCGTTGTCAAGATTTCAGACTTTGGCGTGTCCCATTATTCTCACGTTTTGCGTGGACAACAAGCAGGCGAAGAGGACTTGTCGCCCGAAGATGGCGACGAGCTCGGATTCGCCAACGAACATGATCTCGCGAAAACAGCTGGCTCTCCAGCATTCTTCGCCCCTGAGCTGTGTTTCAGTGATCTGGGCCCTCCCAGCGGTGGGAGTTCACCTAGTCGCGAACTGTCTACATACACGTTTCCTTCTCCCTCAGACCTCCCACCCGACAGTAGATCTTCGCTTCACTCCGCCCATTCCGCCAGCCATACACTGCGACCTCGCTCGCCTATCATTAGGAGGGAGAGACCTCCTATCACCGAAGCCATTGACATATGGGCTCTGGGGGTCACTCTGTACTGTTTTTTGTTCGCTCAAGTTCCCTTCGACTCTACCAGCGAGTTCCACCTGCTCTCAATCATTCCTACGCAGGATTTTTCGATACCCAGTGCCATGGGAGCGGACTCTATCCCGACGGGAGGGCGTACTGGCTATCTCAAGGGACTCAGTGCAGGGGTCAGCCAAGAAGCTTGCGAAGCTATCGATCTTCTTGTAAAGCTGCTCGAAAAGGACCCTTTGAAACGTATAAAACTGGCCGACGTGAAGGTACGACCCGTCCCATGTTTCGCCACTATCCGATCAACGCTGATATGCCATTTTCTTTTGTTCAGAAACATCCCTTCACGCTGCGAGGATTATCTGATACCAGCGCTTGGCTGAAGAGTACAGATTCAACATCTCGAAATACCGTCATCGTCTCTCATGCAGAGGTCGCAGCCGCCGTCACCAAGTCAGGAGGCTCCTTTCGCGACAAATTCCGCAAGGGAGTGAAGAATCTCTCAAATCGCATATTTGGTCATAGTCCTGTGCCTTCTAACAAGCCCAGGTCACGAAGTCATAGCGTCGTGCAGACAGGCGATCCCGGCAATCTGGGAGACAACGCCGGAGGTTCACGTTCGGCCATGGGGTCATTGAATCGATCACAGTCCCGTCTGACGTCAGGTTGGTCTCAAAGAGTCGCCTCGCCCTATTTTGATCGGGAGAAGCGAGCCGGCTCGCCGGTACCAGGTGGTCTCGTTCGACGACTTTCGGTTCTTGGTAGCAAGTCCTCCCGGTCAATTTCTCCGCTTCCGCCCGGCGATCCGTTTGCTCACTCATCGGCAACTCGAGGGACTGTCGTGGGTCTACATGTGGAATCGAATCAGCTCGGACGCAGCGTCTCTGATCGATCTACCACAAGCTCTGTTGGTGCTCTGTCGCTCGGCCGCTCGGCACCATTGCGGCGGCAATCAACGCAGTTGGTGCCCCCCGTCGTTGGCAACTTCGAAATATCGGCGCCGGTAGGCCGTAAGAACCTTTCAACATCTAATTCAGTCGAACGACTGAATGCGAATACCCAAACATACTCCCAGCAAGGGCACGAATCATTGGGCGACAGTAATGTCAAACGACGGGATCGGGCTGCCAGCACTGCCAGCTCCATTACGGGCATTTCCAGCGGGAATCTGCAAAGCAAATTCTCGCAATTGCTTTCGAGAGGATCCAGCCAGAAGAACGCTTCTTCTTCATCCGTTGCACTGAAGCCTCCTTCGTCTGGCGCCCCTCAGCGGAATGAGAGCGAGGACTTCGGCCTCACATCGGGTCACATAGACCGGTCATCTAGTCGTATCGAACCGGATGTCCGATCGCAGACTAGCAGGGATACTCTTGCATCTCAAATTGCAGCTCCTTCGAGACTTTCGAGCCCCTTAGCGTTATCTCACGGCCTACCCGAATTGCCTGTGTTGGCCCCACTGACGTTGGACAGCCATGCGCCTGGCCAACACACCAGGTGTTCACCTTTACTACCAAGCGACAATGACATCGATAAAGCCGATTGGGAAGGCGATCTGTCAGATGACGACGATGACTACGGCGAACCTATTAGAAGGACTTGGGGTGGAGACTCCTCGCAGCGTAACTCCTGGGACCGGACACCGCAAAACATTCAAGATCTCGCCAACGGTACGTGGATCATGGATGGCCAAGGATGGCGTCCAGGTAATCATCCAGGGCCAATCGACGCCGCTTTTGGGGGTAACGAGAGCGGAAGCGCTAGAACCGGAGATCTGCAGCTGGATGTTGGTGACATCGAGCCTGCTTCCCGCTTTCCAGAAGCCGACGTTCCAGCGACCATCGCCGAGACAGATGCAGAATTGGAGGCCGAGCCGCTCAAGGAAGAGATTGGCCCCCGGTCGCCTATTGGCTTCGGATTGAACATGCCGCAGGATCATCTTAGGCTCGCAGCTTCCAGTCCTCCTTCCCGGAACGATACACACTCCGTGCGAAATGCCGTTCCCGCGTCACCCAATCATGTGCGGTCACCTCAACGCGCAAACGATCGACTCTGGGTCTCGCCAGTGAGCAACAACGATATGTTTGACGATGCCGACGAGGATGAAGATGATGATGGCTTGGAAATCGACGTTGGATTGAAACGCGGACGGAGATTTTCGAAGCCCCTCACACCAGCACTGGATGGGCGGCCTTCGCTGCCTCCGATATAGCGAACCAGAATCCCAAAGTCGAATCACATGTAAACCAATAACGAGCATAACGATAGCATCCAATGAGCATTGTGCATGATCCGGGCGAGAGAAGCCTCGCCTTGCATTATAATTATCGATACAAGCATGTGTCAATCAATCAATCCTTCATCCACTCGTAATCATGATGCAAAACAGGAATATAAACTATCGCGATCGTACCGACTTCCCTGCTCCAAGATCTGCGTCTTCCGCTTCACCCGGCGGATACGTTGGGCTATCTCTTAGCGCCGCCAAGCCACCACCGTCGGCGATCTGGCCCTCGATGTCGAGTCCAGTTGTCGAGCACAGTTGCGACCTTTCCTCTGGTGCCTCTTTCCTACGGAGATGACTGGCGCGAGGCGCAGCTAGCGATGCGATAGGAGGCGCCATCCGAGCTGTGCCTTTATGACCATGGTAGTAGCTCTTTCTCGTTCTCTTGGTGTAGTCGAATACAACAAAACTAGCGTGACTCGAGAGCGTCAGAAAGGCCATTTGACGCAATCTTCTATCAAACAGCTTACTGTTCCTCCATCAGCCTCATTTCCTTGCTTAGTCCCTCAATATTCGCATTCGGATTCCGTTTACGAGCCTTGAGGGGGTTCTCCTCCAGTAAGAGCTCTTCCAATTCGTGCGTTGCGTCGAAGTTCGCTTTCTTGGACTATGTACACGAAGCGAAAGGAGGTTAACGTCTCTAAAGATTAGTGCGGTAGCCGAGTCGATCACGTACATCAGGCTCGAAAGGGGGAACTGCCGCCTTGCTACCGATAACCTCCCAATCCAAGCTGGAAAACCATGGCTGTTCTCTCAGTCTTGCTAAACCACTTCCATCGGATCGATGTCCCAAACGTTTATCGGGATCCCGCTCTAAGAGCTGATATTGGAAACCGGGCTTTATCAGCACAGATTAGGATACATTCGCGGGAAGTTCACAGCTTACGTTGCGCAGAACTTGCATCCCCTCGCTGGATACACGGGATGAAGCATCAGCAGGCCACGCCAAAGGTTCGCGCAGAATGGCCTCTGTAAGATTTGAGTTCGTCCTGCCGCGAAAGGGTCTCTTGCCGAATAAGAGTTCGTATCTTATCGATGCGTAGATGTCAGATAATTGTCATATTCCGGTGCAGGCTCGGCAATTTGCTTACGCGCAGACCCCAAGAGACCACCAATCCACTGGTGCTGAATAACCTTTTTTCGTGAGAACCTCTGGAGCTGCAAGTCGAGTATTTCGCATGAGATTGTAGATGTTCAGCATACTTTCTAGCTATCGGCAGACGCTATATGGCACTCACCCATATAGGCGAGACTGCCCGCAACACCTGTAAGCAATCTTCGGTCTGAGAAGTGCACGGCAATATTGAAGTCTGTCAGATGTACGTGTCCCCGTTCGTCGAGGAGGATGTTGTCTGGTTTGATGTCCCTGGAGATGGCCGAGCAACGAGATTTAGACATCAGTTAGGCAGGTGAAGTGATACCCGACCCAGGAATCAAACTTACCGGTGGACTATACGTTTGCTATGCAGGTAATCTATAGCCAATGCTATTTCGCTCATATAAAACCGCACTACCTCCTCCGGTAACATCCCTTGCCGCTCGAGGTGAACTACCAGGACAGCAAAATGTATTAATTCGTTAGACCGTTACTTGAGAATGGGCTGCAGGGACACTTACACCGAAGGTCTCCGCCCAACATTAGATCCAGAACGAAGAAGCAATTTTCATCATCTTGGAAAGCGTATCTCAGATTCACTACGAAGGGGTGGTCGATCTGTCAAGTCACTGAAGGTAAGTAGACCGGCGTGGCGGGGTTCCACTTGATATACCACGCACCTCTTCCAGGAGCCGCCGTTCCTGCACAATGTTGGCGACAGCCTTCATTTTTACGCATTTCTGCTTATTGATATATTTCAAAGCATAAAGCGTCTTGGACTGCTTATGTTGCACCACGCGGACCTGACAACGACCGAGTAATGGGTGAGATATCGGTCTTGAAGTCTGGATGTTCGGGCGACCTACTTTGCCAAAAGCCCCTTTGCCGACGCTCCGCAAAAGAAAGAAGTGGAACAGATTGACCTCCCCATCGAAATCGATGGCCTATACGCAGAACGGTCAGACGTTGCTCAATACCATGTTGATGGAAAACTAGAATGAGCGATTAGACTCACCTCCGGTCTGCAGCAGATAGCGCCCATCCCGGCGAGACAAGAACGTGTATGTATGAGCTCGAGGGCACCGGGTTCCTACTGATGAGGTCAGATCAAGATTTGGAGGGTACAGCAAAGTCAAGGTGTGCGGACGCCAGAGTGCATGCCAATAAAACGTTCCCAGTAGCGTCGTAAGCAGTCAAGAGAGTCAGATGATCCGTGTGTCCAGTATCCTATTCGGTGTCGATCAGAAGCGACCGAGGTTCATCATGTTCAAGTCAATGCGCTGGGAAAATCCACGATACCCGAGACCAGTTCAAGATGAGTATATCTGGTTACGGTGGTCCTGGCGCCAGCAACGAGTTGGACAGCTCAAGCAAGCAAGGCGGAACAGGTAAGAAGGTGCCTTCTCGACGGCCAGTATGGTAACGAGCGTGTCTATCACTTGATCCCTGACGGCCTGAGTGGCTAAGTCCATGTGCTATCTTGATTCGATCAAAGCCTGTTCCCACTTACTACCGATTGACTTTCCATCTACTGATGAACCTCGGCGATGATGGCTCTTCGCATGCTGGGGGGCTGCACGCTACCCAGTCGCCAGTCGCGTGGTCCAGCTGCAGGCAATTCGGGTCGACCCCACGCGCTCGCGAGAGCCGGGACAAGGAGAACAAAAGATGGAGGTCGCCGGTACGTGGAATTGCTCTTTTGTTTCGAAGGATAAAGCTGTGGATTGCAAAACATCGGTATCTCGGAGCAGCGGTCATCGTGATGTAATGTACATCGGATTCTAGTCAGAGATACAATACTTGATTCTTGCTCCCAGGGCAAGGCGAGCTCGTAGGCGGGTGTGTCAAACTCAAGAGTGACTTCGCTTGACGTTGTTGCGAGATCGTTTTTGTGACGGGATCGCCTGTCCGGACATACCACGAACAAGGTGCTCTTTGATCAATTCGATTACGTCAGTCCGAGGAGAAGTCTTTCTCGGCAGTATTGCTTCGAGGGTCTCAAGTGTTTCGTTTTTCGAAGGGACATTACGTTCCACGATCTTGGACATCTTCTCGGCAACTTCTTCAGCCCCCATACGAAATGGCGAAGGTCGCAAGTCGGTCAAAGCTACAATCTAAGATCAGGGTGAAGGAATGCAACGCCAAGATCAGAATGCGAATGTCTCTCACGCCCTGGGGCTTTACGCGAAATCGACATTGCGTACCAGGTAGTAGAGTTCTCTCCCAATGCTCATCTTATCGATGCTGGCTAGCTTCCCGTCAGCGAAGAACGCCCTTTCCAGTACGATCATTGGGTAATGTAGCGTCGCATCCGGGTCCAACTGCGATGCCAGCATTGTCGAGATGCCTAGAGGATATGTTCGCCTTGAGTTTGCGTCATCGCGACTCTGCCGTTGAGGATTGGGAGGAAAACGTACCTGACTCGAATTTCGATTGTTCATCTTCGGCATCACGGCGCCAAACTTCCACCAACCATCCCAGCAGATTCCAGCTACCTTCAGTGATTTCATAACCGTCGTTTGCGTCACCGGATACGATCAATCCCCAAATCGAACCCCGGTAAACTCCTTCGCACCGTTTCAACAATGCAGCAGTGCCGGCAAAAACGCCGGTTGCCTGTGCTTCAGCCGAGATGGCTGGCAGGGTCGACTCTGGATGCCAACGTGGAATGCAGCTCGCCAGAGATGCTGGACGTCTGAGTCTCGATAGGATTCCGTAGAGACAGAAATTGGCATCGCGTATGATCGCACTGTGATCCTGGTTGATGACCCTGGCAAAGGGCAACAAGTGTTCTGTATGTTCATCCAGCGCGATCATAAAGAGAACGTGCATATGTCGGCTACAACAGTAAGAGAGCGCAGCGTGAGCACTAACAACTTCAAATCAAGCCATAAGGGTGAATACAGCTTACTCTATCGGTCGGTAACCTTCTTGCAGGAACTGATGGATCGCCCTTACACCCCCTTGGACTGCGTAGAACCCGACCTCAGTCTTGGGGGCCAACCAAGCGAAACGTCTCCAGAACTTACGGTCGCGTTCCGTCAACCGTGCATCGATCAAACCAGACCAGTACGGGGCAAACAGGTAGTCACCAAGCAGAGATGTTGGAGCCTTCTCCGGCTCTGTGACGACGAAGTGATCTCGGATGCTCATGTCGAGTTGGCCGCACCTTCCTCAAGCCTGTGAGGCATCTCTGCGAATCCCGGTAAAGCTCAGTGAAGGCGACTGTGGGTGGTTTAGTTCATGCTGAGCAAGAGATCTGCTCTCTAATCAAGTGTATATGATAGATTTCCCACCCCGTGATGATGTTTTGTGGATGGAAGATCTTGATGCTGGAAGCAAGGATTCATCATATCCCTCCAACCGAATCCAACGAACGATGACGAAAACTCAGGTAATCAATCAGGATTGAAGCTGCTTCGATGCTCATCACGTCACGGGCGACGCCTATAGATCTGTGATGAGTCACGTGATCAAGCCGGTATATCATCGGAAACCCGGCGAAATGATCCGGACAAACCGTTAGCAGCCTAGCAGCGAGCCATCATCGGCAAAAGATCCTTAGGGGCTGAGGTGGTAGGTAGGCTCACTCCAGTCGAGACTGAGCGCAAGCAACGAGCTCGATGGTCAGACTGTATACCTATATAAATATGCGTGTCTATGTGCATCCATATGCCACGAACAATCGCAACATCAGCCACACATTGTCGCTTCCAACCGCTCAGGCAATCATCAGAAGTTCTTGTCTTTCGGCAAGCTACCACGGAGCCATCTACCGACGTACATACATCCAATCATGGAGACCACGACTCCCATTACTGAGAACTGGTCATACACGCAGCTCACTCCTACCCGCATTCCGGATGGATCGAAAGCTGGCAAAGAGATCCAGGAAGAGAAGGAATGGTTCCCCGCGAGCAAATTCCCCACAAGCGTCCACGTCGAGCTTATGAAGCGAGGCGAGCTGGCTGACCACTGTAAGGGACTCAACGAGTGGGACATTCAGGTGAGCTGCAGTGATTGGGGAACAGAGCTGTCCTTTGGCTCATTCGGCATGCATGCTATCTATGGAATGACAGTGGGTTGGAGAGTCTGACTGGCGGTTCAGAACGAAATTCGAAATCACGGACGAGCAGCTGGAACAAGATAATGTTGATCTCGTATTCGAAGGACTGGATACTTTTTGCCAAGTAGAGGTCGTAAGTAATGGATTGTTCTCGTTGACGAAGCAAAAGGAGCTGAGAGTGAATCTTCTCTTTTATAGGATGGCCAAGAGGTTCTGTACGCGACGAACATGTTCCAGACATACCGAGTTCCCGTCAAGAATTTAGAAGCAGGCAGTCACGACCTCGTGCTGACGTTCCCTTCATCATGGTACGAGGCCAAGCGAATCGAGGCAGAGGAGATGGCCAAAAACCTTCCGGAAAATCAGGATCCCACGACAGGCGAACAGAAGAAGCTTACATTCTGGAATGGAGTGTCAGCGAGACTTTACGTCAGAAAAGCTCAATATGGATGGGGTTGGGACTGGGGCCCAGTTGTCATGACCGTTGGACCATGGAGTGAGTGTGTTTCCGCGTCATCTCGCGCGAATTCAGATCCTGAGCCATCTCGTTTCCTCCGTCTATAGAACCCATCTCGATACACGCTTACTCTGCCAAAATTACCGCCAACCGTGTCGACACGATAATCGAGACCAGTCAGAAGTCCGCCAAGTTGAGGTCGACCGTCACTGTGTCTCAGTCGGTCGAGGGAGCCAAGGTTAACTTGGAGCTACGAGACAAAGCTGGAAAGGTATTGAAATCCGAGGACGCCAAGGTGGATGCCAACGGTAACGCGCAGGTCGAATGGGACTTTGCCGTCGGGCAGGATGTCGAGTTGTGGTGGCCGGTCGGACAGGGCGAACAGCCTTTATACGATGTCGTTGCCGAGTTGAAGCACAATGTACGTGGCTTTTTCGATCTTGTCGACGCATCCTTAAGCTGATCTCCCCTGCTCTTGCTCAGGATGGCACCGCCATCAGCTCGAGAAAAGACAGAATCGGGTTCAGGACTATCAAGCTCGTCCAAGAAGCCTTGATAGACGCTCCAGGGTCCAGTTTCTTGTTCGAAGTCAACGGAAGGAGGGTATTCTGTGGAGGTGAGTATCGATAATACCGGACGGGACCAACCAACGATACTCATTGTAGATCTTTTGTGTGACTAGGTTCTAACTGGATTCCTGCCGACAACTACTTGACCGAAGTCACCGAGGAACGTTATCGAGCCTGGTTACAGCTGATGGTCGACGGTAACCAGAACATGGTTCGAGTTTGGGGAGGCGGTGTCTACGAGTTTGACTACTTTTACGATATCTGCGATGAGCTCGGACTGCTCGTTTGGCAAGACTTCATGTTCGGATGCGGTCAATACCCCGCCAATGATGCTTTCTTGGAGTCTGTCAAAATAGAGGCAGAGCAGGCCGTAGTCCAGCTGAGGAACCATGCTAGTTTGGCAATCTGGGTGAGTCCTTCCTCGTCTCCTATTTGCTCACAAGTGCGGGACTGATCGATCGCGCAATAACAAGGCCGGTAACAACGAGGACTACCAATTGATTGAATCCATGGGAATCGTGGTGGACTACAACGATACCACTACCGATTTCCGCAAAACCAACTTCCCAGCGTGAGTTTCCCACTCATCAGAGTATCTCACTCAGATCTCTGCTTATATCACCCTCTCATCTAGGCGATACATCTACGAGAAGCTGCTTCCTGAAGTCGTCGGCTCCCTGTCGGAGACTTATTATCACCCTTCGAGTCCCTTCGGAGGTCAGACAAGCGGAGACAAAACCGTGGGAGATCTGCATCAATGGAGTGAGTAGCCTGCTAGTCACTCTACCTTGTGCGTAGTACTGACGTTGCGCCCGAAAGACGTCTGGCACGGATCGCAGGAGCCTTGGCACAACTGGGACATCCTTGCCGGTCGATTCGTATCCGAGTTTGGAATGGAGGGTTATCCCGATATCCGCACTGTCGATTATTGGCTAGATGGAAATGACAAGGAGAGATTCCCTCAATCAAGAATCAATTGCTCTCATAACAAGGCTGTAAGTATGAGTCCGAGTAAGTTTGCAAGAACTCAGCTCACACTCTGCCTGTCGACTCTGCAGGACGGTTTCGAGCGACGGTGAGTCATATCGAAGTCAAGCATATTTATCCTGTTCCAAATCTGATGCTTCCTCGCACTGCACTAAGGCTCGAGCTTTATTTGATGGAGAACTTCCGTCATGCTTTCGATATGGAAAGCTATGTCTATTATACCCAAGTCATGCAGGCAGAGACCTTAGCGGCCGCTTACAGGTGAGCTGTATTGGTGGCTGAGAGCATCCCCAAAAGAGGCTCAACATGCTGCAATTTATGCGATGACAGATTATGGAGAAGAAATTGGAAGGGCAAGGGTAAAGAATTGACTTCGGGTGCTCTAGTCTGGCAGAGTGAGTGGCAATTGAAACCGTTCCTGAGACGCCCTGATGTCTAACTTGCCGTGTTCTACTCAACAGTCAACGTAAGGATGACCTAATGCATCGCATTTCCCGAGCCAAACTGACTGAGATTTGAGCATCGCAGGATTGCTGGCCAACCACTAGCTGGGCGATCGTTGACTACTTTATGAGACCCAAGCCAGCTTTCTTCGCTATTGCGAGGGAGCTTAGACCCTTCACTGTTGGAATGGCTCGCAAAGACGTCAAGACGCTGGATAATCCTAGCTCCGATGCGTATTTCAAGATTGAGCAAACGGTATGTCGAAAGTCGTGGGCTAGACTATATCCCTTTCTGACCGCCTATCGGTGGCCGACAGCTTGAGATCTGGGGCAACAATTCATCAGTGGAAGAAAAGAAGGCAACCCTCGAAGTAGTCTCCTTTGATCTTGACGCAGGAAAGGTCGTAGACACGCAGACCACAGAGGTTACCTTGGCGCCGAATGCATCTACCGAGTTCTGGAAAGGCAATGTCGCCGGACAGCCCACAAGAACATCAGCTGCACAACTCCCCAAGATCATTGTGGTAGGAGCGAGGTTGATCGATCACGACGGGAAAGTCCTGGCTAGATATGGTGTGTTGGCGTGACATCTCCTTGAATGACCAATGGAGCGCTGATGTGAAGGTATTTCCACAGCCAACTGGCCGGAGCCATGGAAGTATATCCAGTTCCCGGACGTTGGGTTGGAGATCAAGACTGGCTCTGACGGAGAGACTTTGACCTTGTCTTGCACAAGGCCTATCAAGGGACTCATCCTGGACGTAGAGGACAGAAAGTCTGACAGTGAAGTTGGGGAAGTCAGATGGTCCGATCAAGCAATCGACCTGATGCCCGGTGACGACCAGAAGGTCACGGCAAAGGGATTGAAAGGTCGCAAAATCAAAGCTCGAGTGAGTCCACTTGGCCCTTGAACCGTCCTGCCCGATGCTCATTGATTCTTTTCCCCTTTGCAGTTCTTGGGAGATGGATCGGCGTGAGAGAATACAGATGCATGCTTGGTCACGAAATCAATCCATTGTAATAAGCATATGCCTTGCTAGAACGATATCACGGACTTGCGCTTCAGGCTCGCTGACTGAACCAGTACATATGGGACTGGAAGCGCTCTCTGCGCAAGTTCGCCCAGCCAGGAAGACGGCGGGATCGACTCGACGTCTTGGGGGATGTTGAATGTCGGATCAGACACAAAATACTACAACCTAAAACCGATCTCGAATCCTTGCGCAGGCAAGACCTCTTTACAAACGATGGACCGGTAGCGCTTTATCCAGCATCTAAATTCCATAGATGGACAGCTCTTTCATTTCACCGAGAACCGACTCGACCTGAGCATCGAGTTGTCCGTTGGCGTACTCGTCTCGGATGTTCTCGGCAAAGTACCTGTTGCACGCGTGGGAAACATCAGTACTCGAGGGGCTGACACGCATCCATCGTCGTCGCTCACCGCTGCACACCGGCCAATTTCGAATAACCTTCTTCGGCGAATCGCAACTGACAACGCACCATAGCCTCGAAAGATGGGTCAAGGTAAGCTAACCCAAAGAAAAGTACGGTCAGCGATGCATCGTTATAGCGAGAAGCGATATTCGTTACTCACGGATACGAAGCTCGACGAGGAGCGGCAGTTCATCTATAAGCTGACCGTTCAGCACATCGAAGACGTCTTTGGCTTCGTCGTGCTCTTGCTGGGCCTACGTTGATAGCGGAGTGAGCGAAATGCATAGAGATACTTCATCGTGTCATGCTTACTCGAGGCAGCTTAGCAGTGTCCTCAGCGGGCTTATCTACCAGTTTTCGTACTTTTGATCGAGCGGCATCATAGTCGAGCAGCTTGTATATCGGATCCAAGTCAGAAAGCGAAGTACCAGGTCAGGAGCCGGATTCTGCTCACCTTTTTATTCCTCTTAGCAATGGCTTCGTTGATGGTAGGGTAGTAACTGCAAAGCTTCCCAACAGGTTCGAGGACCGTCGCTCGGAAAGGCGCATCCAGGTCTCTTCCCACTCCATTGTCTAGCTCGTCTACGGCCGACTTGTAGGCGTGTCCAGCCATGGCACCCTGAGCGATTGAAACAAGACAGCCACTTGTGAGCAAGGATATCCAGTCAGCGACTCGTTCTAGGTACTGACGTCCGATGTCCTGTCTGCGGTATAAAACATCTCGAGTGTTTCCGCGATTCTGCTCTGGGAAGCCGTCATGGCTGGAAAGAAAAGCAAGACAATCAGAACTGCCTGACAAGGTAAGAACAAACTACGGTGTAGTTACTCACAACGCATAGCGTCAAGGTAGGCTTTGGCTTCCTTTTGCAGCTCGTTGGTCTCCTTCTCCATACTGTTAAAGGTTCAAATATGAGCCCGATACGCAGCCTGGTGTATGTCGCGACCAAGATAACTCACGTTCGATATCGGCCTTCCTCCTCAGCGAATTCTCGATCCACAGTCCTCTCAATCTGACCCGTCTTTTGCATGATTTGCGTCCCAGCACGGGACGCTGCTTTCTTGAATCTGATAGACGAGGTGGACCGTATGTCATGCAGGCAGTAGTCGCGATGATGTCCCGCAGTAATTAGAAGAGTTCAGTGGCATCCGTTCGAGTCGACATGACATCCGGAATCGGAATACCGAAAAAGTGAAACCGTTATGAGAGCAGACCGTGAGCATGGAGCATATCATCTCCAGAGCGCATACTGCTTACCCTCCCCTATTTCGATGAACGGCGAACATAGTAGTAAAGATCAATCTCAGCCCAATTATCATGTCTGCATGCCCACCGTCCTTACTCACCAGGACATGATGTGCACGTGAGTAACCGGAAAGAGAGCGAAAGACGGATAGGCAACCGACACTTGAGAATCACAAGTCCGAGCTGTGATCAGGGATATGTCTTTCTAGCACTTAGAAACTCTTTCTACCCAAACAATCTGATCAATTGGTGAGAGGTTGCAAGGTGACCTCCTTCCGTCGGGTGACGAATCCCGGATCCGGAGCCGAACTAGACAAGATCTCGAGGCAAGCGCGGCTGTGGGTTGACGCGCTTCTATTTGGACCCCAGGGGTAACTTTCAACTTGCCTGAACGGTCACCGAGGGTTTCAATTCAGCGCTAACGTCACTAAAGCTTGGCGATGCCCCTCCCCTGCTTTTCATGATGACGATGAAATACACCGATCGCGCGTCATCAGGTAAATACACTCTCCTCGGCTTCCCTCGCCTCCCGCCTGTCTGCCTGCCTGCATCCTTCCGAACATCGTCATATCCTGTTTACCCAACCGAGAATCACCACAAGGACGAGGTCGGTCAGCAGGGCAATGAAATCCAGGATTCTCTTTGTTTTGTTCCGCAGCCTTTCTTTACAATGTGCGCTTGACGAGCAGGAGGAAGATCGCCCACAGCTCCGGCCAGACTGCTTGGGAATCGAGATGCCCGGCTGTTGTAAGAGCAAAGATCGCTAGCTGTGTCAAATTGTGAAAGTATATAGAGCGTCGCAGTTCTTCAGCCATTCGCTTTTCGCCCCCCGAGTTCGTTAATTTCCCCGCAGAACCTTCACCTACGCAGTCCAAACCGTGATTCATTACTCAGCACCAAATCGTCATGTCACTCAACATCATGAAACGATCCTCGCTCATGGCCTTGGCCGGAGCCGTGTCCTTACTATCTGCTCTGCCCACCGCCGAGGCGCAATACCGAAGGCCTTACGGCTACGGATACAACAACAGGCGTTCAGGCTGGCGAAACATCTACCTCGTCGCGATTATTCTGGTAAGTCTCCCACCAATGGCTTGCCGAACCTCGAACCTTTACCCAGCTGATACCTCGAACAACCGCACAGCCTGTGATCTTCTTCGCTCTCGTTGTCCTCCTCTGGTTCTGCGTTTTCCGAGCCATCTTCCGACGAAGGCGTGAGAGAAACAACAACCACGTCTTGCCTTCTCATAACCCCAACGCCTCGTACCCCACCACCGAGCAGTACCCCAACTCGTACGGAAACGGTGTTGGAGGAGGATACGACAACAACAACAACGGCACCTACAATTATGGTCAACAGGATATGACCCAGTACCCGCAGCAAGCTCACGTCTCGAGTGGTAACAACTACGACTACAGCAATGGGCAGCAGCAGTACGCTCCTCCTTCCGGGAAACCCCCTCAGGCGTACTGAGCGCCAGCAACGGCGTGGTAGCATGGACGAGGGTGGGCGCAAAGTCGCTATGGTGGTCTTGGAAAGCGATACGGTTGGATGGAAGAATTTATAATTATATGATCAATGCTTTTACTGTATCCTACTGACTTATACTACGAAATCATACACGAGAATACGACGGGCATCCATATACTGCAGACTGCTCTGATTTGATAGCTGATCTCAGGCGGAACAAATGGAATATTTGATCGAACTCGGAAGGCTACAACGTGGGAATGTGAGAGACGGTATATACGAGATCTATTCATACCAAATGGTCAAATCAGGCCCAGCGAGACTTTTCCCATTGCGGGTCTAAGGGGAGCATATGATCAGTTCCGTAGTCGGTCTGCTTAGAGAGAGATCAACTAACCTTGCAAGAATGCGCAGAGCACCTTGGATCCAGTCTAGGTGAATAGGTCAGGAGGTCGTTAGCACCCACGACCATCATGGCAGTAGGATCGTCCCGGAAACTCACCTGCAACAGAGGGTGTCCCGCAACGACCTCCAAGAAACGTTGCAATGCCGCTTGCCTCTTGTCAATCAAGTCCTCGGAAAATCGGTTCGTGAAGACCTTAAATCGTGCGATCTTAGTCTATATCCCTCTGCCTGCAGAACTCAATCAATCTCACCTTGCCGGGCAGCGCTGGTATGTTCACCCGAGTACTTTCTCTCTCGAGTACATCCCGGAAGGCCTCAAAGTCGCTATAACGACGTCTGACCACCGAGACAGTGAGCTTGAACGCCGGTATGTTCGTCTAGGTAGTCGACGATACGTAAGCCACGCTTCCGCTTGTTTGCAGACGCAGGCAAAGACTCACCCGAGTCATGATTTCATAGTCAGTGTACATCTTTCTGCCAACCCCTGCATCGGATAAGATCGGAGGATCATTGTTAGTCATTGAAGGTGCAGAGTTGGAAGACTGCAACGCCTACCATGAGTTTGGGGGTTCCGGACTTCGATTTCTAGGAAAGATTCTGGCGGCGCATACATCTCATCGAACTACGATCATCGTGATGAGCGCAAAACCCTATCGAGTCCTGAATGACTCTTCGCTCACTGTTTGAGGTTTCGTGTATGCTTTGCCGAAGTCCGAGAAAGTCCGAGCGAACGGTGAGTGGTTTACCTCAACTGTTAACCAGTGCAGATGAGCCAAAGATCGATAACGCTTGAAACTTTGCGGCTTACTGGGAGGCGATCCTGGGCCCGGGACGTAATATTCTGCCAGTAACATAGGGTTTGAAACTCGTCTCGCTGCTCGATCCTGATGTACTGCTCACCTCCACGCGCCTGCTGCTGTGGTCGTAAGAGCGACGAATGCCTTTGAACAGCGGGAGGCCGCTGAGCCTGGGGGGCAGGTGCCCGCGCATACTCCTGCGGAGCGACATTCGACCTTGGACCCGATTGAGCTCGTTGTTGTCCGTTCTGTTGGGATTGAACTTGCTCGTATGCTTGTTGAGCCTGACCACGCGGTCGGTATCCCTCTGCGGTCTCCTGACCATACGAATCGTAACCTCCCGCCGAGGAGCTTCCTGCAGGAGCCTCACCGAACCTGTTTCCGGTCTGGTTCAGATCCTGACCATAAGGATCCGGTTGCACTTCCTGTTCGTTACTACTATAGTCGCTCCAGCCAGGTTGAGCTGCGTGCGTTGGGGTTGATGCCCAGGGGGACGGCTGGAAGGGAGAGTGAGGCTGGTTCGCAGCCGAGCCACCATTGGACGTGAAAGACTGCATATCTGCCTTGATAGACTGCTTTAGAGTTATTGGAAGAGTGCAGTAGCTCGTACAATACTTGAAAGTTCTCGGTCAATGCACGGATCAGTGAATAAGATGTCCAAGCTGTGCAGACGATGATGTCGAGTCGGTGAGGATGATGAATGCCGCTGATGATGCTGATGCAAGCCGGGCGGGGCCGCCGTTTTATGCGATCTAAAGGGATGGGAGGCGGTTTATGCGTTTCGATGACGAATACTTCGAACCGAGATCAAGATGCGCGTCGCCTTGATTTGGATGTCGAGATTTGAGGTTTATAGCTTGTAAGTTGCATAAGTTGATGGAACTCGACGGTATCTGATGTATCTGGACAGCACCGAGGGGCATCAAACTCAAGAACGTCATCCACAAGAACACAAATTCGTTTCAGATGCCCAGCGTCGCTAGTACAGGCAAGAATCTCTGGATCGCTTCGAGCGATGGCGATCTCGAGCGAGTCCAGGTAAGCGAAGTTCGCCTTCATGGCTAATGTATCGCAAAACTGACACCGTCAATATGTGCTGGTATAGGATCTGATTGAGAATCAAGGTTAATCAGCAATCTTACAGGCTTTTCGCTGGGCATCATGCTGATCTCGTCCCGCTGATTACAGGGATGTCTGCGAACGACAAGGATGAGAACACCTACACCCCGATGTAGGTCCCTATCATGAAGGCGTAAACCGAATTCGTGG
>Ga0308160_10001889_pt1 | contig 27261 bp, 24 predicted proteins | sample PhyFR1_FD_201036 | JGI IMG/M metagenome (GOLD analysis project Ga0308160, IMG submission 201036) | Phyllosphere microbial communities from UC Gill Tract Community Farm, Albany, California, United States - DLSLF.R1 | ecosystem: Host-associated > Plants > Phyllosphere > Unclassified | place: USA... | reverse complement strand
TAGAAAGCGAAAAACGTTTTGTACGTCTTCGTTTAACCACTAAAGGTATGCGTATTATCGACAAATTGGGTATCGAGAAGGTTGTTACTGACCTACGTGCTCAAGGTCAAAAGATCTAAGGAGTTCGAACCATGCGTGATAAAATTCGTCTAGTTTCTTCAGCTGGTACTGGTTATTTCTATACCACCACTAAGAACAAACGTACTATGCCGGAAAAAATGGAAATCAAAAAATTTGATCCAAAAATCCGTCAACACGTGATTTTCAAAGAAGCTAAAATTAAATAATTTTGCCTTCTTAAAAAAGCGACCTTCTGGGTCGTTTTTTTTTGCATTTTTTTTATCCGGCTTGATACACTTTAGCTACTTTTTTGGCACCCTTTGTGCTTTTGTATTTTTACCCTTAACTTAGGCTTAAGGAGTTTTTAGTGCCTCATGACGTAGATCTCATTATATTATTAGCAGTTGGCTTTGGACTGGCGCTTATTTTTGGCTATATTGCAGCTCGTATACGCCTTCCTCCCCTGATCGGCTATCTCATTGCCGGTATCCTGATTAGTCCGAACACCCCCGGTGTGGTCGGAGATATTCAACTGGCCAACCAACTGGCTGAACTTGGGGTCATGTTCCTGATGTTTGGTGTCGGGATGCACTTTTCCCTGAATGATTTGATGCAGGTACGTCGAATCGCTTTACCCGGTGCTGTGTTACAAATTGCCGTCGCTACCTTACTCGGTATAGGCGTTTCCATGATCTGGGGCTGGAGTTTTGGCTCTGCACTGGTGTTTGGTTTAAGCCTGTCTTGTGCCAGCACTGTAGTATTGCTCAAAGCCTTAAGCGACCGCGGCTTACTCAACTCAGTCAACGGGAAAATTGCCGTAGGCTGGCTGTTGGTTGAAGATTTGGTGATGGTACTGGTCTTGGTGCTACTTCCTGCCACTGCCGTGTTACTCGGCGGCACACCTGTTGCAGGCACCAATCCCGATGCAAACATATGGCTCACTTTAGGCGTAACTCTGCTTAAAGTAGCTGGTTTTATTGCCTTTATGCTGATTATCGGTAAACGCCTGGTTCCCTGGATCATGCAACTGGTCGCACGCTTGGGTTCGCGTGAACTGTTTACTTTAACCGTGGTTGCAGCTGCGGTTTCAATTGCTTTTGGTGCTTATAAAGTTTTTGGTGTATCAATGGCACTTGGGGCATTCTTCGCCGGGATGGTGGTCAAAGAATCTGATTTCAGTCACCGCGCAGAAGAAGAAACGTTACCGCTACGTGAAATTTTCTCGATTTTATTTTTTGTTTCCGTCGGCATGCTGTTTGACCCTCGCATTTTGATTGAGCAACCCCTGCATGTACTTGCCGTGGTTGGCATCATCATGATTGGCAAGACCATTGCAGCGATGGCTTTGGTTTTATTCTTCCGCTACCCGATTAATACCGCGTTAACCGTGGGTGCAAGCCTTGCGCAAATTGGCGAGTTTTCTTTTATTCTGGCAACCTTGGGGCTCTCACTCAATTTACTCTCTATAGAAGGCCAAAACCTGATTCTGGCAGGTGCGCTTATTTCAATTACACTGAATTCATTTGTATTCTCTGCGATAGAACCGGTACAAAAATGGATTCGTGAACGCTCGGATTTGGCGCGTTTACTGGAACGTAGTGGTGACCCGCTTTCTATGCTGCCCGATGAAGTCTCTCAAGAATATTTACGTGATCAGGTGGTGATCGTCGGGCATGGTGAAGTCGGTCGTCGCATTACCAGAGAATTAATGTCACAAGATATTAAAGTGGTGATTGCGGAAGAAAACCGCGAAATTGTAGAAAGCTTACGACAAAAAGGCATTGCTGCAGTTTCGGGTCATGCAACCGAAGCAGGTGTACTCATTCAAGCACACATTCAACATGCGCGGCTTTTAGTCCTATCCCCTATGGATATTTTGGATATTCATAAAATTGTGGATATTGCCAAAACCCTGAATCCGCAAATTCAGGTTCTGGTCTGTGCAGAAAGCAAGGCAGAAGCTGAAGTGATCCGTCGTGATGGTATTGGCGAAGTCTATTTTGCCAAAGAGGAAATGGCGAAAAACATGACCAACCATATTCTCAATCAAATCCAGATTGCTCATCAGCAAAATCCCACACATTAATCTTATCTGGTAAAAAAACGCACTCATGAGTGCGTTTTTTATTTGGATGAGATCAGCTCAAATACTTAGGTTGATCATCTACAATCTCTGCCTGCCATTCATTGACCTGTTTTTCCATCATGGCAAACAAGGCAGCTTGCACCATATGCTGTGCAATCTCAGGCATCTGATCACCCAGTAATGACTTCACTTCATCATTAAACTGAATTTTAACCAAGGGTTCTTTTTGAGAGCCTGCATTTCGCAATGCCAACTCACCACCTTCAAGTTGAACCAATTCTAAAATAGCTTCTTGATTACCAAATAATTCTTTCAATTGTTCTATAGACATAGTTCCTCCATGTTCAACATGGTGGCAAAGGCAGTTGCACTTTGCATTACGTAGACTATTTATATAAGGCCGATAGCAAAAACTTCAAGAGCCGAGAAAAAAGATTAAAACTCAACCATCTCGTTACGAAAGCCATCAATCAACTGGGTTAAATCACGGTGCCATTCACGCAAGATTTTTGTATCCGGCAACCATGCTTGAGGCGTTTGGGTCACTTTAATAATCAGGTTAGATGATGTTTCATGTTCTGGCTCTGGTGCACTTGGCTCCGGTGCATATTGGCACATGCGATACGCACGTTTTAGTTCAGCAATAAAACCCTGCTTTGACAATTGCTGCATTACGCTGACTTCAGGAGATACTTGTCCCTTTTCCGCCATATTGTCTTCAATCGACTTGAGTGTCGGCATAAAGTCATTTAAACGATAGTAACGAACCAGTTCCTGTAAAAATGCCAGCACTGCACCATGCAAATGGAATACGGCAGCTTCACGATGTGCCTGTACCTGCTGAATATTGTCAGTTTGCTCAGCTTGTTGGCATGAAAGACGTGCAAAATATAATTTCTGATTGGTACGGTCAGCATGGAAACGAGCAACACGGGACATAGCGATATTCCTAAATTTTGGCGTTTGTTACAGACTTAAGATTAAACTTTATTTTGCTCAATTCACAATAAAAATTATGCATGATCTATGTCAATTAAACAGATTTTACACTTTGCAGCAACTTCGCTCCTGTTCTGGATTGGACTTCTAAAGTCCTCATCCTTCTGAAAAACACAGATTCCATTGGAGGCAATCAGAGACAGGACTTGAAAATTTTCGTTTCATTTTTATCTAAAAAAAGGAGCTTTCGCTCCTTTAATTATTTGTTTTCAGTTTTACTGGTCTCTTCAGGCTTATCTTCAGCCTGTTTTACACGAATACCATGTCCGTGCAAACGCAGCGTATTTAAGCCTTTAATCGCTTTCACCGCTTCGCGGCCATGGGGCATTTCAACAAAGGCAAAACCTTTCGATTTACCTGTAGTCGCATCCATCACCAACTTGCATGAATCAACTGTGCCAAAGTCTTGAAATAGCTTCAATAATTCAGCTTCTGTTACTGTACGTTCTAAACTACGAACTAAAATTTTCATCTTACAACCTTAAAATAGGCAAAATCATCAAAAAGCACTCGCCTACTCGACTTTTTGAACTTCGCAATAAAAAACAAAATAACGCAATTGCTATAGTTTAATCGAGATCAATGCCAAAATCTAAATTAATCGACTGTCGTTCTATTAAAGCACTTTTCACGGTTTGCTGGCGTTGCTTGTAATGGGTTTCAGTAATGCACAAATTACGGCTTAATTCATTGAGAAAATAACTTTCAATCTTGCGGCCCTGATCATCGACCTGATCGCGCGCCCATAAATTCAGATTCTGCTTGGTCAAAATCAATTCATTTTTGGCACGGGTTAACGCCACATAGAGCACTCGGCGTTCTTCCTCGACTTCATCAAAATTACCCTGCGCACGTGCGTGTGGATATTGTCCTGCCGAGACATTTGCCACATAACAGACTTTCTGCTCCGTACCTTTGGCAGAATGGATAGTGATAAGCGTGACCACATCATCTTGCGACTGACGTTCAATTTCACTGATCGACACCGGATCAAGCACGTATTCTTCCAAAAACTCACTCAGTTGATCATGCTTGGCAGCTAATTGCTTGACCAGATCAAAATCACCCAAGCGTTTCGACCAGTCTTTCTTGGCATAATTTTCTTCCAGCTGATCCTTCAACGCTTCAATACCCAGTGATACACAAGCCTGCACATGATCTTTCAACACCAGCATTTGTTTCATGATCAGCAGAGTATTGTCTGGAATACGACCAAATTTTTCCAACTTTTCAAAAATTCGGTCGGTCTCTGGCTCAAGCAATAACTGTTGAGCCAGTTTACTTGCTCCGACATCACCTACACCATTCCACAGCGTCAGGAAGCGCATCCAGGCGATATCATCCAATGGGTTGGCAATTACACGCAGCAGGCTGAGCAAGTCCTTTACATGTGCAGTTTCAAGCAATTTCATGCCGCCAATAAAGCGGTAAGGCACATTGGCCTGAATAAATGCCGCTTCAATATGCCTCGCAGCAAAACTTGAGCGTACCAAGACCATATGTTCATGCCATGCCGAACCTTCCAGTAAATGCCGCTCTTTAATATCGATGGCAATCCATTTGGCTTCATCAAATTCATTCGGGAAAATATGCATGCGCGGTTTGACACCCTCGCCACGATAAGCCTCTAAATGCTTGTCATATTGAATCGGGCTTTGATCGAGCAACCAGTTGGATAAATCCAGAATTTCTTGTGTGGAACGGTAATTTTTTTCCAGTTTAAAAATCTGTGCATTGGGCACACGCTCTTTAAAATGGTGAATATTTTCAAAGTCGGCACCACGGAAACCGTAAATGGATTGCGCATCATCACCGACACAGAACAGACTGGTTTTATCTTTTAGCGGTTCCAGCAAAGCCCATTGCAAGGGATTGGTATCCTGCATTTCATCCACCAGCATGTGCTGACAGATGGATGAAACGTAATCCACCAGGCCTTCTGACTGCGCCAGTGCTGAAGCAACAACCGCCAGAATATCGTCATAATCCAGAAAGCTACGCGCCTGTTTGCGGGCTTCGTACTCTTTCATGATTTCAGCGATCTGGTCTTTATATTCCAGAAATTCTGGCATTTGCTTTTCTAGAGCCAGACTTAATTTTTGCCGCGTATTTCGTGCAAAAGAATAGAGATCACATAAATCTTTCGGTTTTGGCAGGGCATTGGGATTTTTCTTGTCATCTTTGCCCCGAATCAGGCGGAACATCATCAACTGATCATCACGGTCGATAATTGAGAATTGTTCCAGGCCAAATGCTTTGGGAATACGGCGCAGCAAGTACATACAAAAGGTATGAAAAGTCGATGCACGAAGCCCTTTGGCTTGTTCACCTAGCGCGAGTTCCACACGTGAGACAATTTCACTGGCTGAACGACGGGTAAAGGTCAGAATCTGGATTTGATTGGCAGGCACACCTTGATCAATCAGATAAGCTGCACGCGCCACAATGGTTTTGGTCTTGCCACAGCCTGCCCCTGCAAGTACCAAACTGTGCTTAGATTCGGTGGTTGCGGCTTGCTTTTGTTGAGGGTTTAATTCATCAATGAGCTGTGCGAGTGACATGCCGTTTCAAATCTCAAATGCTTAAAAATGAGATATTAACATAAGCAAAGCCCATTCACGCCCATATGCTAGCGGTAAATCCGAATCGTTTTAGAATCGAGCACATCATATTTTAAACCCAGTTTTTTGAGGCTGATGTCCAAGAAAGCAAGGAAATGTAAGTCACGAATATTTACAGGAATTTCTTGTTTGGTATCGACATTTTGGTCCAACACAACTTTTACCTTTTTCTCTGATTCAAGTAAAAACACCAATGTTTGGACTGTCATATCATCGAATCTAAAAGAGATCCGTTTGCCTTCCTTTAAATAATGACGCATATTTTCATGGTGTTCAGGCAGTGCAAAGCTAGATGCTGAAATAGCGCATAATAACGTCCCTAAAAATAAAGCCTTCATGTTTTATCCTTAGAATAAAAGTTTTTGTTTTAATTAAATTATTTAAGCAAACGCGCAATATTTTCACAACTTCTTTCTAAATTTCTCTCCCCATTTCCTAATGCCGCTAGCAAGTCACACGCCCCATCAACAATGCCAAAAATGGCTGTAAAACCTTCATCATAGAGTTCTTCTATCCCTTTCCCAATATAGCCTGCACAGGCAATCACAGGTTTATTCAATCGCTTCGCCACTTGCGCTACACCATAAGGGGTTTTACCAAATTTGGTCTGAAAATCAATTCCACCTTCACCAGTAAACACATAATCAGCTTGGGCAATTTTCTCTGCCAATTGGGTCTGTTCAATAACAAGCTCTACACCTGATCGAATACGTGCACCGGCAAATACCATCAAGCCAAAACCTAAGCCGCCAGCGGCACCTGTACCTGCGATCTCTTTAACATCAATATTTAATTGTTGAGAAACCAGTTCTGCAAAATGCGCAAGGTTCTGATCAAGCTGTTGCACCATTTCAGCTATAGCCCCTTTTTGTGGTCCAAACACATGCGATGCGCCATTTATTCCAGTCAGCGGATTATTCACATCACTGGCAATGATGATTTCAACCTGCTTTAAACGGGCATCCAAACCTGAAATATCAATCCTTCGAATTTGATCAAGCTGACCACCACCTCCTGCCACTTCAATGCCGTGTGCATCTAAAAATTTTGCTCCCAATGCCTGTGCCATACCTGCACCGGCGTCATTGGTGACACTTCCGCCCAAGCCCATAATAATTTTAGACACGCCTAAATCCAGAGCTGCTTTAATCAGCTCTCCTGTACCGAAAGTGGTCGTCAGCAAGGGATTTCGCTGGAAAGGCTCGAGCAAATGAATGCCATTGGCTTTTGCCATTTCAATCACAGCAGTTTGACCCTCTTCAATTAAGCCAAAATAGGTTTTTACTTTTTGAGTGGATAAAGGGCCGGTGACTTCACAATCGACCATCTGTCCATTTAGGCAAGAAACCAAAGCATCGACTGTTCCCTCACCACCATCTGCCATAGGCACATGAATAAAATATGCATCTGCAAATATTTTCTGTATGCCACGTTGCATGGCCTGACAAGCCTGTTCAGCAGTCATGCTTTCTTTAAAAGAGTCTGGAGCAAGGACAAAAGTTTTAGGCATGATCTTCAAAAATGAAATGGATAAATCTTTTATACAATAAAAAAAGAGCGCATATAGCGCTCTTTAGTCGAATTGGATTTAAACATCGGCAGAACTTTTGGGCACTTCATGTTTGATATAAGAAGCCAAAGTGAGATAGTTAATGCCCTGAAATAAAATATCGATTGCAAGGAATAGACCGAGCACCCAGAACGGCGCATCAGGTGAGATCAAAATAATAACCCCGGTCACCAAGGTAACAATACCGGAAAACAATACCCATCCCCAACCTTGATAGGCTTTAAAAATAAAGGCATTCAAGATACGGATGACACCCGCAACAATCAAAACGATGGCTAAAAGATTGGTCAGGACAATTGCCGTTTTTACAGGAGTGCTAAAGGCATAATATCCAGCTACTAAATAAAGCAAGCCGAACAATGCCCACAGCCAACGAGCGCCATCTTCAAAGATTTTAAAAGCGGCAATGAAGTGCAGAACCCCACCGATCATCATCAGCACACCAAACAGAAAAACCACTGAAAGCGTGGCAAAAGGTAAAGATGCAAGTAATACAACTCCAAATACGGTGAGCAAAATACCCAAACCTAAATACCACTTTCGGTTTTCATGCAGCTGATGCCGGACCAAATCATTTCCTACTGTTTTCATGATTTTTCTCAAGTCTTTTATTGTGGAACAGGTTTATTTTCCAATATTTTAAAACAAATGTGCGTTATGAATGTGCGACATTTTTGTCCACATCAGTCCGTTAAACTGTGGATAAATTAAGCGTTATCCACATCTTTTATTTTTTCCAGCCCAATTCAATCGCGGTAATTTCATTAATTAATGTCTGTTGCAAAGTATCCGGCATCTTACTTTTATCGAGTGAGACCGGAATATGTCCCGCCATCAATTCACATTTGGCTTGAGGAAATAAAGGCTTTTGATGGGGATAGGCATAACCAACTGGATACAGCGGTTGTCCGGTCGCCAAGTCGTATTTATCGGTTGCACCGAAAGCATGTAACAGCTCATGCACAAGCACAATTTTGTTTTGTTCAGCCTGTTTTTTAGAGGCAAATAAATTGACCGAACCAATCCGGCCTTTTTGCAAGGCGGTTGAATGCTTTAATTCTTTAGTGTGTGCAGGGTCATAATAATTTAAAAATAAAGTCACACTAGGCGCGCCATCTTTACTTTCATGCTGTTTCCATGCATAAAAACGAAACTTTAAACTCCATAAAATGGTATCCAGCATACTTGCATGCTCAGGCACTTTAGGTGGAAGTTGTTTGAGTTCTCGCCCCATCTGGAAATATATAGAAATGGGTTGTCCACGATATTCAGTCGACATCTGTTTCAGGTATTCTTGTGCAGCCCTTAATTCAGATAAGTTAAGAGACTGAATATAGTTTTGGGTAGCAACCTGCCCATCTGCATTGATGGGATGCAGCATCACAATAATAGGTTTGGACCAGTCTTGGTTCTGGTCACGGTAAGCATTGACTGCCACGATGAATAAAATGATGAGTAAACACAGTACCCGAATTTTTTTCCACATTAATTTTTCTCATTATTAAGCAATAACATTTTAAAAATCCATCCAAAAATTGGATACACAAAAAGTCATCCGCAACTGTTCGAGGCAGACTGAATTATTATAAATAATGTTTCTGCGATTTTTTAGATAAAATAAGGAATCTGACGAGTTTTGCGGATAGACAAATGCCTTTGGTTACTTTGGGCGAAACCAAAGTAACAGATGAGCTCCAAGCATTAAATTAAATACCTAGAAGATTCCGCTGAACCATGTAGTATCAACAAATAAAAAAATGCCGACTTTCGTCAGCATTTTTTTCACTTCTTAAAAATTAGGCTTCAACCCATTTCCCATCTTGGTAAACCAGGCTCCACTTGGTTTGCTTGCCTTCAGCATTTTCAGAACCAATATATTGCGCCTGATTCTTACGGCTGAATTTCACCAATGCCGGATTACCTTCAGGATCTACATCTGGAGCTTTTAAAATAAACTGATATTTCGGATCAAGCTGTTCAGCTACAGAACGTAGTTCAGCGACTTTCGGCGCACGTGTTTCACGAACTTTCGGGAATTTACTGGCTGCCAGGAATAAGCCGGCTGCACCATCACGAAGAACAAAGAAGTCATCATGTTTGGTTGAACGTAAATGTTCCATTCTAATTGGATCGACACGCGGAGGCGCTGGCTGACCACTCTTCAATACTTTACGGGTATTGTCACAGCTGGTGCAGGCAAAGTAAGGTCCAAAACGCCCCGTCTTGAGCTGCATTTCACCATCACATTTGTCACATGGAATAGTTGGTCCATCGTAACCTTTAATTTTGAACTCACCTTCTTCAAGTTCAAAACCGGCACAGTCCGGGTTATTACCACAGACATGCAATTTACGACCACCATCAATCACATAACTGTCCATTGCCGTTTCACAGATCGGGCAACGTTTTTTCGACATCAAATCAGCAGTTTCTGCTGCATCATCGTCAGACAAGGCTGCAAGTGACTCAACCGGAGTCAGGTTCAAGGTACCCTTACAACGCTCTTTTGGTGGCAAGTTGTAGCCTGAACACCCTAGGAATACGCCCGTTGTACCGGTACGGATCTGCATTGGACGTGAGCATTCAGGGCAATGCACCGCTTCAACTTCAACAGGTTGATTACGACGCATGCCGTTTTCACCCTGTGCCGTGGTTAAGCGTTTTTTGAAGTCGCCGTAGAAATTATCCAGCAATTCCTTCCAGTTACGCTGTCCGTCAGCCACTTTATCGAGCTGACCTTCAAGATCGGCGGTAAAAGCATAATTCATCAGGTTATTGAAGTTTTCATCGAGACGATCGGTCACGATTTCGCCCATCTTCTCGGCAAAGAGACGACGGTTATCCAGCTTCACATAACCACGATCCTGAATGGTTGAAATAATTGCCGCATAAGTGGATGGACGACCAATGCCTTTTTTCTCTAATTCTTTAACCAATGACGCTTCGGTAAAACGTGCAGGCGGTTTAGTGAAGTGTTGAGACGGATCAAGCTTCTCAAGTTTAAGCACTTCACCCACTTTAACTGCAGGTAGCAAAATATCGTCATCGGCCTTGTTTGCAGCGCGCACTTTGGTGAAACCGTCAAACACTAAAGTACGACCTTTGGCTTTCAGTTCCACACCATTGGCATCGACTAAAATCGTTGAAGACAGGTATTCTGCCGGTGTCATTTGACACGCGACAAACTGACGCCAAATTAAATCATATAAGCGTTGTGCATCACGATCGACACCGACTAACTGATCACCTTTTAAAGCCACATTTGAAGGACGAATCGCTTCATGGGCTTCTTGCGCACCGGCTTTGTTGCCATAACGGTTCGGTTTGGCTGGAAGATATTTCTGACCAAACTCTGTTTCGATATGACCACGGACCATATTGACCGCATCATCACTCAAGAATGTTGAGTCAGTACGCATATAGGTAATAAAACCTGCTTCATACAAACGCTGCGCCATGGTCATGGTTTTCTTTACAGAGAAACCTAAACGTGTGCTTGCTGCCTGTTGCAAGGTCGAGGTGATATACGGCGCGCTTGGATTAACCTTGGTCGGTTTGTCTTCACGCGTCGACACTTTATATTCGGCATTGTTCAGGATTTTTAACAAAGCATCTGTTTGGGCTTTGTTTTGCAGTTTTAAGGTTTTACCACCTTGTTTGACTGCCTCTAAGCGAATGTCATCGCTTGATGATTTGGTATCTGCAAACACTTGCCAATATTCTTCAGGAATAAAAGCGCGAATCTCACGTTCACGTTCTACCACCAATTTTACTGCAACCGATTGCACACGACCTGCCGATAAACCGCGGGCAATCTTTTCCCACAGCAATGGCGAAATCATAAAGCCAACAATACGGTCCAAAAAGCGACGTGCTTGCTGTGCATTGACTTTATCAATATCTAAACGTGATGGCTGTTTAAAGGCCTCTTGAATCGCATTTTTGGTAATTTCGTTAAAGACTACACGCTGATAACGTGAATCATCTCCACCAATCACTTCTTTTAAATGCCAGGCAATCGCTTCCCCTTCACGGTCCATATCCGTTGCGAGGTAGATTTCATCGACTTGCGATGCCAGTTTTTTCAGTTCAGCAACGACATGCTCTTTACCGGGAAGCACTTCATAGTGAGCTTTCCAATCGTGTTCAGGGTCAACGCCCATACGATTAACCAAAGCCGTTTGTGCTTTTTCAGCTTTTTGCTCATCGGTCAGTTTGGCACGTGAAACAGGTTTTTTTTCTGTACTTTTAGAACCACCGGTCGGTAAGTCACGGACATGACCAACGGATGATTTCACAATGTAATCTGAGCCGAGGTATTTATTGATTGTTTTCGCTTTTGCAGGCGACTCCACAATCACTAAGGCACGCTTTTTCGCAGCACTCGGTGATTTTGCTGTGGTGCTTTTGGATGTAGACCGAGGAGCGTTCGCCATAGTTAACCGTTAATCCTGTTTGTTTGGTATATAAATTAAATTTCAGCCAAAGACCGTAAATAGGTTTTGATGTCATCTAACTGTGTTGCTCGAAGGTCAGATTCTTCATCCCAATAGAGTCCTACACAGTTTGCCTGCATATCAATAGCATAAATGCCCTTTAATGCAATGGGCAAATCGTTAAACTTATCATCACCCTGCACAAGTTTTAGCTTTTGATCTTCAACCCGCGCACGCATTAAAGGCAGGCGGGCATCTGGAATAAGTACACTGTAATAGGCCACCATACTGGCACGCTTTTCAGAGGCCACTGGAATTTTTGTCCAATCAGGCGCTGCGACTAAACGTGGGTGCAGCGCCATTTTGCGTGCTCTCTCACGCATCATGCCTAATGCTTTTTCTCGCGGACTGACGCGAAGACCCAAAATCGAGCCTAAAACAAATAGAATGATGAAGCCAATGACCCAAATACCGGTGTTTTCCATAGTACAACCTTGTCTATTCCTTTATTAGAGTTGCATAAGCGCAATATAAAACGCAAGTTGCAACGATGAAATTAATTCAAGAACATCTCGTGACTATACAGCACTTCACTGCCATTCCAGTAGATATATCCCTTTTCAATCAATTCCTTAAGCAATAATCTGACATCCGATTTCGGGAACATTTGTTCCAGCAAATCGCGCAAGGCATAAATATCCTTAGGCTTGTCCGATTTTAATTCGCGCAATTTACGCGCAACAATGACCTGAACCGGATCAATTTTAGAGAAGTTTTTAAATAAATCTTTTTGCGCATGATGAAGGGGATTTGACTGCTCCAGTTCTTCATCTAGGGAAGACTCTGTATGCAGCTGAGCAAAAATCGGGGAAATGTTCTGTGCCGTTTCTGAAGGTGCTGCTTGCTCTAAATCAAGTTCCGTCCATTGTTTCAATAGCTTTTTACGGAAGTTAATTTGCTCATCATAACGTTTCACAATTTTCAGATTGATCAGTAAAGCAATCAGCTGCTGTGCCTGATCAATTTTAACTTGCAAAATGTTACTGATCGAGTTTTTAAGTTTCTCAATCGAATTCGGTTTGCCCTTCATTTTACTTAAAGCATCACAATATTTTTTGACCAACAGCAAATCTGGTTTCTGCTGAATGGTTTCAACACTTGGAAGTTTATATTTTGAATTTAAGCAAGATGCTTCAGCCTGAATTTGAATCAGGTGACAATTCATGTCTGAAGATTGCATCATTTCAATCAGGATTTCACTGCTTGGCATGGCAGAAATGACTTCAATCGTCGTGTCAGGTTCTAACAGTGCAATCAGTTGCCCGACGACAACAGCATATTCAAATTCTTTATGATCGACCTCTGCGGTTTCTAAGATGACCACCTGTCCACTACTGACCCAAGCTGAAAATTCGGTTAAATCTTCAAGTGAGTATTCAAACTTTCCTTGGCAGTTAAATAAGTAAATTACGGCGTAGTGCTGAATAATGTCACGCAACAATTTTGCGGTGGGCATATTCTTTTCAAGATCAAGAAGAACGACTTTGTTGGACATAATCTCATAGACAAGTAAGCGGACTTTGAGCCCGCATTAGAGCGAGCCTGGATAAAAAGGTCAAATCAATTCAGCAAAAAGACCCGTGAAGATTAAATCAATAATGCGGTGGGCGATTGGTCATTGGATCAAAAGCGGCAATTCCATCGGATAAATCGGCAGACTCAATGCGCTGATACAAAAACTGCATTTGTTTTTTCAAATCAGCTATTTCGGCATGTTGCAGCGACACCTGCTGATTTAATTGTTCAACTAAATCATCTAAAAATGTAATTCGCACTTGCAAATCTTCTATGGGTGCGGAAAATGACGCCTGATCATTAAGATTTTTTTGTTTAGTCATTTTAAGTCCTCATTTTGGATTTCAGGAAACAGTATGGCCTATATTACGTTAAGGGATGTCCAACTCGCGTTTGGCGGACCTTCCCTGCTCGACGGCGCGAACTTCAATTTGGAACGCGGTGAACGAGTTTGTTTGATTGGCCGTAACGGTGAAGGTAAGTCTACTTTACTTAAACTCATTGAGGGAAGTTTACTGCCAGATCGTGGTGAAGTTTCTATACAAAATGGCATCACCATTTCCATGCTTGCTCAAGATGTACCCATGGATTCCGGTAAGGTCGCTGACATTGTAGCCGATGGCGCAGGTGAAGCGGCTGCTGTACTCAAAGCCTATCACGAAGCCAGTGATGCTTGTGTACTCGGTGATATGGAAGCATGCGACCGCATGGGTAACCTGCAGCACAAACTCGATCAGGTCGATGGTTGGGCGTTGGAAACCAAAGTAAATTCTATTTTAAGCAAAATGGGTCTAGACCCAGATGCCGATTTGGCCGATTTATCCGGTGGTCGTAAACGTCGTGTCCTGTTGGCACGTGCGCTACTCACCCAACCCGATGTACTTTTACTCGACGAACCAACCAACCACCTGGACGTTGAAAGTATTGAATGGTTAGAAAAATTCCTGCTCGATCAAAATAATTTAACCTTATTATTTATTTCGCATGACCGTTCATTTGTCGACAGCATTGCAACCCGTATTGTCGAGCTCGATCGCGGTACTTTACGTAGCTATGAAGGCAACTATTCACGTTACCTTGAGCTTAAAGCGCAGCAAATGGAAGCAGAAGAAAAGCAAAACGCTTTATTTGATAAACGTTTGGCTGAAGAAGAAGTCTGGATTCGCCAAGGCATTAAAGCCCGCCGTACCCGTAATGAAGGTCGTGTACGTGCGCTGAAAGATTTACGTGAAGAATCGAAAGCACGTCGCTCGCAACAGGGCAAAGTGAGCATGGCAACGCAAGATGCTAACCGCTCGGGTAAACTGGTCTTTGATATTGAGCATTTAAGTGTTGCCTTCGGTGACAATGCTCCAATCATCAAAGATTTCTCTGCCTTAGTACTTCGTGGCGACCGTATTGGCTTGGTCGGCGACAACGGTGTGGGTAAAACAACCCTGATCAAAGCCATTTTAGGTGAGCTTGAGCATGGCGGCACAGTTAAAACCGGTACCCAGCTGGAAGTGGCTTATTTCGACCAGCTGCGTAATGCGCTTGATCTAGAGAAATCGGTTAAAGACAACATTTCTGAAGGTTCGGACTTTGTTGATGTCAACGGTGGCCGTCGTCATATCTACAGTTATCTTCAGGACTTCCTGTTCTCGCCTGAACGTGCCCGTACTCCGGTTAAAGCACTCTCTGGTGGTGAACGTAACCGTATTCTATTGGCGAAACTCCTGCTTAAACCATCGAATTTAATTGTGATGGATGAGCCAACCAATGACTTGGATATGGTGACGCTGGAGCTATTGGAAGAAATGCTCGGTGGTTATACCGGTACATTACTTTTGATCTCGCATGACCGTGCATTTATGGACAACGTGGTCACATCGACTTGGGTATTTGATGGTAAAGGTCACATTGATGAATACATCGGTGGTTATCAGGACTATCTAGAGCAACGCCCAGATCAAACGGCTGTCGGTCTGAAAAGTGATGCCAAGAAAGCCGTTGCTAAAGCCGAAGCAGCTGTGCCGAAAAAAATAAAGCTCAGCTATAAGGATCAACGTGCTTTAGAGCAGTTACCGGCTGAAATGGAGGCACTTGAGAAAGAACAAGCCCACATCAATGCACAGCTTGCCGATGGTTCTTTATTTACTTCAGATGCTGATCAAGCGATGAAACTTTCTAATCGCCTTACTGAAATTGACGAGCAATTGCTTGAAAAATTAGAACGCTGGGAAGAATTAGACAATCTTAGCAAAGGCGATTAATTTAGCCGCGTTATAAAAGCACCTGTAAAGTATTTTGCAGGTGCTTTTTTATTTACAAAATAACTTCATGTTAAACTGCAGATAAATTTTGGTATAAACGGTCATTATGAGTAAAAAGCCAGACTACAAACCGGGTGAGTTTCAATGGTCTTTCCTTCTTCCACAATATTGGGGCATTTGGATTGGAATCGTATTTCTAATGATTCTGGCAATTTTACCGTGGGCCATTCAGCATCGTCTAGCCACTGTTATAGGCAATGTCGCATTCAATCAGCTCAAATCGCGTCGTAAAACAGCGATTCGAAATTTAGAGCTATGCTTTCCAGAATGGACCGCCGAACAGGTTCAAGAAAATACCCGACACGTTTTTGTCGATCAGATGATTGGAATTTTTGAAACCTTAAATGCGTGGTATTGCCCGCAGTGGTTTAAAGGTCGTGTCAGTATTGAAGGCTTAGAACATTTGCAAAAAGCACAAGCTGAGGGCAAAGGGGTTTTATTGCTAGGCACGCATTCAACATTACTCGATGCTGGCGGTTATTTATGTGCCCAGTATTTTGAGCCAGATGTCGTCTACCGTCCGCAAAATAATCCGCTGTTAGATATGCTGATCTACCGCTGCCGCGCCACCATTTATGCCAATCAAATTGACCATGATGATATGCGTGGCTTGATTCGTCATTTAAAAAATGGCCGTGCAATTTGGTATAGTCCTGACCAAGACTATGGCCTGAAACAAGGCGTAATGGCACCCTTTTTTGGGATACCTGCAGCAACAGTCACTGCACATCGTCGTTTAATTAAAATGACCAAAGCTGCCGCCGTACCTTTATATTTCTATCGTGATGGCGATATTAAAGATCCGCGCTATCATGTATTGCTTGAACCGGCTGTAGACAACCTGCCAAGTGCGGATGAAATTGATGATGCCACTCGCGTCAACAAGATTATTGAAAATCAACTGCGCATTGCCCCAACTCAATATATGTGGTTTCACCGTCGCTTTAAAACGCGCCCTGAAGGCTATGACAAAATTTATTGATTGCCCCCACCCTTTAAAATAATGAAGATCACACCGATGAAAATTATGCAGCTTCTTCCTGAGTTAAACAGTGGTGGTGTTGAACGTGGCACACTGGAAATTGCACGTGCGCTTGTTGCAGACGGTCATGAATCTTTGGTAGTTTCAAATGGTGGACGTCTGGTTGCGCAACTTGAAGCGGAAGGTTCACAACACCTCACTCTAGCGATTCATAAAAAATCTTTATCCAGTCTTTGGCAAATACGTCCTTTGCGTAAACTCATTGAGCAACATCAACCCGATATCGTGCATGTTCGTTCACGCGTACCCGCATGGCTGACTCATTTCGCCTTAAAAGGCATTCCGGCAGATAAACGCCCACATCTCATTTCAACGGTCCATGGCTTTTATTCAACCAATCGTTATAGTGCCATTATGACGCAGGCTGAAAAAGTCATTGCCGTCTCGGACAGTGTGGTGCAATACATTACCGAGCATTATCAAAACTGTCCGCCTGAAAATATCGTGCGTATTTATCGCGGCATTTCACCGCAAGAGTTTCCGCATGGCTATCAACCGTCTGCACAATGGATCAATCAAACATTTAAAGATTTCCCTCAACTGGAAAACAAGTTTTTAGTTTGCCTTCCGGGGCGTATCACCCGTTTAAAAGGCCACGAAACTTTAATTGAACTCATGCAGCAATTGCAAAGCCAGTATCCAAATCTGCATGCGGTCGTGGTGGGTGGTGCGGATCCGAAAAAAGCAGCTTACTTAAAAGAAATGCAGGACAACATTCACAGCAAAGGTTTAAGCGACAAAATCACCTTTGTCGGTCATCGCTCAGATATTCGTGAATGGCTGGCCTTTAGTGATGTCGTCCTTTCCCTTTCAAATCAGGCGGAAACCTTTGGCCGTACGACTTTAGAAGCATTATCGGTGGGTACGCCCGTGATTGGCTGGAATCGTGGCGGTGTGGCAGAGATTCTATCCCAGGTTTATCCGCAAGGTTTAATTGAGGTGGATGATCAATCTGCACTTTTAAATGCCGTAAAGCATCATATTGATCAGCCTCAAGAAGTTAAGCCAGTTACGATGTTTAGCTTAAAAGAGATGTGTGATCAGACCATTGATTTATATAAACAGGTTTTAAGTTTAGATTAAATTTGTTCAGCCCAGCCTATGGATGAGGTCTTTGTGACATACAAAAATCGGCTGGGCATAAAAAGATAAGCTTAAATAAATCCTCTAAAAATGATCAATGTGCTGTTCCTGCATAGATCCACATAGGCTCGGTTTGTCCTGCATGAACAAAGCCCATTGATTGATAAAATTTTATCGCTTGATGTTCAGCAACCAATATCTTTTGGTGAAAATCTTTATATTTAAATAACATTGCTTGCATCATTAATCGGCCCGCACCCAAATTTTGAAAATCGGGATGCACGAGCAGGTGCGGAAAATACACCACCAGATGCCCATCAGATATCGCATTTCCCAGACCAATAAGCTGTCCGTCCTGTCTGGCTGTGACCAGACTATGCGAATGACGTAATGCTGCCATCAGCTGATCTGGCTTTTGCGCTGATGACCAATCATTGGCCCGATAAATTTCTAAAACTTCTGCTTCATGAATCTGATCATGCATTGATATTTCAAAATTCATCACCTGGTTAGCCCCTTCCCTACTCTAAATCTCGCCATTAACCCACTCAGCAAAGACCAGAAAATGCTATTCATGATATCGTGCATACTGGCCCCAATACGTCAAAGTCCGTGATTGATTAAATCATCTCGGGCAGCAAACATGGGCATCAAAAACAGTTCTGCACTGATAGCAACAATCACCACAGCCCAAATGATAAAGTTTGATTTCAACTGACGACAATGAAACAAGACCCTATAAAAAACACCAATAACTCTACATAGAAATGAGCCTGCATAGATATTTCAAAATTCATCACGTGATAAATCAGTAAAATAAGCAATTAAAATTTAAGTTCTTGGAATTTGGATAAATACATCAGTGAAATTCTATTTTTAGCATGTTCTATAAAGTAGAACCCGAGTTCTGCATCCTGCAAAACTCGGGTGTATAAGGTTGTGCTTTTCAAACTTTATTTTTATTATCTTATTTGCGATCCATTGCTGCATCATATCCATGATGACTCACCATCAGCCCAACATCGTCTTCCATAATGGGATTTTCCGTTCCCAACTCCTTGGCTGATGAGTCTAGATTAAACAGAAATGAAAAAAAGAACTATTCGCGATTGACCTCTATCCATGTAAGCCATTTCGTACACTTTTCCTCTAATTGCCTTGAGGTACTTTCGTGCCATTTTTATAGTCCTGTGCAATTTCATCGGTGACCAATTTTTCTTCTTTTTCTGCTTTTTGAATCCCTTCCTGAATCGCCTCTTGGGCTTCTTGTTCATCGGCATCGGTTTGTTCCAGCTTATCCTGAACCTGTTCGAAAACACGACCCGTTTGTAGTACGACATACACCGGAAAATGATCAGAACCGACATGCGGCAACCGTTCCATATGGACTAAAGCAAAGTCGGTGCTATGAAAGACATGATCGAGTGACCAGCGAAACATCGGATAATCTGCATGAAAGGTATTGATATAGCGTCGCCCGACACGCGGATCAAGCAGCCCACTAATGCGCTGAAATAATCGTGTAGTTCTTGACCACGCCACATCATTTAAATCCCCCATCACAATACAGCTTTCGTCCAAATCTTTAATTTGATCACCCACCATTAAAAGCTCTGCATCGCGGAGGGTCGAATCTTTGGCTTCGGTTGGGCTGGGCGGTTTAGGGTGCAGACAATACAGTTGCACCGGTTGGCCTGAACGTAAAATTACGGTGGTATGAATGGAAGGAATTTCATCACTTAAAATGAATTTCACTTCGGTATCTTTCAGTTCAAGCTTACTGTAAAGATGCATGCCATACAGATTATCCAGAGGCACAGGCACACGATAGGAATAATCTTTTTCAATCACTGCAAGTGCACTTTGCCAAGTTTGATCGGATTCTAAGGTCAGTACCAAATCTGGTTGATGTTTCTGAATCTGTTCAACCAGCAAGTGATATTTATCATTTGGAGTTAATACATTAGATACAAGCAAAGAAATTTGCTTATCGGGATTGAGCTGGTGCTTATGGACTTTTTTGACTTGTTTTTTCCAAATAAAAGTATAAGGCAGCACCATTTTAAGCTGATATGCGAGTGCCGCAATCAAGGCAGTAAAGACAATTTCACGCCGTAAATCCCATGGCTGATCCCAGACCAATAACAGCACCAAAGCAATCAGCCCCAAAACTAAAATTTGCAAGCGTGGAAAATCGGCCCCTCGAATCCACCATTCATCCCGTGGAATTAATGACCAAAATGTCAGCCATATAACAAAAACTGAAATTAACTCCACCCAAATCATAAGTCTCTGCTCTTTTGTTGCTTTTAGTTTTTCTATGATGAAATAACTTTATCAATTTTCTATGTAACATAAACAAGATATTCCGCTCAATAATATTGATGTTTTCATTGTGTAGTACTTGCAGTTGCGGTCGCTTTTGATACACTCAAGCCCCCTTTTATTTTTTTACGCACCGAGGCAAAGTGACATGAAAGTAGGTCTGGTCGGTTGGCGCGGGATGGTTGGTTCTGTCCTCATGCAACGTATGGTTGAAGAGAATGATTTTGCTCATTTTGAGCCATTCTATTTTTCCACCAGTAATGCGGGTGGTGAAGCGCCTGCGTTTGGCGGTAAGACTGCCCCAGCACTTATGGATGCATCAGACATTAACAGTCTGAAGCAGATGGATGTCATTATTACCTGCCAAGGTGGTGATTATACCTCTGAAGTTTTCCCTAAATTAAAAGCGGAAAACTGGAACGGTTACTGGATTGATGCTGCATCTACCCTGCGTATGGATGATGAAGCCATCATCGTGCTTGACCCAGTCAACATGCATGTGATTAAAGATGGTTTAGTCAATGGCACCAAAACATTTGTCGGTGGTAACTGTACCGTTTCATTGATGTTGATGAGCATGGGCGCGCTTTACCAAAACAATTTGGTTGAGTGGATGACTGCAATGACCTATCAGGCAGCATCGGGTGCAGGCGCACAAAATATGCGTGAACTGATCACTGGCATGGGTTATTTATATAACAATACCAAAGATTTGCTCGATGACCCGCGTTCACCCATCTTAGACATTGACTCTAAAATTGCATCTTTGCAACGCGGTGAAGGTTTCCCTGCTGCAAACTTCGGTGTACCTTTAGCCGGCTCACTCATTCCATATATCGACAAACAGCTCGACAATGGTCAGTCAAAAGAAGAGTGGAAAGCACAAGTTGAAACCAACAAGATCTTGGGCAATCAACAAATTGTTCCAATTGATGGTCATTGTGTCCGTATTGGTGCAATGCGTTGTCATTCACAAGCTTTAACTTTGAAGCTTAAGAAAGATGTTCCTTTGGATGAGATTGAAGACATGATTCGTCAATCCAACCCATGGGCGAAAGTCGTTCCAAATACACGTGAAGCATCGATGACGGATCTGACTCCTGTCGCAGTAACAGGTACATTGTCTGTTCCAGTGGGTCGTTTACGTAAGCTGAATATGGGTAAAGAATACCTGGGCGCGTTCACTGTAGGTGACCAATTGCTTTGGGGTGCTGCAGAACCTTTACGCCGTATGCTTCGCATCCTCATTGAATATAAAAATGCTTAATTGTTAAAGTTAAAAAAACGAAAAGCCGGTCACAATTGATCGGCTTTTTTTATGTATGCTTTATGTTAGTATTTTACAATTATTCAACATCTCGTTAATCTACAACTTTCGCAATGCGATACAGAATTGAGCTAAAAATTAAGATGACTGCATATAACAAATTAAAGATTGCCATTTTAGCCATTATTACTTCACAGAATATTCATGCGATTACTATTGATCCTATTCAAATTCAGTCTGCGCCGGGCGAATTACTCTATGCAGAAATGAATTTCCGCCAAGCTGATCCTAATTCACAAATACAAGCCAGCTTAGCCAGTTCAGAAGACATCACCACTTTAGGCGTAGGTCACCAACCGCCTGGACATCTTAATTTTTTTACCCGTCGTGATGGCTCAGGGAATGGCGTGATTACCATTACCTCTTCACGTCCGCTGACTGAAGCTGAACTGAATATTATTATCAAAATTCAAGAAGGCAATGCCACGCGCTTGCAGCATATTAAAACCCCGTTACAACGTGGCAGCACACCTACTCAGGCACGTATTGCCAGCAATGAAAAACCTTTGGCTCCCATTACCATTGTCAGTGAAAAAGATATTGCCTTGCACTTGCCTGAAAGCACTCAATATCAGCTTGCAAAAGCACAACCAATAGCTCATCAATCCTTTGAGGCCCCATTGATGGTGCAAAAAGCAGCGCCGCCTCGCTTGAATGCCATGACTCCCGCACCTGTGGTCATCTCATCAATGAGTATGCCTTCCGCACAACCCCATACAACGGCTTCAGCTGAAATAAAAACATCAGCACCAGAACAAATCACCACAAAAAATCAGATCAAAGACACGCCGCTTGCATCGAACAAAACGTCTTCCAATGCAATGACTTCTGCAGACCCATTAGTGAAGAAATTTGCAGAATCACCCACTCAAAAGATAGCCGAAAATAAAATAGCGGGTAAACCAGTAGAACAAGCTGCCGCAAAGACCAAACCGGAAATGCCTGCGCCTGCTCCTAAGCCACCCAAACAGCAAAATGAAGGTGTAGCTACAGCGCAAACCACAAAACATGTGGTGCAATCCAATGAGTCGCTTTGGGCGATCGCTTCACGGGTTGCAACTGAGCAAAACCGTCCGATCGGCGAAGTCATGAAGCAGATCAAAGCGAACAATGAACATGCCTTTATTCAGGGAGATATGAATCGCTTACGTCGTGGTGCGGCATTGAATCTAAATACCGCCCATAGTCAAAAAGAAGATAAGAAAGTCAGTGTTGCACACTTGACAAAAACCCCATCCAACCAATCAGGAAAAGCCAAATATCGCCTAAATCAGGCGGAGATGAGCCTGGTTGCAGAGAAAGAACAAGATTCAGCCAGCGGTTCTGCTAAAAAGAACACAGAAAAAAATCAAACATCGAACGAGTTGTCATTAAAAGTTATGACATCGCGTGAAAAAACCGTTAAATTACAGAGAAACGTAACACAGTTAGAATTGGCATTACGTCACAAGGATCACAGAATTCAATTATTAAATACTCGTCTTGCCCAATTGCAACAACAATTGAAAGCACAACAAGTAGAGAAAAAGCCAACACACTAAAGTGTTATACAATTTGATTTTTTTGGATGAGTTTCATTGATAACAACTCAATCCTGTAAGGGGTAACAACATGCTGCTTTATGTGATTCCGTTTATATTATTATTAGTGATCGCAATTGTATTAAAAAAGCGTGACACCAATAAACAAGCAGAGCAAACGTCAGCATCCAAGGCGAAAGCTAAAAAAGTAAGCTCAACAAAAAAGCCCGCGCAAAAAACTCAAATTGTGGCAAATACGGTTGTCGAGAAGAAAAAAACCACCCCTTTATCTGCTGATGTGCGCAATAAAATTGAAGCACTGATCCGTGAACGTAATTTTTTCTCTGCTGAAGCACAGATTAATCAGGCATTAAACAGAGACAATTCACAGCATGAGTTGTATTTACTGTTGCTGGATATTCACATCTTGCAAAAAGATGAATTTGCGATTAGCCAACTGATTAATCATCTACGTTCATTAGAACTGGATGAGATTTTAGAACAAGCGCTTGCTAAAAAAGCAGCACATGACAAAGAAGCAGAAGGTTCTAGAGATACTATTGATTTTAAACCAGCAACTTCTATTTCGACACCTACATATACACCACCGACTGAACAAAAAAATACGGCTGATTTTGATGCGCTCATGAATACTGCTGCTCCATCCGGGACAGCAAATAATGTATCTTTCGATCAGTTACAGCAAGAATCGCTTTCGGCCAAAACAGAAACAGCTGAAGAAATTCAGCCCTTAGATTTTAATACCTTTACTTTAGACACCACAATAAAAGTCGAAACACCTGCCCCGACTGTGGAAGAAATCAAACCTTTAGACTTCAGTACGCTTTCTTTAGACCCGAGTTCTGCAGCAAGCACTGCCAAGCAAGAAACGACTCCAGTGGCAGAAGAAATCAAGCCTTTAGATTTCTCTTTTAGTTTAGATACTCCGGTAGTAAAACAAAGCACAACAGCAGATGCAGTAGTTACGGCTAAACCTGTGCTTGATGAGAAGCCTGAATTTAATTTTGATTTCTCAGCTGCAGAAACTGTTGCAGCGTCTGAAGCAAAAATTGCAATTGAAGAAACCAAGCCAAGTTTAGATTTAGACTTTAATTTAGAACCAGTAACGCCAATTGAGCAACAGCCTGTAGAACCTGTTCCCACAAAAGCCTCCGGTGTGAGTTTTGATATTAGTAATATCAGCCCATCTGCATCTAAAGCAGATCAAAATGATCCGCTGGTTCAATCCTTCCCGGAACTGATTGAAGTCAATGAAATCAGCCTGAATTTAGATCTTGCACAGCAATACATCCAATTGGGTGCTTTTGAGTCGGCACGTGAATTATTGGCAGAACACGAAGCTGAATATACAGCTGAACAACGCCAGCAAGCCGATCAGTTGCGCAATCAGATAGCTTCTTAAGCTATTTCGCTCTACTATAAAGCAGTCATCCTTGGCTGCTTTTTTTATGATGAAAAAAATAGCGTTAATTTATATGGGCGGTACATTTGGCTGCATTGGCGAGCCATTGAGTCCCATGCCTGCTGAAAATTTTATTCCCCAGTTACAACGCGTTCTTCCTTTGCATCTTGATATCGAATGTTTTGTTGCGCCCAGCATAAAAGACAGCAGTGCAAGTACTGCAACTGACTGGCTGCAACTGATTCAGTTGATTCAAAGCCTACAACTTAAAAATTATCAACATTTCGTCGTGATTCACGGCACTGATACCCTCAGCTATGCCAGTGCAATAGTTGCACGATTTCTGGGACAATCCGCACATGTTGTACTCACCGGTAGTCAATATCCTTTATTGAATGTAAGTGGAAGCAATACCCGTGAATTTACCGATGCTATCGATAACCTTAATTTTGCCCTCGATGCGGTGGCAACATGTTCTGTCGGTGTATATTTAGCTTTTCATCACCAGCTTATTCATGCCCAAACAGCGCTGAAACAACATACGACTGCATTAGATGCATTTGCTGGAATAAACGCTAAAGAAAACCTCATCACCCATCAGCAAAGCTATGTCCTCCATGAATCTGATATTGAGAAGGCACGCTCATTTAACTGCTTAAGTTTAATGGCACAGCCAATAGATATAGAACAGCAAATTAAAAACCTGAAAAATTTACAGCAACATCCCCCTCACGTTCTAATCTTACAGGGCTTTGGTACGGGCAATTTGGCGGTCAACGAAGAATTCATTGCTACGCTTCAGGATCTACACGCTCAAGGCTGTGCCATTATTCTCACCACCCAAGTGCCTTTTGGCACGATTGATCAACGCTATGCGATAAATGAATGGATACCACATGCCAATATTATGATGAGTGATTGCTTAGGCCATGCAGATCTTTATGCAAAAGCACTGAAAATGTATTTACAATACGACAGCGTAGACCAGTGGCAGGCTCACTGGCATGATTCAGTATAAATAGAGGTAAATATGCAGCGTTTTGCGGTCGGTATTGAATTTTCTGGAGTTGAGTATCGAGGATGGCAAACCCAGCAAACTGGCGTGCGTAGCGTGCAAGAAACGATAGAAACCATCCTCAGCAAGATTGCCAACGAACCCATTATTTTACATGGCGCTGGACGTACAGATGCCGGCGTACATGCCACCAATATGGTTGCACACTTTGACACCTCTGCCATTCGTCCATTGCGGGGTTGGCTGATGGGCGCAAATAGCACCTTGCCTAAAGACATTGCAATCCAGTGGATTAAACAGATGGATACGGACTTCCATGCCCGTTTTAAAGCGCAATCACGTCGTTATCGCTATGTCGTCTACAATTCACCCAGTCGCCCTGCACTGCTCTATAAACAAGTGACGCATGTGTATTACCCGCTTGATGTAGACAAGATGATTGAGGCTGCGAAGAAGTTTGAAGGTACCCATAACTTTGAAAGCTTTCGTGCTGCATCCTGTCAATCGAATCAGCCTGTTCGTCATGTCAGTCATTGCCGTTTAATCCGTCACGGCTGTTATTTAGTATTAGATATTCAGGCAGATGGTTTTTTACATCATATGGTGCGCAACATCATGGGTTGCTTACTTGAAGTTGGTCAGGGCATGTATGAAATTGACCATATTGACCAGATTTTTGCAGCTGAAGACCGTAAGGCTGCAGGGATCACCGCGCCACCCGATGGCTTATATTTTATTCAAGCACATTATCCAGAACAGTTTAATTTACCCAAAGCATCGCTTGGTCCACACTGGTTAAATATGCCGGAATAATGCTTAGCTTACATTTTTTTAGAATATATACCTCCCCTAACCCCTCCTGAAAGGAGGGGAATTCCTCTCTGTTAAAAAGGTAGGTTAGGAGGGTTCTTTTAAATGGCGGATTCAAGCGGCAAGTGCAACAGTATAAAAACTAGCCATAATATCACTGGGTGTATACCAGCCCAGTGTCTTTCTAGGACGATTATTTAGAGCAGTCTCTATCTGTTCTATCCGCTCTTTTGAAACATGATCAAACGATGAGGATTTTGGCAGATATTGTCTGATCAGACCATTCGTATTTTCATTTCTGGCTCGTTGAATAGACTTGTACGCATCTGCAAAGTAAGTCTCTATGCCTGCGTCCGTTATCCGCCTATGCTCTGAGAATTCCTTGCCATTATCAAAGGTCACACTATAAGCATGACTACTACGCAAACATGCTAAAGCACACGAGATCGTTTTAGCTGTGGTTCTCGTTTGCCCCAAATGAACGATATGTACATACAGACTCTTGCGTTCAACCAGGGTTAATAATGCTCCCTTATGATTCTTGCCTATTACAGTATCACCTTCAAAATCACCTAGGCGTTGACGTTTCTCGATGACCTCATCGCGACAATGAATACTTGTTCTATCAACAAGTTGACCTCTACGATCTGTGTTTTTATAGCCTCGTTTGCGATATTTTTTCTGATGTCTTAAATGCCGATGCAGATCTCCACCCTTCGCTTTATTCTGGTAAATGTATTGATAGATCCATTCATGCGATGGAACATTGAGCCACCCCCGATGCTTTAAAGCCCCGGCAATCTGTTCAGGAGACCAATCCAGAGTAATCAGATAACGGATGTAAGATATAGCAAAGTCATTCATCTGAGATAAACAGTGGTAGCGTCGTTGGCTTGAGAGATGCTCAGCCTGTTTAGCCCGATAACCACATTGTCCTGTATTCCTTTTGATCTCACGATAAATGGTTGATCGGGAACGTCCAAGCTCCCTGGCAAGGGTGGAGATTGAAGATTTACTTTTCAAAGCAGCATAAATTTCGTATCTTTCTTCTTGAGAA
>Ga0308160_10001888_pt1 | contig 27267 bp, 39 predicted proteins | sample PhyFR1_FD_201036 | JGI IMG/M metagenome (GOLD analysis project Ga0308160, IMG submission 201036) | Phyllosphere microbial communities from UC Gill Tract Community Farm, Albany, California, United States - DLSLF.R1 | ecosystem: Host-associated > Plants > Phyllosphere > Unclassified | place: USA... | reverse complement strand
GAATTCTAATGCCCCAGGCTCATTCGATCCGTCCTTGCACCCATCCACCACTGTACGCAAAAGCAATGCCCAAAAAAGCAAGTAAGATCAGCATGGTTTGTTGCTTTCGGTGCTTGAAGAAGGAGAGTCTCACCCTTATTAGCGTCGTACCAATACAACGTGTTCAGGCTGATGACCGCCAGCTTGTCGGGAATCACATCGATCGCAAAGTACGCGCCTCGCTGGAAGACGTGATAATCCTCTGCAGGGATAAAGTCGCTCCAGATACTGTTCCTCGCAGATAAGTGTGATGTCACGGTTATTTGCGACCCGAAGGAGACTCACTCGGTGAAGCTGTTGGTGACAGCGTTCGGCCCGGCCACCAGAATGTTGTGAGCTGGCGGTATGCTCAAAGCAGGATGAGTGCTGCAGCATGTCGCAAGGAGGGATGAATCGAGGTATACTCACGGTAAATATCGTTGTTCCCCAAGCTGGGCACGATGACCACATCCTCCCCAAACGTTTCTTTCATCCTCCTCACCATCATCCTGTTCAACTCGTTGATTTCTGTAGGAGTACGCGGAATCTCCGAATCGATATCGTGCCTCGCATTATCGCCCGTCCCTACAAGATTTGTTATATCGAGATTGTATGGGTCAGCATGAGAACATCACAAACGAAAGGGACCAACCAGGATTCGAACTTACAGACGACGAAATCGACTTTGTCTGCCCACTCCTGCTTCAGCCAATCGAACGTCGTGTTGACTAGAGACATAGGCGCATCACAGTCGCTATTTTGCATAATAAACCGCTTCATCAGTAGCTGGACAGGTTTGACCGCAGCAAATGAAGCAATAGGGAAGCTCCCGGCAAGCGAACTCACGAAACAGCCGTTCCCCATTTCCCAGCAACTTCCGGCTCATCATCGTCGTCGTCTCCACCTTTGAAATCTTTATCTTTCCCCTTTCTGCCCTTCCTCTTCTTTTTCTTTTCAGGTAGTCTGTGACAACCCGATTCAAAGGTCGAGCCCGTCTGATACCACGGATCAGGGTGGAAGTCGGTAATGTGCAGGAAGCGTCCAGTCAAGGCTGAGCAGAAAGAACGGTTAGTGTCATTGGAACGAGCTGCATGGATGATTCCGAAGAGCTGGGAAATACGATGACGTACTCCTGGATTTAGGGCCAGGGGCGGCTTGTCCAAGCAGGGTCCTTGATTCATCATCGTCAGTAGTCTCCTCGTCGAATTCCGGATTCCATTCTTCAGCTCCGGAACCAGAGGCATTGGAACCATATGTCCCCATGAGCGGACTCCATCGAACATCTCCGTTCGATGTTAATTTGTCGTGGATCTCTCTAAAAGCCTGTCGTGCTTGAAAGATTCCCTCGTCTATGACGGAAGACCGGCCTGCTGTTCCTTGTTGAGAATGTTGAGATTCAGCTGCAACTCTGCCGCCTGAGACCAGCAAGCTGGCGACTAGGGCTGCTCTCATGTTGAGAAGATTTCCTCGAACAAAGCACTATGTTGCTCTTGCTCTGAACACGCACCCGATCATCATACATCATGTATAAATCCAGCGACGACGATCTATCTCAAATGCCGAGTGCGAGGTTTGGAAGGGGTCCCCTTCGAATATGCTTGGATTGCGATGCCGTAAGTCGGTCGAGTCCGAATCAGCATCCGTCGAACGTGCGCGGGTTCGGTCTCGCTAGCGTCTCGACAATGCATCTTGGGAGTTCGCTGTTTGAGAATCGAAAATGAATGCGCGGCTCAGACATCGACCAACGCTTCTCTTGATATTATCCAATCGCAAGACTGGCTCAGCCCGTTGATGGGGTCGCGATTGGTTGCATTCCTCGCCAGACTGATCCTGCTTCGTTGGCATTTTCGGAGACAGAATGAATGGGGTACTGGCACGACTGTCGTTATGTCATCATGAAGGTCATCTACAATGCTCTATCACAGGCCGGTGGATCGTCAATATAACCTGATACTACGAACTCCGCTCTCATGGCCGGAATATTTCGCCTGGCTTGGTTGGCCCTGAGCTACCTGCTGATCGTTTCTTAGCGTGGCCAGGATTAAGCCTCGTCTCCACGGCCGAAGAAGCAGCTTGCCAGCTATTCGATTCGTCTCGGTGATAGCCAGAAGACGTAGTCATCGTAGGCGGATATCCGTTGTGAGGCCCGCCGTTCGTGATGGTGCGTGTTGATGGGTGTGTTCGTGGTGCTGAAGTCTCGTTTCGATGTCGTTGTTGCTGCGATGCGAGTAGATCTGGTGGTTGTCGCCGTGATGAAGATGTAGAAGCGTTCTTAGTGGTGTGCCTGATCGACCGAGCCGAATTTTCTTCGAATCCTTGCTCGAGCATGGCTTGCATTTCGTTAGACCCCATGGTCTGGCCCGGGGTAGTAGGGATTTCATGTGCTAGCATGACTTTGGGTGGGGGCAAGTAGCTTGGGGCCGTCTCGTCGTACTGTCATGTATCGGGCAGGACAAGCGATCAGCGCGGTACCCTTGCCCTACAATGCAACAACTTACTCCTCCTACGTCTGAACCCCAGATATCCTCCGAGACACTCGACGTTTCTGACCGATCATCCCTGTCAACGCCCAACAACCCCCTCGATCCTGGAGGGGCGTTGTAGTCTCTATCGAAGATTTCCCGGTCTCTTCGTTCCATCTCCGCAGCTCTCTCGCGTCGCTTAGCCACTCGTCGAAGCTTGCGCAAGCGGGATCGTTCCCAATCGCTCCATTTGCGAAGTGGGATTGATGTACCGTCAAAGATGGCCGTCTTGTCCTCGTGTGCAGGCGCGCCCGCTTTGCCGGCGACCTGTCGAGTAGCTCCCCAACTCAGGTCTACAAGGGAGTGTCTCTTGTGTCAGTTCCGGAGGCTGGGCAGTGCGATTAGAGACTTGACTCACCATCCATCTTGATGAAACTGTAGGCAGGCAGAACGAAGTTCCAGATGGGCAGGCTGATCAGATAGATCACCATCCAACCAACGTAGACTACCCGGCGTGTTGTAATCAAGACCAAGATTGCGGGCAGACCGAGGACTCCAACGAGCAAGATGACGGGAATGGCTTCTTGGAAGTTGGTAGGGGGCTGCAGAGCGGTGTTGATGATCAGGGCGTAGGTAAGACACACAGCTACGGGGAGCACGATCGTTCCGAAGAGTCTGTAATAAGGAGCTCAAGTTCAGCACGTTGAGTCAATCCAATAGCCGAATCGTACCTACTCGAGAAGTACGATGAAGGACATCGAGCAACAGAACACTCCACAAAGGTTTGGCACCTTCATGAGCTCTATCAAGTTATGGATAGACGAACAGATCCATCGGCGCCGTTGGGAGAGCAAGACGGAAAACGTGTCCGGAACAAGCGTCTTGCATTTCGCCGCGGCACAAAACATCATTTTCCGTCGAGGAAAGGTTCGGATCATCAATGTACTCAAGAAACGATCTTCCCCTGCAGTGGAGTTGGAATAGGTCAGTATCGCGGGGCTCGTGAGACGGTCTAGTAGAACCCGCGTACCTAGTTCAAGCAGGGACTTCTCGTGCAAGCTCGCTGGATTGCTCTGACTGTACTCTTGGCAGACCGAAGGCTGAGCTAGAATTGGAACCCAGTCATCGCCCTCACTTTTTCGGACCTGGAAGAGATTGGGATATCCAGTTGAATAGACTGGCCGGTAGGCAAAGTGATGGGCACGGCTCACCTTCAGCCGATAAATGCTGAAGCAACCGGGCAAGCAGGAGACTGTGTGTATGCTCGATTCGAATGCTTTGGCCTGGTGGTGTGAAATAAAGTATTCGAAGACCTGTATAGGGACATAGTGAGATGATTTCGGACTAGCGATCGTAATATGATGGATTTACCTGGATCATAGTCACCCATGATGCTTTTTTATTGGCTATCGTTGTTTCGCCGCACAAGCCCATAATTTCCGGATCCTTATACATACAGTTCACCAAGATACGTAGCGAGGAAGGGTAAACCCTGGTATCAGCGTCGACCTAGAAAGCACAAACCCTGATCAGCATTCGCCCAGAGAAAGCATCGCTCCAGTACCACGCACCATCAAGCACTTTGCGAAGGTGAAAACGAGATTTCAGCTCACCCCGGGATGCATGATGCAATCTCAGACGATACTTACCAGCTCAAAGTAGTCCGCTGTGACGCCGCACAAGACCTGAATCTTCCGAAATATATCGTAATCCAGGGGACTGAATGGGTCGTTATAATTGACTCGCGAAATAAAGTTCATCAAGATCATTTGGGAATCCCGTTTTCCTCGGTTCCCTGGCTTGCGATCAGTAGCTTCGCGCGGATGGCCCGTCTTTACGATGATCAACATCGGTGTGCGGTGGCCCTTGGTTGATTCTAGATAAATCGACATGTCAGTCGTCGTTTACCGAACGACACTGGTCCGTCCTTGACTCACTATAATACCCAGCATAGACCTTTGCCTGATTCTCTCGCTTTGCTCCAACGCCGACAGCGATGTATCCTCGTCCCTCTGGCTCCCCGAACCTCGGATCGGCTTCCAACATGCTTATGCAGATATCGGGGGTACTTTTCTTCTCCCCGCTACCCGTGATCATCCCGTCGCAGACGACGAACAGCAGTTTCCTGCTATCCGGAAAATCGGTGTTGCTGATGGAATCGAGGGTGCCTTGAATAGAATCGTCTCCCTCACTGTAGCATGTTACCAAGCAGAGCGTATAAAGCTCTGTCCCGATCGCCGAAAGGGGAATGATCGGTCGTGGAGCCGTGTTGACCATATCAGCGGTATCCAGATCGTCTTTGCTATCCTCGTACCGCCCGCCCTTTTGACTTCGAGATTTGGTCAAGGTCGCTCCCTTCGGCTTTGATCCCGCCCAAGGAGCCATCCCGTTCTGGTCATTGACAGTCCGATTCGCTCCGGGGGGCAGAACAGAGGGACTGATAGCAGTTCCGTGAGCTCTTGTTGGTGGGGCAGCCATCCTCGGTCCAATGAACCAGGCAAAGAAACAAGCCATGCCGAACCTGATCATGATAATTGTCATGATGACGATCAATGTCACGTAGAGCATGATTGCGGCAAAGAAACAGCCTGCGTCGCTCAAGAAAGAGAATTAGCTACAGCGTATCTCCCATAGACTCATTTTCATAACTCCTCACCTGGCGTGGTCTTGTCAATCGCGCCTGCCGCAAACCGCTCGTTCAAGCACCCAACAGCATCCACACCTCTTTTGGTATTCCAAAACAACCTCGTCGCATCTTTCCCCATCGTCGAATTACTTCCCGCCACCCCTCGGATGATAGAATCCACCGGGTCATCCAAGATCGCTTCGGGAAACAGTCGCAAGTACGGAGATAAATTCAGCACTCGGCCGTTGACGACCATGTACCCGTAAAGGGCGTTGACTTCATCCCAATCATATCCCGTTTCCAAGGAAGTGTTTTGGAAACCTAGTGCATTCAACGTGGCCTCGCTCAATTCAGGAAGAGGACAAGCAGAAGTGGCAGTCGTCCCTGAGTTCGTTGTAGTCTTGCAAGGATCGTATGTAGCGAATCGCGCTGTCATTCCAGAGCAAGCGGGGAAGCTAGAGACGGGTCGGGTAAAAAGTGGTGTGATATCTTGTCCAGACAACTGATTCGAGAGAGTATAGAAATCCACATTTCCGGTTGGTTTCGAGGCGCTGACATTGAATTGCCAGCCCGAGACACCGAGAACCACTGTCGTTGATCAAGACAAAGAAGCAAGTTCAGCTGAGTTTGTGTGACAATTCGTGTTGATTGGTCTCATTCGAGCTTACTATCCGTCTTCCCCACCCGACTCAATCTCTTGCTCGAATTCGCTGCCTCTTCCGGGCACAAAGTCCTCTGCAACCCCATCGTAATAAACCCAACCAATCCTCCCAAAATCACAGCAATCCAACAAAAAGTGACCTTCTCCCTCCAAGCTTGCCTCGTAGCGGTCGAATCGAGATGAAGGACCCGTCGGAGAAAGGCATTGGGAATGTACCACGTGAACGCCGTGGAGGATACTTTCCACCAATTGATACCAGTGCCGGAGAGGGAGGAATTACCGCCTACGGTGGAGATGCCGCCTAGGGAAACGTTACCCCCGCTCGAACCACCTCGGGAACCCAGAGCGCCGCCCATCCCAACTCCACCGCCAGATCCTGATTGAGAAGACCCTAGTAGTCCAGGCGTACTTAACCTCGGATTGATCAGCGGCACAGGAGCAACAGCCCGTTCTGGCCGAGTGAGCGTCTTCCCTCGGCGTAAGAGCGAACCTGATTGTTTCCTAGAGGATATGCCTGGGCGATCAGGATAAGGGTTATAATTGTTGGCCATACCCCCACCGCTCGGTCCTCCCGGTGGTCGATGATGAGGCTGGACATGAGGATTTGGGTTGTAATTGACGGAATAGGGAGATGGGTCGTTAGAAGGTATCCGATGCATGGGTAGGGATTTGTGCATTGTCGAAGGGGTGGTGTGGGTTGATCGGTCGCGGTGATCGGTCCAGGCAGCTTTTCGTTGCCCTTATTTTCTTTCGAAGGTGTTCTGCTCAGGAAGCTTCATTTCCAGGTTTTGATGGAAGCTCATGGAACGGAGATGAGTTTCCCGGATGAGAGTTGATGGGATTCGAAAGGGGATTTGCTCCGCCTGGTTCTGGCGAAATCACTTGTGATGGGCCTGCCGTCTCTTTTGGTTCTAAGCCAGTTGAGATATCGTTCCAGCAACTGAGAAGCTTTTGCACAGCGATAGGATGTCTATCTCGTTCTGCCTTCCAAATCGTTATGACCCGAGAGCTGTAAAAGCCGAGATTGACTTTCCGCGTCACTGCCTGAAAGAACCCTCGTTTTGCTCGTCAAATCAGGTCGTTCGGGGTCGTTGTTTCGTTGCTTGTGATCAGTATTCAGTGTGCCCTTCAACTTCAAGTCGATGAATGAGCAAATCCCCCAATCTACTGTGCAATGCTGGTGCAACAAGATATATCAAACTGACTTCCATCGATCGATCAACTCTCCGCTGTCGCTCTTGACCGAAAGTCATTCCTGGGCCCTTCGTATTGTCGGAAGCAAACTAAATATACCTCCGGTCGGACTTTCGACATTCTCGGTTGATGACGATCATACAAGACATCACGTTCATTGAACTTGCCTAAAATGCATGGGGAGGGTTCTGACGTTCAAGTACAAGCCGATTAGATCGTAGGCAACCTCCTTACTCTAGACACATCGTTGCTCAGTTCAGCCATCGATATGCCTACAAAAAAGGACGACCTAACGCGGATCGTTGGCAAGTATATTCGGGATGTCGCTCCAGACGCCTTGGAAGCGTACTTGGAGCAGACAGGTTTGACGGAAGGGTAAGCCATGCGCCATATGCTTCTTTGCTTCTCTAGATCCTCAAAGATTTACATAACTAGCTTGTGGAACATCGTAGAAACTTAGACCAAGATACGCCAGACCTCAGGACCATCGTAGAGAGCTACCACTCCAACCTCCTCGCCACCCGTCTCTCCTCCCTCGACCTCTCCCTACCCTCCTCCTCTACCGTCCCATCTTCTTCCTCAACGGACGAACGGATAAAGAAATCACTCAAAAAAAGAATTCCAGAAGACTTCGAGCTGAACGAGGTGCTCACGAGCGTTGAAGGCGTGAGCGCGGGTGGGCTTTTAGGTTGTTGGGTGGAGAGTTTAGGTCAGATGGTGTTTGATACGAGCATCGCTGAGTGAGTTCTTCCATACGCGATCGGTATAATTGTGATGTTGAATCACATGGACTAATGCACTTTCCGGGTCCGCTCCGACAGATATCGAGCAACCTATGAGCGCAAGATCTTGGTCACCTCGGTAGACAAAACATTAAAGATCCTAGATCCCGTCTCGGGAGAGGTACGCTCGCTTCCCCCTCCTACTTCTTCCTTGGCAGACCATCTGGTCGTCAGGTACCAGCGACTCACTCCCTTCGTCCGCATATACAGGTGGAAACGTCGCTTCAACCGCACAAGGCAGCGATTTTGACCGTAGCGGTCCATCCCATCTGGAAACGATATATCGTGACAGGCAGTATGGATGGAAGGTGGGTCCGCTCTTATTCTGCGCCTGTGCGGATTTGGTGCTGATTGGGTACCTCATTTGCAAAGCGCGGTCTTGACAGACCTGATCACCTCGACCCCACTACAATCATTCTCTCATAAGAAATTCGTCAACCTCGTCTCATTCTCCCCTGACGGTCAATACCTCGCTACAGGGGGTCACGATCGAATCATCAACATCTACCGGATGACGAAACCTCATCTCTCGCTGGGGGAAGATGAGCTCGAAGTCCTCGATTCAGAGGACAAGGAGGAATTGGCAGGCGAACCTACGTTGAGATACGAAGAGCGAGTATGGACGGGGGAACTCGAGGGTAATCCAGAGGCGATGGTATGGACCGACAAGTTCTTGATCTACACCATCCGAGGTTCTTGCTTGCTTTACTTCCTCCAAGTTCCTTCGGGTGACATTACCTCGGGTAATTGCAACAGCAAGACGAAAAGTTTCAATCCGTCACCCTTGGATATGCATGTCTCGTTCAGCGTGCTCTACCTCGCTCTAAACCCGGAGGGCACGATGGTCGCTTGTCTCACCGGAGATCCAGCCACAACGGGAGGTGGTGAGAGGGTCTTGATCTACTCCACCGAGATCAAAGAGGAGAAGGCGACAGGGCGGATAGGAGGAAGTGTCAATACGGAAGAAGGGGAGAGATTAGCATGTCTTTGGACTGGAGAGGTTGGAGATGAATACGTCTTACCGAGGATGACTTGGTTGCCAGATGGAAGCGGGATTATGTGGGTCAATGAGTTTGAGATCCCAGATTCACGGTGCTTTGACTTATTTCGTTTGCTCAACGCCTCGGCAGAACTACCACAACATCCGGCCGCTTGAACCTGATCGACCTCAGTGGGGCAATCAAATCCAAGTTCAAGGCTCATGGCGGCATCGTCAACGGGCAAGAAACGTCGGGAATCGTCAGGGATGTCGTCGCATTTGGTGAGGCCGATCGACCGGAGTCCTGGCGAGTCGTTAGCGTCGGGTATGATGGACGGGTCCAAATTTCCCGCTGAGCCGCCAGAGCGCGGAACTTCTACGCGGTATATATGTGTATGTGGTAAATGCGGGATCAATACAACTATTAGGCGAATTCTTATCTGAAATGGCAACGGTGTGTGCGCATTATTCGCGAAGCTGAATCCCTATATTCAGCCATCCATCGCCTCCAGCACTACAGCTGCTTAACCAGGCCATCTCAGCCTCAGCGGGTAGTTCGACCCCGTGCAGGTAAGGGATGGCAAGTGCGTAGAGATCATTGGCCGTAGTTGGGAACAGGCCGGGAAGCAGCCGGCTTAGCATGTCTTTGACGGTAGTCGGCTTGCCTGCGATGGTGAGGGAAGTGTTTAGCGGAACGCGAATTCGGTTGCGAATACACAAACCATACTCGCCATCGGGATTCAAGGGCCCTATGACGTCTTGCACGACCGGAGCATCCATTGGGAGATAAATTTTGAACGGGATCGCTCGTGCAGCATAAGCCGAATCCGGTGCTGAAGACGCTGTGCCAATCGACGCTCCTCCGCCTGCGCCGCCTCCACCAGACTGCTGAGATTGAGGATTACTCGATATGCTACTCTTATCCGAAGCGCCTCCGAAAGGGAGGGGTAGAGTCTTGTTCGCGAATTGCGCATATGCGTCATAATCCCCTACCGTTCAAGATAAGCCTTGATTCACGAGGGTGTGCAAAGCGTGTTCGGGAACTCACCTTCAACGATACTGTTCCAACCACTTTCCAAATCCAGCCTCCTCAGCCCCGTCACCCGTCTCGTATTCCCCCACCTAGCAAAATCCGCCTCCTTGATCAAGCTCGTATACCGTATCCGACAGGCTTCCGCTGTATTAGGCATCTTGGGTTTCGTCGTATCTGTAGGGCTCGGGTGAGGATGGAGGTGGAGGATCAGGCGGAGAGTCTGAGCGCGATTGGAGCTTGTCGAGCTAGAGGGTTGGTTGATGAACTGTAACAGATGGAGGAGGTCGAGGGACCAGTACCTGCGGCGTAAGGAACGTTGTCAGATCAGGGCGAAGGTAGCTCCAAATTTCCAAAGGACCTGACTTACCATTTGCACATCTCCCCGTTGCCATGAGCATCGTCGTCATCCCGACTTTGATCAACCTCGAACCACCAGTCTCGGATAGGTGATGCAAGCGATTCGAGCTCATCGGGAGCCAACACTGAATGCACAAAACTGTCCTGCAGTTCGGGCAAGAGTAGAGGGAGGTAGGTATTCCGTGGGCATTGCATCTGCAGATAGATGATTCGCTCAGCTCCTCGACTCGAGCAGTGACTAGATCATGGCTCACAAAGTATTTCTCTAGTCCAGCGGCTACCCCACCTCTAGCTCCTATGTCCGTAGAGAATCCTCTGCCTTCCTCTTGCTCGTCTTGTGCTGGCATCCCAGACACAGATGGTCCAACTGCCAAGCTGACTTGCACAGAGAGCTTGAGGTTCCAGGTGATCGCTCGGAACGTTGAAGCATTTCCCAAAGCTGCTCGAACGTGATCAGGTTGAGGTGATGGCGAGGAGGCAGACATTTCGATCTGCGAATTGATGTTGTGTCGCTGGTCGAGGAACGGCACGGCGAGTCGACGTTACTAGTTGTCGCGAGATTTTGAATGACCGGATGCTCGACCAAACATCGATGCTGGCCTGACGCTCCAGGTTTGGGTTACTTTAGCAGTGAGATCGCTTGGTAAAACCAGCCATGAAGATATGACTGAGGGGGTCCGGGAGTGGCATGAAGGTATCGCTCGTGGTCGACACAGATGACTAGCGACTGTTCATATGGTTGTCCTTTGATCGGCGCGACCCAGCCGGGGCTCGAACCGACTTGCACGTCTCGATCATTTCGCTCATCACGGTTTTGCATAGGTCACTCATAACGCTGATCATCGGCGATGCCATAACAAGACCGATATACAGACCAGACCGGAAGTCCAGTCATGCGCTGAGCCGCTGTCTGCCATCTTCTGAAGGGCATAGCGGCATAGCGGCTTCGTTTGCATGAGCCAGTCTAGATAGAAATGCCACAGAATAGATAATCCCTCGCAAAACACACTCGAGATGGAGAACCTTCGGCCCAAAGCAGTTCCGACTTCACCACCAAAGCCTACGAACGGAATCAAGGGATCACTCAAGCTGCCACCGACGGACCCGACGCTACCTTATCCCGAATACAGTATACTGGAAGACGGATATGCAGGGAAATTCAGAGCGCAAATCCTAGGCCAGCCTGGGAGAGACCGGCTGTACAGTGGCTGGTGAGAGTCCCTTCGCTCGTAGGCTGGATACTGTAGTATAGGTGCTTACTTGGCGGTCGACCTGTGCTTGACAGGATCACAATATCGCTTCAACCTTGTCCAGGAACAGACGTGCCGCTACAAGCAATACTCGACCACCTTCATACATCGCTCACACCACCTCCCGGTATCCCCCTGATTAGCAATACCGCTGATTTGATCCCCCACTTGACGCAATATCGGGTCATCGGATCTCCTAACCAGCAAGATGGCCTTTCTCCTGACTGCTCAGAGTCGGCCTCCTCCAAGACTTCGAATCTGGTTATCAAAGATGTTGCGCTACGACAGCCGAGCTTTGAGGAAACGAGCGAGGTGTGGAAGAGCGTCGGGATGAGTCTGTTACGATGGGCCTTGTCGGCCATGGGCAAAGCAGGAGGATCTCTCTTGACACAAACAACATCCTCTACCCACTCCAACCGCAGTCCGGCCACTGCAGATCTGAGTACAGCAGGACCTTCTACGAGTCCCGCATATCAGAACGGAACCTTGACTTCGACATCACGCGAAAGCGAGGCCGCACAACATCAGCCAGGAAACGACACCGGTCTACCTGACTCAGCCTTCACAGTGCTGCATTCGTCTTTCTTGCCCTACCCAGAACTCAGTCTGCGGCGGAGCTTTGCTGACAAGGAAACGGAGAAAGAAGACACTTCGGTACCGACCACCATAGAGTCGGCTGCGTTGGTGGTGCAGATAGAAAACAAAGAAGCAAGCAAGAGCAGGAAGAAGGCGTATTGGGCTGCGCAGACTCTGGGTATCGAAGGATCATTAGCCGTAGCCAAGACATGGTAAGCCAAACTCGACTTGGTCTGAGTGATGATGAGATAGCCAACATCGTCTCATTGTGAGATAGGCTACGAGCGGCGACTGCTGAGAATCCCACAGAGAATCACTATACAACAATCGAATCGGCCTACCATCTATACCGCGCATACGGTTATCACCCTTTCAAATGCCCTCTTTTGGACATGGACGCCTTCACCCAGGTAGTCATTGGCGGATCATCTAGTGGTGATCGCGAAGGATGGTCCGGTAAATCCTGGTATGACGTGACAGACGAGGCTGGTTTGGCGGGAAATCCTACACCTCACGCAGGCTCATCAAACCATGTGAGAAAGTTACCAACGTTGATAGGCGTGACGTTGAAGTCGCCCGAGTCCATGTTGGTCAAGGAGCACGAAAGTATTTGGGAATCGGTTGGGATGAGTTGGAAAAAGGCAAGAGCTTACGAATGGAACGAATCGAGACTCGTCGATGCGAGGGAGATGGAAACGGCAGCAAAGACCGCCAAGGTCGAGGAAAAGCGACGTCGAGTATTGAAGAGTGTTGATTGTCAACCCGAGGCGAACGAATCTGCTTCGAAGTCTGCTTCGAACCCCAAAAGAAAGACAAAGACGACTACCAAGATTTTATCAAAAACTGAGATACATCCTCCAGTACCGAGGATCGATGCACGTTCCATTGAACCGCGACCGTTGCAACGCATGGAAATGCACGTACCACGACGACCTGACTTTGTGATCAAATGGTGAGTCCACGCTCAAACTTCGGCCAATCGATTCGTCATCCTCACGTTGGGGGCTTGTTTTCGTTCTCAGGTTCGCGAACAATTTTCGGCGAGCTCCGCCAATGGTTCAAATCACTCAGCGATACATGTGGCAAGCGTACTCATCAACTGTGCAGGCGCAATCCGCGAAGTATGAGATGGATCTCGCACGTTTCGTCGCCATTCGCCAAGGTTTGATCGAACGCAAAGAGTTTGAGATTCTCAGATTGGAGGGGGAACGTCTATCAGAGATACATCGGATGTTGCAATACTACGTAGCCTTGCAACCGGCAGATCTCTTCCACCTGGTCATAAATCGCTTCGGTTGTACTCTGGGGCGAGGGCCTGGCGGAGAATACACGCTCGACGGGCTCGAAGCGATACCAATGACGAGATACATGTGAACGCTCTCGATCTTTGGCTGCAGACTTGCCCGGTGCCGCTGCCGAAAGTGTTGCCTCCGAATGCAATCAGTCGGGAAGCGAATGATTTGAGCAGGGCGTCGGCCGCACGACGGCGAGAGATGGACTGAGAGTGTGGGGCACCGACGTCACCGGCCGAACTGTGGATAGCTTCACGGGGGGGGTACAGCATCAGGAATGAACAGGTGACTTGCTTCCGTACCTCTTTTTGGCCTCTAGTGCCAGAACGTGACTGTCTCTTGGTCAACGACTGGCGAGGTAAGGGCGAGAAGTACAGCCAAGAATATCGGCATCGTCCTATGGACAGGCACAAAGACTCCTCTCGGCGAGACTCCGGCGAGATGAGCTCAGTGCTGAACGCGCGCCAACCTGAGGACTTTTGCGCCCCGCTCTCAATGTTGGCAGCAAAGCGAGGTCAAATCGTGTTGCCCCAGAGTTCACCTTGGGAACTGGTCGGCCAGTCTTCGGACAGGTTTGCTGCCACATTGAACCCGATTACCTCGTGTTCATGGTTGATCTTCCGGACCATCCGGGAAGAGAGAGCACTTTCTCCGCAGACCGTACGAACGGATCCTGACTGCAGTGGTCGAGCTGAATTTGTCGATCGACCAGGTCGCGATGGGGCTACGCATATATAACCGGCGAGGCTGTGGACGTTAGAATAGAACGGTGAAGATGGAATGAATGGTGTACCTCATCAGCCACAATTGACTACAAGTCAACTCCTTTCCGACATTACACACTCAGACCACACCGACACGATGGCTCAGATCGACGAGAAGAAGGTCTACACCGAGCACCATGAGGGTCTCGCTGGCGACCTCGAGTACCGAGGCGAAGGTGTTCTCGAGAAGGATACCGGACGATACCTTCAGGACGCAATGGAGGCCGTACACGAGCAGAAGACGCAGAACTTCAGGTCCGCTTTCGCTCAGTACAAGCCTGCCATGATGTGGTCTATCATCTTCTCTTCGGGTAAGTAGGCGATTCGGATCGGCCCGATCGCAATATGAAGCTAAACTATCGACTCACGCTCAGCCATCATCATGGAGGGATACGATACCCTCTTGCTGGGTCAATTCTACGCTCAACCCGCTTTCGCCAAGCGATTCGGAGAGCTCAACCCGATCAACAACGTCTACGAAATTCCCACTCGGTGGCAGACGGCTCTTGGAGTGTCCACCCAGATCGGTAACATTCTTGGTCTACAAATCACTGGTGTGCTTTCGGAGCGATTCGGATACAGGATCACCATGCTGGTCGCCCTCATCTGCCTCACCGGGTTCCTCTTTATCCAATTCTTCGCTGTCAACTTGCCCATGCTTCTCGTCGGATACCTCTTGCTTGGATTCCCCTGGGGTACCTTCCAAACCATGACCGTGTCGTACGCTGCTGAGGTCATGCCTGTCCGACTCCGACAATACCTTACTACCTACGTCAACCTCTGCTGGGTAATTGGACAAATCATCTCGTCAGGTGTCAACCGAGCGCTCGTTGGAAACAACACCCAATGGGCCTACAAGATCCCCTTTGCGCTCCAATGGATGTGGTGTCTTCCCATCGGTCTTGGAATCGCCTTTGCCCCCGAGTCACCCTGGTGGTTGGTCAAGAAGGGTCGATTCCCGGAAGCTGAAAAGTGCTTGATGCGATTGACCGCGCGAGACTCTGGATTTACCGAGGACGACGCCAAGAAGACTGTTGCCATGATGGACCACACCAACCAGCTCGAGATCGCTCAACACGAGGGTGTCGCTTTCAAGCACTGTTTCCAGGGAATCAACTTGCGACGAACCGAGATCGCCTGTTTCACTTGGCTCACCCAGAACACTTGTGGATCCGCCTTGATGGGTAACGCCACCTACTTCTTGAAGTGAGTTGCCCGCATAATCATGCTTCGCACGAGACTTTCTGGCTGACCCGCATCCAACCCTCTAGGCAAGCCGGTTTGAGTGAGGAAGTCGCTTCGACCCTCAACTTGTGCATGTTCGCTCTCGGTGCTTGTGGTACCATCGCTTCTTGGTGGCTGATGCAGTTCGCCGGACGAAGGACCATGTAAGTCCTTTTCTCCTGATAGAGACTACTTGCGCGACCGTGGCTCATCGCGCTCATCGTCCACAGCTACCTTTGGGGTCAAATCGTCCTCGCCGGACTCATGTTGATCACTGGTATTTTGGGAACGATCAAGTCCGAAGGATCCGGCAAGAACTACGGTACTGGTGCTCTCCTCATCCTCTTCACTGGTATCTACGATCTTACCGTCGGACCCGTCTGCTACTCCTTGGTCGCCGAGATTGGATCTACCCGACTCCGAGCCAAGACCGTCATCCTCGCCCGAAACTTGTACAACGTCGGAGGTCTCGTCATCAACATCGTCAACCCTTACATGCTCAACAGTACCGCTTGGAACCTCAAGGCGAAGACTGGTTACGTTTGGTTCGTCACCGGAATCATCGGAATCGTATGGAGTAAGTCAGGATGAGTGGCAACATCTCCATACGAAACTATGAAGCTGACCGCGACCCACTTCCATCTTCATAGTTTACTTCCGATTGCCCGAGCCCAAGGGTCGAACTTACGCCGAACTCGACATCTTGTTCGAGCAAAAGATCCCCGCCCGTATGTTCTCGAAGACCATCGTCGACGAGTTCGAGGCCGCCGAGCGAAACGCCGCGAACCAGTCGACTGGTGCGCCCGGCATGGTTCACTAGATGGAGTGATCTCAGCGCAGAGGCGGAGGATGTTTGTTGTGTGATACGGAAAAGGTTATTTATATCGGTTGGTTTTGTCCTAGTCAAGCCAAATACTTTAAGGGCTTTGTTTTGTAATAGTCTCTAAATCACCTTTCCGAGTGAAATTGAATATGTCCCCAAACCTGCGTCCAGCAGACCTCGCTCCCACCTTGATCTCTCAGTAGCTTGTCACTTGCGATTGACCCAGAGCTCTCAGATAGTGCGATTGATATGGTCTGGATGTGCAGTAAAGCGACAGTCACCTTGTATAAAGCCTGTATATAACTTTTATGAGCTTGTCGCCATCCCTGTTTTCGTGTCCGGGTCGACTCGGGCGGACAAGTCCCGAAGAGATCTTTAAATCAAGAGCAAGAGAAATCATTGGCTTACTGGAAATGTATCAGCCGGTCCCACAGTCCCTCCTCGTCTTGACCACACTTTGGAATTCTGCCCGCAGTATCCGCTGGGCAGCGAATGGCGACCTCGACCTAAGAAAGCTTCCGGGGACTGATCATGATCAGCTTATCGACCTGTTAATCCATATTCTCGGTCCAGCGCAGTCACACTTATCGTATGACAGGACATCGAGAGCTCAATTACAGCAGAGATAAAACAGCGCATCTGTATGCATATTTTTCACGCCGGGTCAGATAACGACATGGACCAGAGCGGGAGCACGAACCACCAATTCGCACAACAGGCGGGGTGTTTCAGCTTCAGTACTTCCAAGCAGGTAGCCAGGAGCGACCGGGACCGCTCCCGCTTCGATAGCAGCGATTCAGCCATCGAGATTCGGTCAGCAAGTGCCACTATGATAGATATACAAGTGACACGAGCCGATCATCTCCTACAAAGCCTATTCTTGCCGTCGAGCTGGGTTCCGATACCGATGCAGTCTACATGATGGCTTATCAATCACTCAAGGCGCAAGGCGTGGCTATCTACCACCCTCACATTGTCTCACTGGACGCCATGATCCGTATCGCGTTCAAAGCTTTAGACTTTCCTATCATAGCAACCATCGAGGAAACCTTCACATCGCTTCAGATATCCTAGTTCATATGTTAAGCGATTACTGTAAGTCTGATGTCGATGGCCGTAGTCTGATACAACTCTTTCCTCTGAGGTCTGCCGGTGGGTCATTCAGTCCATGTCAAAAATACAGGGTGATAAAGGTGCTGATTCCAATCTTCCGGTTGAGCGTGAATACGTACTTGCCTAGGCTTCCTCACAAACTGCTCGATGCTCTGTCATGCTTTTTGTAATCTCTGATCGGCAGACAGTCAGGTATCCTTGCCGCATCCATACAATCGATACATTGAGCTTCTCTACGCCCCGCATCCGATGAGTCTGGCTCGCAAGAAATGACCAATACTTGCTCTCCACATACTCTCATCACGGGCAAGCTAGTCTGTCCATCGAGACGCCCTTATGGCTGCGAAGATTCCTTCCAGTCAGATTCTGTTCGCTGGTGGTCACGCAAGCTGTCCACCTTGAACTTCATCGATGTTCTCTTTGGCCATCATCTCGGCACCATACCGGTGGAGGTCATCAAGCGCACTGAAACGATATCTTCCGGAATCTCGGCAGCTCCTCGTCTTGTTTGATCACTGAAACGAGATCTTCCGCCTCTCGCACACTTGTAGTTGCAGACTGACATGGTCTGGAGAAGCAATCACCCGCGGTGTCGTGCTTTCGCGTGCGAATGACGCCATGGTCGATCGAAGTTACGGCATGCGGTTTGATCAATTCGGGCAATTTGTCCTGAATCGACCGAAATCCGGGACTATTCCGCCTTTCTACGCGTTTACCCTTGCAAGCCGTGGGCACAGCGTGGTAATCAAATCCGGCCACCGTGTGCGTGTGTCTGGATTTTCCAGGGCTATCGGAAATGAAATCACAACAGGCAGATCGCCACAGTCGAACCGGTCGGTCCACATTCTGGCACCCTGCAGGCATTCACCTAGTGCCTCTCTGCCCGGGTATTTACCGTTGTTGTACCCCAGACGTGAACGACCCTTTTCCAGCGAAGCTCTTCTCGATATCACATCGGCGAATGACGACGGCGATGATACCGTCTCGGTCATCCCGTTTGTTCCGCGTTCACGCCTGCCCTCTTCCCCTGCCAGATCCCGCAATCGCAAATTATCGATCGACCGAAGCAAAAAAAAGTTCGGGGTCGCTGTGACGCAACTCGCATTATCGCTGGAAATGGACTGATTCCGGGTGATGTGGCCGGGGTTTCGTAGATCGCCTCGTAGTCGTTCGTAGACCCCCTGGTATCGCTGAACAGCACTAGGCCTTCAAGCCGCTGTGAACAGAAATCATACAATACCCACCAAAAGAGATCTCCTGTATTCTCTGTCAGCCACTGTCTGTAACATTAAGAGCGATCGTCGTTCGTTATATGTCGCAATCTCGCGAACTACTTGGATCTAAACCTGCCAAACTGCTCCCTTACACTAGTTCCTATACATCGCCATGTCCACCCACACCGAGCCCAAGCAATTCGCAAAATACGAGAGTGAGAAAGCCTTCCTCTCTGAGTCTCCCCGAGGGCATACCCCTCATCCGTGAGAGAAAGCCTGATCACGTTCATTTGGCCATATGTAGCCAACATAGATCATGGTCTACCCGGTGCGAGCCCTGCTACAGGGTTCGCTAGCGAAAAGGTGCCCAAGACTTCGCTCGTCACTCCCGATAGCGAATCGGATGACCACTCTGGTCTCACTCGACACCCAAGCGGTGCCGCTCCTACGATGATCAAGACGAATTCCAGGGTGTTCCAAGTCACTCCGGATGACAATTCGTCGGATTTGGTTGAGATCCGAGAGAGATCCTTGACTTTGGTTCAGGCGACCTCGTTATTGCTTGGTGCGTGTTTATATTTCCCCCTTGCACAATCATGCTTCAACGTTTGGCTGATCGACCTCTTTCCTGTTCTTCTGGTGCAGTGGAATACGTCGTCCTTGCCATCCTTGCTTTCCCTTATTCCTTCAGTCTCTTGGGGATGGCCGGCGGAGTTATCACCACCTTGATCGTCGCGGCGACAACCTTGTACACATCGCTGATTCTCTGGAAGTACTGCATGGTTCATCCTCATATTCGGTGAGTGCGTTCAGGTCGTTCAATATTGGCGCGACACAGCTGACACAGACGGTTTCCTCTGTCGATAGAGATATTGCCGATGTTGCCTATACTTTGTGTGGAGGAAGCAGGATCGCTTGGACCGCTGCGTGAGTCAAGCCGACGGTCGCCTTGAGCTTTTGTTGAACAGACTCCTGATACAAAACCTCCATATCTCAGCTTCATCGGTCTGGCGCTCAACAACATGTTCATCATGGGTCTCCATTTGAACGCCGGTACCACCGCCATCAACACGCTCGGATACACCATCTGTTCCGCCGTGTGGGGAGTCATCCTGTTGGTCATCATGTACATCGGATCGCTCGTTCGAGGATTCAGCCACGCAGAGGCCGCTGCGGTCGTCAGCGCGGGTACCATGTTACTGTGCTTCTTCCTCGTTGTCATCGGTATGTCGTCAAGTTGTTCTAATTTTGTGACACACACCTCAGGCATTAACCTGCTGCATCATTCGTAGGATCGGGGGTTATCGATCGCCCCAACGGTTACGTCAGCGACGCAGTCCAGCCAGTCGTATGGACCGTCTGGGCTCCCAAGGGGACTACCTTCGTCCAGGGAGTCAGCGCATTGCTCAACATCGTCTACACCTTCACCGGTCAAGCACTCATTCCCTCGTTTGTCGGGGACATGAAGAACCCGGAAGAATTCCCCAAGGCGCTTTACATCTCCATGTCGGTCGAGGTCTTGTTGTTCACCATTTGCGGAGCGGTCGTGTACAGCTATGCTGGTGCATTCGTTACTACCCCTGGATACGGATCCTTGACCGGTTGGTGGTTGAAGGCTTCTGCTGCCTTGACCTTGCCCACGATTGTGCGTTCGACGTCACTTGATTCCTCTGCCCGCAGAGTACTGTACTCATCACGTCCTTCCTTTACCAATGATAGATCATCGTCGGAATCCTCTACTCCCTCGTCACCTCCCGAGCCGTCTTCTTCCAGATCTTCAACGAAAAGTCCATCCACAGGCGAACCCATACCGTCAAGGGATGGGGAGTCTGGATCGCCATCGTATCCGTCGGGTGGATCATCGCATTCATCATCGGAGAGTCTAGTGAGTTGCGGGGTCCTGAGCGTAGATCGGTCGAATGGTTGCTGATTGCGATGACTCGACCACTTAGTTCCTTTCTTCGGTGACCTTCTCAGTGTCAGTGAGTATTCGCTTCCGCATACATACTTCAAAAAGACTTCAGCGATATTAACTCTGTGTACCGCTCATTCACAGTCAGTTCGCTCTTCGGATCTTGGTTCGGTTACATCTTCTGGGGATCTGCTTACTTTGCGATGAACTGGGGCAAGCCTTTCCGAGGTCGACATGCCATCGAGAGTGTTGTTTGTGCTATCTTAATCATTACCGGTAAGCATGAGCATAAAGATAGTTGGCATCGCGCCTCGTGGGGCTGACTATCGTTCCGTGTCTCTATCGCCGCAGGTATCTTCATTCTTGGAGTCGGTACTTATACCTCCGTCCAGTCCATCATCAACTCTTACGCTGCAGGCGTGGTCAAGACACCCTTTTCCTGTGCCGATACCGGCTTCTAAACTAGTTGTATCAAGAAGAAAATTCACCAGACCACCCGGATGGCTACGAATCACGTATACCACTTGCTGAAGCGCCACAAGGGTTTCAACCCCTGGGACTCTGTCTGACCTTTGGGGGACTTCTCGTTTCGTATAGCCGGGTGCCTTTGCACCTGATGTATCTTTAGATAGGTATAGATATGATCATAATCCATTTTCAGAAGCAAAGGCTTGAGCTCAGACTGGACCGGCTTACAAAAAAGGCCATTACTCGACTGGGTATCACCTCGCAGGAACGATGCATCAGGTCGGGGTCGATCAGTTACTAGTTGATTAGATTGCTCCTTGATTCATTGGCACTGACAAAACGCATAAGCACGTGGCCCGACTGCAATGCGTTATCGCGCAGGATGATGTCACCACCTGTTGCGTCGAGAAATCCACCAGAAGACTGTTCCAAAGGAATTCGGTTAGACCGGGTGACAACCTCTCTCAAGCCGTCGGTCGAATCGTCTGCCCGAACCCTCATCAGATCATCGCATCGTTCTTGGAATTAAAGCTGCCCAAAACACCACAACCGAGATGTCGTCGACTACTGGCTCGACCGAACCAAGACCGGTCTTATCTCGCTCAAGCTCCTCTTGGAGTTCCAGCTCAATGTCGTTCAGATCAGGCGGAGGGTATGAAGCGGATGACAAGGATAACTGGGCAGGCGCTTTGACTTTACTCGGTGAGAATTCAATCTTCTCCATTCTAGATGTTTCGTGCACAGCTCATATTTCACCCCCGTATTGCAATAACAGATGTATTCGAGACCTTTTTCGGTGAGCAATTTCAGCCAGCCAAACTACGTCACGCAGATGACTGATTATCTTCCGTCATCCTCACAGACAGTCGAATAGACCTCCTCGAAAGAAGACTCAAAGCTCAATCCCATCGTCTCAAACAAGCAGCATCTGAGCTCATTCCCAAAGGTCTCCGAACACCAAGAGGTACACCTATAGACCCAGATGAGGATGCCCGAGGTGCGGATGAACAGAGACGTCATCGATACAAGATTGATCCGGAGCGAGAGGTTGAGAGGCTCCGACTCAAGGTAAGTGTGCTGACCACCAAGAGTTGAGGTAGGCATATGCTTTGTTCACCTTGAGCGGTATTACAGCTTGCAACCAAAGTAAACGATCTCTCCAAGCAATGGCAATCCGCTCAGATCGTCCGAACCCGGGACAAAATCTGTACGTCCCTACCTCCTCCCTTTTGAGCGTCTTCGCGCCTTCTTATCCCACACCTCGAGCCCACAGCCTTCTTGTTTGGAGTGATGACCCTCACATTCACCTGCTTACTCTGCGGGCACGCTCCCGAATGGATCCCGACGGCGTATACCGTACAGAGTTCGTTTTACTTGACGACGAGGTTCTGGAGTTACAAGCGAAAGGCGTATCACTATTTCTTGTTCGGTGAGTCGGACTCGTAGGAGATCATGGAAGGTTGGCTGATTGTCAGGTACCGCTTGATTTGATTTGTCCCATCTTAGAGTAAGTCGTAATGTTGTTGCCCGGGCCAGGCGCTTGCCATGCAGCAGTATTGACAGCTGACCTTTTCATATTAACAGTCTGTGCTACTTTGTCAACATTATGGACCTCTTCTACATCTGGTTCTTCCGGAGCAATACGTACTACTTTGTCATGTGCTGGTGTCTTACCCTCGGTACGTAAATAGTTTGTTTCCCTCGACGAGAAAATTCTGGCTCACCGTGCCCATCATGTTCGTTCAGGTCCTATCGCGTCTGCAATCATCACATGGAGAAATAGTTTGGTATTCCATAGTCTGGACAAGGTGAGTCTCGATCGACTAAAGCATACGGGCCTTTGTCGCTGACTTCCTGCTCGTTTCAATCAGGTCACAAGTCTTTTCATTCACATGTACCCACCTCTGACGTTCATCATCATCAAGTGAGGTTCTCGATCTGATCAGTAGTCCGCTCTAAGAAGCTGTTAAATGACCACGAATTCCTCTCGGCTAGGCACTTTGCTAAAGATAGAGAAGTCAATTACCCGGCGATCATCAAGGCGAGCCAATTGTCATGGTGGCAAATGATCCTTTGGAGCTCCGTGCCATGTAAGTCCAGCCTGCTACCGGTTCGAACATCGACTCCGAGAAGCCTTGCTAAATAACCAACTGATATTTAGACATTCTATGGCAAGCTGCATACTGGAAGGTAAGCCTCACATCACCGTAGTAACTTCCAAGGTAATTCAGCTAATAAGAGTCCGTATCGTCTCAGCTGGTCATTGTGGACCGACGAGAAAAGATCGAATCCGGTCAACGTCAAACCAGCTTCCGATAGTGAGTATCTCCTAAATCTTCCAAATTTACCCGTGCTAATGGAAACTCGAATTCAGCATGCTCAACGACAAGCACGGTCCGATTGGGAAAGCCTTGCAAGGCATCCAACCTCAGTATCGGGAGGTTTCGTTTATGGCTGGACAGCTTGGTGAGCGCGTCATTATGCTTCGCAATTGCGGCGCGGAGAGCTGATTTCAACAATGGATATAGTCTACTCGCTGGTGTTCATGGTTCCGGCTGCAACTTTCTTGAATCGCAGCCCGAACTCTTGTATCGTCTTCTTGATCTTCGTGTTCGGAGTCTCGGTATGTTCCTTGGCGTTCAGTGAAACCTGACCGCGAATAGTCGACTGATCTGATCCGATCCCAGGCCTGGAACGGAGCGTCGTACTACGTGGAAGTCTTCGGCAGGAAGTGAGTCCAAATCCCTCTGGTTATACAGTTGTACCTGACACTGATAGCACTGCACTACAGGTTCGAGAAAGACCTGGAGAAGCTCCGGAAAGAGATGGAAGCTTCGCCTCACTCGCAAGCATCGATGCCCAACTCCACCAACAATTCGCCGCCACGAAGTCCTCGAACTCTTGCCAACACTGTCGTCAACTCGCAATCCAGCACGAACATTGCCGGGCAATCTGGAAACCTGAAGCCTGCTAGAGGTCTTGCTGATAGCCCGCTCGCGCTAGGCCCGACTATCGAAGGCAGCTCCGTCGACATGGACGACTTCAGTTTGGACGACTCGAAGAAGGATCGATGATAGAGATGTGATCAGAGTACGAATAGATATCGAGACGTACCGTAATAGAACTCGTATACATGGATTGGATTCGACTTGCGGCTTGACGTCGATGACCTGATCGCCCACTCTGGTTCCGGGTTGCAAGTGCGTTCGCGTTCAAGGTGGAAACAAGTCTTCAAATGCCCGATGGCCGGTCCATGAACTATAGACATAGGGGTCTGCTAATCAGCTTGAATCAGTGTATCGAGCTACCTACTCATATACGCATCAGCAATAGCTGGTTAGCGTTGTACATCTCGTTTTGGTGCAAGGGTGAGGTCTTGTCCACCTTCTCCAGCAAAGAGCGGGTCCAACGACTCCAGGCGCGACTCGTGAGCGCACTATCGGTCGGACGAGAAGTGGTCGACTGTCGCTCTGGGTGTTACTGTAAGTTTCGGCAACAGCAGGTGACTTACAAGAGGCTTAAGTGCTTGGTACGCTTCTTTCAGATCGCATCCATCTCAAGAGTAACACTTGATCCTACAAAGATGCTGCGCTTGATTCCAGCGCCTATGGCGAGCTCGCCTCAGCCTGGTGTCGGCTTCTCCTTTGCTCTCGCACCTGCCCCGAATGCGTCCATGTCCATCTCTGCCTCGGCCGGAACTTCACGGACGCCCTCTATGGTTGCGAACGATCAACCTGCAGGGCCCATCACCCCGGTTCGTAGATTTCCGGAGTCGACAATGGGGATGTTTCATGGTCGAGCGATGGACGACGGGGAACCAAACATGCGTATCTTCAAGTGTCTGCGATGCGGGATCCCCATCATGGAGGGGCAACGCAGTGAACACTCTGGTAAGAAGAAGGCCCCTAAGGGTAATAGACGGATAGAGACTGACTGTGTCACGTATATAGCTCTCTGCGCAAAAGTAGCGAAAGAGTTGGAGATTGTGAGCCAGGGCTTGTCCTTGAAGCTCACAGGCAAGAAAGCTCAGAAGGGCGGACTGAAGCGCAACGGAAGCGAGAGTGAGTCCGTTGACCCATATATCTAACCAGCAGAAGGGCTAAACCTGAATACCTTCGCCAGTCACTGCTGTCTCGCCGTCACCGTCTATAGAATCGCCGAGAAAGGGTCCCAAGCGACCCAAGATCGAGATCGCCGAGTCGGTCGCAAGCAATGAAGAATACGGAGTCGGAGACATATCGGAACGGATGACCCTTTCGAACGGAAAGCTCGAGACCAAGAAGGCCCGGGACAAGAGGATGGTCGAGCATCGAAGAATGCTCAAAGAGCAGGAGAAGCTGGCGAAGGATCAAGAGAAACTGATGCCGAGCCCGGTTCAGCCGCCTAAAGGTATTTCAGATTCCCGGTCCCATCTCCTGTGTCGAGCTTCGCTGATTGTTCCCAATGACTAGGCCCGCCAACCAAAGACAAGAAGGAGTACGACCCGGAAAAGCACTGCGGGGTCATCAACCCTGATGGCACAACGTGTGTTCGAAAGCTCGATTGCAAGAAACACTCAGTCCAGTGCAAGCGGGACATTGCTGGGCGAAGTGCGCCTTTCGACACACTAGTCAGGCTCAACAGAGGCGAGACTGTACCGAATTCCGCCGTGGACGGCCCCGGGGATCAGACAGGGATGCTCGCCACCGACCCAGATGGAGTCGGCAGTATCTCGAATACCGGTACCAACGTTGCAAGCGGTTCCACTGCACCTCCTGCCAAACCTAAGAAAGGCAGGAAGAAGCACGCTGCCGCCCGCCGTTCAGCTGGTGGTAACGCTGATCAACAAGGTCCCGGGGCGCTTGATCACGACGCCCTGGTTCAAGCGATTAGAGCCCACAATCGGTATAACGCTCAAATCTCTCGCAACCGGATGTATGGCACGGCGATCGTTGCACCGGTCGAAGATACGAAAGTCGGGAAGGCCATGGTGGCTCAGGATGGTGCGACTGGTTCGACCGGTGATACAGCAACCGGGCAAAGCCAAGCAGGTCAGGAGCAATACTCGATGCCCATCATGCCAGATATGAGTCAAGGACCCAAATCCAAGACGAAACCTCCCGGCACGACCAAAGGTCTTATGCGCTTCCAGACCTTTGCTGGAGGCTCTACCAGTGGATATTGGCATGGGGACAGACGGCGGATGATGGCCGCCGAGAACACGATGAACGAGATCTTCAAGCAAATGAAACGACATCACGTCGAGCTCGAAGAGCAGAAGCAGAATGAGAACCAGCTTCCCATTCAAGCTTGATACCCATACACGACGTCCTGGAGTTTGTTTTGTAGCAAGTAGCATTGTCTTGGTTGTGTTTGTAGATCAAGCTTGTACGATCTTGACATCGGTGGATACTTTCAATATAGATTATTCCCGCATGATCTGCTTGCGAGCCTTTGGTGTGCCCGTGATCGATGCCGAGTCTTGATCCGGGCGATTGACTCGAGCTACTTCAGAAGTTCGTGTGTAGCATCGAACTGCGACAATAATGCTATCTCGAGCGCATTCAAGCGTTCCTCGACCAACAAGGGGCATCTGGACTGGATTTACCCTGCCGTCCAGATCGTTTGTGCAGCGATTGAACGCATACCGCCTTCGGATAAATGGCAAACCCGATATCTCTTATATTTTGCCGATCAATGATGTGGAAGGTGAGAAGCTCGAGTTGTCCTCAAGAGTGCTAAAGTGATACATGATATGGACGGTCTGAGAAACTGATCGTGAAGTGAAGAACTCTAAGTGTCGTGAAAATAGAATGATCCGTGATCCAGATGACGAGCTTGCTTCTACGTTCAGATCCATCGAAATCCATCAGCGAGTTCTCAAACTGATACCGGTGGCCGGGTATAGACTCACAATCAACTGCTGCTACCTCCTCCAAGCGACCCAAGGACTTCGGCCACCAAACCACCCTGCTCCGGCTCGTCTTTCCCCCTAGCCTCCTCCCTAGCCCTTCTAACCTGATCCAAGCTATCTTTCTGCTTTTCTAAGGCTGCTAATTGATGGATTAGATCCTGTTCCTCCTGTTTAAGAGCCGCGACCTCGGCCTTGAGCTGTTCTCGTGAGTTAACAGTCTCAGAGCCGGGTGCGATCTAGGACGAGTCGACGAGCCGATCTCAGCTGACGAACCATCTTCCAATTCTATGCGGGACTTGCGAAAGACTTACCGATCCGGACTGCGCGCTCATACTGAGTAGCTTGGCGAAAGGATATGTTGGAGCAAGATCTGAGAATTCGTCTTTGTGATCAGCTGCTTGACTCGCGGCGAGTTGCTGAACACAAGAGACTCACAGAAGCCGGGAACGTCCCTGATTCGAACCGTGCTATTTGACGGAGGGTAATACGACGGCTCGAGGATTCAATGAAGTGTATCTTTAAGCCTTGACTTGATCCATTCCTGGTCTTCCAGTGATGCTGGATGTTCGTTTGACAATTTGATCGATAATTTGATCAAAAGACGACGACTTCACCTTGTCAAATCA